>WNGK01029384.1_pt1 | contig 10490 bp, 8 predicted proteins | sample 5400601 | NCBI WGS metagenome assembly WNGK01 (sample SAMN13153376, study PRJNA577476) | soil metagenome | isolation source: 60 cm soil or saprolite under Garry oak tree replicate 1 | place: USA:California | collected 2016-06-15
TGTTGCCGTGCAGCGCGAGGATCGCTATTCAATGCTTGCTCTCACACGTAGGCTGCTTCAACTGCGTCGTACCACTCCGGCTCTCGCAGTCGGAAGTTACACTCCCATTGAAGGCGTTCCCGAGGATTGTTTCGTCTACATGCGCCAGTTTGGAAAACAGAGCCTTCTAATCGCCCTTAACTTTTCTGGTAACGAGCAGCAAGTACATCTGCCCAAACTGGGCCGCGGTCGCATACTTCTCTCGACTCATCTCGACCGCGAAGAATCGCTTGATCTGGCTTCCCTACGCCTGCGAGGTGATGAGGGCTGCATCATTGAGGTGGGAGACACGAGGACATAAGCAGGTCCGTCTTGCTCCTATAGCATTACTACAATGACTCCTGATCCTGATACAGAACCATACACGAGATACCCGGCACGGCTACCCTTGCAGAGGCCTGCCCCAGGTAGCTTTCACTGATACGATAGTCCAATTGCCAGGCGGCAAGGTACACAGGATATCAGCCTTGTTAGGATTGTAGATGACGAGAATGTTTTTCCATCTATCACCATTGGCATGTCCTGATAGCTCAAACATCAGGGTGTTCTCAGGACTATTGAGGAACGTAAGATGGGACCGTATATTACTGGCTGATGCCATGCGGAACGCGGGATGGGTTCTGCGCAAGTGAATCAAGCCAGCATAGTATCTGAATACTTTCCAGTACTGCTCTTTACGTGACCAGTCGAACTGGTTGACAGTATCACCCGCGATGTAACTGTTGTAGTTGCCACCTTTCGTGCGCAACATCTCTTCACCCCCGTGCAGAAATGCTATTCCCTGGGAGGTCAGAATCACCGCCTGGGCAAGTTCGTCCATCTTCATACGATCTGCCTCAGTATCATCTGAATTACTCAGTGTGATTTTGTCCCACAAGGTATAGTCGTCATGACTCGTCACATAGTTGATTGTTTCCCCCGGCGAAGCGGTAAAATCATTGATGCTGCCCTCAACAGCTCTCTTGATTCTATCGACAGATCCCCATGCACCTGTAGCAAACCCTCTTGCCATCCTATCAAAGACGCTTCCGCAGAGGCCATCGCGGACATTGTCGTTGAAAACAGCCAGGCCCAGTCCTCTCTGCCGTCCCTTAATAAGTAACTCACTGGCTGGTAAACTAGAAGTACTACCAGCCCACGGCTCCCCATAAAGCAGCATGTGGGGATTGATGGTATGGAGAGCCGCATACACGTTCTTCATCGTGTCGATACCGGCCAGAGCCATCAAGTCGAAGCGGAAGCCATCTACGTGATACTCCCCCGCCCAATAGACGAGGGAGTCGAGCATGAACTTTTGGACCATTGGTCGCTCTGTGGCAATCTCGTTGCCGACGCCAGAGCCATCGGTATAGTTCCCAGCGTAGTCGGTGCGATAGTAGTATTGGGGAACGATCTTATCGAAGTCGGAATCGTGCACGGCGAAGGTATGATTGTACACGACATCCATGATTACCCCAATACCCTCGTTGTGCAGACTTTGGATCATTTGCTTGCATTCAGTGATACGGGCTGTTCCATGGGGAGTCGTTGCGTAGGCACCTTCGGGTACGTTGAGATTGCGCGGATCATACCCCCAGTTGTACTGCCCGGGATCGTTCTCGTCGACGCTTGCAAACTCTTGCACCGGCTGCAACTGCACGTGCGTAATGCCCAGTTCTTTAAGATGATCCACACCTGTCGCTACGTCAGCGGGACTGATTGTGCCTCGCTCTGTAAAGGCAAGATATTTCCCCCTGTTCAGCATGCCTGAGTTCGGGTTGATCGAGAAGTCACGTACATGCACCTCGTAGATGACCGCGTCTTCGCGGTTGGTTAGAGCCACATAGCCATCCTTGTTCCACCCGAAGGGATTCGTCTCTGGCAAATGAATAATCATGCCACGAGTTGCATTCACAGCAATCGCCCTGACGTAGGGGTCCACGGCGTACCCCGTCCTGCCATGGACAGTCACCTGGTAGAGGTAGTACCAGTTTTGCAAGTCACCAGAAACCCGGGCATACCACGTACCGTTGGCCCCTGGCTGCATCTCTACCTGCCGTTGTAAGGGACCCGTTTCGCTATCGAACAGCAGTAGCTGTACGTCTGAGGCCGTGGGAGCCCACAGGCGGAACGAGGTGGCTTGTTGTTGATAGGTATTGCCCAGGTCATTTCCACGATAGAGATATTTTTCCCCATTTAAGACGTTGCGCGGCACAACAGAGCTTTGTGTGTACCCTTTCAGAGCCATGGACAGACTGTGAGTTACATCAGGAGCCTGGGCCAGTATCACTTCAATAAGATCGGTCTGGATGCCAGCAGATACGGTTGGTTGCTGCTCCCCTGCCGTCCCTGGTGATGGTGGCACATGTCCAAAAAGGACGACGGGGTAAGCCTGAGACAAGTCTATTTTAATAACAGGAATGGACTTACCTGTCGTCATGTCAGTCAGCATTACGTCATCCGTAGCCAGGGGCAAGGTGAGAGGGTCAGTGAGCTTAACGACGATTGTTATGTCATTATCCAGATATGCATTTACTACAGAAAATGGCTTTAAGATGTGAGTTGATAGCAACTGTTACCTCAAATTTCCTTTCTTTCATCCACCTCACCCTGTCCAAACCCCCTCTGGATCATGCTCTCTAATCACCCTCAATTCATCTTCAGTTGGCGGCACCGTCTCCCTGCAATCGGCTGCCAATCTTAATTCCCACCCCGTCTGCTCCTGTACCTGCTCTATTGTTGTGCCGGGGTGATACGATTGAAGCATGGCCTCGCCATTTCCGGGATCAAAGGTAAAGACGGCCAGGGTGGTGATCAGCGCGGAGGGACCGCCTCTTGGCAGGCCAACGCGCCTGCGCCATGCCTTTCCGGCGGGCCCATGTTCATCCGCGTAGCCGTAGCCGGGGCTGGTCACGAAATCGACTTTTTCGCGCAGGCGGTGGCGGTCATGTTGCATGATGATAGCGAGGCGTTGTGAAAAGGATGCTATGTCTGCTCCCCCGCCGCTGCCGGGCAGGCGCACGCTGGGATGCTGCCAGTCGCCGATGAGCGAGGTATTGAGGTTGCCGTAGCGGTCGACCTCTGCACCCCCGATGAAGCCCAGGTGGACCTGACCTGCTGCCATGGGTGCCATGACGCTGAGTGTGCCGGTAGTCCACAAGGCACCCGTGATATTTGGTGCATCCCCCATGGTGTAGAGCAGTTCTTTCGATGGCTCATCACGGATGGTCCCTGTTTCGAAGAGTCCGATGCAGTTGGGCGCGTGTGTGCGCTTGGCAAGGGCAAATGCTATCAGTGGGAGGCGCATGCCGACGAAGACGTTTTCTCCGTCGTGTATCTGCCTCGCGGCGCAGACAACCATCAATTCTCGCGGTGTGTATTGCATGACAAGGTTTCCTTAATATCCATAGTCCACAGGCGCGGCATAGCGATGTTCTTTCACCCCCAGGCTGCGTATACGTTCTTCGCCCAGTTTCGCAACGTAGGCGGCACGATTGGGAATGTCCTGTACCCATTCGTCTAGCCATGCTTGAAAACCCTCTACGGTGCGTGTGCGCTGGTGATATTCGTGGTAAAACGCGTGGTCTCGATTGGAATATCCCTGGACGGCGGAAGGATGCGCTCCCCATGGCTCATGCACGACCGCTCGCACTTTGAAGGAGGGTCCCAGTACGCGGTTGGGGTCGCTCACGATGACCTCTCGCGGCACGATCTCTTCGGCTACCAGGATCACATTCCGAGCCGCGAGCATGGCCTGTTCGGAGATGCCCAGGTTTCCCCAGAGATGGGCATTGCCCTCTTCATCGCTGCGTTGCACGTGGATGATGGTGACATCGGGTTGAATGGCCGGTACGAGCAACAATGGCGTGTCATCCAGCGGTGATAGGATCGTGCGCAAGCTTGGATTCTTGCGCGGAATATCGCTGCCCAGGAGCGAACGCGTGGGAATATAGGGTGCACCCAGTCCGGCGGCAAGCAGAGCCAGCCCAATGGTGAAGTTGCTGTGATCCTCGGTTACGATGGGGCGCGGGATGGATTGTTCGGTGGCGCGGCGATAGCAGTGCGCCAGGCCTTCGCTGACGTTTCCCACCCACGCGGCGATGATCTTCTCGACACAGCCTGCCCCGATGAGTTGGTCGAAGAGGATATCCGAAATAGGCCCGATCAACGTCAGGTTGCGCCGCTGCTGGCGAATGATTTCATGTGCCGCGGCAAATGGTATGAGCGGTTCGAGTGCCAGCCCCATGGCAACCGATGATCCATCGGGAACGTATTGGGCAATGGCACCGGTCATTGAAGTAAGCTTGTTCATATCGGTTTATACTCCACAATTATGTTCGCATAATCATCTGATACAAATATATCATCGTTTTTATCGATAGCCAGTCCCTGCGGTTCGATGAAGCCACGGCTCGCCAATGTCTCGCGCCTGCCTGTGGAGTGGCGAATGCGGATAAGCGCGTGGATGGATGACAGCAAGTCGGTCACCAGGATATTGCCGTGGGAATCGAGCGCAACATCGTCGAGTTTGCCAAAGCCGCGTATGCGCGTGGTTTTACCGTTTGCGGCGATACTCCAGAGCGAACCACCGCACTCGTCGGCAATATAGATAGTACCATAGGCGTCGACGGCCGCTCCAACAGGACGCGGGATACCGGAGGCCAGCAAGGTCAGCTTTTGCCCATCCAGGCTCATACGGTAGACATCACCCGTGGGACTATCCGGGACGATCAGTGTCTTAGTGGGAGGGTCAAAAGCGATACCGTCCACGCCGTCCTTACAAGGCGGTCCGCCAGGAGTGCCGGGGAGTGTACGCAGGACGGTGAGCGATTTGGCGCCAGGGTCAAGGCTCAGGATGCGATTGGTACGCTGCTCCGCGACAATCATGGTGCCGTCGGGCAGGAAGACTATCCCTTCGGGACCGGCAACGCCACTGACGAGTACAGTCACCGATCCGTTGGCATTGACGCGGCTGACAGTGCCGTTATAGTAATCACTGAATACCAGGTGCCCCTGTGGATCGAAAGCCAGGTCATCGGGGCGTCCCACTCTAGACAAGATCACACGAGATGTGTAGCGAGTGGGCGTTGTGTCAGGCGTGCCGCTCATGGTCAAAGTGGGCATTATGACCGGTGCAGTCGGTGTGGCAGTTGCGGTTTTGGTAGGAACGACGGCAGGAGAAGATGAATGCTCACAGGAGCTAAGCAGCAGAAGACAGAGAAGGCCGCTAGCACATATGAGAATGATACGCTTCCTTAACATGTAATACCCTTCTAAAGAAATCTGGTTGCTTCAGGTATTATCATGCTTTCTGGCCAGATTTTCAAGTTGATTCGTGGTGCAAATGGGATTCGCAAACCATCAATGGCTCTCGGCGGGTACGAGATCATCCAGAAAGTGGTGCAGGGTCTTCAGCGATGCGCCTGTACCGTGCTTACGGAGCATGAGCATTTCGGCGGCGATGCTGAGGGCAATTTCTTCGGGCGTCTCGGCTCCCAGGTCCAGGCCAATCGGCGAATGCACTTGCTCCAGGCGTTCACGCGGCATCCCTTCGCGAAGCAGGTCACGGAAGATGTTCTTGATCTTGCCAGGGCTGCCAATCATGCCAACATAGCGGGCAGAGGTTTCGAGGGCGGCACGCAAGGCATCCTTGTCGAGGTGATGGCCGCGTGTGACGATGACGATCCAGCTGGCCTCGTCGGGTTCCGAATGGTCTGTGGGATATCACCGAATGTGAGTTGTATCTTATCACCAAACATGTGCGGATCGGCCAGGTCGCGTCGATCATCAACGACTACGATGCGGTAGTCGAGTTGTGTTGCCAGGCGTGTCAGGGCCTGGGCGACATTGCCAGCCCCTGCAATGATTAAGCGAGGCTCGGGATACAGTACCTCGATGAATAGTTCGAGGGTGGCTCCGCAGCTGCCCACGGCCTGGTCAGGGTCCAGGTGGACGTGGGTAATACTGGATTGACCTTCGCGCAAGGCCTGCATTGCCGTCTGGGCCACCTGTGTATCGACTCTGGAGCCTGAGAAACTGCCGCTGGTGGTGCCGTCGGCGCGCACCAGCATTTTGGTGCCGACGCCGCAGGGCGCAGCTCCGATGGTTTTGACCACGGTGGCGACTGCTACCCGCTCGCCACCCTTTAAGGCCGCCTGAATTTCGTTGTAGATCGATGTGGCATTCATGGTTTCACCTTGTGTTTCTTACCTATGCTCAGTCATTGAGTACTGCTTGTACTCTATACTATACCATACGGAAAGGAGTGACCGGAGACTAAGGTGCAATCCATACTTGTACAGTGTAATCCTCTCCCGCAGAGGTAATATACCTGCCGTCGGGTGACCATGCCACTGCTTTTACACCTGTCGTGTGACCTCGATAAGTGAAAATGTGCCGGCCGCTGGCGACATCCCAAACCTGGACGGTGGCATCTTTACTGGCGGAAGCGATACGCCGACCGTCGGGCGACCAGGCGATGCTGAAGATGTACGAGTTGTGACCCTGGTAGGTAATGACGTTGCCCAGGGGAGACAACTGTTGTGGGCCTGATTGTGGTTGTCTTACCTGCCATACCTTCACTGTACTATCCCAGGCTCCTGAAGCAATATATGTGCCATCGGGTGACCAGGCCACGCTATCCACCCAATCGGTATGACCACGATAGGTAATGGTGCATTCTCCGGTTGCCACATGCCATACCTGCACAATGGCATCCTTGCCGCCTGAAGCGATGTGCGTGCCATCAGGCGACCACGTGACAGTTCTCACGCCAGCAGAATGGCCGCGCAAGATTCTTCCTTGCGGAGCCTGGCCCGGCTGATCCGGCATCTCCCATACCTGCACGGTCGAATCATGAGATGCAGAGGCGATTGATGGACTGGTGGGCGACCAGGCTACGGCAATGACGGGAGAGGAATGGCTTCGATAGGCGTAGATTTTCTGCTGGCTAACTCTATCCCATATCTGTACGGTCGCATCTCCACTGCCATAGGCAATGAGGTCGCCATGCGGCGACCAACTGATGGATTTGACGCTGTAGGACTCACTGGCAGTAATAACATTGCCACCGGTCACCGCATCCCATACCTGTAAGGTCTTATCGTCGCTGCCGGAGGCGATGCTCCTGCCATCCGGTGACCATGCCAGGGCATTCACCTTACCGTTATGGCCGCGGTAGGTGCAGAGAACAATAGTTGTAGGCTCTCCATAAGAGAGGGGGCGTGTTTCCGGCAGAGACGGGTCGGTTAGCGCTGCTCCCAGAGAAGGAGGGACAGTGGATGGTGATATGCTGATGATGGGATGCCCTGAAGTGGCGGCCTGCACCAGGGCATTGGCGAAAGCTTTGACGCTGCCAAAGCGCTCTTTGGGGTCTTTGGCGAGTGCGGTCATGACGACGCGCTCGACATCGGGTAAGATAGCGGGGTTCTTTTCACGCAGGGGTTTTGGGTGGACTGAAAGATGCTGGCCGATAATCTCGGTAAGTGATCCGTGAAATGGACGCTCTCCGCTGAGCCATTCGTACACGACGATACCCAGGGAATACTGGTCGCTGGCGGGCCGTGGCCTGCCCTCGATCTGTTCAGGTGCCATATAGGCCATGGTACCGGCCATATCCTGCGTACTCTGGTAGCGGGAACTTTGAGCGACGAGGGCGATGCCGAAATCGCCGAGTAAGATTTCGTTGCGCCGCCCGACGAACATGTTCTCCGGCTTGACATCGCGGTGAATCACTTTTTCGTCGTGAGCATATTGTAGGGCTTCAGCCACCTGCGCAACATAGGGAAGAATAACCTCGATGGTGAGCGGCATACCTTTAGGACTGCGCTGGCGTAATGTGCCGTGTGGGGCATACTCCATAACCAGGAAAGGGATGGTGCCTTCTACCCCGAAGTCGAGGATGCGCACAATATTGGGATGTGCCAGGCGAGCAATGGTACGCGCCTCCGCATGAAATTTTTCCACTTCATCTGTCGATAAGTGTGTATGCAGCACCTTGATGGCGGCCTGGGTAGACAGGTGGATATGCTCACCAAGATAGACTTCGGCAAATCCTCCGGCTCCCAGTACGTGAGTCACCTGGTAGTTGCCAAGTTTTCGCCCTACATGCTGTCCGATGCTTTCCGCCATGCTCCCCCCCTTTTTAGAAGGGCCTGCCCTGTTCGATTGTAAGTTCATCAAATTAATTGTAGAGGAATGGTAAGAGTATGTCAAGGAGAGATAAGCTGAGGAAGGTCTATCATCTAGCCCCGTGTCGCATTCTCATGGTATAATAGCATAACTTCCCATCTGGCATGGGAACATCTTTGCAAGAGGAGCTTTGTGGAACTCACAACTATCTATGTTTCGTAAAATTTTGATCGCCAACCGTGGCGAAATAGCGTTACGTATCACGCGGGCATGCCGCGAAATGGGCATTCCCTGTGTCATTGCCCACTCGGAGGCCGATCGTGATTCGCTGCCTGTGCTTATGGCGGATGAGCATATCTGTATCGGGCCGGGCGCAAGTGGCAAAAGCTATTTGAACATTCCTAATATTATCAGCGCGGCGATGGTTACCGGTGCCGATGCTATCCATCCAGGGTACGGCTTTCTCTCGGAGAACACCAGCTTCGCCGAGATCTGTGCGGATGCCCATATCACATTCATCGGGCCCTCTGCCTCAGCTATGGCGCTGATGGGGGACAAGGTATCGGCACGTGAAACAATGGCCGAGTTGGGGTTGCCGATGCTTCCCGGAACCCCTGTGTTACGCACGCTCGAAGAGGGAGTGGAGGCGGCCGGGGAAATTGGGTTCCCTTTGATGCTCAAAGCCGCTGCCGGTGGCGGTGGACGCGGCATTCGCCTGGTGAAACGTCCAGATGAGTTTGAGCGTGTATTCACCACGGCGCAGAACGAGGTGCGCGAAGCCTTTCGCGATGACGGTCTGTACCTTGAGCGCTACCTCGAGCGCGCCCGCCATATCGAGATTCAGGTGCTGGTCGACAATTTTGGACACGGTGTTTACCTGGGTGAGCGCAACTGCTCATGCCAGAGGCGTCACCAGAAGGTACTCGAAGAGTCACCAAGTCCACATTTTTCAGACGAACTGCGCCAGGAAATGGGGACGAAGGCCGTACGGGCAGTTGAGCAGATTGGCTACCGCAACGCCGGAACGCTCGAATTTCTGCAGGATGAGCAGAACTGTTATTATTTCATGGAGATGAACACGCGTTTGCAGGTAGAACACCCGGTTACGGAGATGGTCACGAGTACTGACCTTGTCAAGGAGCAAATTCGTATAGCCGCGGGATTGCCGCTCCAGCTTGAACAGGAGGACATTCATGTGCGTGGTCACGCCATCGAATGCCGTATCACAGCAGAGGATGCAGACAACGATTTCCGGCCACAAACCGGCACCGTGGAAAAGTACTTACCTCCTGGCGGACCGGGCGTGCGTGTCGATAGCCATCTCTATGCAGGCTACAAAGTCCCGCCGCATTATGACTCTTTGCTGGCAAAGCTCATTGTCTGGGCGGAGACACGCGAAGCGGCGATTGCCCGTATGCAGCGTGCGCTCGACGAGTATATCATCGAGGGCATAACGACAACCATTCCGTTTCATAAGCGCCTGCTGCGGCACGAGGGCTTCCTTCGCGGAGAAACCTATACCGGTTTCCTGCAAGACGAGGCCGCGTCATTAGGAATATAGAATCGTCTATAGGACGTAGTATGGTAGGGGTACCCCTTGCGGGTACCCTGCCCGTGAAATAGACCGTTGCGTTCGTGTTACCCGTCGTAGTATGGTAGGGGTACCTCTTGTGGGTATCCTATAGGGGCGTATACACAGCGCCACTTTATTGAGAGGGAGGAAAACATTATGTCTCGAGTAGTTGTCACCGGATTGGGATTAGTCACCTCGGTAGGGAATGACCTGGCGTCAGGCTGGGAAGCGCTGTGCCAGGGGAAATCCGGCGTAAATGAGATCACCGCATACGATACCGGCCAGTTTCGCATTCATTTCGGCGCGCAGATCAAGAATTTTGATCCTTCCCTCTATATGGATCGCAAAGAAGTTCGCCGCGGCGATCCCTATGAGCATATCGCTATCGCCACCAGCAAGCAGGCACTTGCCCAGGCAGACCTGCGGATCACGGAAGAGAATGCAAACGATATCGGCGTCTACATCGGCAGCGGTATCGGTGGACTTGTCACACTGCATGACCAGTTCCGGGTCCTTTTTGAAAAAGGGCCTGACCGCATCAGCCCATTCTTCATCAACATGATGATCATCGATGGAGCGCCCGGCCTTGTCTCCATTATGACCGGTGCAAAAGGACCGAACTGGGCTGCTGTATCCGCCTGTGCTACCAGCGCCAATACAATAGGTGAGGCCTGGGAAACTATTCGTCGTGGCGATGCTAAAGCCATGATAGCGGGTGGCGCTGAAAGAGGCATTACCCCGATTGCCATGGCCGCTTTCGATAATATGC
>WNGK01008734.1_pt1 | contig 10489 bp, 10 predicted proteins | sample 5400601 | NCBI WGS metagenome assembly WNGK01 (sample SAMN13153376, study PRJNA577476) | soil metagenome | isolation source: 60 cm soil or saprolite under Garry oak tree replicate 1 | place: USA:California | collected 2016-06-15
CGACGAAGCTGCGCACCGTGTCGGGCCCGGTCGCGCTGGCGCACGGCACCGGAACTCCATTGCTCGCCTTGGTGCACGGGATCGCTTCGAACAGATGGCCCACGCTGTTCTGGATGAGAACCCCGTTCGCGTCGGTGATGGTGGTGAACGCCACGTGACACGTGGCGCACAGCCGCGCGTTCGCGGCGGAGCCGTGGCTGCTCACGATCTGGTTCGTGTCGTACGCGAAGTTGGGCGGGATCCACCCGACGTTCTGCCCGATCACGAGCAGGCCCTGGGCGCCATGCGCCCCGCGGGCCGGCGACGTGGCGGTCGCGACGCCCCAGGGCGGCGTGCCACTGCGGGAGTGGCACTTGATGCACAGGTTGTCCGTCGTCGGCTCCGAAATCGACGCGCGCAGCTGTCCCGAGTACGGCGTCGCGCCGTGCGGGTCGTGACACACGACGCACACGATGCGCTGGTGGGTGGTATCGGCCTTCTCGGCGTAGTTCGTCGTGACGCCGAACTTCACCTGCAGCGCGGCCTTACCCTCGTGACACGGTGCGCAACTGGCATTGGCCGCGGCGTGCGAGAAGGCAGGACCGGACCCGTGTGCGGACCCGACCCACTGGTCGACAAACGGCTCGTGCGCGCCCGTGTGACACCCACCACACCCGTTGGTGAGCCCCGTATCCACGTGGATCGAGGCGAGCGGCACGTTCGAGATGGTAGGAGAGGAGGCGTGCGTAAAGCCCGGCCCGTGGCAACTCTCGCACTGCACATCATGGTAGGCCGAGTCCGCGACGAGCGTGTAGCCGGCCGGGTGGCCGACCTTGTTGCCGAGCTGTGAGACGGAGTGGCAGCCGTTGCAAGAGGCCTGCGCGTGACCCGAGGCCTGCAAGTCGCCCCAGGCCCGCGCGTGTTTCGTGGCTTTCCACGAAGCCTGCACGCCGACGTGGCAGTTGCCGCAGTTCGTCTGCTTGTCGCTGACCGTGAAGTAGCCGAGGAATCCGTTCGTCGTGTCCTTGCCCTGAACGAATGGCCGCGTGACGTACTGGATCTTCTCGGTGGTACAGGCACCGAGCGTCAGCGCGGCGAAGATCATCGCACGGGGGAGCTTCATCGCCGGGCTCCTGTCTGATTCTGCAGATAGTAGAGAATGTCCTCCGTCTGCTGCCCCGTCGGTGGCCAGTCGGACGCAGGACGGCAACGATCCATAGCGAATGCCTGCCTGATAGAACATTCGCCGCACGCGATGCTCCGGCATGGTCCCGACGTTCGCCGAAAATTGTCGGCTGTCTCGAAGAAGCGATAGAGCGAACGCTTAAAGATTTCTTCATGATACGATGCCTGGTGTTGCAGCAACACGAGGGCTCCGTCTAGCTTGCAGCCTCTATGAGCCCCTTGGTCTTCCTCGCCAGCTTCGCCCAGGGCGGCGCCTTGCCGCCCGAGCCTGGCGAGCTACACCTGCGCAGAATGCACCAGCTCACGTTCGGCGGGCAGAACGCGGAGGCATATTTCTCCGCGTCCGGTAAGCTGCTGATCTTCCAGCGCCAGGGCCCGGCCGAGCAGTGCGACCAGATGTATGTGATGGGCGTGGACGGCGGTGGGCTGCACCGCGTGTCTGCGGGACGCGGTCGGACAACCTGCGGCTACTTCTACGACCGTGATCGGCGGGTTTTCTACTCGAGCACCGAGCACGCCAGCGCCGATTGCCCGCCACGCCCGGATTACTCGCAGGGCTATGTGTGGGCGCTGTACGACTACGACATCTACACGGCCAACGCTGACGGCTCGGGCGCCCGGCGGCTGACCACCAATCCCGACTACGACGCCGAAGGCACGCTCTCCCCTGACGGCCAGACGATCGTCTTCACATCGCTCCGAGACGGCGACCTCGACATCTACACCATGAGCGTGGACGGATCGAACCTGAGGCGACTCACGACGACGCTCGGCTACGACGGGGGACCGTTCTTCTCACCCGACGGGAAGCAGATCGTGTACCGTGCCTATCACCCGCAGACGGCGGCCGACACGCTCGAGTATCGCGCGCTGGTGGCGAAACGCCTCGTGCGCCCCACGCACATGGATCTCTGGGTCATGAACGCCGACGGGTCGGATCAACACCAGGTCACCCATCTGCCGGGGGCGAGCTTTGCGCCGTACTTCCACCCCGACGGTCGCCGGATCATTTTCTCGTCCAACTACAAGAACCCCGAGTCGCGGGACTTCGACCTCTTTCTCGTGAACGCGGACGGTACCGGCCTCGAGCAGATCACGACGGCACCAGGGTTCGATGCGTTTCCGATGTTCTCTTCAGACGGGAAGCACCTCGTCTGGGCGTCGAACCGGCACGGCACGGCGCCGCACGAGACGAACATCTTCATCGCGGAGTGGGTGGAACGGCCCTGAATTACGCCGCGAGACTGAACGGCGGATAACGGTCCGTCGTGAGCAGGAGCGCATACGCCGCGACGCGCAGCCACCAGCGGAACACCCCGACCACGAAATCGAACAGCGGGCGCGGATAGCGGCCGGTGACGAGAATCGCGAACCACGCGATGATGACGCAGCAGCACGCGGCGATGCACAGCACGCACAGTGGACCTGGTGACGAGGCCGAGGACGATGGCGATGGGAATGACCGTGAACGAAAAAGGCAGGTGGACAAAGCCGACGGTAAAGAGCCAGGCCGCGAACCACAGCGACCCCGTGAAGCTGTGCTGCTCGATTCTTATTCTCTCCACGTCGAGACCCCTCTCACCGGGTGCTGAGCTCGAGCCTTGCTCCCGCGACGCGGGAGCGGGATGTTCCGGCTTGTGGCCCGCTCGATCCGCGGCGCCCTCGCGCTCGCGAGCCTGGGCGCGCTGGCGCTGGCACGACCACCACAAGCTTCCTCCCAAAGCGGCACCGACGCCTGGCGGCCCCAGACCGTGCCGCTCTGGGGCGCGAGCTATTCCCCTGACATTGGACTCCTCATCGGGGCGGGGATCACTCACACCCGCTATGGATTCCGGGCGCTGCCCGCGAGCACGCGGCTGCTCGCCGAGGCCGCTTATGCGAGCAGCGTACACAGCTTCCGCCTAGACCTGGCAGGTGAGTTCCGGCGGCCGCTCTTTCCGGCAATGCTCTTCGTCGAGCTGCGTGCCTCGGGCCTGGAGCGCACTCGGTTCTATGGCACGGGCAACGAAACCGACGGGTCGCGGCCGGACAGCGTGTATCGCGTCCGCCAAACGCAGCTGCTACTCCAGCCGCGTGTGGCCATCCCCCTGGCACCGCGTCTCCGGCTGACCCTGGGGCCGCTGCTCGGCTACACGCACACTCCGGTCGACGCCGGCACGGTCCTGGCCCTCGCCCGGCCGTACGGGGCGGGCGACTTCGGCCAGATCGGCGCGCGCGCCGCGCTCGAGCTCGACACGCGCGACGTCCCGGCCGCTCCGGCCCGCGGGCTGCACCTGAGCCTCGCCTCGCAATGGTACCCCGCCCTGTGGGACGTCGGCAGCCCCTTCGCGAGCTGGTCGGCGGAGGCGTCGACCTACCTCTCAGCCGGCGATCCGCCCGTCGCGACCCTGGCCCTGCGGGCGGGCGGGACCGCGGTGAGCGGAACCGTGCCGTTCCAGGAGCTGGTGTACGTGGGCGGCGAAACGACGGTCCGGGGCTACGCCGAGCAGCGCTTCGCGGGGCGGCGCGGCGCCTATGGGAACGTCGAGCTGCGGTTGCCCGCCGGCCGCCTGCCGTTCGCCGACGTCGGCATCTTCGGGCTCGCGGACGCGGGGCGGGTGTGGACCACGGAGGAATCGTCAGACCGTTGGCACGCCGCGGGGGGAGGAGGGCTGTGGCTCGCCTGGCAGCACCGCCGGGCCACCACCCTGTCGGTCGCGGTCGCCCGGAGCCCCGAGCGCACGGCGGTCTACGTCCGCGCGGGTTTCATGTTCTAAGGGTTGAACTCCGACCAGGGGCACGGCGTATACAGTGTGGCGTTGACGTCTCGCCCACCCACCTCGAGGAGCATCGCATGCGGATCGCCCTGTTGACTCCCGCCGCCGCTGTTGTGTTCGCCGCCTGCGTCGCCCCCACCCCCGGCACCCTCCGGGGCGGACCGGACCCAGTCAACACGCGCTACATCAACCCGGGCACCCTCGCGGCCCTCCCTGGCTTCACCCACGCCGTCAAAGTGGGGCCGACCGTGTACGTGTCCGGCGAGGTGTCGCTCGATTCAACGGGCCAGCTCGTGGGTCCGGGGGACCTGCGCGCCCAGGCGACGCAGGCGTTCGCGAATCTCGCGACCGTGCTCCGCATCGCCGGCGTGACGCCGGCCGAGGTCGCCAAGCTCACCATCTACGTCGTCAACGCCAAGCCGACCGATCTCGACGTGATCCGCGCGGCCGCGCCCGACTTCTTCCCGCAGCGCAACTCGCCGGCTGGAACGATCGTTGGCGTGCAGAGCCTGCCGCGGGAGGGCCTGCTGATCGCCGTCGATGCGACGGCAGTCGCGCGCGCCATGATTCTGCCGCGCGAGGAGCGCGACCGGTATCGCGAGCGGCCGTAGGACGCCCTTCGGGTGGCCCCCCTGCAACCGAGGTGCAGACGTGTGGGGTCCTCGGATCAGTACTTGGCCTGCATGTACGCCACGCCCTTGTGCACGGTCTGTCGCCAGGCCGATTCCACGGCTGGTGTGAACTGGGGGTCGCTGCTGCGTACGGTATCGATCAGCGCCTCGATGAACGGCTGATACATCGACGGATCGACACCCAACTCTCGCCGGCTGTGCCGCTCGGCCACGCGCGCGAGGATCGTCGGCTCCCGCTCCGGTTGGTTGGGGAAGATGAGCAGCAGGCCGAACGCGTGACGCAACAGGTTGTTCTGCCGCTCGAAGTCCGTGTGCGCGAACCGCGGCTTGGCCTGTGGACAGCGGATGAAGAAGTTGCGGTAGAAATCCTGGAGGAAGTGCTCGGCAGCGCAGCACCGGTCGTAGCTCGCCTTCGCCACGGCCATCGTCGCGCGGTCCACGTCCTTCCCGCCCCGGCTCATGCCGCGTGCCGCGCGTCGGTGGCGCCAAACAGCTCGCACTCGAGCCGCACGCCGCTCGCCAGATTGACGGCCCGGATTGAGCCACCGTGCAACCGCGTCACTGCCGCTGCGAACGCGAGGCCGAGCCCCGTCCCCGTCCCCCGTGTCCGGGCCTGGTCGGCGCAGTACAAAGGCTCGAACAGATGCGCCATTGCGTCGCTGGCCAGGGGCGGGCCGGAGTTCTCCACGGCGAGACGCAGCGCGCGTCCCGTCGCCGTCGTGGCGACCCCGACCGTGCCGCCTAATGGCGCGAACTTCACGGCGTTGTCGAGCAGCTCCCCGATCAGGCGTCGCGTGAGCGCGGGATCGAGCGCGACAGGACCCAGCTCGGGATCGAGCTGCGTGTGCACGGTGAGGTCCTTGTCCTCGATCCGTCCGCGCATGGCCTCAAGCGTGCCGCGGACGAGCGCGTTGACGTCGGTGGGGGCCGGGTGGGCGGTCACCAAACCCGCGTCCGCCCGGGTGATGAGCAGCAAGTCGTCGCTGAGCGCCGTAAGGCGGTCGATTTCCTCGAGGGCGCTGTGCAGGACGCGCTGATAGTCACGGGCGCTCCGCTCCAAGCGGAGCGCCACCTCGATCTCACCTCGCAGCGCCGTGAGGGGGGAGCGCAGCTCGTGGCTCACGTCCGCCGTCAGCCGCCGCTGGTTCTTGAACGCCGCGTCGATACGCCCGAGCATACGGTTCAAGACCGCGACCAGTCCCCGGTATTCGTCGGTGTCGGCGTGCGCCACGATCCGCTGGTCGAGCGTGCCCGCTTCGATGCGGGTCGCCTGTTCCGTGATCTCGCAGACCGGTTGCACGGCCGATCCCGCGAGCCACCACGCCCCCACAAACGTCGCCGTGGTCACGAGCAGGACCACGCCCAAGACCACCGGAACCACCGTGGCCCGGATCAGGGTCGGATCGAGATGGTGCTGGAAAAACAGATGGCTGCCGTACAGCACGGCGGCGGCGACGGCGAGAAGACCGACACCCATGGTCGCCGCGAACCGGACGGCCAGCGTCCGCCGCAGCGACCGGTTCACTCCTCGGCCCGATCCGGGGAGACGAGCCGGAAGCCTACTCCTCGCACGGTGTGAAGCAGCTCGAGATCCGCTGCCTCCTTGAGCTTCCGCCGGAGATTCCCGACGTGTACGTCCACCACGTTGCTCTCGGGATCAAAATGCAGGTCCCACACTTTCTCGAGTAGCTCCGTGCGCCGGATGACCTCCTCCGGGCGAAGCAGAAAGTGCTCGAGCAGCTGGAACTCCTTCGGAGTCAGCTCGAGCTTCTTTCCTTTGACCTTCACCTTGTGTTTCAACCGGTCCAGCTCGATCGACTCATAGGTCAGGAGCTCCGTGCGACTCGCGCCGCCGCGCCGCACCAGCGCCCGGATGCGCGCCAGCAGCTCGTCGAACTTGAACGGCTTCGGGAGGTAGTCGTCGGCGCCGGCATCGAGCCCGCGCACGACGTCCTCGGTCGTGTCGCGTGCCGTGAGCATCAGGATCGGCGTCTTGCGACCCTCGCGCCGCAGCTCCGACGCCACCTGCAGGCCGTTCTTCTTGGGGAGCATCACGTCGAGCACCACCAGATCGTAGTCGTAGACATGAGCGAGCGTGGTGGCCTCTTCACCGTCGGGTGCGACGTCCACGGCGTATCCTTCTTCCCGCAGGCCCTGCTCGATAAAGCCGGCGACTTTGCGATCGTCTTCCACCACGAGGATTTTCATATGGCTGGCAGTCTAGGCGTCCGGCGCTGAACCGAGTCTAAAGAAGTGGTGAAGGAATCTTCATGTGTCGCTAGTCTTCAAGGGAAGGGCAAGCGTAAAGGTCGCTCCCCGGCCCACATCGCTCTGGACCGTGAGTCGGCCGCCGAGCACCTCGGCCAACCGGCGGGACACGGGCAGCCCGAGCCCTGTCCCCACGCCGGAGTGCGGATCGAACCGCTCGAACGGCTCGAAGATGCGGGTCTGCAGCGCAGGAGCGATTCCCGGACCGTGATCGATCACGCCGACCGCCACCTGTCCATCGGCCAGGTCGACCTGGACGTGAACCGTGCCATCCTCCGGGCTATGCCGGATGGCGTTGGTCAGCAGGTTGACCACGATCTGGTCGACGCGCACCGGATCGGTGCGGACCGTGGGTGCATCGGCGGGGCATCGCAACTCCAGGGCGATGCGCTTCGCGTCAGCCGCCGGCCGCACCCCCGCTAACGTCCGCTCGAGGGCAGCTCGGATCTCGACGTCCCGCCAAACCGGTCGCACCTTTCCGGCGTCGAGCCGCGTGATATCGAGGAAATTGTTGAGGAGCGTGATCGTCCGCTCAGCGCTCTCGTACACTTCGCGCGCCGCCCGGGCCGCGGTCTCGGGCGACTTCCCCCGCACCAGCCGCTCAGCCCATCCGTACACGCCCGCGAGCGCGTTGCGGAGCTCATGGTTCATCATGGCGAACGACAGGTCCCGCTGCCGCTGCATCTCCCGCACCTGCCCCAGGAGCCGCTGCGCTTCGTCGTTCAACCGGGCGTTCTCGATCGCGACCGCGGCGTGCGCCGCCAGCAGGACTGCAATCGCCTGATCCTCGGCGTCGAACTCGGGCGCCCCCAGCTTCTCCGTGAGGTACAGGTTGCCGAACACCTGCCCGTGACTGACGATCGGGACCCCGAGAAACGACTTCATCGGAGGATGGTGCGGCGGGAAACCGGAGCGCTTGGGATGCCGCGTGATGTCCCGTGTGCGGACCGCTCTGGGCTCACGGATGAGCACACCGAGCAGGCCGCGGCCGGTGGGGAGCGCGCCGATGCGGTCCCGCTCCGCCTGGGAGATACCCGACGTGACGAACTGGCTCAAGGACTTATAGTCCGGCGCGAGCACGCCGAGCGCGGCGTACTGCGCGCCCACCACGTCGCGCGCCGAATCCACCACCTGCTGCAGCACGCGATCGAGCGAGCGCTCCGAGAACAGGGCCACGCTCGCTGACAGCAGGCGCTCGAAGCGGCGCCGCACGCGCGACGCTTCGGCTGTGGCCTTCGGGGCTCCGCTTCGGGGGCGCTTCCTGACCAAGCGGTACTCGCACGCTGAAGCCTGAAGTGGAAACAGTATGAGCGCTTCGCTAGAGAGAAGCTAGCCTCACGCTGCACCGGCCGTGCCTCCTAGTGCCCCATCCCCGCCACCTGCTGCGGCGCGCCCACCTGGATCAGACCGACGGCTCCCTTCGCCGCGTCGGCGAACGCGTGCGTGACGAAGGCATACGTCCCCTCGCCGCTCGCCGCCCGGTCGAACACCGTCTCGAACACCGCACCACCCCCCGCGGGGACTCCCCACGTCTGCACGCTGTGCAGCGGGTGCCGCGGATCGCCGTCGGGGTACACGTTGTCGAACACCGTGCCCACGATGTGAAAGTCGCTGGTGAAGCTCGGGCCGGCGTTCACGACGAACAGCCGAACGCGATCGCCCACGTCGACGTGCAGCGGGTGCTCCTGGTACTGGAACGCCCGGCCGTTGAACACGACGTAGCTCGCCTGACGGTCCAGCGCCCGCTGCCAGTTGGCCTGCCCCGGCAACGCGCTGTCGCCTCCCTGGACGTAGAACTCGCTCTGCACGATCACGAACTCTTTCTGCACCTTGACCGGCCAGCCCCCTTTGGGGTCCACGATGATCGGCAGATACATGCCTTGCATCAGGTGGAGCAGCACCGGCGGCGTGCCACAGTGCACCAGATATGCGCCCGGATCGCGCGCCGTGAACTCGAAGGAGAGCGAGTCCTTGGGCAGGATGGTCCGGAACGCCTTGTTCATCGGGATGCGGGCCGCGTGGAAGTCGATCGAGTGCGGCATCGAGGCTTCGTTCACCAGCTTGATCCGTACCAGATCGCCCTGACGCACCCGGACGACCGGGCCCGGCGCACTGCCGCCGAACGTCCAGCCCGTATACGTCACGCCCTTGGCGACCTCGATTGTGGCGTCACGGATTGGAATGCGGAATTCCTTGACCGCGGCGGCCGACACCGGGGCGAGCTCGGCGGGATAGCTCGGGCTCCTGGGCACGGTCGCCGAGCCGAAGTCCGTCACCTGGACCTCCGGGGACCACGACAGCTGCACCGCCGCCGTAGTGGCGAGCCCGACAGCGACGATGACGATACCGAGGACCTTCCCGTGCATACCGTGCTCCCTGTCGACGTGGATGGATCGGGTTCGGGTCAGTCTAGCATGGCGCGGTCGGGGGCCTCATGAAAACGGTGTGAAGGGACCTTCAGATGTGAAGCAGCGCTGCATGCGGCCTCACACTGCCTTCAGGAGACGGGCGCCATCGTTCTCAGCGAGCGACCACCCGGGAGTGGCTATGTCGTGGAAACCCATCGTCGTGGGCGTCGATGCCTCGCCCCAGGCCGTGGAGGCGGCGACGTTCGCGAGTCGTCTCGCCGCCCGCGCCAGCGCGACGTGCCAGCTGGTACATGCGACCCGCGACGCGCTCGTCGCGCCGGAGGTGCCCCAGATCGCCCGTTACCGGGACGCGTTGGCACAACAGGCGCGCGCCCTGGTTATCACGACGCTCGAGGACGCTCTGCCCCCGCAGCTCCTCGACACGCTCACCGTACGACTCGGACCCAAGCCGGTCGTCCTGAAACAGGCCGCGGCCGAGCTCGGGGCGGAGGTGGTCGTGCTGGGCGGCAAGCACCACTCCGCCCTGGGCCGCTGGATAGGCGGCAGCACCAGTCTTGACGTGGCGCGCACGACCGAGGTGCCGCTGCTCGTCACCGCCGGCCCCGCCGCCATTCGGCGCGTCCTGGCCGCCGTCGACATCTCGGGCGCAGCCCGCCCGACGATCGCGGCAGCGGAGCGCTACGCCACGATGCTCGGAGCCGAGCTACGTGTGGTCAGCGTGCTCGAGCCGCTCCCGGTCATCCCGAACGTGACGCCTCCGTACGACGCGAGCGAGTTCTACGCCATGTCCGAAGACCTGCTGCAACGCGAGGTGTGGTCCCTGGTGCGGACCCCCGGGGCGGACAAGGTCGTGCGCCACGGCTTGGCCGTCGAGACCATCATGCGGGAAGCGTCCGAGTGGAGCGCGGATCTGCTGGTGGTGGGCTCGCACGGCAAGGGATGGGCCGAGCGCCTGCTGCTGGGGAGCGTGACGGAGCGGCTGCTCAATCATCTGCCCACTTCGCTGCTCGTTATTCCCGCGCTCGCTCGGGCAACCGAGCCGGTGAGCGAGCGTCACAGTGCGATGGTCTGGCCGTCCCCCGCGACCTGCACATCCCAGGCGTAGCGCGCGCGAATCGCGGCGGCGAGCGTCGCGCTCAGGCCTTGCCCTCGCGTGCCACGGTCGGCGTCGCGAACCCGGGCCGCGGCTCGACGGCGAGCCCCAGGTGCTGGCGCGCCCGGTTCAGCGCGTCGTCGATGTTGCCATGCACGTTTTCCTCGCCCATCTCGTCGTACAGGCCGGAGCGCTCGAGCGCCACCA
>WNGK01014803.1_pt1 | contig 10489 bp, 9 predicted proteins | sample 5400601 | NCBI WGS metagenome assembly WNGK01 (sample SAMN13153376, study PRJNA577476) | soil metagenome | isolation source: 60 cm soil or saprolite under Garry oak tree replicate 1 | place: USA:California | collected 2016-06-15
GGGGTCGCCGCGAAAGCTGGACAACCTCTGCAAGAAGCTCTGTTCTAGCATCAAATCACCAGGATGAACGGCCAGCTCATATCAGTCGAAGGAATCAGCGGGGTCGGCAAGACAACTCTGACTGTGCCATTCGCCGACCTACTGCGTGACCGAGGCCAGCGCGTGACCTCGCTTGACGGCTTCTCCCAGCGCGCGGCCATGCTGGGCCACGACCTCGGCCGCGATGTCCTGCAGGCACTAGTCATCGCCGCCAGGGGCGACCGCTTCCTTCGCGGCGGCTACCCGGCCGCTGAGACGCTGCTGCTGCTCGCCATCAAAACTTACGACTACGAACGACATTGCCTGCCCGCCCTCCGCAGCGGCGCGACGGTCGTCGAAGGCCGCAGCCTGCACTCGATCGCGGTCTACCAATCGTTGATCCTGCACCCCAATGATGATCACCTGGCGATCGCCGAGGCACAAGAAGTTCTGCGGGACTGCACTCGCTGGCGTCCGCTCGCCGACGTTACCTTGCTGATCAGCGACGACGTGGACGTGGCCATCGACCGGCTCCAGCAACGCGACAACATTCGCTGCACCGCCGAGGAGCGCGGACTGCACTACCGCGCCAGCACGCTATTCGCGAAGCTCGCCGATGCCGATCCCCGACGTTTCCGCGTCATCGACCGCCGTGATACCACGACGGACGGCGTTGTCAGCCAGATGCTTGCCGCCATTCCGCAGACGTGACCTGACTCACGGGTTCCGCGCTGATGGCGACGCCCGCGGATCGTCTTACGTGACGGTCTGCAGCAAGCCCGCAGCGCCCCCCGGGCGACCGCCGGCCAGATCATCTATGACCTCGAAGACCATCTTGGCCAGCAGTTTGGTGTCCTCAGGCATCTCAAGCCCGAGCACATCTGCCTCGCCGTACCAGCCGAACGGATGGGCCGGCGCCATCACCGATTCAGCCTCAGCGGCCAGCGCCAGGTACTGGTGGTCAACATGGACATGCGGCTCAGCCAGGTGATTGTCCTCTGGCACGCGGAACTCGGTGATCCACCACGGCGGCTCCACCCTCTGGTGCGGGAACCCCCGCGGCAACCTCGGGGACGGGGGGCTGAGAAGCCGGAGGCCGCAGAGCCCTGTCTCTTCGGCGACTTCCCGCACTGCGGCTTCCGCCGGGGTCTCATAGTCCTCCACGTGGCCGCCGGGCACCATCGCCAATCCCAGCCGGGGATGCGTGATCACGCCCATTCGCCATTCACGAGGAAAGGCATGAAACACAAAAGTGCTGGCCGTCGCGTGCTTCACGATCATCACAGTGTCCTACATCTCGCAAGACGCCCAGGAAAATGCCAATGATTGCCGCGCCGTAGCGACCCTCCCACACCATCGGCAGCAGAGCATCCCGACACACCGTCGTGGCCTCGCGGATCAACAGTGTGTCCTCACGCGGACATAGGCTGGCCGCCGCCGCCCGCTGCGGTCAATTCTCATGAGCGCCTACGCGGATCTCACTCGGCGCCCGTTGCCAGGGTGGCGGCGAGCTCCTCGGCACCGCCGCCGTCATTGCCTAGCGGCAGCGCCGCAACGTGGTCCGGCCATGACCACCGACGAGCTCGATCCGCTGATCCACGTGCCCACCCGGCTGAAGATCGTCGCGACGCTGGCAGCGCTGCCCGACGGCGACGCGCTGTCCTTCACCCGGCTGCAGGACATGATCGGGCTCACCCCGGCAACCTGATCATCCACCTGCGTAAGCTCGAAGAAGCCGGCTACCTCAGCAGCGAGAAGACCAGGAACGGGACCGCACCCAAAACCACCGTGACCCTGACCAGCCACGGCCGCAAGGCACTCGGCGCCTACACCCAGGCGCTGCGCGACCTGCTCGGCGGCCTGTAAATCGCCCAGTTGGCCCCGGTCTCCCCTGACAGCCCCTCGGCGAGGGGCTGTCAGCCGTTGCCGAGGAGCACCCGTACCGCCACCACAGACTCCCGGCCGGATATCCGGAACCACCATGGCCGGTGGCCTCACCTTGCCCAGGAGCGGGCAGGATCACGATCGCCATGCCGAAACTCCGCGCCGCGCTCGACGCACTCTTCAACAAGAATGTCAGCGCCGAATGTCATGATGAGATCGTGAACGCGGCCTGATGATCACGGGATCGCCATCGAAGTTCAATGGAACTCGGGACAACCTCCCGGATGCGTACCGGCCTGACTCTGGCGTTAGAGTGCGTAGCTGACCGGATGCGCGGCTGGTGATGCTGCTCCAACGCCTCTGGCCGCCGCATTGATTGTTGTGCTTGCGGAGGTGCTGCATGCTGCCAGTCGACGACGGGTCTCGCACGCTGATTCACGACCTGGTGGCGGCGGTGTCCCCGCTGGATGAAAAGGAAGCCAGCGATCAGTCGGACATTCTTGGATGGGTGGCATCTGGCGCCCCGCTGTTTCGTGTGCAGCGTCCGGCCGTTCCACCCAAGCATCTGGCTGTCTACTTCGCCCTGCTTGACGACGCTAGCCACTCAATCATGCTGGTAGACCATGTGAAAGCCCAGTCCTGGCTGCTGCCAGGCGGTCACGTCGACGACGGTGAGGACCCCCGCTGGACAGTTGAGCGGGAAGAACTGGGGATCACCCCGAAGTTCCATGAACAGATCAGCGGTGACAAGCCATTCTTCGTGACAGTGACACAGACACGAGGTCCAGACAGTCATACGGACGTGACACTGTGGTTCATCCTCCAAGGTGAACGTCAGGCGGAGATCCAGATGGACATGCGTGAGTTCAGCGAGGTCCGCTGGTTCGGATTGGACCAGCAAGTCGAGTGGCCAGTCTCGCGTTTCGATCCGCAGATGCACCGGTTCGCCGTCAAACTGACAGGAGCGTTGAGCAGGCCGGGATCGCGCTGCTGAGAACGCTGCTCCGGCGCCTTGGCTTGCTGAACGTCCACGGTTACTGGCGGCTGCGAGCAGTTCGCGGGGAGCAGCTTGGAGGACTTCGTAGCAGTCGAGGTAGACGATGGGCGCGGTGGCAAGGGCCTGGACGTCGATTCCGCCGAGTTCTGCCACGATGCCGCGCAGTCCTGAGAACCAGTGCGATTTCCGGCCCGTCGCAAAGGACCAGGTTGACACGGGTACTTGGGACACTCGCAACGCTGGGCCTCAGGGTCAGGTCCCAGCGGCGCAGCCAGGTCAGCACGTCGTGTCCCGCGGTGTCGTCTCCTAGCTGGTTGCTCGCGAGTCTCGCCGGATGACCCAGGGCGCGCAGGACGCTGGCAAGGTAGCTGAAACAATGGACGGGTGGGGACGGTGTCATCAGTCTCTCGTGGGCTGGTGGTTGAGGGTGTGGCGCCGGGTGTTCGTCGGGGCGGCGCGAGCCGCGCGTAAAGGGCTTGGGTCAAGCTGCACGGTGATGAGCACGGCAGCGTGGTCGGATAGTTGCTGCTGGCGAGGGCCGTGGTCGTAGCCACATTCGCGGATCGTCCCGACGTTGTGGCCGATAAGGGCATGATCGAGTCGTTGGTTGCCGAAACGGGCGCTGATCCAGCTGTGGTCGCTGCCTTGGGGCTGGAGGGTTCGGTAGGCGTCGAGAAGGCCGAGGTCGAGCAGGGCGGTGTAGAACGCGTAGTCGTGGGATTCGAAGCCGGGAAGTGAGGGCCGGTGGCCAGGTTCGATTACGTTGAGGTCGCCGATGACGCACAACGCTGGCCGGTTGATCGCCGTCAGGTGCTTAAGCAGTTGTTGCTGGAAGTCCCGCCGGCGGGTGCTGCTGTCGGCGGTCATGCCGTTGGTGGGAGCGTAGACACCGACCATGCGTACGGTGCGCCCGTCTGCGGCGAGATCGACGGCGACGACGCGGGGGTCGAAAGCGGCCGGCTCGACCGCGACCACATCCAGTCCTCTGGTCGCCACGGTGGTCAGGAACCGGCTGCCCTCCCACCCCGCCGTACAGCTAAGCCGGAAACCCTCAGCCTCCAGTCCCGTGAGGATGACCCGGCCACCCCCCGTTGGCTGCAGTTCGGTCAGCACAAGCGTGTTGCACTTGGTGGCCAGAAGCCAGTCGAGCAGGCGCTGCCCGCGGGCTGGGCTGGGGCTGTTGACGTTCAGCGCGCAGACGCGCAGCTCGGCCTTGGCGCCCGGGGTGACGGCCGCGTCTTCGTCGTCGTCGCCCAGGGTGCCGAACAGCATGCCCTGCAATCCGTCGGTCATGACGGCATCCCTTCGGCGGTGACCGCTTGTGGCGTGATGAGCGACCGTATGTGGCTGATGGCCTGGGCGAGGCCGGCGTCGGTCATGCGCTTGCTGGCACGCTGCTCAGGGCTTTCCTGGGCCGCGCCGTAGACCCAGAACGAACCGCCTGCGCTCCGGTCGAGGATCAAGAACCTGTCTTTGGCAGCCGGCCCGCGCAGCAGCAGGGAGATTGTGCCGGCGTCGGCTTGGACAGTGTGGACGCTGGTGTGATGCAGCGCGTAGGTGGCACCCGGTTCCTCGAAGCGCTCGTGTATCGCCGTCAGCGTGTCTGGGTCGGTGTCCTCGCCGAACTCGTGGTCGCGGCCGAAGATCCGGTGAAGGTAGCGTCCGCGCATGATGTGGCTGGCGAATGACCACCGGTGGTTGTGGGGCCGGTCGAAGTAGCCGGGCCGGTACAAGTGGAGGCGTACGCGGACGCCAGCGGGGGCCATGTCATGCAGGACGAGCTTGTCGAGGAAGTCGTAGCGCTCACACATGGCTCGCAGGTGCTCATCGCCGCCGAGGTTGCCGAGCAATCGCGGCAGCAGGTCTGGGTCGCGGGCAAAGGCGTCGAAGACCGGCATGCAGCCGCCGAGGATTGAGGCGGTATCGTCCCAGTCGATCTTCTCGAGCCCAGCGAAACTAGGGTGCGGCACTGAGTCCATTGGCATCCCTTTCGGGGGATCTCGGGGTGGAGGGCGTGGCATACGGGGAGGCATCCAGCACCCGTTTCAGGTGCGGGTGGAGGCGGTAAAACCGGCGGCCGGGCGTAAACGGCTGGGGCGTGGCATCGGGGAGCCTGCCAGTCTCCGCGGTGAAGGCGGCTACGGCGAGCAGCAGTTCAAGTTGCGCGGTTTTGACGCGGCTGCGCAGTGTTTCTGCGGGCGGAAACGGTATGGGGGCTGTGGCCAGTATTTCTCCGGCATCCACCGCTTGCCTGGCCATGTGCAGGGTGCATATGACCGGGTCGTTGTTCAGCAATGCCCAGGCGACGGCGTCCATACCCCGGTAGTGCGGCAGGGCGCCGTTGTGAGCGTTGACGAAGCCGAGCGGGGGGAGGTCGAGAATGCGTGCGGGCACGATCGGCATCCCCAGGAGGATCACCAGGTCGGCGTTGAACCGGCGAAGCGCATCGGCGACCGCTTCCCAGGTTGCCGCCGTGGTCTGCGGGAGCTGCCGGGGTGATGGAAGGGTCACAGCAGTGCCGACTGCCTGGTTCGCGGGCGGGTACCACGCGCTGCCGTAACTGGATTCGGCCGCGCTTCCGGCCACGGCGCTGGCTCCGGTATACCAGCACAAGCCGGCTACAGGCAGGTGCGCGGATGAGGTGGCGGCCAGGAAACGCGCCGGGCTGGCTGAACCGGCTCCAGCAAGCACGGCCCGCCGGGCTGCAGTGCCACGGTGGCGGCCAGGCAGGTACAGAGGGTGAGCGCTGCATGATGGTGGGCCGGTGGGGAGAAGGAGCCGGGAATCCAGCCGCCGCGTCAGGATCGAGGTGAGCCCTTCGAGCTGGCGGCCCGCTGCAGCGAGGCGCTGTGCAAGACCGGGCTGGCGCCATCCCGCCTGTGACCTGGCGTCCCCTACGTCGGTACCCCGGTAGTGAATCCATGCAGCGCCGAGCAGCTTGCAGGCGGTGTTGAGGAATCTCAGGTCGCCGGTGCCGTTCGTGACTGCCATCCAGTGCCCGGCCAGCGCCAGCCAGGCGTGTGCCGTGGTTGGATTCAGTGCCCTGGTGCTGGTAGCTACCGGTGGGGTCCACAGGGGGGCTGTTTCGAACGCGTGCATGAGTTCAAGGTCAACGGCGGACACGGCGCGGTCGGTTTGGGGCAGGGTCTCGCCCGCGCGGCACCTGGTGCTTGCCGTTGTCACTGCTGTTGTGTCGGCGCCGGTGCCGGGCCGCCACAGCCGGGCGCGGAGCGCGGCTTCTGCGACCTGGGGCTGGGGGGCCGGGACTGGCGGTGCGGTGGCCGCGTGGCCCAGGTTCAGCAGCTCGGCGAGGGTGAAGTCGCCGTCTATCTCGTGGCGGACGGGGAAGCGTGCCGTCGCCTGGAGGATGACCGGGGAAACCACGGTGGTCACCGCGCGACCGCGGTGGAGACCTTGCTGAGCGCGGCAAGGTAGCCATCGATGATGCTTTCGTCTCCGTCGTAGCCCCAGATCGGGATCTTGATGAAGGTGTCCTGGAAGTGCTTCACCCCTGGAAGCTGCCCTCCCACCGGAGTCGCGGGCTGCCATGGGGCGTATGGGTCGCGGCGGGCGAACAGCGGCTCGCTGCTGATGTCGCGCGTGGATCCGGGCACGTCGACTTCGGTTGCGCCTTCGGCTAGGCACAGGGCCACGAAGTCGTCTCTGGAAACCGTCGCGTTCTCGGGGCTGAACCGCAGCCCGATCACGTAGAGGCCGTGCTGTCCCTGCGCGGCGGGCACGACGATCGGGCTGATCACGGGATTGTCGGCCAGCCTGGTGGTGATGCGGGCGAGGACGTCGCGGCGCCGGGTCTCGATGTCGGCTGCGCGGCCGAGCTGATGGACACCGACGGCGGCGCCTAGTGTGGTGATGCGGTGTTTGAGACCCATGCCGGTGAAGGCGTATGGGTAGTATTCAGCGCTCTTGCTGATCTCTTTGATGCAGCGCTTGTTGTAGTGCCCGTACAGCAGTGCCAGTTCACGGAACCGGTCGTGCCGGGTGACCAGGACACCGCCTTCACCAGTGGTTATGGCCTTCTGGTTAGTGGAGAAGACGGCCATGTCCGCGAGCGTGCCCACGCGAGTTCCGGCCCACGAGGCGAAGTGCGCGTGGGAGCAGTCTTCCAGTAAGAGCAGGCTGCGGTCCTGGCAGAGGCTGGCGATTTCATCCATCGCGCATGGGTTACCCCACATGTGGGTGACGATGACGGCGCGCACATGAGGCGCCAGCTCTTGCGTGAGGGTATCGGCTGTGACGTTTCCGTACTGGTCCGCGTCGGCGAAGATCACTTCGACGCCGTCGTAGGCGAACGGTGACGCGGTCGCGTGGAAGGTGTAGGCGGGTGCCAGGATCGCGTCACCGGGGGACAGGCCGGCGATGCGGCTCATGCCATGGATTGCGGCTGTCCCGGACGCGAAGGATACCGCGTAGGGGGCTCCCGTGAACTTGGCGAAGGCGGCCTCGAATTCGCCGATGATTCCGGAGGCGTCCCGGTCGGACAGCGACCTGTGAAGCTGGCGGCGCACGGTTTCTTCAAGGCCGGGGTCGATGAACGGCCACCGGTAGTGGGGGCCTGGGTGGTCGATCGCTTTCGGGCCGCCGTGCGCGGCGAGCGCGGTCATGATGCGGGCCTCCTGTCGGTAGCCAAAGCGGGAAGAGGATGGGGTGCCGCGGTTCTGAGCGCCGTGATCAGCGGCGCGATCCGGGCCGCGGTGTCCTCGGCAGCGTGCTTCAGGTCAAGGTCAACGACCGGCCACTGATGCTGTGCAGCGAAGGAGCGCAAGAGGCCCAGACCTGCCTGCTGGTAGTCCACGAACGACTGCCGGTCCAGGGTGCTGTATCCCGCGTGCATGCCGAGTTCGGCCGGGCGGAACTGCTGCCGCCGGTCGAACAGGCTGGTGATGTCGGCCGTCAGCAGCACGACTGTGTCAGGCATGCGCACTCGCTCGAAGATGACGTCGAGGTCGTATTGCGTATAGCCCTGGATGAGCAGCTTGGACCAGAACTTATAGAGCCATCCATCGACAATCACGTCGTGCCCGGCCGACAGCAGTGGCTGCAGCACAGTGCCCGCATGAGCGGTGAACCATGCTGCCTGCAGGCCGACCCAGAAGGAGTCGGGGAGGTCGGGTGCGTCACCGCTGTGCCACAGCATTGTGGCCAGATGGGTCATCAGTTTCGCCGCGTAGGCAGAGGTGCCGGAGATTTGCCGCTTGGACACAAAAACCAGCGGCCGGCCACCGGCCTGCCCTGCGGCGGGTGGTAAGCCGTGGACCACCGCCTCGATGGCGGTTTCGTAGGTCATCTCACCGAGGCACCGGGCCAGGGAGGTCTTGCCGACCCCGTCGGGGCCCTCCAGTGCGAGAAATCGTCCAGGCACGCGAATTCCTTGCCTCACGTGTGGGCAGCGCCCCCTCTGGTGCGTCCCGGAAACGCGCATATTCCCGCCCACCTATCAGGGCGCTCATCGATTGTTGCCTGCCGACCACAGTCGTGCAAGACGTCGTAGCGGGGCCCGCCGGGACGCAGTGCCGACTCAGGTCCGTGTGTTGGCCCATGGGTCAAGTCCCGCAGGGATCGGCGGCGTTGATGAGCTGCCAGCCGTTGGTGCGCTTCCAGCGGTCGTACTCGCTTTGCAGGACCGTCGCCGCGTCCCGCGGCAGCGAAGAGAGGGCAGCGGGGATCGCGTAAGACAGGGCGCCGTCGAGCCGGGACACCTCCTCGTCGAGGATCTGGCGAAGTGCGCTGGTGAACGGGCCGAGGCGCGCTTTGTCCCGTGAATAGCCGCAAATGAGCGCCAGCATGCGGTTCAGGAGAGCGAACGCGGAGTCCTTGATGACCACGCGCGCGCCGTGCAGGAGGTGCCGCAGTCGGCCGTCGAGAACCTTCTCCAGGCTCTTGAGTGTGTAGTCGAGCGCGAAGTTCCGGTCGATCCACATCTGCGCGTGCTGGGAGCAGGCGCCAATGCGCCAGTCGGCGAAATCGGCGTCGATGCGGCCGAGAGAAGGGCGCATGGCCCCGGTCAGCCCCGCGGCGTGCACGGCGCGGGTGTAAGCGGCGCCGACCAGGCACTCCATGGACACGAGCAGGTAGGAGATGCCGGTGTATAACGGCCTGCCGGTGGCATTCGCCGTGACGAAGCCTGGGTCGCGGACGCCGTCGACGATCTCAGCAACGGCCAACTCGGGCATGGGCCGCAGGATCAGGTCGGTGCGCGCTTGGAAGGCGCAGGTGGCGGCCAGCTCGCTGACGCTCATCAGGTGGTCGAAGGTGATGTATGTGAAGCGGGTCGGCACCCCCAGAGCCGACAGTGTCCGGATGGCCAGGACGTTTTGCTCGCTGGTTGTCTCCTTGTTGAACCGCGCCAGCACCGACGTCACCCCGGACTCCACTCCGAAGAGCATCCGCCGCAGCCCCAATGTCAGCAGCTCGCGCCACATGTGCGCACGTTCGATGTGCCAGTCCCGGCCCTGGTCTGGCCGCACGACCTGGTCGATCCGGCATGAAGACTCCCAGGCGAATCCCGCGTCGTTCATGGCGCCAGCGATCGCCCTCGCACGCCCCAGGGCGTCTTCGTCGCGGCCGATGAATTCCTCATCGACCAGGTACACCACGCGGGCTATCTCAGGATGACGGTCGAACACGCTGCGCAGCGCGGCCAGGATCGCGGGGAACTGCTCAGGCCCGGCGCCTGCCCAGGTGCCCTTGTGCCCGCGCGGGCAGAAAGAGCACGCCGATGTGCATCCCCGCGAGGTCTCCAGCTGCGCCACGCCCTTGGAGGCAAATGTTTGATCGAGCAGGTCGAGTTCGGGGAGGAAGTCGGTTTGGACCCTGTTCGGCTGTGTCGGCGTCTTCCGGCGGGCGATGCCGTGTGTTCCGGCTCCCCGGGGGGCGCTGGTGTAGCCGATGCCCCGGACCTGGTCCAGCGACAGGTCACCGTGCCAGTGCGCGATGAGGTCGGCGATCGTCGGCTCTCCTGCGCCGCGGGCCACCAGCAGCTTCGGGTAGCGTTCCAGCAGCAGTGCCTCGTTCCGGGCCGTCAGGCTGCCCCCGGCGACGACGAGAGGCGAATGCGGGAGCGCATGCAGGTGGTCGAGCAGGCGGATCGTCAGATCATGCTGACCGAAGGTCGCTGAGATACCGACAATGTCTGCTGTCCTGGCCCGCGCCGCCATGATGATCTCATCGACTGTGGCGCCGAGTTGCATATCCATCAGCTCAACCTGCCCGGACAAGGTCATACGGGCTGCCCGGGCGAGATCGGAGATGGCGAGGGAGAAACGCGGCAGTGGAAACCACTCTGGGTGGTACAAGGCGGCCAGCAGGATACGTGGACGGCCGAGCCGCCACGGCGCGTCCTGGCTGAGCGTTGCCGCCGACAACCAGACTTCGGGATGGTGGACAGTGATGCATTCACGGGCCCAGTGCGGCCAGGCCCGCGTGGCATGTGGCTGCCCGGACAGGTCGGCCACCATCCACTCGCCATTTCCAGCAGCGCGCTCAGCGAGAAGGATTCGCCGGTCTAACGGGCCGGTAAGACTAAAACGACCAGGCAGGCAGCCACCCAGCGCCCGTGTCAGGCCGCGCAGG
>WNGK01011731.1_pt1 | contig 10488 bp, 8 predicted proteins | sample 5400601 | NCBI WGS metagenome assembly WNGK01 (sample SAMN13153376, study PRJNA577476) | soil metagenome | isolation source: 60 cm soil or saprolite under Garry oak tree replicate 1 | place: USA:California | collected 2016-06-15
TCGATACCTGGTACGCCATTGCCGATCTTCTTGAAATTTGGACTCGGACCCGCGTGCAGCTTGCCCGACGCATCCATGCGATAGGGCGCGTGATCGGACGAGAACACGTCGAAGACGCCGGTCTCGAGGCCGCGCCAGACGAACTCCTGGTTCGCCTTATCGCGCGGCGGAGGACTGCACATGCAGCGCGCGCCCTCGATGCCGGGCTTGTCGAGGTCGTCCTCGGTGAGGAACAGGTATTGCGGGCAGGTCTCTGCATAGATTTTGAGACCGCGGCTACGTGCCCAGGCGATCTGGTCGATTGCCTCGCGGCCGGAGACGTGCACGATCAGCACGGGCACGTCGATGAGCTCGGCGAGAGTGATTGCGCGGTGGGTCGCCTCGCGCTCGGCGAGCGCGGCATGAGCGGTCGCGTGGAATCTCGGCGCGGTATGCCCGGCGGCCAGCAGGCGCTCGGTCAGGAAGGTGATTACGTCGTGGTTCTCGGCATGGATCATCACCAGCGCGCCCTCGCGCCGCGCCAGCGACAGCACCTGCAGCGTCTCGTGGTCGCTGAGCTTGAGCATGTCGTAGGTCAAATAGATCTTGAAGGACGTGTAGCCGTCGCGGATCAGCGCCGGCAACTCCTGCCCGAGCACCTCCGGCGTCGGATCTGAGATGATGAGGTGAAAGGCGTAGTCGATGATCGCTTTGCCCTCGGCCTGCCGGTGGTAATCCTCGACGACCTTTCGGAGCGATTGGCCGCGGTGCTGGGCCGCGAACGGGATCAGCGTCGTGGTGCCGCCCGCTGCCGCAGAGCGAGAGCCCGAAAGAAAATCATCCGCGGTGGGAATCCCGATCGAGGACATCTGCGCGATGTGGACGTGGCTATCGATGCCGCCGGGCAGTACCAGTTTCCCCCGCGCGTCGATCTCCTCGCGGCCTTGTCGGAGGCTCGCTCCGAGCGCGGATATCCTTCCGCCGGAAATGCCGATATCGGCCGAGAACACGTCGGCCGCAGTCGCCACCGTTCCGTTGCGGATCACAAGATCGAATTCAGCCATCGTGACCCCTGGTCAGAATGCCAAAGTCCTGCTTAGACTTATATGAAGCCCGCTTGCCTGCAAAGGCCGCGGACTCTCTTGTACGAGACTATGCAGGTCTGCATCGACGATAAAATGGGGCTTGCCCGCGGGGCGCTCGCCTCCTCCCCCTTCGCCTACTCCTCGTCGGGGAGCGCGCTCTCATGCCAATGCGAGAGTAGCCAGCGCGAGATTCGATCGAGCGAGAAATAGATCGCCATGCCTGTGAGCGCCAGCAGCACCAGCGCCGCCATCTGCCGCGCAATCTCCAGGCGATAGCCGGCCTCGAGAATGCGGTAAGCAAGACCGGTCTCGTTGCCGCCAGTGCCAGCGACCAGCTCCGCCACCACGGCACCCACTAGCGCGAGCCCCCCGCTGATCTTCACGCCCGCGAGGAAGCTCGGCAGCGCCGTCGGCATGCGGAGATAGCGCAGCGTCTGCCAACGCGTCGCTCTATAAAGCTTGAAGAGCGCAGCGAGGTTCCGGTCGGCGCTGTTGAGGCCAAGCGTCGTATTGGCGACGATCGGGAAGAACGCCACGATCAACGCGAGGATGAGCACCGACCAATAGGCATTGTTGACCCAAATTATGATGAGGGGCGCGATCGCCACCACGGGCGTGACTTGCAGCGCGATCGCATAAGGCAGAAAGCTCTGCTCGAGGATACGCGACTGCGCGAAGAGAACGGCGATCGTGCCGCCCAGAAGGATCGCCGCGGCGAGCGCTGCGATGGTGATCCGCACCGTCACCCAAAGCGAGCCCAAGAGGCTGGGGCCATCGCGCCATAGAGTCTCCGCCACTAGAGCCGGGCCCGGCAGCACGTACCATGGAATCTCGAAATACCGGACCACCGCCTCCCAGCCGGCCAAGAACAGCACGCCCACGGCGGCGGGGCCAAGCACTCGGAGCGCGCGATCGGTCATGTCATCATACCTTCGGCGAGCCGGTGCGAGAGCGCGCGGCAGAGCTCGGTATAATGCGGCGCAGTACGCAAGCTGCTGACACGAGGATGGTCGAGATCGATGGGCACATCGGCCACGATCCGTCCCGGCCTCGGCGTCATCACGACCACGCGACCCGACAGGAACGCGGACTCGAACACGCTGTGCGTGACGAAGACCACCGTCCAGTGATGCGCTTGCCAAAGTTGAAGCAAATCCTCGTTGAGCTTGAAGCGGGTGATCTCGTCCAGAGCCGCGAAGGGCTCGTCGAGCAGCAGCAGCTCGGGGCTGGTCACCAGCGCGCGCGCGATGGAGACGCGCATCTTCATGCCGCCCGAGAGCTCGCGCGGATAAGATCGCTCGAAGGCCTCGAGGCCGACCGCGGCGAGCGTCCGCCCGATCCGGTCGGAGACGCTTGCGCGGGTTTCCCCTGCGAGCCGCAGGGGCAGGTAGACGTTGTCCCAGACCGTAGCCCAAGGCATCAGTGTCGGCTCCTGGAACACGAAGCCGATGCGGCCAGCGAGCGCGTCTTGTCCCTGGACAGTGCCGGCGCTGGGCTCTACGAGACCTGCAATGATCCGCAACAGCGTGCTTTTGCCGCAGCCGGAGGGCCCCAGCAGGCTGACGAATTCGCCCTTTTTGACGGCGAGGTCGACGCGATCGAGAGCGAGCGTGCCGTTGCGAAAGACCTTGCGCACGCCCTCGATAGAGACGAGCGGCGGCATAGGCCGTCGCGGTGGCCCGACGCCTACTTCCGCATGCCGACGTCGAAGGACTTGTTCACGAACTGCAGCGTGTAGGCTTTCTTGTAGTCGAGGTCGGCCGGATAAAGTCCCTGCTTCGACATCACGTCGTGAAAGGCCTTCCAACGGTCGTCGGACATAGCGCCGATGCCAAGCTTCACGCTATCGCCGCTGTCGACCACGCCGTACTCCTTGATCTTCTTGATCGCGTAAGCCAGCAACTCGTCGGTCTCCTCGGGGTTGTCTTTCTTAATAAGCGCATTCGCGGGCGAGGGATCGCCGTAGAGATAGCTGTACCAGCCCTCGATGCTTGCATTGACGAAGCGTTGCACCAAGTCGGGCTTCTCCTCGATCATTTTGCGCGAGGTCTCGATCACCGAGGCGTAGGTAGCGTAGCCCTCGTTGGCGAGCAGGAACACCGCCGGCTTGGCCCCCGCTTTCTCGATCAGGAAGGGCTCACTGGTGAGATACCCCTGCTGTACAGCGTTCTTGTCCGCCATGAAGGGCGCGATGTTGAAGTTGTAGGGGCGGATCTGGTCGTCGGTGAACCCGAACTTCGCCTTCAGGAACAGCCACGGGCCCACGCGCGTATCGGCACCAATCATGATCGGCTTGCCCTTGAGGGCCGCGAGGCTGTCGTTGCCGGTGCCGGCATGGGCGATCAGCACCATCGGGTCCTTCTGGAACATGGCCGCAACCGCGACCATGGGGATGTTCTCTTTGACGAAGTTCAGGGGCAGGAACGAGTTCGGTTCCTCGTCGAAGTCGAGCCGGCCGGCGGCGAGCAGCTGCGAATGATTGACCTGCGGCCCGCCCTGGCGAAGCGAGACTTCGAGGCCGTACTTGGCGTAGATGCCGGTGGCGATCGCCTGATAGTAACCGCCGTGCTCAGCCTCCGCCTTCCAGTCGGTGCCCAGGCTCACCTGATCGAGCGCCGCCGCCGGTCCCGCGAGGCACGCCGCCAAGGCTGCCGCCACCAAGATCGCACTGGGTGTTCTGTTCGCCTGCCGCATTGCTTGCCCCTCCGGATTGGCGTGTGTCCCCGTGCTCTTCTATAGCAGCCGCCGCCGGTGCCACCCATGATCAAATTCTGCGGCGGGGGTGCTCAATTCGCAGGCAACGCGGCCTTCATCGCCGGCCTATCGGCCCGACCGCGGCAGGCGCCCTTCGATGGGATAAGCGGGATCGTTGTAGCCGGGTGTCGAGGGATGGCCCGCCGGCACGAGACCGTCGATGAGCGCCTCGTCCTCCGGCGTGAACGTGTACTCGAGCGCCCGCATGTAATCGCGCCAATGAGCCTCGGTCCGCGGGCCCGCGATCGTTCCAGTCACCAGCTTGTTGTTGAGCACCCAGGCGATCGCGAATTGGCCGGCGGTGAAGCCCCGAGCCTCGGCGTGCCGCTTGATAGTCTGGGCGATGCGCAGCGACTCCGGGCGCCACTCCGTCTGCATCATACGCTTGTCGTGGCGGCCGGCGCGGGTATCGCTTGGCGGCGGCGCGTCGGGCGTGTATTTCCCCGTGAGGACTCCGCGCGCGAGCGGGCTGTAAGGGACAACGCCTAAGCCGTAATAGACGGAGGCCGGCAGCTGCTCCACCTCGGGCACGCGGTTCATGGCGTTGTAATAGGGCTGATTGACGATCGGTCGATCGACCCCCAGCCGATCGCAGAGCGCGCAGATCTCGGCGATCCGCCACGAGCGATAATTCGAGACACCGAAGTAGCGGACCTTGCCCTCGCGCACGAGGTCAGCCATGGCACGCACGGTCTCGGCCAGAGGCGTGGTGTGATCCTCCTTATGGAGATAGTAGACATCGATGTAACCCGTGCCGAGGCGTTTCAGGCTCGCGTCCACCGCCTGCAATATCCACTTGCGAGAAAGCCCGGCTTCGTTGGGTCCCGGTCCGCCGGGATTAGCGAGCTTGGTGGCGAGCACCCAGCGGTCGCGATCCTCCCGGATGGCACGGCCGACCACCTCTTCCGACCGGCCGCCGGTGTATTGATCCGCGGTGTCGACGAAGTTCACACCCTGCTCGCGCGCCGTGCCGACGATCCGGGCCGAGGTCGGCTCGTCCGTCGCACCGCCGAAATTCATGGTGCCGAGGCAGAGCACCGATACCTTGACCCCGCTGTGTCCGAGCGTGCGGTAGTCCATGAGGAATCTCCCTCCTCCTCTTGATGAGCGCGCGACCCTCCCGCTATGAGCCGGCAGGCGAAGCATGATCTTGCCGCGATGTCGCGGAAACCGGCAAGTGAGCCGGAGATCGGGTGATTTCTCGATGCCATTCGCGATTCTTTCTCACCGTGAGTGGGCTCATGCCTCTGATGAAGCGGGGCATCATCAGCACTGCCTCAATTTTGCCCTGCCGCACGACGTCGCCAGTCTCGCGCGCAACCATTGCAAGACTACGCAAAGACTTTGATACATTTCGCGAAAAGTATTCGATACCGAGTCCTGCCCGGCCCCGCGGTATTAGCAATCTTTTAAGGCTGAAGTTATAGGGTCGGCGCAGTTGTCGTTGGGGCTTCACACAAGGGGCCCGCCGCCGATCGGGGCGCTTTTTCGGCCGCGGAGGTCAGAACACATCGTGCAGGCATCCGCGCTTCGGGTGGGCGGCAGCGAGTCGCCGACGGTTTCCACAGGCCTTAAATGCCTCGTAATGGCTGCGCGCCATCACGGAGTGCATCTCTCCGCCGATCAGCTCCTCCGCGAGCACGCGCTGGGCGCTGAGGAGCCCAATCCTCGGCAACTCGCCACGGCGGGCGCTGCCCACGGGCTGACACTCGGCCAGATCAAGCTTCGTCCTCGCGATTTTGCCAAGGTCTCGCGCTCGCTACCGGCGATCATTCAACTGAAGAACGGAAACTCCGTTCTGTTGATCGCCGTGGCGGGCAAAGGCGAATCCGCGACCGCCACCATCTTGGACCCTGCTGTCGGCGAGGCGACGCCGCTCGTGACCGAGCTTGGCCGAATCGCCGCAGCATCGGAGTGCGTTCTCCTCCTCCGCCGCGACGGCGAAGGTCGGGATGCCGCCCAGCAGCCCTTCGGCCTCGGCTGGCTCATCGGACAGGTGGCAACGGAGCGTCGGCAATTCCGCGACATCGCGATCGCGGCCGCCATGATGAGCGTGCTGGCGCTCGCGCCCGCCATCTTCTGGCAATTGATCGTCGACCGAGTGCTCGCACACAGGAGCCTCGCCACGCTGAACGTGCTGGTGGGCGGCATGGCGCTGATCATCGCGGTAGACATGCTATTCGGCTATGCCCGGCGCAGTCTCATCCTGTTCGCGACGGCACGCATCGATGCGCGCCTATCCACCTACGTCTTTAACAAGCTGCTGGACCTGCCGATCGACTTTTTCGAACGCACGCCCACGGGCATGCTCACACGCGATGTCAACGAGATCTGGCGAATCCGCACCTTCCTCACAGGACAGCTCTTCGGCACCGTGCTCGACGGCATCGTCCTGCTGGTGATCCTGCCGGCCATGTTCTGGTTCAGCCCCGTCCTCGCTTGCATCGTGCTGGCACTGGGCGCCCTCATGGTCGCGATTGTGGCGGGCTTCCTACCCTTCATCCGCAAGCGCACCACCCGTGCATTCCTGGCGGAAGGCCAGCAGAACGCCTTCCTGGTCGAGACCGTGCAGGGCGTGCGCACGATCAAATCGCTCGCGCTCGAGCCGCGCCGTCGTTACGGCTGGGACCGCTACGTCGCGAGCGCCGTTCGCCTGCGCCGGCACGCGGGGGCGCTCGCGAACCTCGCCCAGACGCTGATCGCGCCGTTGGAAAAGCTCATGACGAGCGGCGTGATCGCGCTCGCGGCTTACAATGCGCTCACCACCGGCGATGCCGTCTATCTCGGCACGCTCATGGCTTTCGGCATCCTGGCCCAACGCGTGGCGCAGCCGCTGGTCCAGCTCGCTCACCTGATCCAGCAATTTGATGAAGCAAACCGCGCCGTGCGGACCGTGGCAGCAGTCGTCAACCAGGCACCCGAGGAAGGCCGCAACGTCGGCGGCTCGAGCGCGCCGCTCAAGGGCTCCATCGACTTCGAGGCGGTGCGCTTCCGCTATGCTGGAGCCACCACGCCAGCCCTCGACCGGCTCTCGTTCAACGTGCCCGCCGGCACCATCTTCGGCATCATGGGCCGCAGCGGGTCGGGCAAGACCACGATTACTCGGCTCCTGCAGGGCCTGCATCGGCACTACGAAGGCATGATCCGCGTCGACGGCATGGACATTCGCGCCATAGATCTGGATCACCTCCGGCGCAGCACGGGCGTCGTCCTGCAGGACAGTTTCCTGTTCTCCGGTACCGTCCGTGACAACATCGCCGCGAGCTGCCCTACCGCGAGTTTCGAGCAGGTGGCGTCCGCCGCGCGCATGGCGGGTGCAGAAGAATTCATCGAGCGCCTGCCGCGCGGCTACGATACACTCATCGAGGAGGGCTCGGCCAATCTCTCAGGCGGACAGCGTCAGCGGATCGCGATCGCCCGCGCGCTCCTGGTCGACCCCAAGCTCCTGATCCTCGACGAGGCCACCAGTGCGCTCGATCCCGAGAGCGAAGCGATCGTCAATGCCAACCTGCGAAGAATCGCACAGGGTCGCACGGTGGTCGTTATCTCTCATCGGCTTGCCTCGCTGGTAAATGCGGACGCCATTCTGGTCCTGGATCAAGGTGGTGCCGTCGACGTTGCCCGCCATGGCGAACTCTTGCAGCGCTGCGAGCTCTACCGCCTCCTCTGGACGCAGCAGAACCGCCACACCCTGCGCGAGCTTGAACATGACATCATGGCGGCTGAATAGCGTGACTCAATCCGACGCGGCGCTGATCGAGAGCTTTCACTCCGAGACGGGCACGCTGCTCGCCGAGCGCGGACCGCACCAAGCACGATGGCTGTTGCGATTGGCGGCAGCGGCGCTAGCGTCCGCCATCATTGCGGCGGGTTTCGTCAAGATCGACCGCATCGTGACCGGCGGCGGCCATATCTATTCGTTGCACCCAACGATGGTCGTCCAGTCTCTGGATCGCGCAATCATCACCTCGCTGAAAGTACGCGAAGGGGATCAGGTCGCGGCCGGCCAAGTACTCGCGACGTTGGACCCGACCTTCGCTGCCGCCGACGTAGCGCAGCTCAATGTGCAGATCGAGAGCCTTAATGCGCAGATCGGCCGGCTTCAGGCCGAGCATGACGGACGAGAGATCGTGGCCAGTGAGCTGCCCCCTCGATATGTGGCGATACAACAGGCGCTCTGGATGCAACGGCACGCCGAGCGCGAGCAGCGCCTGCGCGGTTTCGACGCCAAGATCGCAGAATACCAGGCGACGACGGACAAGGCGCAGGCCAACATCAAGCACTATACGAGCCAGCATCAGGTCATGAGCGAAGTCGAGGACATCAGGCACAAGCTCTACGACCTCAGGGATGGCAGCCGGCTGACCTATCTCGAGGCGACCAACCAGCGTTTGCAGCTGGCGCGCAGCGTCGAGCAGGAGAAGAACGCACTCGCGGAGACCCAGCACGCGCTTGAATCCGCCCGCGCGGATCGCGAAGCTTTTGTGCGCCAGTGGCAGGGCCAGGTCGACGCCGAGCTCATCCAACACCGCACCGAGCGGGATGCTGCGGTGGAACAACTCGTCAAAGCGACAAAGCACAACGATCTAATCGACTTGCGCGCGACCACCGATGCCATCGTGCTGCATATGGGCAATTTCTCTGTGGGCTCGGTGTTGCCGGAGGCGACGCCGCTGCTCACGCTTGTGCCCGCCGACGCGCCTCTGGAAGCGGAAATCCATATCGATGCCCAAGAGATCGGCTTCGTGCGCCCAGGCGATCCCGTCGCGATCAAGGTCGAGTCCTACAATTACCTCGAGCATGGTTACGTCGAGGGCCGTCTCCGCGTGCTGAGCGCCGACGCGTTCACTTCATCCGATGATGAGAAGTCGACGCCGGTCCGGCCCTATTACAAGGGCTATGTCGCCCTTGACCGCGTGGAACTGCACGGTGTACCGGCGGACTTCAAGTTGGTGCAAGGCACACCCGTCACCGCGGACATTCAGGTCGGCAAGCGCACGGTACTCTCCTATCTAATAAGGGGCGCGCTGCGCAGCGTCGACGAATCCATGCGCGAGCCGTGAGCGTCTGGCGCTGGGGACCGGCCGAGCGGGCTTATCGCCTCGGTTATCGTTATCTCCGCGGTGACGGCGTCCTCCCGGCGGACTCGACCTCAAGGCCGATCCGGCGCTGGCCTTTGCCTGGGCCAAGGCCGCCGCACGCCGCGGCCTCGCCTGCGCCGAGGCCAATCTGGGCATGCTCCTGACACGCGGAATTGGCTGCCAGCAAGACTTCGCCGAAGCCACCCTTTGGTATCGCCGCGCCGCCGAAAAGGGCGAAGCGGCTGGCGCGCTCGGTCTCGGCATTCTCCACGAGGGCGGTTTCGGCGTTTCCAAGAGCATCCCCGAGGCAATGCGCTGGTACCGCGTCGCGGCGGAGGGCGGCAACGATGTTGCCGCGACCGCGTTGAGCCTGCTCTTGATGAGCGGCGAAGGCGCCGAGCCCGATCCGGCGCAAGCTCAGCGCTGGCTCAGCGGACCCGCCTCGCGCGGCAACGCCCACGCGCAGTACGGACTCGGCCTGCTCTTACTTCGCTCGCGCGACGAGGGCCGAGCCGCATTCTGGCTCGCCAAAGCAGGTGACCAAGGTCATGCCGGCGCTCGATCCGCTCTCGCGAAGCTCAAACCGGTGGGCGAAGCCGCAAGCGCCGCGGCCTAGAGCGCCTCAGCTTTGCCTGAACTCCACGATGCCGTGCTCGAAGCGCGCGAGGTAGTCCTGGGCATAGGAGACATAGTCGAAATCGAGACTCGAATGGAGCTCCGAGACCATGCCCCACAAGGCCTCGCGCAGCAGCGAGGCGCATTTCATCGCCCGATAGCGCCGCATCTGTTCCGCAGTGAGCGGCCGCTCGAAATAGGTCTCGAGCAACCAGACCTCCTCTGCAGAAGCGAGGTCGTTGTTCGAACAGAGATTGGCAATATCGAAGAGCGGGCTGTTGAAACCCGCGTAGTCCCAGTCGATGAGCCAGAGCCGCTCGCCGGCATCGATGAAATTCGCTGCCAGGAGATCGTTGTGGCAGAACGCAACTTCGATGCCTCCGACAGCGGCCTGCAATTCGCTGGCGACCGTGAGAAGTTTCGTTAACTCCGGCACGAAACGGCTCCCGCCCTCGCGCAAGCTCTGGGCGTAGTCGCGCAGGACGTGGAAGACCCAGAACATCTGCACAGGGCCGCGCAGGTAATCCTCGACCTCCCGATGACAGCCGTGCAGCAGCGGCAGGATGCGCGCCAGCATAGGCCGGCTGCGGATGTCCGCAGTCTTGAGGGTCTGGCCTTCGACGAACCGCAGCACCAGCGCGCCGGGCTCGTGGTGCACCACCTCAGGAGATAATCCGGCGGCTGCCGCGGCGCGGCTCGCCGCCAGCTCGTTCGCGCGCGTGATCTGGTGCACGAGAATATCGTCGCCCACTCGCACGACGAAGCGCTCGCCGCAATGATCGACGAGGTAGTTCCGGTTCGTGATGCCGCCGGAGAGCGGCCGGGGCGCGACCGGCTCCCGCCAACACCCCAGGTTTGCCGCCAGTCGTCGGGCCCCCGCCTCGTTCATGGCGTCCATCTTCCGCGATCGGGCGGGTGATGTCATCTTGGTGGAGCGCCTCGAGAATGGAAGAGGAAAGATATGGACGAGACGA
>WNGK01008738.1_pt1 | contig 10486 bp, 13 predicted proteins | sample 5400601 | NCBI WGS metagenome assembly WNGK01 (sample SAMN13153376, study PRJNA577476) | soil metagenome | isolation source: 60 cm soil or saprolite under Garry oak tree replicate 1 | place: USA:California | collected 2016-06-15
CTGACCTCGCAGCCGAGGGCGGCGGCAGCATGAGTGCCGCGACCGCGCCGCCGCTCCAGCGCGCGCCGCATCGACCAGGTCCCCCCGGGGTGGGCGCGACTGGGTGGACCCTGGTGCTCGTCGAGGTTCGCCATCTCGCCGCTTCACCGCTCCCGTGGCTCGGTGTCGTTCTCTCCGCGAGCGCGGCCGTGCGGTCGATGCATAACTACTGGCCGACACTGGCAGGAGACGACGCCCTCACCTACCACTACGGCTTCCTGGTCGGCTCCTTCCTGCTCGCTTCGGGGGCCCTGCTGGGCATCCGCGACCGGCGCACTCGTGTTCGCGAGGTCCTGGGCTCCTCCGCCACTCCGGCCTGGAAGCTGTGGGCGTTGCGGCTGGGCGCCCTTGCGATCGCGGCCGGCGGTGCGTTCGCTCTTGTCTTCCTCGCCAGCCTGATCGCCTCCGTTGTTCGTGGCGGCCTCGGCCAGCCGGACCTCCGGCTGCTGCTCGACGGCGTCCTCGGGACAAGCCTCGCAGCGTGGGTGGGATACGCCGTCGGAGCGGGGACCGGCTCTCTGGTGCTGTCGCTCTTCGCAGCACCGCTGTGGGGCTTCCTCTCGTTTCAGCCGCTGCTGTATCCAACCATCGCCAAATACCGGCTGTCATTCGAGTGGTTGCCTCCCACCCCGCGGCTTCCGGACCGCTCTGTGGACATCGGGTTCCTGCCCGACATCTTTCGGCTTCACCCGCTCTTCCTGCTCGGCCTGATGGGGCTTGTCGGCGGCCTCCTGATCCTGGCCGGAGTCGACGGCGGGGTGCGCGCTCGGCTGCGTTCGGTGGGTGCGATGACGACCGTGGCCGGCGTTGTGCTCGCCTCGGTGGCCGGCTTCGGCCTGCTCCGCCAACCCGACTCGGTCCTCGCCGACGGCCCTGACCGAACGGCTTGGCGTCCCCTCTACCACTCGCTGAACGGCTTGATCTTGACCAACCCCTTCGTCTATCCGGACGACGGCACGGCAACGGCATGTGCCTCCGGCCGAACGCTCACGGCGTGCGTGTTTCCGGCTTACGGAAAGCCCTTGGCGCAGCGCTTCGTGTCGCTCCTCGATCGTGAGGCCACCTTCCTCCGTGGCTTCCCTGGCGCGCCCACGCGGCTGCGGATGGTCCCCGCCTCAGGCGAAGGCTGCCGCGACGCAAGACCCGGACGGGTCGTGTATCAGGAGAACCAGTACCTCATCTTCAACCTTCGCCCCGAGGAGCTGACCGGCTACCTCATCCACTGCCTGTTCGTCGACGCCACCGGCTCGTATGACCTCAGTCGGGTCGGAATCCCGACGCCAGCTCAGAATACCGTGGCCCTGTGGATGGAACTGCAGATCGGTGAGGAAACCCTCGGCGCGGCACGAGCCGCACTTGCTCAGCCACCGCTGACGTGTCCGCCCGGAGAGAAGTGCGACCCGGTCTACTTCTCGGTGCTCTCCAGAGGACAGCTCTTCTGGACTGCGGCCGAGGTCCGCGCTGGGGTGGCGCTCGACGCTTTGCCACCCGCTCGGGTGCGCGCCTTGCTGCTCGGCGACTGGAGCAATCTCATCGACGGATCCCTGTCGATCAAAGACCTGCCGGGTCAGACCCCATGAGGTTCCGCCCCGATGTGCCGTCGAGCCCTTGCGCCGGCTCGGCCCACCGGGAGCAAGAACTTTCGGCCGGGGCTGGGGCTAAACCTCGGTCATGGTTTTGACCTGGTACCGGATCCGACCGCTGCCCTGGGTGGCTCTGTCGGGAGCGTCCCTGCTCGTCCTGGGCTTGGCGGCCTTTCTTGGACCTGCCTTGGGACCGGTGGGCGCCTCCAGCGGTCAGTTCTACGCGACGGTGGCGTGCTCGCTGCTCATCGGCGTGGGCGGAGCGTTCACACTCTCGTCGGAGGTGGACCCGGCGCAGGCCCTCCTCCAGGCCGCTCCGAGACCGTTCTGGCGGACGCCGATCCTACGGGTCGGGCTCTGGCTCATCGTGGGAACGACCGCTCTGCTCGCCCTCGCATGGTACGTGGGTCGGCATTGCTGCCTGCCCGCGTCGACGATCCGAGCGGCCACGCTGCCCGACTTCCTTCTGGCTTGCTCGCTCTGCTTCTTCGTCGCGAGCTTCACGGAGAGCTACGTTGGGGGCGCGATCGGCCTGTCTTCGCTCGGAGTGGTGACGCTCCTGGCGAATCTTTGGGCGCGCTTCCCGGTTCGACCGTTCGACCTCCCCGATGCGCACACGTGGCGCGCTAGTCGCTGGTGGATCACGGGAGTCGCAGCTGTACTGCTCATCGCGACATTCGTGCGTCTGCGGTGGACTGTCCTTCCTGCGCGCGGACAATCGGATGGGTGACCGACGTGAGCGCCCTGCGATGCCCAGTCGAGAAGGATCATCTGCAGGCTGCCTCACGGCGCACCTCGATGACCTCGTGCATCAGCGAGTTCGCCTCGGGATCCTTGCCGTCCTGCATGACGCACACGGCATCTCCTTCACCCAGCTACGCGACACGCTCGGCGTCACCAACGGGAATCTCTCCCGTCACCTCCAGGTGCTGGAGCACGCCGGCTATGTTCGGATCGACAAGGACTTCATCGACAGGCGGCCGCATACGTGCGTCACCTCTTCGACGGCAGGACGCGACGCCTTGCGCGCCGAGATCCGTGTTCTGCGGACGCTTGTGGACGGGTTCGCGTCAGACAACCCGTAGGCGATGCGCGCGGACGAGGTTGGGAATGGCCGGCTGGACGCCTAGACGAAACTCGGCGGCAATGAACGCGGCCCGAGGTTAGAGGGAGTCGTCGTCGCCTTTGGGACTCTGCGTTCGTCGATAGAACTCGAACACCGCCTCCTGTTGCCCCGGGACCCTTTGAATCCCGGCGCAGCCGGGCCTGACTGCTATCAGCTGCTCGATCGCAGCCTCAGGCCGGATCCCTTTGGCGACGAAGTAGCAGGCCAGGACGGTTCCCGTTCTTCCCTTGCCGGCCCCACAAGACACCGCCACAGGCTCGCGGTTCTTCAGAGCGGTCGTCATGAACGCGATGACGCGCTCCAGTTGTGCTTGGGAGGGAGGGGTCAAGTCCACAACGGGTTCGTAGCAATCGCGCATCCCGTGGCCCTCGACCATCGGCTTGGACAGCCCGCTCTCATCTTCCGGAGCAAGCCTGACCAGGGCCCGTATGCCGAAATCGGCAAGCCACTCCAGGTGTCGGTCACCTACGGGCCCGCGGCACCCCGCGACCGTGTGATCGTCGACCCAGCTGAAGTTCAACTCCACTGCGCGGTCTTCTGCCTCGGTCATTTCGTCAGGTGTCCTTCGAGACTGCGCCGGATTTCTGCCACCGCAGCAAGAGCACTCATGGCCAGGGGAGCGTCAGGTCGTGCGCTCTGCATCAGGACGTTGTGCTGATGAATGAAGTTCCTGAAGTCCTTCAGGGCCCATGCCGCCTGCTTGGCGGTCTTCCCGATCATGCCGAAGTCGGCGCTCACGTCGATCAGCTGTGCAAGACCCCATCGCTCGACAGGCAGGGCATCGCCCTGCTTGTCCTTCGGCGCTTCCCGGACTGGAGTGCTTCGTCTGGCCTCTGCAGCAGCCCCCAGGTCAGCAGTCCCTCCACGACAGAACCGCAGCCCACGATCACCCCCAAGTAGGAGTCGCCCGGCTGCGGCCCTCACGGCCTGGCTGTAGTACTCCTCGAGAACGGACCGCAGGTCACCGTCGTCGACGAAGCCAAAGCTCAGGTTGGGCGCCTCCACGTCGATGCAGCAGACCACCGTCGTTCACGGCGGTCAAGTTCCGGTCCACGGGGCCGGCGACCGTTCGGGGCGCCATCGGCGGCCTGAAGCCCGCGGGTCGGAGTGGGGATCCGCTCCACGATCTGCCCGAGGTACGCGCCAAGAAGGTACGCGACCTCATCGCCCGGATTCCCAAGGACGGCGGCAGTCGTACCGATCTCGCCGACGCGCATCAGCTGGACTGTCATCGCCGCTGTGACGGGTTTCACGACATCTATGGGCGGATGGCGTGGGACGACGTGGCACCGACCATCACGAGCGGATGCGTCAACCCTTCGAAGGGGAAGTATAAAGTTGACACATGGTAGCCCACGATGTAAACTCGATACATGGCTCAGGGAAAGACGAACCGGAACGCACCGAAGCGAGCGAAGTCCTCGGATTCGACCGCGACGGTGTTTGAGTTCGAGCAGCGGTTCCCCGACGACGGCTCGTGCCTTGACTGGCTGGTCGGGCATTTCTACCCGAACGGGCGGGACGGGCTGATCCCATGCCCGAAGTGTGGAAAGGAAACGAAGCACTACCGCGTGAAGGGCCGCACTTGCTTCGAGTGCCAGTTCTGCGGGCACCAGGAATACCCGATGCGAGGGACCGTGTTCGAGGGCTCGTCCACGTCGCTTCGACTGTGGTTCTATGCCATCTACATCATGGCTAGCACTCGATGTGGGATTTCCGCCAAGACGCTCGAACGGGAAATCGGTGTGTCCTACCCGACCGCGCTCCGCATGTTCCGCCAGATCCGAACGTTGCTCGGCCAGGACGAGGACGAGTTCCTTTCGGGGACCGTCGAAATGGACGAGGCGTACTTCGGCGGGAAGGACAAGTGGAAGCACGAGGCCAAGCGGCCTCACGCGGGCCGAGGCCCCGTCACCAAGACGACTGTGTTCGGCATGGCCCAGCGCGGACGGGATGGGGCCAAGGGCAAGGTCGCCGTCAGGGTGGCGGACGGGAGCAGGGCTTCGGACCTTCTGCCCCACGCACAGGCGAAGGTGCTTCCTGCGTCCACCGTCTACACCGACGAGTTGAAGTCCTACAACGCGCTCGAAGGCATGGGCTACGTCCACGAGCGCGTGAACCACGAGCAGCGCGTCTACGTGAGCGGAGACGTTCACACCAACACCATCGAAGGCTTCTGGGCCACCGTAAAGCGCGGGCTGGGTGGGACCTATCACCCGGTCTCCACCAAGCACTTGCAGTCCTACCTGGACGAGTACGCCTTCCGGTGGAACAGCAGAGGGAATCCGGTCGGGATGTTCGATGCCTTCCTCGGGCGGATCAGGAAGGCATAGGCCATGAGGACGCATCGCCACAGCGCCACGGGGAACCCACCGCTCTACAAGGGTGAGCGATTCGCTCTGTGGCGGGAGGGGCGCGAAGACCCATTGAGACCGGGGGAACTGGCTTGGGGTGGCGAGGACTGCCTGGTCGATCTGGAAACTGGGGCGGAGGCGCGACCGGAGGTCGTTGCGAGGTACATCTTCGAGCTTGAACGCGAGATCCGGAGAGAGCCTACTTCTCCCGCTTCCCCCGACCCCGCTTAGCGACCTTGCGAAGCGCGTCCTCGAAGTCCTCGCGCCTCGGGATCGGGATTTCGAGACCCCGCCTAGTCTTCTGGCTGGGCTCGCCTTCGCGGACGAGCGGTCGCTTCCCATTCTGTCTCGGCATCGCGCCTCCATTCTATGGCTAAGACCTGCCTCTTCTGCGAGTCCACCGGGCCGTTCACGGAGGAAGACTTGAACTCCAAGTGGATGCGCAAGGCCAAGCTGTTCCCCGAAGGTCCAGAGTGGCGCTACGACATCACCAAGGAGTTGGGCGGGCGACCCTACCCGACCCGACGGCTTACATCTCCAACAACCAAAGTCCCAGGCGTCTGTCTGCGTTGCAACACTCGCTGGATGTCGGGCCTGGAACGCCGATCCAAGCCACTGCTCATTCCCATGATCAAGGACTACCGAACTGTGCTCGCGCCCCGAGACCAAAGTGTCATTGCCCGATGGATCACGATGAAGACGATGGTGAGCGAGTGGCATGAAGTCTTGGCTGGGCGATACTTCTTTGAGAAGTCGGAGCGCCGGGCTATGGGCATCAACCAAACGATGCCGGTCACCGCACGAGTCTGGTTGGCGCGTCATCGTGAATACCTGTTCCCCTTTAGCCGAGGCGTGCTATTCACCGATGCGGCCTTCACTGCCCTCGCATCCACTCTCGTCTATGGCCATTTCGTGGCCCAAGCTCTGGTCGTTCATCGAAAGCGGGACTCGGCCAAGAACGTAACTCCCGCGTCCGATTCTCAGGGGTGGACCGTGGAAATCTGGTCCCCCTCGCGGGAAGAGCGCGAAGAGGCGTGGCCACCGCAAGAGAGCCTTGACAACAGGACGCTGAAATCGTTTCAGGAACGCTGGGAACTTCAGAGCCGATGGCTGTCGGCATGAGCTGCGTGCGCTCCGCACAAAGCCGCCAAGGGTGGGGCGCACCTAGCCCACCCCGCCTTCGGGTAGGCTCCCAACCCAATAGGTGAGGAGGTGACGATGGCGCCCAAGAAGTTCTACGAGGGTTGGACAGGGCGGCTGGTCGATCTGATCGACGCCGACCCCCCGATGCTGGATCGGGTCACTTTCGTGAACTGCGTCCTGAAGGGTCCAGCCGTCCTGATGATGCAAGGCTGCACACTCACGGATACGAACCTCGGTGGCCCGACACCCGACGCCGTGCTGTGGGAACTGCCGTGGGGGCGCTCGGTGGTAGTCGGAGCTATTCTGGCCAAGCGGTGCATCTTTCGGAAATGCGAGTTCCGCGGCGTTGGGTTGGCTGGTCCCCCTGACTTCATCGCCCAGATTCGCGGGGTCGTCCCGCTCAAGAAGTAGCATCGCCCTCGCCCTCTCCATCCGATGGAGTCGGGTCGATCTGATTCGGCGGTCCCTGCGTGGGAAGTTCCCCGATGTGGTGGATGTAGAAATGCACCTCGTGCACGAGGTTCTGAGGCTTGGAGAGCGCCGCCACGGCGATGAAGCCCACAAGCGCGATGAAGCAGAAGCCTGCGATGAAGAACAGGATGGTGGCGTCCCCGCCGTTGCTCGCCACCGCGATACCGCTGCCGGCGAACACAACCATGAATGCGGTCACGGCCGCCGCCCCCATGGCCCAGGCGGGGTTTCTACCGATGCGCCACACGCTACGGCTTCTCCTCTCCCCTGGAAGAAGCACCCTCTGATGCGGTTTGTATCCTGCCCCACCCTGAGCGCGTAGGACGCCCCATCGCCATCGTCGCTTTCCGCTTGCCCGGCAGACGCAGGGGAGTTTACATGTTTGAATTTGCTACTTCCCCTTCGAAGGGCCGGCCGTCCCCGAAGCGCTTCTCCTAACAGGGCATCGATCCACGCCGACCGAGGAGTCATGCAGGGCGCGAGTCGGCGTGGTCCTCGCCGCCGTCGCCAACACAGCGTGATGGCAAGATGTACCTGCTAGGCCGGGCAAGTGATCACCCCACCGCGGAGGCTCCGGCCCGTCCCTACCACCTTCGTGTCGGCTGGTCCTACACCAGCCGGTGGCCCTACTCCCTACTAATGATGCGCCGACAGCCTGAGGGGTGGGTTGAAGAGTGAGGAATGGCGGCGGCAGGTCCATGAGCTGCATAGAGCTATCAGGCCCCCGAAGACGAAACTCCCAACCAGGGAGAACCGAATCCATGGCGTGCTCGACCTGATTGGGCGTTGGATGCGGATGGCGCTTCGTACCCGCCGCCACCTGATCGACCCCGACGATCGGAGGCTCATCCTGCGCCTAGCCACCTGAGAGTTTCAGTCGGTCAAGCCCGATCGCTGAGCCTTCATCCAGCCGTGTTCCCGTCGCCCACTGATGCTCAAGCAGCTCGAAGTGGTCGTCGCAAACGCTAACGACGACCGCGAGCCCTCCCTTGCCCGGTAGCGGAAAGTCCGCGGTCAGCTCTGCGAACCCCACCACGGCTCCCTCACAGCCCACAACGATGCACGTGGCCGGATGCTTGCTCATCCGCCGCGCTCCTCTCGACGGGGGGCCCGCCTGTTCGCGCCGAGCGTAGTCTCAGGAAGGGTCACACGTGCCGTCCCGTTGCAGCCATCCTGAAGCCGCGTCGACCTCCTTCGCCCCACACCGCGCCTCATCCATGCTCGGTCCGGGCGCCCCGGGCAGGCCGTCATCGATCCCCCGTTCGACGTTCGCGCACCGCCACGCCCAGCACCCAGGCGAACAAACAGCAGGGCCACCACGTCCGCAGGCCCGACCTGAATCACGATCCCGAAATAGCGTGGAGCGAGTGCAGCGCGGTGCGCATGAAGGTCTTCCAAGGCGAGGATACTTCGACAAGCCCGGCGTCGGCGGTCCGTGGGATACGAGAACTCGAGCACGTTGCTGACCTGCACGTTCGAGTTCTTGTATCGGACGGGTCGCGTCCCGTCCTCGGCCCGGAGCGCTCGCCGCGCCCGGCAGGAGGCTGTGGCACACCTCGGGTATCCTGGCAGAGTGGCATCGCCCATCCGACTCGTGGAGTTCCCGGCCGACGAGCCGGCCCGGGCCCGCCGCTTTTGGACCGAGCTCATGGGGGTGAGGCTCGACGCCCGTGGAGACGGCGAGGGGGACGGCTGGCAGACTAGCGGAGACGGTCCCGCGCTTGGCCTGCACCAGCGGGGCACGGGACCTGGGGACCGGGTGTCCCTCCCCTACTTCTCCGTCTCGGACATGGAAGCGACGCTTAACCTCGTGCGCGAGCTCGGCGGAGAGGTCATCCACCCGGGGGAGCGGTGGAGCATCTGCCGGGACAGCGAGGGAAGCCCCTTCGGGCTCAGCCTCCACGCGCCTCGCTAGCGCGCCGTCCCTCCTCATCGGCAACTCCTACGCCGGAGGGGTCACCCAGACTCTGATCGAGAGCTACTCAGGATAAGCGTTGCGAAGCAAGGGTCTCAATGCCCCAGGCTAGCCCGCGGCGTGCCGTGTGCGGCGCTGAACCACGATCACCCGCACCGCCAGGGATAGCCACGATGTCGCGGTGACTGCGGCCAGGGCCACGACAGGGAGCCCGAAAACCGCGAATAGCGACACCAGCAACAGCCGCCCGTCTCGTCCTCCCAACAGGTACCCGATTGGTCCCTCAGGCGCTCTTGGCAATCCGAGCGCGCGCACCCGATCCTTCGTCGCCATCGAGAGCATCGAACCCGCGGTGGCCGCGACCGCAAGCGCTAGGATCAGGCCCGGACTGGCCGAACCCCGGAGGCCCCAGAGGCCGAGCCCTCCCAGGAGCGCGGCGTCCACTATGCGATCCAAGACGCCGTCCAGGAGCGCCCCGGACGGCCCGGCCCGAAGCTGGAGGCGGGCCAGTTCACCGTCCACTCCGTCCAGGATCGAGGCGGCCTGAGCCAGGAGTCCCCCTGCCAGGCCCATCCCAAGGCCCAGAAGGCCCGCGGCGAGGAGCCCCACCAGCGCCACCAGGACGGAGACCAGGTTCGGGTTGGGGCGCAGCGGCGCCATGGCCATGGACACTCTCGTGGAGAGGGGGCGGTTCACGTGGCGGGAGATGGGCCCGTCCTCGGCCTTGCCCAGGCTTTGCCGGAGACGCGCCCGAGCAATACCCAGATCTGTGGGCGTGTCTACGTCCTGCCACCAGCAGCCTTTGGGCAGTGGGACTGCCTCAAAGGGCTGCCGCTGGGCCAGGCGCGTGAGTGCCCCGGCCAGCGTGAAGTCAGGCTCGGCGGCTTCGCGCTGGCAGTCGAAGACCTCGGGGGTGAGCAGGAACACGCCGCAGTCCACCGCTGGCTCGTCGAGCGCTTTCCCGAACGCCCACGCCCGATGGTCCCCTCGCAGCTGGACCCGTGTCCCCTCCGCCCAGACCTCAGCCTCGGGCGACCGATCGATCAGGCACGCCGGAGCCGGTGCACACATCAGCTCGCGGAATGCACCCTCGCCGAACAGATGGTCAGCGGTCATCAGCACGAAACTGGGCTCGAAGGCAACCGCGGTCTCGGCTGCCGCCAGGGACGCCCCGTTGCCCGCCTCCCATCCCTCGGCATAGATGGCTCTCACCCGTCCAGGCGCAATCCGGCCGATCACAGCGCCGATCGGCCCGGCGTGGTACCCGGTGACAACGACGACTCGCTCCAAGCCGTAGGAGAGCAGTGTGAGCACCGTCCGCTGCACGATGGCCAGGCCTCCCAACCTGATCAGGGCTTTCGATCCGCCCCCGGTGACGCTCTGGAGGCGCTCGGACCGTCCAGCGGCGAGCACCACTGCTACCCGCGGCTGGGGGAGGCCGTGGCTCTCACGGGGCCCCCGGATCCCGAGCACGCTGGGCCCTGTCTGCCGGCTCACGGGCTTGGGCCGTCCTCGGCCCTGATCCATGAAGGAGAAGACGCTCGCACTGGGAGCATTCGAGGCAGGAATGTCAACGGGCGCGCCTCCGCAGGTCGAGTCGGTGACCGGCAACCGGCAACGGCCAAGAGTGGGAGTTCCGAGGTTTTGACAGTATCGCAGCTCCCCCCTGACATGTCCGGTTCTGATGCTCCTGGTGTTCGTGACCGGAAGAAGCACTGAACCGCGCCGGGTAATCCGGAGGCTCCAGCCCTTGAGAGGATGGAGCCATGACCACATCGACCAAGTACCCGCCTGAGGTCCGCGAGCGAGCTGTCCGGATGGTTTTCGAGCACGAGCCCGAGTACCCCTCGCAGTG
>WNGK01022584.1_pt1 | contig 10486 bp, 8 predicted proteins | sample 5400601 | NCBI WGS metagenome assembly WNGK01 (sample SAMN13153376, study PRJNA577476) | soil metagenome | isolation source: 60 cm soil or saprolite under Garry oak tree replicate 1 | place: USA:California | collected 2016-06-15
GCTGAGCTTCATGTCATCACGATAGGGAAACTTCCCGGGGCGTACGACGTGTCCTTCGACGTAAATCGTCCTCTCACTGTAGGGCAGTATCGGAGCGACGTTGACCCGATCTCCATCCTGAATGGCAAACGCATCCATCAACTTTCTTGATGAGTCCGCGGTGCTTCCCTCCGGCAGGTCAAGATTCAGCGTAGTTCGATGCCCTTGCGCCCCCACTCTTTCGATTGTGATGTGTGTCAACGAAGCAGATACAAGGACTCCGCCCGCATCATTCAACACATCGGATAGCCTCGTCTCGTCCTTCAACTCGTAGATCGCAGGCCGCTTGACCATTCCCGCCACTGCAACTTGCCGTCCCACAGGCAAGACGAGAATCGTGTCACCGTCTTCGATCCTTTCAGTATCCGGACGCACACCTCGCAACAGAAACTCGTAGAGATCGACTTCACGCACCAGTTCCTTTCCACGAAAGTGACGAGCAACACGGAGAGAACCAATGCTCGTCGGTCCTCCTGCTGCGTACAACGCGTTGAGAGGGGTCGATAGTGAACTTATGTCATAGGCTCCTGGCCGCTGTACATCGCCGACAACGTAAACCCTTACGGTACGCAGCCGCGCGATGGTTACCGCCACTTTTGCATCTCTGAACTGTTGGCTCAGCGCACTCTGGACTAAAGCCTGCGCTCGCTCGAGAGATAAACCCGCCACCACAATCGTTCCAGCTTCGGGCAAAACGATCTTGCCTTCACGATCCACCGTACGGGAAAAGCTCTGAGAAACACCTCCCCATAGATTGATGATGAGTCCATCACCTACGCCAAGAATGTAGTCAGGCCCTATTGGAATATCCACCGACATCTGCTTCGTGTCCAGGCCTCGATTTAGAAACATGTCGGAACCAAAGCGCTTTAGCTTCGATGTCTGTTCGGGTATTTGCGTATAGACGTCGCGAAGCGACTGGAGATTGTAGGGAGCGGTCTGATGCACAACCTCTACCGCACTTGGGTTATTGCGATCAGGTTTCGTCGCTGAGGATCCATCTCTTCCTTCAGGTTGCCTTGACACATTTCTTCTTCCTTGAACTCCATCGGAATTGGGAGAACTAATCGGCGCTCTATTGGGATCGACGCGCGCTGAGTCTGCAGCGGGTCCAGTTACCAATGAATTCGGAAGCCCCAGAGCAGTTGTACTAATGTTGCCTGTGATGTCATCGGAACTCCTGGGATCCAGATCCGATTTATCGAAATCTGATTCCGACACATACCCACGAGCTCGCAGCCAGATACTGATGGCCCCGCGAAGGCCTGCATCTGAGCCTATTCCTCTATACAACATGTCATCGGTAATGGAGTCTACCTGGACAGGATTTCCCTGTTGTTCCAGATAATCAGCCATCACTTGTTTGATATCTACGATCAGTTCTGGCCGTGCCTGCACGATAGCGATAATCTGACTGGCCGTCAGAGTGCCATTTGAGTTTAGGCTGACGCTGCCTCCATTGTTGCCGTTCTTAGCGTTGGCTTTATCCTCTTCAGTCGAGGCCGCAGTTGGCGCACTCGCAGGTGATGGAGTAGACGGCAAAGCAGACGGCAGACCCGGAGCTTGGAGTTGTTCCGCAAACCCAACCGCCGTTAGGAGCAGACAAACGAGACTTGCCATCACGCTCAGTTTTGCTCTACGGTCCCAGATAAAAGAACAGTTTCGCACGGCTCTCACCTGTTTACTCCGTCCTGCAATACCTCACGAACTGCATCCAGACTGATCACCGCTTTTTCTCCAGTGGTTCAATATCAAACTCACTCACTTCGACCACAATCGACCTCATGATGGCCTCAATGGACAGAACGACGCGATACTCCTGCTTGCGTCGGGTAAGTATTCCCGTCATTCCAACGAGCGGTCCAGCCACAATCCGCACCGAATCGCCATTATTCAGATACGGGTGCGGTTCGGCCTTGAGGCTTTCTGTGGCGGTTCGCAAGACAGATATCTCTTGATCTGGGATGACGGTTGGCTTTGCCGACGACGCCGCGAATCCAAGCACACCGGGTTGCTGCAGCAGGCGAATCCGATCATGAATAGAGGCTCTGGCAAAGAGATAGCAGGGGAACAAAGGCACGTCGACATCCACATGCACCCCGTTCCTCCACGTATGCCGGCTTCGATGCAAAGGAAGAAAAGTCTCCAGCGACTGCGAACCGAGCCGCTCTGCGACGCGCTTTTCGTGTCTGGATCGAATATGAAGCGCATACCAGTTCAATGATGCATCCGGACAAACGGCCGAATGATCTCTATCCACTGTCAACGAATTTCCTGACCGCGATTCATGTCGTTGCATACCACTTATGACCACTCCTGCAAACCCATTTATAGCTTCGCCCTGTCACTTAGGTGTGGGTGACCTTCCCTGTTCGTCTGTTATTGCACCTTGCTCTATCGCACAACCCAATCATGCAGATGAATCAATGGCTTTCAACCCTGCAATGAAGCAATGTTTCTCTTCCAGCGTGACGCTTCAATCAAGTAAGACAATCCCTGCGTAATGTGAAACCACAGCCGAAAGAAGAAATAGTTGACTTCACTTCGCAGTTGCTTCAATCGGAGAGATAAATCTTCATCTCTGCACGGGGTGACAATCTTCGGCGGTCGATGTAAAGGGAGCAGCTTTTTACGTCTCGCATGTACTTGCAGATCTTCATCGCCCGACAGGGCCTGCTGGAGAAGGAGATAAAGTTTCGTACCTGGAAACAACGAGAACAAAACATTGTCTCCATAGCGTTCAATCCACAAGCAAACAGATGGAGGCAACTCTCGAACGGCCGAGGTCAAGACGTCAGGAAGGTGGGATATATCAAAGCTCTGGTCTGTAATAAGTGTCGCAACTCCGACTGCCGCTCTAACCTCGGGGTTGTACGTCGCATGCTTAACATCCAGCCACAAAGCCTCATCTGCAGAATGGAAATTAATAAAGTTGGCAAACTCAAGAATCCAGGAGACGCGCGTCCATTCGCCTTTCAAATGTTGAAATAGATGAAGCGCTAGCCCAAGAAACTTGTCGCAATCCGAAAGAGTTGGAAACTCTAGCCCGTTCCAGCTTTGCGATTGCTTCCGCGAAAATCTATCGTCCTCAAGCCGGATTCCATTCTGCTCACAAGAATCGGCAAAATGGACCTCTACAGACTGCTGAGGTTTAGCTTTATATAGATCCCGAATAGAAGGCAGTTGCCCGCCTCCTGCTTTGAATTCCTTGACATTCTTTCCCTCGCCAGCCAGGGAATAGCCAAGCTTCCCCAATATTCTTTCGCAATTGGAAGCGTCGCTACGTGCCACAAGAAAATCAAGATCAAACTGACAGCGTAGCGCAGCGTCTGAGCATACGCCAGGTACTAAGGTAAAGCCTTTGAGATTGACATAAGACAGGGCCTTCGCCTGAAATTCCAGATTGATCCTAACGAACTCCTCGAACATGCGGGCGTTTTTTTCCCGATTATCGATCGCATTTTCTTCAAGACGGCGCAGGACCCTATTCGGGATAGCGGCTTCCAGTCGAAGCGTCCGCAGGCGGTCAAGAAAATAAAGCGCAAGACCGCTGGCATCCAACCAGCTGTAAGCTCCAACCCATGCTCGATAGTTAAACCCCGAAAGACGGTCATAGTGAACCTCCGTCTCGGCTTCACGGAAGGTAGCAATCACGGCTTCTGCGAGTTGATGATCCATGCGTAAAGTTGCTCCTTTCCGTTAGTTTTTCTGCGTGTTTCGCGATCTTATTTGCTATACATCGGCGGATCGCCCAAGCTACCCGCAGGCGGAAGGTGACGGATAAAGAGAACCGTGGACCATATTTCTTCGTCGCTGAGAATTCCTTTGGACCCTGGCATCCCGGAAGGCTCAATCCCGTTATCGATTACCCATTTCAGTTGGCCATCGGTGTAGGACTGGACCTCAGAAGAATTGAGCGATGGCACGGGAGGAGACATTCTTGCTGCGAAAGGGACACCCGTATTCTGACCATCCATTCCATGACAGGCCACACAGTAGTGTGAAAATGCTTCCTTCCCCGCAGCAACGTTTTCCGCTGTAGGTTGAAGCGGGTTTCGTTCCGACTTGTTGCGAACAGTCACGGTATGTTTGGTCCACCTCATTACGCCACGTTCTACCTTGCTGGGCGAACTTGCCTTACACCCCGCGAACACTGCGAGAAAAACCAATGCCGAGGCTAGGCCCAGTCGTCGCATCGTTACTCCGTAACATGAAGCGTAAGAGTCATCGAGCCATGCCCAGAGCCGCAGAACACGGAACAGTGCCCCACGAAATCGCCCACTTTGTCAGGTGTAAAAGCAAGCTCTGAGGGTTTACCCTTCTCGAACTTTGTGTTCAGGTTCAATTCCTTGAATTTCAACCCATGCGTCACATCTTCGGTCGTCAATACGAGGACGACTGGCTGGCCTTTTTTCAGGGTTATCTCTGCCGGAGTGTACGCAAACCTCTTTACCGACACCTCGATTCGCTGGGGAGCGTCCGGAGCCGGAGAAAACCCAGAGAGTGCTAGCGAGCACATGGCCAAACAGCCGATGAAGATGGTTTTTACGAGGATCCCTGATTTCATTGTCACAACCTTTCACGCATTGGAAGTTCGTTTTATAAAGCCGAATTCGCGGTCATACTCGGGGAGACGCAGTATCTATCATCCCCATGCCTTTCGGTATAGCCCATGCCTTTCGGTATAGCCCGTCAAGGCTTGAGATAGATGTGAAGAGAGGCCTTACCCATATAAACCAAAACAAACCACTATGCAATTTCTATCTGTCTGCGCCTACGCATACTCAACGTAGTGGAGTGTGTCGAGCCAGTTGTCATCGCGCAATGTGACGTTTGTCACTTCTTTGTAAAAGCAGATGAGCCGAGTTATTGTCGGCTTTACGCATCGAGCAACGCCGGGGTCAGCGACGAAACGAGTTCCTGAACCGTTACATTACGGGCGAGGAATCCAAGGAACTCCGATCTCTCATGATCGTGGATCAGGATCGTCCCGCGCCCCAGGTACAAGACCCGAAGCGCCCCATGGGAGACGATTGTTATCTCTGAGCCATCCACGGGACCTGCCATATCTCGAATCAACTTGCAGAGCAGCCCCCCGGCCCGGTTACTTTGACGATGGAAAATACCGGCCTGACGTACACTCAGCGCAATCTCCAAATCATTCGACTCAACAGACAGTCGGTTCGGGCCATCCCAATTGCTGAACACGTACGGCGCGGGAACGAATCGTCGGAGCAGGTCAGGATGCCAGCACTGTTTGTCTGTCATACGTAGATCTCCTGTCTGCGATGGACGACAAATTCCCGTAGCTCCTTGGCTGCGAATTGCGGTGTGCCGCCATATCGAAAGCGCCAGCTAGGCAGTAAAGCTAAACGTCCAATCGTCTGTTCCCGCATCGCAACTGCTTCGTCCAATTGCGGAGGCAATCGTTCGACGCTGGAATTGACATAGCTTTGTGCCTCTGCGGAGGACATCGGCGTGAATACCGCTCCCACTTGTTGTGTCCTCTCCAAGAAAATCAGCCATCGCGGCTCACACGCTCGCTCTACCCGAGCGCCAAACGTCTCGGTAATATCTACCTCGTACGCCAATTCGCCATTCATCGACCTCTGTAGACTATGCCCCTGTAAGCTTTGAAAGTGCCCTACTGCGTCGGGCAAAAGCTTCACCGGCGCCGATGTTCCGTGGGCCACGATCCCATCGTCGCGCCGGGATATGTAAGTCCAGTCATCCGAGACATAGTTGAAACCGTCCTCTGAGAGAGCCACGGACAAAGTAGACTTCCCCGCTCCCGATACTCCGGCAATCAATAACCCATCGCCATCCAACTCCAGGCAGGCGCAATGTACCGGAACCAGACCCATCGCGGAGCCCAGAACACCAAGCGTAATCGGTATGAGCTTCTCTTTCCAGAAACGATTATCCCGCGCGACCGCCACCGAAACGCTTGCACTGAGGGTGCGTCGCAGAATATCGAACACAAACACATTGGACCTGCCAAAATACGCGATTACGACGTGGTGCAACCCTCGAAAATGAGGCTCTCCCACAGCTTCGTCTGACGACTCGTCCACGACGACCCGCATCTCAAATCCGTGTGACACGGCGTCACCTGTCGAAATTGATAGACCCTCCAGTGCTCTGGCCAGGTCAGAAGAATTTGTGCGTAAGGCACAAGCTGCTCCGGCAAAGCATAGCTCCATCGAGTAGTGCAGCAAACCGCTGACACGGCCATGACAAATGCCCCGCCAGCAAGTCATATCGTCCTCAATAAGCGAGGAGATTGCAGTGCCCAGGTCCCGCAAAATCGTCTTCTTTTTCCCATCCTTCGCAAGCTCCGATGCGACGGCGCCGCTAGGAATCTTGGCTGTAGCCACTCCGTTAATTCGCGCCGGGTACCAAATCGTTCTCATCGACTCCACCATCACTCCGGACTACAAAAAACGCGTCCTCGAAGAGACCCGCGATGCTTTATGCCTCGGCATCTCTCTGGTGACTGGACCGATGATTCGAGAGACGGTAGAGATTGCCAAAGCAATCAAAGCATGGAACCTATGTCGTCCGTGGGCAAGGCGAAGAGTCGTTCCTAGAACTTGTAGGCCATATCGAAAATCGCTCGGCGCCGGACTTTGTCGCAGGCATCGGCTTCAAGCGTGATAACAAGCTCGTCTTCACGCCCGAACGCGCACTCAGACCGATCGCAGACCTGCCACCGAAGGCCTATCACCTCGCCGACTTCGACGCGTATGAGCGAGTGTGCGGTAGACGCTGGGCGATGTACACCTCCAGCCTCGCCTGCCCGTTCGATTGTGCCTACTGCACCAACGGTGCGGTCTACAAGCGGAAATGGAACGCCCTCTCTGCCGAGCAATTTGTCGAGGAGACCGTAGATCTCAGCCGCAGATACAACCTGGAGATGCTATGGGTGGTTGACGACAACTTTCTCGTCGATCTCGATCGTGCGCGTGCCATTGGAGAAGGGCTGGTTCGGGCTGGCGCGGAATTTCAGTGGAGCATCCAGGCAACAACGAATCTCACATCGCGCCTCTCGCTTGAAGATTTGAAGCTCCTGCGTCGCGCTGGACTGCACCAGATCTGTCAGGGCGTGGACTCCGGTTCGCCGAAGATCCTGAAGGCGATGAACAAGACATTTCAGAACTTCGACGATATCTACGAGAGCGCTGCACGCTGTCTGTCTGCCGGTATGCGCCCGTCGTTCAATATCATCTTCGCCTATCCCGGCGAAGGCCCCAAGGAGCGCCGCGAAACCATGACGTTCATCATGGACGTGTGCCGACGTTTTCCCGGCACCGAATTCTGGACCAATATCTTTACTCCCTATCCCGGGACCAACGTAATGAATCGGGCCGAGGAACTCGGCATCGAAGCTCCCACCTCCTTCGAAAAGTGGGCTGAGTTCTTTCCGCGCTATACCAAACTACCCTGGCTGAACGGACGAGATCACGAAGAACTCCAGATCATGCGGGACTACCTGCGCATCGCGTTCGATCGCATCCCAATCGGAGCCGATCGGCGGACTCGCTTCACCCGCCTTGCACAGAAGTGCATCTCGTTCCCCGCCCGCTTCCGCCTCGATCACAGCCTCTACCGTTTTCCAGTTGGACACACGGCAAGGTCGTCCTCTTCTATCCACCCTATGACGGGCCCCCGCTGGGAGCACCACTATGCCTGCTGGCGCTCGCCGCCTCTCTGCGCGAAGCTAACTTCGACGTCGTGATGATCGACGCCGCGATTGAACCGGACTACCTGACACGAATCGAGTGCGAAAGCGTCGATGCTCTCTGCATCGGCATCTCCGTCCTCACCGGGCCGATGATTCGCGGTGCCATCGAAGTTGCCACAGCTGTTAAAAGCTACACGCCATGGCTCCCGGTCATCTTCGGCGGATGGCACCCGTCCCTGTTGCCGGACCAGACCCTGAGCGAAACCTTCGTCGATATGGTCGTTCGCGGCCAGGGCGAAATCACCATCGTCGAACTCGCCCAGGCCCTCTCCCACAAAAAACCTCTCAACAACATCGCCGGACTTTCATGGAAGAACAACGGTCAGCGTACTCATAACGTCGACCGCAAAGTAGAGCCTCTCGACGCGCTCCCCATTCCGGCCTTCGATCTCACAAACTTCGACGCCTATGAAAAGCTCTGCGGCATTCGCAAGCTAGCCTATGCCACCAGCGTTGGCTGCCCCTACGCCTGCAACTACTTCTTTCCGCTGACCGCGTCGTCTCGGAGATGATCGATCTGGTCACGCGCTATCGCACCGAAGAAGTGGCCCTTCTCGACTCCAACTTCCCCGTCCAGCTGCCCCGCGCACTCGAGATCGCCCGCGGCATCCTCGCATCCGGTGTGAAATTCAACTGGACATTCCAAGCCTCCACTGACTTCCTATGTCGCATGAGCGAAGACGATGTCCGCCTGCTCGGCGCCAGCGGTGTATCGCACATGGGCTTTGGTACAGAGTCAACCTCAGAGTCGGTCCTCAAGCTGATGAACAAGCGTCACCAGCGCGTCGACGAGATGTACGAGACCGCACGCAAGGCGCAACTCGGCGGCATTCGTGTCACCTTCAACCTGATCTTCGGCTATCCCGGCGAAACAGAGGCCGACCGCATCATCACCTTCCAAACCATGAGCGACATCGGCCGCCAGTTCTCCAATGTCAGCTTTTCCCCAAACATCTTCACGCCTTATCCGGGAATCCCCATCTGGCCGCAACTCCGCGAAATGGGGGTACCTGAGCCAAAAAATCTTCGTGAATGGATGGACATGCCTCTCGGGGCGAACATGCTCCCTTGGCTCAAAGGAAGAGAGCTCGCACGCCTGCAGCGAATGCTCAACTATTTTCTATTGAACAATCAGATTGATCGTCGGCACAAGAATCATTCGTTGCTGCGCCGCGCAGTTCGATTCATCGTCCAGACCCCCATCCGATGGCGTCTGCGTTCGAGCCGCTACTCCTTTCCCTGGGAGCTCTGGCTCTCCAATCTTTCCGAGCGCATCATCCTGCGTCGTTCCCTCGTAACAGGCCAGGAGCTTCCCAAGGAGCCCGCCAGTGCCTGCTAACCGAACAGAAGGGAGGAGGTAGTCAATGGCCGACGTGCTCCTCACACATTCGTATCATCTCCCCTACGACCCCAAACAGGTTCGTAAAATGCAGCCATACGCGCCGCTCGGCACCCTCTATGCCGCCTCCGCGCTCAGGGCCGGAAACATATCAGTCGCCGTCTTCGACACCATGCTCGAAGACCCTGAGCCCGGCTTAATAAACGCACTAAAGCAATCGCGTCCCAGAATCGTTGCTATCTATGAGGATGACTTTAACTTCCTCTCGAAGATGTGCCTCACACGCATGCGTGAACTAGCCTGGCAACTGGCGCACGAGGCTCATGAAGCAGGAGCAGTCGTCATCGCACACGGCTCAGACGCAACCGATCAAGCCGAAGCCTACCTCCGCAACGGTGTCGACTTTGTTCTTCGCGGTGAAGCCGAACAGACGCTCGTCGAACTTTGTTCCGCAATCCTCTCCGGACATCCACACCTTGATATCCCGGGCCTCGTGTACCTAGATGACGCAGGCAATCCCGTTCAAAGTACGGGCAGGACACCGAAGAACGCATCCTGGACCACGCTTCCCAAGCCCGCCCGTGAACTCATCGATTTGGAACCGTATCGTCAAGCCTGGACCTCCGCGCACGGGCTATTCTCCGCGAACGTTGTCGCAAGCCGTGGATGCCCGTATCGCTGCAATTGGTGCGCTAAGCCAATCTCAGGGAACAAGTTTCAGATTCGCCCTGCCCGCTCCGTCGCAGCGGAGATTCGTGAGTTGAAAGAGATGTATGGCGCGCAGCATATCTGGTTCGGCGATGACGTCTTCGCTCTCAACCATCACTGGGTCCAGGACTTCGCCAATGAGATCGAGTCGATGCATTGCGTGCTGCCCTTTAAGATTCAGTCGCGAGCCGATCTGATGACCCATACCACCGTAGCCGGACTCAAACGCGCCGGATGCGCCGAGGTATGGATGGGCGCGGAATCAGGCTCACAAAAAATCCTCAACGCGATGGACAAAGGCCTGCGTGTCTCCGATGTCGTGACCGCACGTTCCCGCCTCGCTGACGAAAACATCCGTGCATGTTACTTCCTGCAGTTCGGCTACCCGGGAGAGACCTGGGAGGACATTCAGCAGACGATAGCGCTCGTCCGCAACACGCGCCCCGACGACATCGGAATCTCCCTTTCGTATCCCCTCCCCGGCACTGTCTTCTACGAGCGCGTACAGGAACAGATCGGAGCCAAACGAAACTGGACCGACAGCGACGACCTTTGCGTCATGTTCCGCGCAAACTATAAAGACGAGTTCTACAAGGCGCTAAGAAACGCGCTCCATGCCGAAGTCAACTCATGGAAAAACGATGATTCCTCCGAGA
>WNGK01008739.1_pt1 | contig 10485 bp, 14 predicted proteins | sample 5400601 | NCBI WGS metagenome assembly WNGK01 (sample SAMN13153376, study PRJNA577476) | soil metagenome | isolation source: 60 cm soil or saprolite under Garry oak tree replicate 1 | place: USA:California | collected 2016-06-15
TTCTGGAATCGAGAACTCATCTTGTGGGTGCAACGTCATCCGTCTGCTCCTTTTTTCTTCAATGCCAATACCCTTCAATTTTCTCTATCCTAACAAGCTCATGCAATATCCAGCCAGGGAGTTTACCAGCAGTGTCAAATGTGGACATGAGCCAATGTATGTGAGAAACGATATGTTCCGTTTTCATGATACTTCGCCTCTACAGGCTGATGGAGACCATATCTCGGAAAATTTATCTGGGCTCTTGGACAATTTCGGTGTGCGGAGTTTGGAAATGACACGGTGACCTGCTGACTCGACATTGGAGTGCCTTTTGTGATACACTGCCCACAGTGAAAGCCATGTCAGTCACCTGGAGGCATCCCCATCAATCTTACTTCCCTTTTTGGATTCCCTTGCATGTTGGATTTGGATAACATCGAGATACACGAGCAGAGGGTTGTCGTCCATCTGCATGCAACATCTCCCACCGCTGCATGTCCACAGTGTGGAACAGCGTGATCACGGGTCCATAGCCGCTATCAGCGTACGATTACTGATGTCGCGTTTGGCGGGCGATGTCTCGTGCTCAAATTACTGGTGCGCAAGTGGATCTGCCCAGAGACTTCTTGTTCCCGAAAGATCTTTGCGGAACGCTTTCCAGGGTTAGTCCAGCGTTATGCCCGCATGACCAATCGGCTCATCAAGATTCTCCAATCGGTGGGAGTGATGACCAACGGAGCCGATGCAGCGCAGATTGCCTCAGCCTTTGGTGTACCTACGACTGCTAAAACTATCATCCGTCGCGTCTTGCAGCTTCCTTTGCCCAGCGAAGGCGAAGTAGCCAAGGTTGGAATAGACGAGTGGGCGTGGAAGAAAGGCCACCGCTATGGAACTATCCTGGTGGACCTGGAAAAGCGACGAGTCGTGCAGTTGTTAGCAGACCGTTCGGTGGAAACGAGTAAAGCGTGGTTGCGCAAGCATCCCGAAATTGATCTGGTCTCACGCGATCGCGGTCAAATCTTCCGTGAAGCTGCCACCGAGGGCGCTCCCCAGGCCAAACAGGTGGTCGATCGTTATCACTTACAGAAGAACTTTGCCGAAGCCTTGGAGAAGTTCTTTCGCAAGCAGGAGCGTGTGCTCAAAAAGGCGACGCAATGCAGCACAGGAAAGGCACGTCCTGCTGAGAGGTTAGCGGTGCCGGAAAAAGTCTCACAAGAGCGCCGTGCTCGTCATCGCCAACGAGTGAGTCTTCATAAGCGGATCTGGAAACGGTATCGAGAAGGATATCACAAAGAGCAGATTGCGAAGTCTCGTCGGAGTCAGTTCGCGCAGTGTCTATCGTGCTCTCGAACAAGAAACGCCTCCACCTCGGCGACGACGATCTCGCTCTTCTTCCATCGTTGATCCTTACCTTTCCTCGTCTTTCTTCGCGATGGAACCAAGGGTGCCATAACGTAGCTAGGTTGTACGAGGAAATTGTCGCGCAGGGATACACGGGTACGCGGCGTACGCTTGAGATGCGGTTGCGCCCCTTTCGTCCCAAAGGAGTGCGCCCCGTCTCGAAACAGACCATCATTTGGGACAAGCCTCCTTCGCCCAGAGGTGTTGCACTCATGATGGTGAGACCCGCACAAAGCCGCACGAGAGAGCAAACGGCCTATCTGGAGCACCTTGTCCAAAGTGACTCGACCATCGCTGTGGTGTTCACGCTTGCACAGGATTTTGGTCGTCTGCTGCGAAAGCACGAGGGGCAGGTGCGCTTGGAGCAATGGAAAGTTGCTGTGCGGGCCAGTGGGATTGCCGAGCTGATCACTTTTGTCGAGCTCGTTGGCTGACGATGCGCAGGCTGTTGCCAATGGATGCAGCATGACCTGGAGCAATGGAATGGTTGAGGGTTTCGTGAATAAAGAGAAGTGGATCAAACGCAGTTCCTATGGACAGGCGGGCTTTCCGCTGCTCCAACGCCGCGTGCTGCTGCATCCGGCTGCTCGGGAACGGGTAAGCAAAGATCAGAGACGACGCTCTTCCCGGAAGTCTGCAGTTCCTCCCTCTCATGAGGCAGGCCATGCCGGGTCTACACCAATGGCCGTTGCAGCAGCGTAGTCGTCTGACCAACGGGTACTCCATTCGTCACCTCTAGCACTGATGCGCTACAATGAAGACATGAAGGAGGAAGGTATGCCGAAAAGGAGTCCATCACAACACGTCCCAAAAGACATGCAGGCGCGTTTCGATGAGATCACCAAGCTCACAGACGCTTTCTGTCAGACCTACTTGAATGACGAGTATGGGCAACTTTGCCGTGAACTCACCGCGACCCTGTGTCGCAAACGCCCTTCGCCGCTGGTGCGAGGCAAAGCCACCGCAGCAAAAATCCAAATGGCCTACCCGAATGCGTATCATCGGCTTCCTCATTGCACTGCTCATCCTCATCACTGGCGCGGCCATCTGGATATGGAATAGCCTGAACTCTGTGCCTGCCCTGCTCACAACCATCTTTGGCGTGCTGGCCACTATCTTCACCTTCTTGCAGCTTATTCCTGTTATCTTTCCTCAAAACCACCTGAGCCTGCTTCCCATCCGCAATCGACTTCCCCAGCGCAGCCTATCCACATTTATAACGTTATCCAACCGTCCCAGGTAGGGCAACCACCTTCCACTCCGACCGCAGCAATTTCCACCCCACCTCCTATCACACCTTCCCTCAATCCACTCACTCTCCGCGCCCTTCCACTGCCCACTGATCCGCGCAGCATACAGCAGCGTGAGGTGGTAGTGAAGGAAATCTATACGCTGCTCGTTGAGCCGCATACGGCTGCTGTGGCTCTCATCGGTATGGGCGGGATTGGGAAGTCAACGCTGGCTTCACTCGTCCTCAACTATGCTGAGCGAGAGCAACGTGCGGGCGGTGGCATCTTTCAAGGTGAACCAGTTCTGCTCAGAATTAATGAAAATACCACCTTCCTCGAACTGGCCGCCAACATCTTTGCCGCAGTAGGGAAACCCGTACCCGACCTATCCAGTCTGCCGCCACAGAATCAGGCTTATGCCACTTTCAATGCGCTCAATACAACAGATACTACGGACACGCCGCGCCTCATCATTCTCGATCAGTTTGAAAACCTGCTCGATCCTCACAGTGGACGTGCTCTTACTCCCCACTCCGGAGTTAGCGAATTTCTGGACGCGCTCAACAGCCAGCCCTGTGCCTGTCACGTCCTGCTCACGAGTCGTCCATATCCGCATGGTAGCCGCAATGATGCTCCTGCCGCTCTGCGCATCTACCGCGTTGATGGCCTGGACACATCCGAGGGCGTGGCACTCCTACACAGCCCAGGCGTGACAGGCACGGAGGTCGAGCTGGGCGAAGCAGTAAAGCTCTGTAATGGTCATGCCCTCTCGCTCACACTCCTGGCCACGCTTCTACAAACATACTCTATGAGCCTCTCTGTACTCCTCCATGAGTCTGAGTATACGCAGCTCTGGGAGGGCCGTATAGCCCAAAACCTGCTTGACCGTATCTTCATCAACCTGCCAGAGCAGTCACGCCAATTGCTGTGCGCATTCTCCGTCTATCGTGAAGCGGTTCCTGTCAATGGGTGGCTTTTATCAAAATCTCACAGAATGACTCGCTATTCATCATCTCCATCTTCATCCTTGTCCACAGCAAGCAGATACTGCTTCGCCTCGTTCATGGTTTGTGCGCTAATCAGCTTGAGAATCAATTGTTGGAATACCTTTGGATCCTCAATAGCTGCAACTTGTTTCTTTGCGAAGCGCATGAGCTTCGGGAAACGTTCCTTCACGATACTAAGGGTTGTTTCGTGTAAAGCCTCCAGCTTTCCTCGCTGGAGACCTTCTTCGATCCCCTCTTTCCGCCCCTCCTCGATCAGTTCCTGAAATGCTCGCGTTTCGTGTAACATGTCAAACATCGTGCTAAACCTCCTGATCAGCCATTCCTGGTCACCTACATTTGATGCTATACCTATCAAAAGGGGTGAGGCAAGCTCTGCCGAAGCTGCAGCTTCGGCAGAGCTTGCCTCACCCCTTTTGATACTATTTGCTACTGCAACACATCCCGCTTAATAAATCTGAGCGGCAATATCCTCACCGATCAGATAACCAAAGGCGGTGGCAATGCCAAAGGCTGCCGAGCGTGCAATCATACTCAGAGCCGCTCCCAGCAGCAGACACAGGAGGAAGTTCTCAATCGTCCCCAGACAGATACCCAGCAACGCCACCATCGTCGGCCCATTCAAATTGAGCAGCGTCGGCGCAGGCTGGTGAATGAAGATCAGGAAGTTGGTCAGGATCGCGCTCATCAGCAGCGAGGCCAGCACCAGTGCGAGACAGGCAATACCCAGGGCAATGAACTTGGCGATTAGATACGAGGCCCGATTTACTCCACGGCTCAGAACGAGGCGAATCGCTCCGCTACTGAATTCGCCGCCAAAGGCTAGCCCACCCAGTGCCGCTACAATAAACTCACCGCCGCGTCTTCCCAGGGTCATTGGTTGCCCGATGGATTGGCTCAAGGCATCGGGTCCGCCCAGCAGGTGTCCGGCAGTGAAGCCATCGTGTGTCTTTGTGGCATAGAAGACTAGCACCATCCATGCTGCGAACACAAAGAAGAGATCGAGTATCAACATGCCCCACACGAGCGGGCGTTTCCACAGCTTAAACAACTCATTGCGCGTCAATTCCCATACGTTGGCAGTACGCGTCGGCCTTGCTGGTTGGGCAGATGTTGGTGCGACAGGCATCTGTGGTGGCCATGCAGTCTGGCTCATAGTCCGGCCTCCTTATCCGTTAAGCGCAAGAAGATATGCTCTAGATCTTCCTCGCTGCGCTTCACTGTTTCCGGCCAGACGTTGTTCTGTACCAGGAAACGAATTAAGTCGTGTCCATGAATCGTCGGCGCGGAAATCACTATGAGACCGTTCTCTATATCTACCGATTGCAAGATCGGCACGCGTGACAACAGTTGGCATACCTGCTCAGGATTGGCAACCTCAACTTCCCAGCGACTACTGGAACGCAGCAGTTCATCAACCCCGCCCGTGGCAATCAATTGGCCGGAGCGTACAATGCCGATGCGCGTGCAAAACTGGCGAATTTCGGCCAGAATATGGCTCGATACGAAAATCGTCTTATTCATCTGTGCCAGCTTGCGGATCAACTCACGCATCTCCACAGTACCTGCCGGATCAAGTCCGTTCCCTGGCTCGTCCAGAATAATCAGCTCTGGATCCATCAACAGAGCGGCACCTACACCCAGACGCTGCTTCATGCCCAGTGAGTAGGTTGCATAGCGATCAACTCCTCTAGTACTCAGACCGACAATATCCAACACTTCATCCACGCGCTTGCGCTCAACTCCACCTGTATAGCCGCCTACCGCAATCAGATTATCACGCCCGCTCAGATACGATTGAAAAGCAGGCTGCTCAATCAACGCACCCACACGCGGCAACAAGCTCCGTGGATTGTGATCCAGTCTCTCTCCAAATAGCCGCACCTCTCCCAATGTCGGCTTGATCAAATTCAGCAGCATACGAATCGTCGTTGTTTTACCCGCGCCATTCGGTCCCAGAAAGCCAAACACCTCTCCACGCAATACCTCCAGATTGAGGCCCTTCACCGCCATGCGTTTACCATATGATTTCGTTAATCCCACTGTCTGCAACACAACATCGCGCTGCACTTGTGGGGGGCCCTGTTGAAACTGCCACCCTCCCTGAGGAGACATAGGCATATTCTGCATACCGGGATGTAGCATTCTCTTTGCCTTCTTTTCCTACGATTAACTAACTATTATCAAATGTATAGGTAGGATTACCTATAATTATTGTTATTGTGACGACTCCCCACGCATGAATGCGGGGGCTTCTCAATCCGAAGTTTGACGGCTCCGTCCGAGCCTCAAAATGTTGAGTGCGGCGTTGTGATCGCGGTCAAGCTCAATCCCACACTCGCAACTATGCCAGCGTTCACTGAGGTCTTTTTTCTTGAGCGTGCCACAGCCGCTACAGACTTGGCTGGTATATTTGGGATTCACAAACAGGACGTGCCTCCCAGCATTTGCAGCTTTGGAGACACAATACTGTTGGAATTGACCCCATCCAGCATCCAAAATGGATTTGTTTAAGCCACCTTTTGCACTCGCCCCATTCGGCAGGTACTTTCCCGTTTCATCCTGTTTTGGCTTGGGGCGTTTGCTCATGTTGACCGGTTGCAACTCCTCAAACACAATCGTTCCATAGGTGTTGACTAACGTGCGAGACGCTTTGTGCAAAAAGTCCTGACGCTGATTGCGGACCTTGCGATGGGCTTTGGTTACCAGCTTGACGGCTTTGTGGCGTCGGTGGGAGCCTCTCTTTTTGCGAGCTAACGCCTGTTGATGCTTCTTTAGCTCTTTCTGGGCTTTGCGATAGTAACGCGGGTTCTCTATCGTCCTGCCATCTGAGAGTGTGGCGAAGTGCAACAAGCCCAGATCAATACCAACAACCTCATCACAGGCTGGTAACGGTGCGACCTCAACTTCACAAGCAAACACGACAAACCAATGGTCGCCCTCCCGTTTAATGGTACACGTCTTTCTCTTACCCTGGATAGGACGGTGTATCTTGACTTTGATGCTGCCAATCTTGGAGAGACACACCCGGCTATCATGAGTCAAAGAGAAGCCCACTTGCGGATAGGTGAAACTCTCAGAGTGACCTCTTCCCTTGTAGCGCGGGTAGCCAGGGGCCTCCCCTCGTTTGCATCGTCCAAAGAAGGCTTTGAACGCCTTATCCGCTTTTCTCAAGACATCTTGCAAGACTTGAGAATAGACGCCCTGGTATTCTTCCCGTATCTGCTTGATGTCCGGGAGTTGGTTGGCTTGATCGGAGTACGTGATGCTTTTGCCTGCCATGCGGTAGGCATCGCGTCTTTCCTGTAAAGCCGCGTTATACAGCTCACGGCAGAGATCGAGCGTTGCCTGTAAGGAGGCTTGCTGCTTCTGAGTGGGGTACAGGCGATACTTAAACGCTTTGAGCATTCTTTTTCTTCCTTTCCAAGTAGTCGCGTACCGCCTGAACAATTTCTCCATTGAGGGAACGAGTTTCTTGTTGAGCAAGAGGGCGCAATTGTTCAATCAAGTCAGCCGGAAACCGTACCGTTATGCGAATTTCACGTTGTTTCTTCACCATAGTGATATTATATCATCAAAGTATCACTATATCAAGCTTCGCGCATCACGCTCCGTTCGGATAAGCACCCCCTACAGATACCCGTCCCGTTTCACCTCAAAGGATGGAGAACCGCAAAATACTGTTCAGCAAAGTTTTATGGAAGTCTGATTGATAGACGGCCATAGCCCTTGCGGTTCTCCAGTATCGTCATCCCAAAAGGACAGATATAAGCACCGGTTTCCCTGGAGGGTCTGCAATGCCTTCGTCTGATGAAGCAGGCTTGGTACCGTTTCGTAATAGAGATACGACTCAATGCCTTTCTGATCCCTATAATGGATAAAGGGACTATCGAGATCTGAAGAATGGTCGTCAATTATCTGACCTCCTGCCCCCTTATGCAAATCCTGGACTAGTTTGCTCGCCTGGGGATATTCGCACGTCTGGTTGGTCCAGCCATTGTTGAACTGCCATATCCGGCAGTACGTAGGCAATTCCCACTCGATAGGAAGCCCTTGTAGTCCAGGCATCTTCGTCAGGTAGCTATAAACCTGCTGTAGCCACTGAGTATCGACAATAGACGCTGGATTGGTGTAAATCGTATCGTGATCTAAGGCCATCATCACAATAAAATCGACGGCTCCATCGGCTAAACTCTGCCAATTTTGCCAGGGTGTGCTCATGTCTTTTGTCTTGGCAATAAGCGTTGTGCCTAGCAGGGAGCCCGCATCCGCGTTGTGTAGCAGCGTGCGAAGATTTTTATTATATGCGCTAAATATTGCCGGGTTGTGGTTATCTCCCGTCTCAATGTCATTAACCAGTCCATCATAGTGATATTGGGTCACCTGCTGGATAATGGGTTGCAAAACTTGAGTATCATTCGCCGCCCGTTGCATATAGGCAATGACATCATTACTTGTCCATGCCCCTGGGTCTAAGTCAACTCCTAAAACTCCATATACTCTGGCCTGGTTTTGATGAGCAACTTGAAGCACTTGCTCTAAACATTGCTCCTTGTCAGATTGTCCATGTTGCGTATAGTCCCATAAGCTTCCATCGGGTGGCTGAATCCAGAAATGCCCATACAGATAAACATCTTTAGGCTTTTCCGCGCCATGCTCATCTTTATAAGTAGGATGCGCCTGATAGACTTTCCAACTGGTCTGGCAATTATGCATCCAGATCGCTCCCCCACTCAGAGATGCTGGAGCCGCAGAAGTGGTAGGCGTACCAGGATCGTAGAGAATGAGGGTCTGACTCTCTCCACCACATGCTGAAAGAAATAACGTAAAAAGGAGGAGCAGACTACTACAGCTCGCTCTCCTACAATTCACAGGCATTTCTCACCCTTTCTTTTACATAGTTCTCGTATCTAATTCCTCGACAAGCTGGCTCTTTCCAGGACTGCGCCTCGGGAAGGCATGTATCCTTTCCTCAAAGCTATACAGTAATTTTATCATCTTCATGATCTATTCAGGAACACTGCATTAGGGTACGTATTTTTGCACTAACCTCTTGCGGACACATGAGTACTCGCGATCAGCACACAGGAGAGATCGAAGCAGACCTGGCCTCGAAGCGGCTGCCGCAAATGTACAAGCCTCTGTTGCTCACCCTCACCTTAAACTCCTGCTCACCTGTGATGGCTCTGTGAGCATAAGGCCCACTTTTGTGCTGTCCTCGTGATGTCCATGCCGTAGACTTTACCCTGGAAAGGTCTGTCACAGATCCTGATGGACACAACTAGGTGCGGATCGAAGACGGAACGTCTTCCCATCAGCGGGAGGGATAGAGATAGTGAAACAGAGCAACGATGAGTACAAAGTGGTCCCTTTTTCGAAGATGCGGCGCTTGGAAGCTGTGACGATTCGTTTCCTGCCGATTTTTCTCTTCAGATTCCTCTACTTGCCGGGGAAGTGGAGCGAGCTGCCACCTGGGCTCGGATGCTTTTCACAAAGGCAGAGGCATCTCATCCTGCCATGCGATGATTAGGAGAAGGAGTAATGTTATGAAAACGTCCAGTATGCAATCCCCATCCGCGAGCCAGAAGTTGCTGGATGAGCCTCGTATCGAAACGACAGAGTTCGCCTGGAAGGCTCTCTACAGAGTTGCCGGAGTGGCTGCCCTGATTATGGTCGTGTTCATTCCTATCCAGAGCATCGTCTTCGTTGCCTGGCCCCCACCGAGCACCGTCATCGGCTGGTTGAGGCCAATCAGAATTGAGGTGGCTTGACATCCACTCACAATAGAAGGAGGTATCCATCATGAGTTGGTTAGTTGCTCTTTTCGCCCGTCTAGCATTGCTAGTCGTCTGGGTATCTACACCATTGGTACACCGTGCATTCCAGGGGGGCTGGCTCCTGCCACTCCTTGGGATCATCTTCTTGCCGATTACCACCCTGGCCTATGTCCTCGTCTATTCTATCTCTGGAAGTGTGACCGGTTGGGGCTGGCTCTGGGTCGTCCTGGCATTCCTTCTCGACCTTGCAGCGCATAGTGCTCCCGCTAGGCAGGCCGTACAAGCAAGAAGCAGAAGAGCCGGCAGCCCTTCCCAACCTGGCAGCGTCTAGTTCCGGCGCATACACTAATCGTCATCGTCTCCCAGGTTATAAGGTTTCTGGGGAACAACGACAGGGATGTTGCCTGATACGGGGACAGATTGTGATGCGAATGAGGTACCAGAGCGGACCAACGTGATACAGGTCTGACATGCGCACTGTATGATCTCAGCGAAGGGAACTGATGAACCATCCTGCAATATGTGTGGGTGGTGCGTTGAAAGGAGACAATCATGTCAGCTTCAATTCTTGTAGCATATAGAACATCACGCTGCTGGGCGACGCTATTCACAGCATGCCCCCGACACGCGGGATTGGCGGCAATACCGCCCTCAGAGATGCCCAACTCCTCCTGTCAATCTCTTCACTTCGCGGAAGAAGAGCGCATAGGCAGTGAGAGAAGAACACAACTTCCGGGGCTCAGGTTTCTCATGCTTGATGACAGACTGTTTTCGGCATGAAACCCTGCCGCTCATTCTGGGCCACGTAGCGCTGGGCCTTCTTGGTGTGCTCTCTGTCATCGTGACTGCCGGGATCTGTCAACCATCCGTGGCGAGGTTTGCCTGCTTGTATCCATCATGAGGCTGGCTCTGCCTGTTCCTTTTTCGCTCTAGCGGCATCGGGCGTTGGTGTGCTGTCCAGCGAGGCAAAATACTCCAACAACAAGCGGTGGACGAAGATATAGCCGCCTCCCACCTTGCGAAGCAGGAGCCGTTCGGCTGCCTCATCAAGAAGGGCAACCAGGTTCCAGGGAAGAGAGCCTGTACGCCAGA
>WNGK01017698.1_pt1 | contig 10485 bp, 6 predicted proteins | sample 5400601 | NCBI WGS metagenome assembly WNGK01 (sample SAMN13153376, study PRJNA577476) | soil metagenome | isolation source: 60 cm soil or saprolite under Garry oak tree replicate 1 | place: USA:California | collected 2016-06-15
GACCGCGCGGGCTGAGCACCCGCCAGCCGGAGCGCAGCGGGACCGGCACCCGGGGTACCGGCCTGCCGGTCAGGAAGGCCAGTACCAGCGTCTGTACCCAGAGCCGGAGCCACGCCTGGCCGTGGTCGTCCGCCAGCAATACGGCGGCGTTCAGCTCGTAGCCGTCACACGGGCGCCGTCGGCATCGCTCGCCGCACGCCGCCGACCTGCGCCCGGACAGCAGCGGGGACACCGCGCCGGACGGCGACGCCACCGCCCGGAGCAGCCCGGACCGGTCGCAGCCGACCGCCGGGGCCACGATGATGTCCGCGCCGGCCAGCCGCATGTCCGCCAGCAGCCGGCTGAACCAGGCGTCGCCCCGGCGAGAAGGTCCCAGCCTGGCCGGGCCGGCCGGACCACCGGGGATGGCGATGACGATGGCCAGCCGCAGGCCCTCGCGGTCCGCGCGGCTGAGCTGCTCGGCCAGCCTGAGCAGCAGCACGCCGGCCAGGAACGAGGCGGCCTCCTCGTCGGCCACCGCGCCGCTGGTCACGAGCACGTTCCCGCGCAGCAGCCGGGCGAGGTCGACCGGGTGCCCCCCTTCGAGGAAACGCCCGGCGGGCCCGGTCCACAGGGCGTCCAGCCGGGCCGCCAGGAAGCCGTGGACAGTCGCCCGCATGCTCGTGCCGTAACCGAGTTCGCTGATCGCGCCCAGGGTGGCGAGCTTGAGCTGGCGGAAGGAGGGGACCGCGGGGGAACCGGCCGCGCCGGGGCAGGCGGCGCCGGTGCGCATGTCCCAGCCACACTCCGCGTAGGCTCGCCGCAGCCCCGCCCGCAGCGCCCCGCCTACCGGCTCCGCGAGGCCGAACGCCGCCTCGAACAGCCCCCCCAGCCAGTCGGCATGGGCCTGGACCGGATACCCGGGCCCGGGTTCGAGCGGGTTGACCGTCACCGGCACCGCCTGCGGATCCGCGATGTCGATGACGGTGACGTCGCCGGCCGCCGGAGCAAGACGGGTATGGGCCGCCGGGCCGGCCATGGCCAGCGCGAGCCATGGCGTCCGCGCCGAGCTGAGCCCGGCCAGCGTCGCGTCGGCATCCTGTGCCATAGTCACCTTGAGTGAATATCAGCTTACCGTCAGATACGCCACCGTTATCGGCGCAGAACCCGCGGCGTTCTGCGGATGGCCGGGCTCGCGCGGGCCCGGTCAGGGGCGCCGCTTGCGCCAGTCCAGGCGCGGTGGCGGTGGCCCGAGGTTGGGCGGCGGCCGGCCTGGGCCGGAACGCCAGCTCACCGGGCCCGGCGCGGCGTCGCGGTCGCCGGCCGGTTCCCGCGCCGCCCCGGCTTCGGGGGTTCTCGGGACCGGCCCGCTGTGGAATTCCTCGAGCGTCAGCTGGGTGGCGGCGCCCAGTCCGCCGATGCCCGGGTTGGCGTCGGCCATGACCGCCTGCCGGCCGGCCGGGCCCGCGTAGGTGATGATCATCGCGCTGACCGGGAGCTGCTGGAGTTCGTGCTGCTCGACCAGGAATTCACGGGAGCGCTGCAGGGCCAGCGCGACCGATTCGCTGTCGCCCGTCGCCTTGGATGTGGTCATCCCCCACGCGGTGCTGGTGCTGACACTCGCGCTGACCGACTCGCTCTCGCTGCTGCTCCGCGAATCCCCGGTCTGGGCGCTGCGGGAGAAGCTCGCCCGCGACGGCAGCAGCAGGCTGCCGTCGCTGTGGCCGTGCCCGGTGCTGCGGGACAGGCCTTCGCTTTGCGACCACGAGGTGGCGGTCGAGCTCACCGAGCCGGTGGTGCTGGTGTACGCGTTGCTGGTGGTGTCCGTGACGGATACGCCGATCGTCTCGGTGAGCTGGGAGAGCACGAAGCGGTGCTCGGTTCCGAGCTGCTCGCTCGCAGCCTTGGCATCCTCGGCGTTCCCCAGCCGCATGAAGGCGACGGCCGCGTTGCCCCCGCCAAGCCGCTGCCTGACGTGCGGGGGGATGCCGCGATAGGCCAGCACGAGCCCGGTCGCCGACCCCTCGCACGCGTCGCCGAGCCGGTCGAGCACGTCGCCGCGCAGCTTGTCCGCGCCGAGCACGAATAGCGTGTGCTGCCAGGGCCGTCCCGGCTGCGTGTCGCGCAGCAGGTGGGTCAGCGCGACCGTCAGGTAGGTCCCGAGCACCCTGCTCCCCACGGCGCCCACCCGCTTGCCCAGCGCGACCACGCGCAGCGCGCTGCGCGGCAGCGGTGCCAGCGCCGTGCCCACGGGCGCGAGCTTGCGCAGCTGGGACTCCAGGATCCAGGCCCGCTCGAGGACCACACGGTCGGTGGCACCGCGGCCGAACATGGCGGTGAGCCGGTCCGCCTGTCCGGCTTTGATCAGTCCGGCGGCCACGTCGTCGCGCGGGTCGCCGGCCTGGGCCAGCGCCCGCAGCCCGGCGGCCACGCCGGCCACCGTGGCCTGGCGCTGCGGATTCTCGGCGAGCACGTCGATGACCCGCTCGAGCAGGGCGTTGTCGAGGGAGAGGTCCCTGGCCGAGCCCTGCTCCTCGGTCACGCTGGCCGTTTGGGACAGCAGGTCGGCCAGCGCATCCCGGCCGAGCCCGGTGCCCAGGTCGAGCCGGGGCAGGTCATCGGGCAGCACCCAGACCAGCGGGTCGATGCCCGAGGCCCGCGCGAAGCCGATCAGGTCCAGGGCGACCGAGCCCTCGGTCAGGTCGAGCACCGTGACCTCGCCGCCCGCGGCCAGCCGGTTCGCGCCGGCCGTGGTGAGCATCGCGGACCAGCCGGAGAGCGTGCCGCCGGCGATGTCCACGCGGTGCACCCCGTCCGGTGTGCAGACCGCGTACCAGCGTTTCTGATGCTCATAGGCGACCCGGAGGGCCTCCCATTCCCGCATCCGGGTGGCGTGCTCGGCCTGCCAGGCGAAGAGCCGGCTTTCCTGGGCGGCTCGTATCATGCCGACCCTAGCCCGTTCATCGGCCAGCCGCGACCGGAGCGCGCGCTCACCCTGCCAGATGGCGTACCCGGTGACCGCCGCGATCAGCGCGCAGCAGATCACGCCGAGCCCGGCCACCAGAACGTCGAGCCAGCCGACGACGCCGAGCACGATGGCCGTCAGGCCGAGCGCAACGGCGATGCCGAAGACTGCCTTCAACGGCCGGTTGAGCAGACTCTCCTCACGGCGCTGGGCCGCCGCCCAGTCGGGGTTGAGCCGTTCTTGCTCCGGCGGGGTGGGCCGCCGCGGCGGCGGCCCGGGCTCCGGGTACGGAGTCGCGAACTGCCAGCCCAGGCACAGCCGACCGGTCCCAGTCATGCGCTCTCCCAGGCTCGCCTGGGCGCGGCGGCGGGCCTCGACTCGGGTACCCGGGCCCGGACCAGGAGCCCGTGCGGGACGAGCCGAGGCGGCTCCTTCACGGACAGCAGGAACTCGCCATCACGCAGCATGGCCGGACCGTTCGGCCCTGTCTCCGGCTCCGGCGGCAGCCCCGGAACGGCCTCGGCCAGCCGCCGCGCCGCGGCGGTGTCCTCCATCCGGTGGGCCACCACGACGTTGACCAGGTCCGCGAGGTCGGCCGCGACCTGCGCCGACGTCGTGGCCGCGAGCACTGGCAGCCCAGCGCCCTGACCCCGGGCGATCATCTCGGTGACCGGCTGCCGCGGCAGCGCGCCGCTCTCGGCCAGCCAGACGATCCCGTCGCCGTCGACGCCGATCCCATTCAGCGCCGCTCCGGCGGCCAGCAGGTCCTGGCAGACCAGGCGGGTGAGCATGGCCGAACTCTCCGCCCCTGCCTGGCCGCCGAGCCGGAAGAGCACCACGGCGCGCTCGGCGACCGCGCGGCCGAGGTCGATTTCCGCCACCGGCCCAGACGGCGGGCCCGGTGCCGGGCCCGGTGGTGGGCGGAGCCAGCGGCCGAACGGCGAGGCGCGGAGTTCTCGCAGCTGCCGGCCGAGTTCGGCGATGGTGGCGGGCTCGGCGTTGATGAGGCTCGTCGATACCCGGGTTCGCTCGGCCAGCACGTCCCGCCGGGGGTAGGGCGCGGGCACGTATTCCATCCGGGCCCGCATGGCCACGGGGTTGAGCAGGTGGATGACATCGTCGAGCACCGGAACCCGCGGGTCGCCCGGCGCGGCGTCGAGCAGTTCGAAGACGTCCTCGAGGTAGGAGATGCAGCTACGCCGGTACTGGCGGCCTGGTCCGTCCCAGCTGAGCATGGCCGTGATCAGCGCGGCGCGGCGCCCGGGGGCGCCGTGCCGGAAGGGCTCGTAGCAGGCCCCCTGAGCGCCGGCGGCGCCTCCCTCACCGAACACCAGCAGCGGCGCGCCGGCCGCGGCACAGACCGCGGCCAGCTTGCTGGTCAGCCCCGGATCGGCCGTGTGGTCGACGGCGAGCACCGGTTTGCGCCGCCGGATCGCGGCGTGGACCAGCTGGAAGCCGGTGGTCAGCACGTCTCGCCCGGACGAACCGCAAACGGCGACGCCTCCGGCCGCCTCAGCCCACGACAACGTGACCCGGGCGCCTGACCCGGCGGCCACCCCCAGGCAGCCGCCGTCCCGGGTCACCACGCCGCCGGTCCGGATCGCGCGGACCGTGGCCGCGCGCCGGGCGGCCACGATCAGGCCGGGCCGGGCCGGCCTCAGGTCCCACTCGTCGGTATGCAGCCAGCTCAGCCAGCCGGCCAGAGCGGCCTCGGCGGTGCCCGCCAGCAGCGCGAGCGGTAGCTGGCGGGGCAGCCAGGTCCCGATCCCGGTGAACGCGGCGGTGAAATGCAGCAGGTGATCGGCCTGGTGGCCGCTGGCGCCCAGGTAGTCCGCGATCCGCGCGGGCCCGGCGGTGAATCCGGCGGCCGCGCCCCGCGGGCCGGCCGCCACGGTCCACGCCAGCCCAGCCGCCGCCGGGACCGTCAGCCATGACAGGCGCCACCGGGTCACCTTGGTGATCAGGTAGAGGACGGCGGCGAGGAGAATCGTCAGCTGAGCGAACAGCACGTGCACCAGGACCGCGACCACCACGCAGACAGCGAGGATCTCGTCGCGGCGGGGCAGTCCTCTGGGGACGAGGTATCGGGCACGCCGTGGCATTTATTCCGCCTCTGTCACGACCTCGGCCGGCGTCTCGGCTCCCAGCGTCCCAGGTGTAACGCGCGCATGTCCAGGCAGACACCCCCTCCGGGCGGCCAGATGTAAAAAGGATGTTCTAGCCTGCGGCTCAGTAATGTCACTCGCGCTCATGAGCAACTCCAGTTGCAGCGAGGATGCTCAGGACAGGGCGGTCACGATGCTGGCCCCGGCGAGCGCCAGCATGACCAGAGCCGCGCCCCGGGTCAGCCAGGTGATGGGGATGACTTTCAGCAAGCTCCGGCCGCCGATGATGGCCCCGCCTGCCGCTACCCACAGCGCCAGCACGGAACCTATCCCGACCGCGAGCGGGTCGCCGTACCTGGCCGCCAGGCTGACCGTGAGGATCTGGGTGAGGTCGCCGAATTCGGCGGCGAAGACGACCGCGAAGGCCATGCCCGCGACCGGGAAGAACCGTTCGCGGCGGCCGTGGTCCGCGACGTCCTCGTCACTGTCCTGGCCGTGCTGGCGCCACAGCAGCACGGCCCCGATCAGGAACAAGACCCCGGCAGCCGCCTGGACCGGGCGGTGCGGCAGCAACCCGATCAGGCCTCCGGCGGTGACGGCCAGCGCGACGTGCACCGTGAACGCGGCGGCGGCGCCCGCGAACACGAAGACCGGCCGGTACCGGCTGCCCATGACCAGGCAGGCGACCACGGTCTTATCCGGCAGCTCCGCGGGCAGGATGATCAGGAAGGCCGCACCGGCGGCAGCTGGATTCATGGGGGAACCCATCGGTTCGGGCCAGGCCGGGGGCCTGGGACCTCCGGCTCGGCAGCTGGTCACTGCGGCCGAAGGTCTCACTCAGACCGTCATGGTCCCCCGGGGACCGGGCCCGGAATTCCGGGCCGGGATTGTCGGCCTCCCGGCGATGGAGCTACTCCCCTTCGCTGGTCCCATGTTAGTCCAGAAGAACCGCGCTGGCTAAGGCGTACCAACCGGCGCCTCGGTCGTGTCGATCGCGATCCTGAACAACTCCGGCTTCAGCATGACCACGGTGAGCCCAGCCGGCTCGCCGGTGGCGGCGTCGTCGAACCTGACCGTGACCGTGATCACCGGCTGCCCTGGCGACAACCGCAGGCTGCGAGCGATGGATGGCTGAGGGGGGGACATTTCCACGCTCGCCGCGGCGGCGGGCCAGGCGTTCAGCACCGAGCCGAGCGAGGAGAGCTCCTGGTCCGCCTCCTGGCCGGGCTCGGTTTCCCCGTCGGCGAGCGGTTCGTTCAGGTAGGCGGTGGACACGGCGGCCGGGTCGCCCGCGGACACCCAGACGCACCGGACCACGCGGATGGGCGTGCCGGACGGCAGCCGCAACGCCCAGGCGACATCCTGGGGCGCCTCACGGCGCGAGACGTGCCGGGTCTGGCAGGCGATCGTGCCGCCCATCGGATCCAGCCGCGTGCCGAGCCCGGCCGCCCCCTCGACGGGGATCCAGTAGTCGGCCGGGCTGGCCCGGTACAGCTGCCCGTCGGGCAGCCGCCGGACGAGCGACCGGCGGGCGAGATCCCCGAGCGCGGCGTCGATCTCGGTCAGGCCGACGTTGTATCTCCTGGCCAGCGCGGTGCGCCGGGGCAATCGCCAGCCCGGTTCCCGGTGCACGAGCGCGGCCGCCATCCGGTCGGCGAGGACCGTGGCGGCCCGGGGCGGGGCATGCGCTCCTACCGCGCCGACGTCACCCGGCGGCGACGCCTCCGCGGGCGGCGAGGCCGACCGCGAGGGGACCGGGCTGTCACGCCCGGCGGCGCCAGCAGTCATCCGGCACATCGCGATCGGGCCGAGATCGCCCTGGGCGCAAAGGCGAACACGACGGACAGGAGCATCGCGTCGGCGCCCTTCGCATCCAACGACAATTTGGTCCTCACCCGTCTTCGACCGACGCGCGGACGGCAGGATCCTGCCTACCCACGCCCAATTGTTATTCACCTCAGGTGAACGAAACATGAATAGGAGAGGAACGAACAGACGGCCACTTGATGTCATATAGCTGAACAATGGCTCCGCCAGGGCGTGCGTCGGCAAGCAGGCCGCAGCTAGCAGGATTACCGCAGGCCGGGTGGTGAGCCGGGGCGCCGCTACGATCAGCGCTGGGCGCGACGGTAACGCCGAGGTCAGCAGCAGTCCTGCCGAGGCCTCCGGGTCTGTGCCGACGACCCGCAGCCGACCCCGCCGCACGTCCCTCAGCTATACATCTGAGGGAGCTGCCTGGAGTCGTCGGCCCGCCGCTTCCAGCCTGCCGCCGAACTGGCCGCGAGACCAAGACACCATAAGTTTACTTTCTGGCCCCTCTTTGTCCACTTTACGTTTGCCCGCAGGTACTGCCAGCGCGGACAAACTGTACTCGCACACCACGGTTTACAGGCTGACCGGCCGTCCGAGGCTGCGCTCATTGCGGCCGGGGGAAATAGAGGAGTACTGAATATGCAGCATCGATGCAGACAGCAGGTCACGACGGCGGGAGTCGCCGCCGTTGCGTTGGCGCTCACCCTCGCCGCATGCTCCTCGTCGAGCAGCTCCTCACCGGGCGGCGGCTCATCACCGAGCGGCAGCAGCTCACCGTCGAGCGGCGCCGCCCTCAGCGGCACGCTCAACGCGAGCGGATCGACGTTCCAGCTCACCTTCCAGCAAGAAGCCATCTCAAGCTTCAAGACGGTCCAGTCCGGCATCACCGTCAACTACGGCGGCGGCGGCTCGGGCAAGGGACGGACGGACCTGGCCTCGGGAACCGTCAACTTCGCGGGTTCGGACTCACCGATCCCCACCGCCGAGCAGTCTGGCTTCAACGGCAAGACGGTGCTCTACTTCCCCATTCTGATCGGCCCGATCACGCTCTCGTACAACTTGTCAGGCGTCAGCAAGCTGCAGCTGTCGGCGCCCGTCGTCGCTGGCATCTTCGGCGGCAAGATCAAGACGTGGAACGACCCGGCCATCAAGGCCGATAACCCCGGTGTCACCCTGCCCAGCACCCCGGTTGTCCTCGCCGTCCGCTCGGACTCGTCGGGCACCACCGCCAACTTCTCCAAGTTCCTCGTGAAAGGCGGGGGAAGCGCATGGACGCTCGGCAGCAGCTCGACCATCAAGTGGCCCGCCAACAGCCACGCCGGCAGCGGCAACGCCGGGGTGGCGCAGATCGTCAAGTCCACCCCCGGGGCCATCGGGTACGTGGACTACGCCACCGCTAAGGCCTCCGGCCTGAGCTACGCCTCCGTCAAGAACAAGTCGGGCAGCTACATCGCGCCGTCGGACACCTCCGCCTCCGCCGCCGCCGGCCAGGCCACCGTCGGGAGCGACCTAACGTTCAGCGCGGTCTGGGCGCCCGGTGCCACGTCGTACCCGATCACCTACCAGTCGTGGGATCTGGTCTACCAGACCCAGTCGGACGCCAATACGGCCAAGATGCTCCAGGCATACCTCGGCTACCTGCTGGGAGACGGCCAGAAACTGCTTTCCCAGCTGGGCTACGCGCCGCTGCCCGCCAACATCGATCAGCAGGCCCAGGCGCAGCTGAGCAAGATCGGCAGCTAGTCATGAGCACGGTGACGCAGGCCGGCCAGATCGGCTCTTCGTCATGAGCAGTGTCGCGCAGGCGGATCCGGCCGGAACGGCCGGATCCGCCAGCCCCTTGTCACAGCGGCGGCCGCTCGGCGACCGCGGTTTCCAGACCCTCGCGCTCGCGTCCGGCCTGCTGGTGCTGGTGATCCTCGTCCTGATCGCCTTCTCCACCAGCCAGCAGGCCACGTCGTGGTTCAGCTCACAGGGCCTGAAGATCTTCTCGAACAACTGGGACCCCGCGGCCAACCACTTCGGCGCGCTGGCCTTCATCTACGGCACGGCCATCACGGGGGTGATCGCGCTCGTGATGGCCGTGCCGGTCAGCGTGGCCATCGCCCTGCTCCTGACCGAGGTCGTGCCGTACCGGTGGTCCCGCCCGATCGTGTACGTGATCGACCTCCTGGCGGTGGTCCCGTCCGTGGTCTGGGGCCTGTGGGGGATCCTCGTATTCGGCCCATGGATCCAGCACATCTACGCCTCGATAGGCTCGGGCGTCAACGGCGTCCCGGTGCTCGGCTCCCTGTTCGGGCCGCCCACGAGCGGTGTCTCGTTCTTCACCGCCGGCATCATCCTGGCCTTCATGATCACGCCGATCGTGACCTCGCTGTCGCGCGAGGTCATCGCGACGGTGCCGGCCATCGACCGGGAGGGCGCGTACGCGCTGGGCGCCACCCGGCTGGAGATGATCCGCGGTGCCGTCTGGCCGCACAGCCAGGGCGGCGTCGTCGGGGCGGTGTTGCTCGGGCTGGGCCGGGCCATGGGCGAGACGATCGCGGCCGCCCTGGTGATCGGCTCGTCGCCCACGATCACCTCGCACCTGTTCGCTTCCGGCTACAACATGCCCGCGGTCATCGCGAACCAGTTCGGCGAGGCATCCGGCGTGTTCCGCGCCGCCCTGATGGGAATCGGCGTGCTCTTGTTCGTCATTACGATCATCATCAACGTCATCGCCCGCGGGGTCGTGGAGCGCTCCGCCCGACGGAAGCGGGGTGCCTGATGACCGTCGCCGCCGAGCAGCAGAAGCCCGACCTGCGAGAGCCGACCGGCTGGCGGCGCACCAGCAACCGCATCGCGACCACCCTGATGGTGATCGCGTTCGTGCTCGTGATCATCCCGCTCGGATTCGTCCTGTTCACGGTGATCGCCAAGGGCGCCTCGATCATCAGCTGGTCCTTCCTGACCGGCGGCCCGATCCCGCCGAATGTGGTGCCCGCGGGTGTGGGCGGAATGGGGCCGGCGGTGCTCGGCACGCTCGAGATCACGGCCCTGGCCGCGGTCATGGCCGTGCCGCTCGGCGTGCTTGGCGCGGTCTACATCAACGAGTACGGCGGCAAGGGCCCGCTGGCGCGGATCATAGGATTCATGGCCGACGTGATGACCGGCGTGCCGTCGATCATCATGGGGCTTTTCATCTTCTCGATCTGGGTGCTGCACTTCGGCTATTCGGGCCTGGCCGGCGCCTTCGCCCTGGGCTGCCTGATGCTGCCGGTCGTGATCCGCTCCAGCGACGAGATGCTGAAGCTGGTGCCGAACTCGCTGCGCGAAGGGAGCTACGCCGTCGGGGCCACGAAGGCCCGCGTCGTGATGACCGTCGTGCTGCCGGCCGCGATTGGCGGGATCGTCAGCGGCGCGCTGCTCGCCATCGCCCGGGCCGCGGGCGAGACGGCGCCGCTGCTCTTTACCATCCTCACGGTGACCGCGGCGAACACGAACGTGTTCAGCGGCGCCAACACCGCGCTTTCCGCGCAGATCTTCGCGAACGCGTCGCAACCCTTTGTCGGCGCGCAGGCCCGCGCCTGGGGCGCGGCCCTGACGCTCATCGCGATCACGTTTATGCTCATGATTGCCGCCCGT
>WNGK01008740.1_pt1 | contig 10484 bp, 9 predicted proteins | sample 5400601 | NCBI WGS metagenome assembly WNGK01 (sample SAMN13153376, study PRJNA577476) | soil metagenome | isolation source: 60 cm soil or saprolite under Garry oak tree replicate 1 | place: USA:California | collected 2016-06-15
CTCCTGAGTTCCGCTTTGGCTCCTGAGCGCGTCCGCTTCCGGCCACTATGCGGACATTTCTCGCGACGAGGCGCGAGCGCACGCGATGCAGAGCCAGCAGATCCATCTGCTCGGGCGTCTTGATCGCCACAAAATGCATGGTTGGCCGCTGCACGGCTTCCGCAATCGCCTCGGCATCGCGGTAGTCGTTCTTGTGACCCTTGAGGAACGGCTTCACGTATTGCGCCGGGATCAGACGCACATCGTGTAAGTCAATGCCACGGTGGAGCGGATTGCAAGCTGGGCGACCGCCCTCGACGGATCGCCGGTAACAGCGCCGGGTGCCTCCGCGCTGCATATCGAAGGGACCGGCCGGGGCATCGGCCCGCGGTGCGCTCTCTTTTATCGGATTACGCCTGGGACGGTGACGCACGAATTGCGGTGTGCCTTTGACCATCCATCAAAATGCCGTCAACCGGGCCTAGTCTGGTCCTTAAGGTTCGGTTTAGTTTCTGCCCAGAATTTTTCCGTCGTCGATGATGATTGGGGCAAGAGGATCATATAATGAGCGATGAGCGCCAAACCTCTCCCGGGCGAATCATGTCGATCGAAGCGGTGGCCGTCCGCATTGTGTGTGAGGACCCGGAGCCTGCACATCCATCATCAACGGTTGACCCGCAAAACAACTCACTCAAGCTCACAGCGGCTCCCGTTATCGAGACACAGAGCCACCCAGACATCGCTGTTTCCGAGCGAGACGGGTCTAAGTCCATCGGAACCAATCAAGTCGGACTTAGGATGATCGAAGCATCAGCTCCACTGACTGGCGAGGTCAAACCTCCCAATCAGGACGAGGCCCTAAGCTCTCTCGTCCCTCGCGATGGCACGAGACTCCACATCGGGGTTCTCACAGGCATGCTAATCGTGGCGCTTGGGCTAGGGTGGTGGACGGGCCTATTGGACCTGTACCGTTTTCTCAAGTCTGATCCAGCGTCGATATCACTCCAGCAGATCGCTCTCCCTGACAGGGCTCCTCTGGCTACTGATAAGCAAACAACTTCGGGAACGCCGGATAACCAGGTTTCTACCCCGGCCGGAAGTGACCTGGGCAGCAACAGACTTGGCAGCGAGCCCACCCCCCATGCTGATCAAGGGGTCGTCAGCCCCGCTGACACTGTGCCGACAGCTGCGCAGAAAACCACCGCGGCGAAACCGCCAGTGGCGGCGCTCCCGCGAGAAAAGAAAGCCCGAAACAGATCCACACCGATGCCGGACACTAGGCCGACGACGATTGAGGGCTGGACGGTTCGGAACGTATCCGGCCGCACGGCGGTGTTGCAGGGACCCGAAGGTATCCGAAGGGTATCAGTTGGAGACACCGTGCGAGGTGCGGGACGGATCGACTCGATCGTGCGTTGGGGCAACCGTTGGATCGTGGCGACCAGCAAGGGCCTGATTACAACCGATTGACCGGCAGGCGCTGGCCGTGCGCTGAGACGCGCGCTGCTAGCCCTTTCGACGCTCGAGCGGAGAATGCCACAGAATGGCCGCGCCTCGCTGCAAAGAGTAGGTGGTTCGCCCCTCGGGTGCTCGGCGCGCCTGCCAAGTTTCGAGCCAGTGGAGAGCAAGGGCAAGAATTCATGCGAGTCGCGGCACTCGTTTGGACGGTTTTCTGGGCTGGCTCGGCGCATGCGGCGAGCATCTCCATTGAATCGACTGGTCCGGACCCGGTTGTGGTGGTGCAAGGCAGCTTCGAAGGCAAGGACGGCGAGCAATTCTTCACAAAAACGGGTTCGCTCAGCGCCGCCATCATCCGCCTGGAGAGCAATGGGGGCAGCCTAGTGGCGGGAATTCAGATCGGCGAAACGATCCGCCTGAAAGGCTTCCAGACCCTTGTGCCCGCCGGCGCGCGATGCGCTTCAGCATGCGCGATGGCTTGGCTGGGTGGCACGCAGCGGTTCATGGGGCCCAACGCGCGGATCGGGTTGCATTTGGCGTCCAATGCCAAATCGGCGCAGGGCACCGGCGTCGCCAACGCCCTGCTCGGCGCCTATCTCAATCGCGTCGGCTTGCCGTATTCCGCCGTTGTCTACATCACGCAAAGTGTACCACAGTCCGTCACATGGCTGAGCATCGCCGATGCCAAACGGCTCGGCATCGAGGTGAGCCCATTGGATTCCGCCGCGAGCGTCCCCGCCCAGACACCGGCTCGCACACCGCCTGCTTCGCCCCCGGCCATGCCGTCTCAACGGTGGCACGGTCCTTCGTTTCCGGTCACCTGAAATGCGTTGCCTATTACGCGACTATGTCCAACTGTCTTGCACCCTTTTCGCAAAAAGATGAGACGCGCTATTTCAATGCTGCCGCAGCTTTCTTGAGCAGGGCGCGAGAGCTTGGCGGGTTGTACGGTGAAGGTCCCGAAACCCAAGAGGCAACGACGCGAGAGCTGGCTACAGTTATGGAGCGTAGCGTGGGGAGCCGCTGTGAGAACATGCGGAAATTAACGGACTTCCGCCCGCTGCACGACCGATACAACGACTTCTGCAAGGCCGTCGGGCAGAAACTGCAGGGGGTGTCCGCCGCCACCATCGCCCCTGATTTGGACCTCAACTTTAATGAGCAAGATGGGGTGCCACTGACCGAGGGCGAGGTCCCCGTTCAAGTTACTGCACGCTCCCCGCAACCGCAGCCCGACCGAGCACGTCACATCGGTTGGATGATCCAACTCGGTGCTTTCGCCGATGAGGCTGAGGCCGATAAGCGCCTGCGTTCGGCACACAGCATGGCCCAGAACCTTCTCGGTGAGGCGGATGGGTTCACTGAGCGCGTCACCAAGGGATCGAAGAAATTCTATCGCGTCCGCTTTGCCCGCCTGGACAAAGATAAAGCAAAGGCGGCATGTCACTATTTCAAACGTAATGAGATTGAATGTATTGCTCTCAAGCACTGACAGCCGAATCATTCGACATTTATTGCCGATCGATCGCACTCAGCAATTTTGAGAGTGAAATTAGGTCACCGTCACCGCGGCGGCTCTGTAGCGCACAGGCTAACCCCTTCCAGTGAAAACTGTCTGCATAATTCGATTCCGCAATGCAGGGGCGGTCGTAGGTCAGCGCAGGTGATCCTGGAGCGGGGCGTGCATTCCCTCTTCGTCCATGCCGGTCAGCCTGCTGTAGTGCATCAGGCGGCCTTCACCAGCCCGCTCAGCGCGTCGGCGGGTAGACGCCTGACCGCTTCTCGAGAAAGGCGCGGAAAGATTCGCGCCCATCGCGCGTGAGCGCACTCTCGGCCATGACCTCCATTGCACGCGCACCTCTCCGGTTTCCGGAATGGTTTCGAAGATGACGTGCTTGCTAACGATCTCGATGTTCCTGAAGCCATACGCGACCCGCATCTCGTTGATCGTGTCGGGTTGCCCGGTTTCGTAGGCGAGCTGAAAAAACCACATTAACGCAAGCGCATTCATCGATCCGGTAATCGAATTGTTCCGTGAACCCCGCAAAGACCTGCCTGTCGAAAGATTCCGGAGGGAATTCGACCAACGCGGACATCGAGACCTCCCACTGCTCTGGACGGATCGTCCGTGCGCGCACCCCACCGGGAGTGCACTAAAGCAACGGTTGAATAGATAGACGATACGCGACCTAGGTCAAGGCGCCGCTCAGCGGACTTTTTCAACAGCATCTGCCAAAAGCAGACGCGGCGCCCCCTTGGCACGCAAACTAGCGAACTTGGCACATCGCCTATCTTATGCTGGCCTATGTCATACTGCCCGCCTTAGGAAGCCAATTGGATAACAGAAGTCTTGGTGTGCCCGCGTCGTGTCCGACCGCGAAGTCCTGCGGCATGCGCCGTCGCTAGGGGCGTGGCGGCCGGCGCCGCTCGCGGAACCACGCGCGGTACATCGCCATCTTCTCACGCTGCGCCGACGGCGCATGCCGCCTACACGTCGACGCCTCTTCGCTATTGTCCGCCGCGCCCCACCGCAGCTCGACGCAGTCGTTCGGATTGTACGCCATCTCGAGATCTACCGAGCGGTCCATCACATCTTTGAGCGCTAGTGTCCATGCGGAGTCATCGCTGCGCATATACGAAAACTTGCGGGCGGGAAGCTCCGACGCGAGCACGCTCTGCAATTCGGCTTTCACGTCTGCAACGCTCTTTCCCTTCGGCATCGCGTAGCGCTCGGGTCTCCGAGCGATGCGCTCCGGAAACCCGCGGACGACGTCAAGCGCGATCAACAGACGCAAATCGCGCGACGGCGTCGAGAAATCTTCCCACGCACCGGTCGTCTCGAAGATGGTCGCACCGTCCGGCATGGTCGCCGCGCCGCGCCCGCTGTTCTGGAACTTTCGCCCGTTTTCGACCGAAGCCGCGCGCACCTTTACCTGCTCTTCGAGCGACGTGATCGTCTCCTTCATTGCATGCACGGGATCGAGCGGTGACGGCGACATCACGTCATCCATTCGATCGTAAAAATCTTCGACCCCGAGCCGCGACTGATCGAGCGAATAGTCGCCGTATTGCGGATCTTTCGCGATTTCGTCATTGGTCAGCCGTCGCAAGGCGCCGTTGCTCCCGAGCACGATGGGCCGGAAGCGCTTGAACCCGGGCCCCCCCAGCGCGGGATCCTGGGCGAACAAGAAATTGCCGCGCCAAAAGCGCTTTCGCGCGACCGTCCCGTCGGGTTGTCCGTCGACTGCAAGAATGATGCCGGCCGCGCTCGCCGATTGCGGCACGCGCCGCACGATCATCAAAACGTGCCCGTACGGATCGGCATACACGGTCCCTGGGCGCAGCGTTTCCTGCCTGAGCGGCACGGGATAGTAGTCAGTGTTGCTGTCGCTCGCCACTGTTCGCGCGGAGCCAGAATGGGCGGCGTCGCCGACGCTCCCCAAATACTCGCCGAACGACGCCGCGAGCCCCAGGTGCTTTAGCGCAGGCGCGCTCGTCGCCGCGGGTCCGTTCGGTGCCGCAGGTCCGGGATAACCGATATCGAACCATTTCGGCATCGCAGGTCCTCCCGGCACGGTTGCCTGTTCGGGCGGAGGAGAAAGCGGCTCGGGATTACGGATGTTGAACCATTGGGGGCAGTGCGGCGGCAAGCCGCCGCCGCCACGGGTGCACTTCGAGTAGCCGAACGGGAGCCCCATCTTGAACGCAAAATACGCGCGCAAAAAGTATGGCAGGTCGGCGCAGTCGGGTCGAATGACCATCTTCATCTCGTCTTCGCCGAGACCCAGATGATTGAACAGGAGATTCCGCGATCGATCGCGCAGCACCTCATGCAGCGCCGGCCACGATGGCTCCGCATCCAGAGGATCGTCGAATAGCTTCCCGACCCATGCTGAGAACAGATTTTCCGTCCCGCGATTCCAGGTGTTGCGCAAGGGCCAGATGCCCTCCGGAGTCGCCCTTGGCGGCGGCTGCTTGACATTGTGTACGGGGATGTCGCGCGTGAGCGTTCTGCACTCGGCCGTCGCGCCGTCGCGCGTGAGCGTCGCGCGCCATCTCCCCCCGGCCGGCGAGTTGACCTCGGCGAACCAGAAATACGGCGGTCCGTCGTGCCGCTCGCGCGACTTAGCCGCGACGCTTCCATCAGGCGCTATCAGCCAAAGCTCGCCGTCAAGCGGCCTCTCCGCGGCGAACACGACCCGCAAAGGCACGCCCTTCCACGGCGTGAGCGGCGAGAACAGGACCGCGAATTCGGCCTTATCTTCGCAGGCGACGGGCGCATTTTCGGCTCGGGACACTGCCGTCGAGAAAAGGAAGGCGAAAACTGCACCTGCAATCGCCAGCAATAGCATCCTGGGAGCAGGCGAAGATGGGCCAGCCGGAATCAATGGAGCCACTTGTTCCCTGACTGCAACCACGGTTCACCTCATCTGCAGCAGCACAAACCATTTCTTGTCATTGAGCGAGCATGGCTCGGCAACGAGTGGCGCGCGAGGCGGGTGGGACGAGGCTTGAGGCAAGGTCCATCGGTCCGAGCCGTCGCAAACGCCCTTTTGCGCAGCCGAGAACTTCGAGTCGCTGCGCAAGCTCAGCTTCCTAGCAGTGACGGCCTGATTGACGTTGCCGCCGATGGTGTACACCTTGCGCGCCTGCGCATCGATGTGCGCAACCACCTCGCAATGGGTGCGCCGGACTGAGCGCGCGTCGGTGCTGCCGGCAAGCTCTTCCAGGATGCGCTCGCGTACCGCCGCGTCGCTGGAATCGGCGAGCGCAGGCTCACGCTGAGCGCAGATCAGGTCACCCACGCGAGGTTTGGTTGAGAGCGGGCAGGCGCGATAGACCCGATCGTCGGCTGCTTTGGTCAGCTCAGCCGCGCTCGCCGCGCGATAGACCCGATCGTCAGCTGCTTTGGTCAGCTCAGCCGCGCTCGTCGCGCGATAGACCCGATCGTCAGCTGCTTTGGTCAGCTCAGCCGCGCTCGTCGCGCGATACAGCCGATGGTCGGCTGCTTTGGTCAGCTCAGCCGCGCTCGTCGCGAAAGCATCATAGATATAGGCGCGATGGGCGTTGGCGAACTGGAACGCGTCCGGGGCGACGCCCGATCGGCGTATCACGTAGCTGATAAAGGCCGCCGACCACGAGGTATCGACGATTGCCACCCGCAACGCCGCCTCACGGAGGATTTCCCGCGCCTCTGGATCGGACACATCGTCCGCAAGGCGTAGCAGCTGGGCCGCACTCGTCCGCAGCAGCGCGGTGGCCTTTGTCTCATCAGTCGAGGCGAAGGCGTCCCGATAGCCGCGCACCTCCAGCTTGCCCGGTGCGTCGTCGGAGTACAGCGCCCGCCAGTACTTAAATACCTGCCACCAGCCGAGGTGGCCGAGGCCCGCCCGCGGGCGGCCACTCTCGTCCTCTTCGTGCTCCGCCTCGGTCAGGCCGAAGCGGAACAGTCGCCCGTTGGAATCGATCTGATGGCCGCCGAAGCTGGTGAATTCGTCTATCGCGGTCTGCGCGATACGCCGGCCGAGCTCGTTGGCAGGTTTCGCGGCAGTGGCGTCGCAGGTGGCTTGTACGGCTTTCCAGAACGTCGGCGCTGCGCGGTCCGCGTGCGCGAACGCGGGGTGCGCGGCCAAGCCGATCGCTGCGAAAATAGCGAAGACAGGAGCACGCATGATCCCTCCCCCGGCAGGTGAACGGCACGCCGTAGCTTGGCACCCAGCCGGATGCCCGGTGCTCGCGACCGATTACGTGGTCCCCAACGGGACCGGCAGCGCCGCAACCGCCCCGCGGCAGGTAAAACCTTGATTGCGTCTCCTTTGGGGTCAGAAGCTGGCTGCGCGGCGGCAGTGCCCGCGTAGACCGGCAGCATCACGCAGCCAGCGACAAAGGGGCCGGGGAAATCATGCCAAACGGCGCAACGCCCGCAGCTCACGGCCGGTCGCTGGCTACGTAAGCGCGACGACGCGAGCCTTACTGGCAATTTTCGCGGCAAGGAGCGCCACGCTATGGGCTGGCCGTAAGCTTACCGCGACGTGCGGCACTACGATGACGAGGTTTCCTGCACCGGGTAGAAGCATCGCCGCGCTCCGACTAAATTTGTGGGGAACGGGTTCACATCGGTTCGCCGTTCTGTCGGTAAGATTTCCCATGGAATTCTCCCCCCGTTCGAAGTTATGGAGCGCACGTCACCATACTGTGCTCTCCCCCGATCTCCTGCCGCCCTCATTCACTGGCTGGCGTCTTCCGCTCCGTTGCCTAGGGAAGTGGGCACCAACTTGGTAGTGCTTGCCTCCCCACTCCTTGTACTGGGTTCGCACATTGCCCAGGCGTATCGCGGCTCACTCCCCTGCGCTGGAGCAATAAGACGAACGGGTAATTGGTCACTCGACCGCAATCGCAGGTCCGGCGTTGAGACGAATAGCCCTTGTCGATTGTCTCCCCTGCAGTTCTTCAACATGATTCGCTTTACATGATGTTACTGAGTTATCCCCACAATTCACGGCCAAATATAAGCGACTTGCGATTTTCCGATTGCCGGTTGCGTGTCAGCAACGTTCCGGCGTGAAAATGCCGCAAATCAGCTATCGACTGTCACCGGGATGATTCGGGGGCCGCCATGCTTCTTTTTACGGGGCACGTCGCTTTCTTGCTTGGTCTTCTGTCGTACGCGGGCTCTGACGCTCCGGGGCGATAAGACCGACTTCCACGACATGTTGTTGGACCATTTCGGTCGTGAACGCAGCGGATTCTTGCCTTCAAACGGCTGTTTTCGTTCGCTTAATTGACGGCCGCAAAGACCTCGGGGAAGGGCTCCTCGCTAGGAAATCGTGCTCCGCACCGACGGCAACATCATTCATTCCAGTCGGGAAGTGGTCAGTCGTCGCAGTGCTCGCGCTGACGGTGGCCACCTTCTCGGTCGGAGGGCTCGCGGCCTCAGACGCTCCGGGGCCGCCGTTCGAGCAACCTCCGTCCGGTACTCTCAACTCAGATTCCCCGGGGCACGTCGAAGCGGGAGCCCAGTCCGCGGCGGCAGAGTCAGAGTCGCGTTCCGCGTTCGAGGAGCGGTTCGCCTCGCTGATCGAAGAACCGAATTCAGCGCCGCGCCCCTCCTTCAATGAGCGGTTCGCCGCGGCATTCGACCGCTATGAGGAAGAAGACGAAGGCCCAGCCTCGCCGTCCGCCGCGCCTAGCGCCCAAGAACTGCAGCCGCGGGCTGAGCCTCCACGCCGACGTTCGGTGAGGCCTGTTTCTAAGAATTCCGCCCCGGTAACAGTAGCGCCGAATGACATGGACTTAATGCAAGAGCCCGGTGGCCGGACAGCAATTTACGATATCTCGGCACGCGCGGTGTACTTGCCCAGCGGCGAGAGGCTGGAAGCACACTCCGGGCTGGGCAACGGCTTGGATGACCCCCGCTACGTCGGCGAGAAGCGCTGGGGGCCCACGCCACCGAACGTCTACCGGCTCGTATTGCGGGAGCAACTATTCCACGGTGTTCGCGCCATCCGACTCGTCCCCGTCGACGAGCGAAAAATGTTTGGGCGCGCGGGCATGCTCGCCCATTCTTACATGCTCGGCCCTGACGGTCGGTCTAACGGCTGCGTGTCCTTCCAGGACTACCCCGCGTTCCTCAATGCCTTTTTGAGGGGGGAGGTCGACAGGCTGGTCGTGGTCGATCATCTCGAGGGGCAGCCTACCGCGAACGCAGGGTTAGGATGGCTGCCCGACTTCATACGGAAGTTTTTGACCCCGTCCTAGCGCGTGTTTGGCACTATTGATGCCGCATCCAGCACACGACAGCCACAACGCAGCGCCGCTCTCCCATTCCTGCCTCAAATGCGAGGGTCCGGCGCCATGGCATAATTGCCACACCCACCAAATTTCGACACCAAAGGCCGTGCAAGCCCAGATGTTTACACAATTCGGCGATGGTTCTGGTAGCCGAAGATGATCCCGATCGAGGATGGAGCGGGCAATTGGATGTGCCTTTGGCTACCACGAACCGTCCTCGGATCAGGCCGGAATCCATGCGCTACGGGCTAGTTCTAGTTGGTTTGGCCATCTGGTTGCTCGGCGGCTGCGTGCAGGCGACGCTCGCGCCGGCTTCGCAGGCCAACTGGACGCCCAGGGACCGGCAATTCTTGGCCAATGCGCCATACGCCCGGGTGAGTATTCCCGGAGAATACCAGCGGCACATCGTCGATTATAATAGCCGCAAGGAAGCGCCCGGCACGATTGTGGTCGATACGAATAATCGGTACCTCTACTACGTTCTTCCGAAGGGCCAGGCCATCCGCTACGGCGTCACGGTCGGTGAGGAGGCGCTGGCTTTTTCCGGTGTCGCCAGGGTCGGAGCCAAGGAAGAGTGGCCTGCCTGGGTACCGACCCAGGAGATCAAGCACCGACTTGCCAATATTCCAGACTACGTGGGCCCAGGCCCACATAATCCAATGGGCGCGCGAGCCCTATATCTATCAAGGCGACAAGGACACGCTCTACCGCATTCACGGGACCATATCTCGGCGGTCTCCCTCATTTGGTTGGCAAATACCCATAGCCGCTTGGCGACCTGCCGTAGCTTGTCAGGATCGGCGGCGGTTTCCATCATCGTTACTCCACTAGCCTAGAGTGCGGTTCCTATCATTAGAGAGCTAGGAGCAGCCGCTAGCGGGAGCGTCAAGTGGAGAAATCCCATTGCTGCTGGCCTTGTTTGCGTGCGGGGGGAAGACCAACGGTCCCGCTTAAGATCCGGCAGTTGATCCGCGAGATGAGCCTCGCCAATCCCCTGTGGGGAGCGCCGCGGATTCATGGCGAACTGCTCAAGCTTGGCATCGATATCGGGCAGACGGGCGTGGCCAAGTACATGGCACGGAGAAGGAGACGCCCGCCGTCGCAGGGCTGGACACCAGCCATACGCATAGCTACGAAACAGGGATGCGCTCTAAATAGGTTTCGCTGCCGGCAGGTTCCACCCTGCGAAACGCTCCTTGCGGTGCATTCCATTCGAACATGCCCGGATGGAACAAATGGGCTAGAAGTTCCGTCCC
>WNGK01028878.1_pt1 | contig 10484 bp, 10 predicted proteins | sample 5400601 | NCBI WGS metagenome assembly WNGK01 (sample SAMN13153376, study PRJNA577476) | soil metagenome | isolation source: 60 cm soil or saprolite under Garry oak tree replicate 1 | place: USA:California | collected 2016-06-15
CCGTGAAAACGGAAGTAACTACGAAGGCCAACGAGCTTATCGAGTCTGTTCTGAAGCCTCTACACATCAAGCCGCCTCCTGAGAATCCGCAATTCAATTACATTATAGACATCTATGGGAAATGGTACCAGCGCTATTTCTACTTCTGCGCTACCTATCGTGTCCCGGGTCCCAATGCAATAATGCCGAGTTTCGAGGCGAAGTTTGCCCGGATGGAGTACGCGGGCAACCATCGATTTCACCTCTCGTTTATGCGACACACTGGACAATGGGTGGAGCTGTCTACTGGCCTATCATTAGATGAATGTTTGGCGGCTATTCGGGAGGAGCCGTTCTTTTTCTCCTAGACGTGGTTCAAGCACACGGAGCACTTCGGCTCAGAAGCAGAGCACCTGAAGATGTCAGTTGGACTGCACTTGACATCTTTGACATTGCCTGCTAAGGTTTTTCTGAGGAGCCTGCGAAGCTAGACGTTCTTGTTTCAACCCATGCCTATCTGATACAAGGAAAAGGAGCAGATCATGCAACCAATGAAAATCATTGTAGAAAAACATGTGGATGGGTACGTGGCTTATCCATTGGGATTGAAAGGCGTTGTGTCGGAGAAGGGGATAGCTATGAGGAGGCGCTTGCCAATGTGAAATCAGCCATACGCTTTCATCTTGAGACCTTTGGCCCTGATATCTTCGATACAGATTCTCCTGTCCTAGAAGCATTTGTAGCTGAAGCAGGAGTAGCTCTCTCGTGACCCATTTCCCTGTTGATGCTCCTAAAATAAAAGTCATCAAGACATGTGAAATGCTCGGATTTTCCCTGGTACGAGAACGAGAGCATATTGCTCTGATCCGCGAGGACGCTGATGGAACAAAAACTCCAGTCACGCTGCCCAACCATAGCACAATCAAGGGATCTACTCTGAGAACCATCTGTACCCAAGCAGGCATACCAAGGGAAGAGTTTTTGAAGGCATATCAGAACGTCTCATCGACCTTGCGGCTTTCCAGCAGTGCTGGTTCCCTGGTTTATCTTTATAGAAACGACGCAAAACAAGGGGCCAGCCATGCGCTCTGACGACGAACTGGCCGATCGTGTCTGCCTGTCACGCTGCTCATCTTGCAGAGCATCGGACGCCCGTCGGTTCCTCCGATTTAGAGTGTAATTTAAGCATGCAGCAAGTGCGGACACCTGCAACGCAAGCCGCTCAGGGAAAGAATATTCTGTTGTCCGTGCTGCAAGTTCGTAATCGTTGGTGATCTGCATGCGAGTGTGAATATTTCGCCTGTGAGACAACACATCCTCGGTAGCCAACCCGTAGAAGCCCCGCGCCTTTTGACGCGGGAATCGTCACATGTCCTTGCGTTTTCTCTGCGGGAATCGAGCAGGCCCGGTAGAGAATTGCAGCACATACCCAAAGTTGTTCACGGCGTGGATCAGAAGAGGAGTCTGCCACAACTTCGGGCGGATATTCGTGATATGTCTGGCCAGTCGCCTTGTGCCTGTATCACTGTCAGCGGAGTCGTCAGGAAAAGCTGCCTGAATCAACGCCTCGGAGGACACAGGTGTCCCAGCCTGCAGCAGCAGGAGTCTGAGGAGTGCATACTCCGTGGGAGTCAATTCGATGACGAGCTGGCCGATGACAATGACATGCGCCGCAGCATTGGCAAGGACTTCACTGCCCTCTATCATCATGCCCGCAGGTAACAGGAACTGGTCACCTCCGGTATGCTTCCGGCGTGCAGTTGCCAGCGATAGCTCGGCACTGTCATCTGTCTTACGTTGTCGAGTTCCATTCATTGTGCAGTAACGCTCCTATAGTAGCTACCTCTTGTCGTCCAGCAGACGAGAGCACAAGCGCGTCTCGCCTGCCCTACTTGTGAGAAGAGGCATATGCCTCACTTCAGGTGGCACAGCGAGCGCCTACCTGGCGCACCTCCTCCAGCATGGCAACCACGTCCGCCTCGTTCAGAGCGTAATGCAGGGCACAGGAGCGCAGGACAAACCGGCCATCTAGCAGTGTCCCGTTCAAAAAGGCTTTCCCACCGATCTGCAGTTCCTCCATGATCGCTTTGTTCACAGCATCGAGTCGCTCTTCATCGTCGTGCAGCCCATCCGGGACGTAGCGAAAACAGACGATGGATAGTTCTACTGGAGCCAGCCGCTCCAGATCAGGCGCGGCATCGATCAGCGATGCCATGTACTGCGCCAGGGCGTTATGGCGTACCACGTGCGCGACCAGTCCTGCACGCCCCGCCTGTTGGATAACCCAGGCCAGCTTGAGCCCGTTGAAGCGCCGTGTCTGTTGAAAGCCGTATTCCGAAAACCACGGCAGGCCGCCGAACCCCTTATCCGGTTCCGTGCGCAAGTACGGGGGCACCAGGCTGAACGTCTCGCGCGAGAGTCTTTCCTGCTGTACGATAGCGCAACTGCACTCACTGGGGACCGCCAGCCACGTATGCGGATCCAGCACCACTGAGTCGGCACGGTCGAGGCCGGTATAGAGATGAGCCACGCTCGGATCGAGGATGCCAAAGGCGCCATAGGCTCCGTCGACATGCAGCCAGAGCCCCTCTGCAGCGCAGAAATCGGCCAGGTCGTCGAGCGGATCTACGGCACCGGTATTGACGGTCCCTGCGCTGGCCACTACACAGAAAGGGCGCAAGCCTGCCTTCTGGTCAGCTGCGATCGCCGCGCGCAGGGCAGACACGTCCATTTTGAACCGCGCATCAACGGGAATGCGGCGGGGCTCACTCAAGCCGAGCAAGTGCGACGCCTTGCGCAGGCAACTATGCCCCTCCTCGGAAATATACAGCATGAGTGGTGCATGGTCACCCTGCAAGCCTTCCTCGCGCAAGTTCCAGCCATCGGCAGTAGCTGCCCAGTGACGCGCTGTTGCCAGGCAGTACAGCGAGGCGAACAATCCACCGTCCACGAGCAATCCCGCGCTGCCTTCAACCGGAAAGCCAATGAGTTCCATCAGCCAGCGCACCGTGCAGCGTTCCAGGTAGATCGCCGCATGATCCCCACTGGCCATGCTCGGATTCATCACCGCTGCCAGAAACTCGGCCAGCATGCCGATTGGGGCACCCGCTGGATTCACCCAGGCGGCGAAGCGCGAATGCTGATTGCCCATCGCATATGGCAAGACATGGCACTCAAAGAAATCGAGAATACCTTCGAGCGGCATGCCATGTTCTGGGAGCGGCTGGCGGAGCAACACCTCGCGTTCAGCGTCAGTCATGGGCTGAAAGATGGGCTGCCTGGGCAGCTCTGCGAGGTACTCGGTCGCGATTTCCAGGGCCAGCATCCCCAGGGCATAAAAGGTGCCGGGATCCATGGCCAGCGGCGAAGGCGTGTTGCTCCAGGGTCTAGTTGCAGCAGTAACACCAGGATTAGTCGTATGCATGTTGCTGTGGTTCCTTCTGCGATGATAGTACCATCGACCCTCTCGACACAGAGTCAATGCAAGCAGTACACTTGCTCTCGTTGCTCGTCGAACACACTGGAGAACGTCCCGTGTTCCTCCGGGGCTCGACCAGCGACTCACTCATCACCCACTCCGCGATCATGATGGAGCTGGGAGCAGCATGGTCGTGGAGTCGTGTAAGCGGTCGCCGCGTAGCACCGAGACAATCTGCCGGGCGACCTCCACAGCGACCCGTGCTTGCGCCTCTCTCGTCCAGGCCCCGAGATGGGGTGTGGCAAGCACCCGTTCGTGGGCCAGCAGCTTTTGCAGCACCGTTTCGTGATGAGCGCAACAGCAACAGAGCTACTGTCTCGGCAGCGCGCCTGATTGAGACAAAAGATCACCATGTGATTATAGAACAAATGTACCATAAAAACAGAATAAAATTCCTCACTTATTGACCGATTTGGCGCGTTACATGAACCGACTTTATCAGTGACATCTACCCGGTTTTTGCGCGACATTGTCTCGTTCGCAAGATGGGATGCTTCACATGTGTTCTGGCGGGAGAATGACAGGATAGGCAGGCGTTTAGACTCAACCGTAGCGCCAAGGAGTTCCTTGGCTGTAACGTCTGCGGAGTGTCACAGAAGCTAGAGTGGTTTAAGAATGTATCCTAATCCTCGTAGCGAGTATGGCTTCAAGCCAAAGGCCTCTAACCCGGCCATAATACTGCCAATGGCTCTCCGCACAGGCCGTATGGTCGCTGCCCATGCTTCTTGCAGGTGCTTGCGACCTTCTTCGAGAGAAAGAGGGAAGAGGCTGGTTAGCAACACATCGTAGGGACAGTAGTCAGGATAGGCTTGTAAGAGCGGGACGAGGACACGTATCCCATTGGGTGAAAATTGCTGCGTCACGATGCGCGCTCTACCACCGGCTTCATTGGAGAAAAGGATGACCGTGCCCATCGCTGGATTCACCACCAAGGTAGAATCATCAGGGAGTAGCCTAGGTAAGGAAAAATGCAGGAGCCCTTCATCATGCTCCCCTTTACTTTCTAATCCAGAATCACCTTTGTTCATGAAACGATGTGGCGAGTGTACCCTTGCTCTGCTGTAGGGAGATGAAACGCCGAGTCTCCTCTCTGTCTGAATAAGTTCGAGTCGGATCGATTGCCAACGGCGGGCTGACTGAAAGATGCATGTTGTGGGCTCAGAAAAGGAGCAATGGAGCAGGTAAACGCGAGGTGAAACACAGAAGCAGAGTGAGAATAAGATAGTCTGTTGGCAAGCGCTATCTACTAAGTCGAAACTGGTAGAGGCATGCTGCATGTGCTCTCAGCTTCAGTTCTACCATGATTGGTAGAGCAATGGCACTGCTGCACACTGTCAATTACTGGAGATCCTGTGCTTTGTACAGTGTCTTGTCATACGATTGTTCTGCCTCCTTTTTCTCGCCTCAGGGCTGTCCATCACTGTTCGCGTATACGTATTTACTCGAGACACACTATCCTTTCCAGTTCTGCATGTTGAGAACGTTTTCCTATAAAAAGTCAAAAATACTCGTATATTCAAGCATATAATCGAACATAAGTTCCATATTGAGCATACTGATAGGAGAGAGGTTTGTCAATGTAATTACCCATCACTTGTTTCAATGCAGTTCCAGACATACCTGTGTGCTCATTTGAAGTTCTATGCTGAGAATATCCTCATATCAATAAAATAGGACATTTGTCCTATAATGCTTTTGGACTCCGAGAAACACTCCATCGTCAAAGTCAATGGTGCAATCTCTTAGGTAGAGGCTAGTTCGAACTTCATCGAGTTGGTTTCCTCGCAAAGCCCACGCGATGCGTGTATGGTTTACCTACCTCGTGGCTCTTCCAAGCTTTTGATGACGAAAAGCTCAACAAGAGGCTAGATGATAGAATGAAGGATGAAAACCTCATCACGGTTGTTTTCAACCGATCACCTGGAAGAACTCGTCAAGCGATTGTTGCCCGTCTGCTTCTCATGGCGGCTGCAGGAACTGGTGGTGACAGCCCAAGAGGTAACGCTGGTGCTTGTTTCCGGCCAATCAGCGGCGTGCTGTCCGCTGTGTGAAGAGCCCAGTGCCAGGGTGCATAGCCACTACACCCGCACGCTTCAGGATCTGCCCTGGGGTCCGTTGCGCGTCCTGTTGCGCATCCGGGTTCATCGATTTTTTTGCCAGAATCCCAGCTGTCCTCGCAAGATCTTTAGCGAGCCGCTCTCGGGGTTCGCCGAATGTTCCGCCCGACGCACCACACGACTGCGCGAAGCGCTGCTGGTCACAGGATGGGCGTTGGGTGGACAAGCAGGAGCCCGGCACTGTGCGGCCCATGCCATGCCCATCTCTGGGACGACGTTGTTGTCGCTCTTGCGGCGATGGGGATCCGTTGCCAAGCGCACCCCGCGCGTGCTGGGCGTCGATGATTGGTCGTTTCAAGCCCGTTCGTCGGGCACACTGCTGGTGGATTTGGAGCACCACTGCCCCGTCGAGGTTCTTTTGGGGAGTGACGAGCACGTGCTGACCGACTGGCTGCTGGCTCACCTAGGCGTCGAGGTCATCGTGCGAGATCGCGGGGTTAGCTATCTCAAAGGGGCGATCAAGGGAGCACCTCAGGCCCAACAGGTATTAGATCGGTGGCATCTCCTCAAAAATCTGGGAGAAGTGATTCAGAAAACGCTGGCACAGCAGATCGACGTGATCCGCCAGGCAGGCGAACAGATGACAAAGAACATCCGGCAGACGTCCTTGACTCCACCTGCGTCCGCTCCACCTGATGATCGGCGGCGGAAGCCCCCGCGACGGAAGCCCCCTCCTCCTAGTCCTCGACGGGCCTGGCAGATGGCGATGCATCAGCAGGTACATGAGCTTGCCGCCGCAGGGAAAACCCAGGCAGAAATCGTCAGGAGCCTGCATCTGCACCCCAACACGGTGCACAAATACCTGCGGATGCCAACGTTTGTGGCCCACTACTGCCATCCTCATCCCTCTCCTGTCGAACCGTACCGGACCTATCTGCAAGCGCGTTGGCAACAAGGAGAGATCATGATCAAAACTCTCTGGCAAGAGTTACAAGGGCAAGGTTTTACAGGCAGTTATAAAAGTGTCTGGATGTTCGTGCGCAACTGGCCCCTTCCGGCAGGGATGACTCCTACGTCTTCATCTTCCTCTGGGGCAGCCTCGACTCGTCGGGGCGCTCCTGTCACTCGAACGCCGTGGCAGGTGAAATGGTTGTTATTGCGCAAGCCAGAGGAACTGAGGGCACAGGATGTGGCCTATCGGCAGACATTGTTTCGTCTTTCTCCGCGCCTTTCGTCTCTTTCCGCGCTCGGCCAGGATTTTGTTCGCCTAGTCCGTGAGCGGAAAAGCAAGGCACTCCTTCCTTGGCTGGAGAGGGCCAAAGGGTGCCCCTATGAGGAACTGCGGCGCTTTGCTCAGGGGCTGGAGAGAGAGTTCCCAGCGGTTCAAGCTGCTCTCACTGAACCCTGGAGTACTGGGCAGGTCGAAGGGCAGATTACCAGGCTCAAATTGCTCAAGCGTCAGATGTATGGGCGAGCCCATATCGATCTGTTACGTTTGCGGGTGCTCCATGCGGCCTGACCAGCTCATGCAAGGGAACGCGAGACGGCTGGGCTCCGAGAGGTAGTGCTTCCAGAGCAGGCTCTCACGTTGCTCTTTCCGCGCATCCCGTGGGCTAGAGTGGGCCAGGTGGAGGTCTGTTCATCTATGGATGAATGAGGCGGAAAACGCGTGCGAGAAGCACCACCACCGCAATGCACAGCAAGGCAATGGCGAACCACTGTATGGTGCGAGTCGCTGTCTTTTCGGGCGCTGGCTCGTTCATTCGTCGTTGCTGGTACTTTGCCTCGCGCCGCCGACCTGATCTATTGAGCGGAGCTTTTCTACGCCTCATGCTGCACCCCCTTTGCCGTTATGTAAGCGCGGGATAGGAATATTCCTGGAGTTCCATACGTAACTGGCAAACCGTAGCAACCATTTGCCCTATTGTACCCAACTCTGAGGGATAAAGCAAAAACAGACAGGTACCCGAGGCGAGCGCCTCGGGTATCATCAGGGAGTCACGGTATGTTGCGGTGCTTCTGCGCGAGGCGCGAATGCAACGGGGGCACCCATCGTAACATGGAGAACACGCCCATCAGGCAAGCGAGGAGAAGCCTCATTGACCCGCTCACATGAAGGAGCGTCTGATCGCGATTGAGCATACGATGATGGGTGCTTTCCAAATGCGTAGCTAGTCTTTCTTTACCGCAAGCCCCTGATCACTTCACCAAAGAATAGAGAGCCAGGAGGTTATGTCGAAGCGCCTGGCGGTTGACTACATCCCTCTACGTTGGTCTGCTCATCAAGAATGGCGTGACCATAGGGCCATTCGATGTAGGCGACCGAAATGCGGTCCTGTCTGCCATCATCGCGACCACCGAGAAATTCCACCTCGTACCAGCACGGCCACTTGCCATGTCCAACGGGGCACGCACGCAGGATCTTCACCCAATGCGCCATTCCCTGGTCAAAGACGCGCACATACCTGCCAGGAGTCAACGGCTTCCTCTTCCTCGTTCCTTTCTGCACTGGCTTGCCTGGAAGACGCCAACGCGGAGTGAACCGGTCGCACGGACGCAGTCCATTCCCACTGCTCTTACTCTACACCAGACAGATGAAATGACGATGAGAAACACGCGCTGCTCTCGGCTCCACCTCTTTTCATCTTCGTCTCATGTGCGGTTGCTATAGTTCTGAACAGAAGGCACGTCTCCTGGAGAGGTACCCTGAGAGCGCACGCTTTTTGTTCATCTTCCTGGATCGCTGCTGTGCTGGCACAGCGGCGTGCGAAGCACAGGGCTTCGCACCTGGCCGGAGTCGATGACCTGTGAATGACGAGCCGCGTGCTCATCGTCTCTCTCAGGAGCAGTCAAGGCCGTGAGGAGCAGCTATGGAGCAGCAACCCAGCGACGAACACCCTGAGGATAGGACGTCAGAGTTGGTCACAGGGGCACACCACAAAGGAGCAGCCGCCCGTGTCCCGTGGTATCGTGCCGTCAGGCGTGGCCACCTCTTGCTCGGGGTGTACGCGCTCCTGCTGTGCCTCTTTGGACTCCTGGCCTGGTTCGTCTCCGTTCATCTCGTCCTCAGCCTTGACATCGCCATTACGCGTGAGTTGCAGGCTAACCAGGCTCCGTGGCTGCGTGCGACCATGCTTGCCGTGAGTTACATTGGGAGTACGCCGCTCCTCGCAGCTCTCGTCGTTCTGGCTGCCATCATCTTCTGGATGATACGCCTGCGGTTAGAAGCCGTCATGATCGTCGGTCTTTCCGGAACGTCTGAGCTTTTGAACGAGCTGATCAAGGTGATCGTACATCGCCCACGCCCAACAACGAGGTTGGTGGAGGTGCTCCAGCATGCGACAGGAGCGAGCTTTCCCAGCGGGCATGTGATGAGTTATATCGCCTTTTGGGGCTTGCTGTTCTGTTTTGGCATCATCCTCTTCAAAGGGAATCGCTGGTGGCGTCTGGCTTTGTTACTCGTGCCAGCGCTGTTTGTCGTGCTGGTTGGCCCCTCTCGTATCTACCTGGGCGACCACTGGGCGAGTGATGTGTTGGGGGCCTACCTCATTGGGGGGGCGGAACTCGGTCTTGCCCTCTCGCTCTACCTCAAGCTGAAGGAAAAGGGCGTGCTGGCAGCAAAACGGCCAGGGAAGACCCCTCCCTGAAAGCAGTTCTGCAGAGAAAAAGACCCTCTATGTCAAGAGTCAAAACCGGGAAAGGAGGAAGCAAGGTGAACGTGAGTGAAGCTGCCTCCCGTGTGGGGAAGCAAGTGTACCACGCCGGTCAAGGCCAAGACGAGCGCGCCCGCACCCGACCGCGCCCGCACCCGACCGCCCCACCTCCTGCGCGGCCTTGACTCGGCGTGGTCTGTTGGAAGCAACCCACACCGGGAGTCGGGAACGCGGTGGCGGGCTGCGGCAGACGTTGGACAGGCAGGTACAGCAGAGGCAGCGGCGCACGGTCGGCAGAGCAGACGAGACGGGAACCGTTTGGGCGACTCCGTTGGGGCAGCCTCTCCCACGCCTTCGGAGGGACCTTGCAGCGCCCAGAGCCATCAAGGGGGCGCGACCGGCAGGCGTGGCCGCGACTCAGGCGACGTGTTGGCGGGGAGCATGAGCCAGCTTCGCCGCTTCAAACGTCGCGGTCTGATAGCAGGTCTTGTGCTCCCACATGCCATAGATGATTCTCACCCAGACGTTGGCCAAGGCTCGGACAGCCATACTGTGCGTTTTGCCCTCAGCACGCTTGCGTTGATAATAGGCAAGCGCCCAGGCCTCTTTCCTCGTCGATTGCCAGGCGAACTGGTGCAGGGCGTTGCGCAGGGGCTTGGAGCACGCGAAGCGTTTGTGCGCTTTGGCGTAATTGCCACTTTGGAACGGCACGGGAGCCGTCCCGGCCAGCGTCTGGATACTGGTGGCATCGGCGTAGCGGCTGCGATCATCGCCCCATTCTGGAAGCCTACGCGGGGCCAGACGCTTGCCGGCACGAGGCAGCGAACGCCACATCTGCTGGTCAGCATGGGTCAAAAAAAGGGTGCTGATCGCCTCATCGTAGCTGGCAATCTCCTCGATCACCACCAGCAGTTGCTTGACCAACGAGAGCATCAGACGCGACTTGGCCCGCACGATGACTGGACTTCCAACCAAGTGGGGACGGTGCAGCTCCTCGAAGATCTTGGGCGCAACTTGCGTCGATCTGGTATGCTTGCCCGTGCGCAAGGTCGCGCTGATCTCTTCCACCGAGGCCGCCTGAGCCGCTTGCGGTGTGGGATACGCCTGCAAAAACAGCAGGGTGGAGCGCTGTTGCACTTTGGCAAACAGGTGCAAGGCAGCGGGATAGTACTCCTTGAGGCAGGCCGTCAACTGGTTCACCAGACGGGTTTGGGTCTGGATCAAGGCATCTTGATCACGCGTCAGCGTTTTCAACTCAGCCACGGTGGCGCTATCCGGCTCCAGGCGGCGCAGCTCAGCCAGGTCAAGACGACCTAT
>WNGK01008741.1_pt1 | contig 10483 bp, 9 predicted proteins | sample 5400601 | NCBI WGS metagenome assembly WNGK01 (sample SAMN13153376, study PRJNA577476) | soil metagenome | isolation source: 60 cm soil or saprolite under Garry oak tree replicate 1 | place: USA:California | collected 2016-06-15
CGCGCGATTTCGTCGAGTACCCATCGCAAGTGAACGAGATGTGGGCGACCTGGCCGGAAGTGCTGAAGAATTTCGCCAAACATTACAAGACCGGCGAGCCGATGCCGCAGGCGCTGCTCGATAAAGTCGAGGCCGCGGAGAAGTTTAATCAGGGATTCAAAACGACCGAATACTTGTCGGCTTCGCTGCTCGACCAAGCCTGGCATCAACTCGATCCATCGCGCGTTCCGACGGATGGAATCGTGTTTGAAAAGGAAGCGCTGCACAAGGCCGGCGTTGATTTTCCACCGGTGCCGCCGCGGTATCGCAGCTTTTATTTTTCGCATGCTTTCGCCGGCGGATACTCGGCCGGATATTATTCGTATCTTTGGAGCGAAGTCCTCGACGCCGACAGTGTCGAGTGGATTAAGCAACACGGCGGATTGAAACGCGAAAACGGCGATCGCTTTCGAGAAACGCTGCTCTCGCGTGGTGGATCGGCCGATGCTCTCAGCCTGTTCAAGAATTTCACCGGGCGCGATCCCTACATCGAGCCGTTGCTGAAACGCCGTGGACTCGATCGCGCCCCCGGTCCGGACGATACGAAAACCGGATCAAATCAATCAGGAAGCCAGGAACCCAGCAAAAAGAACTAGACAGGATTAACGAGAGGATTCTCGGAAACGGTCTCGCATAACTCTGGCAAATCCTATCGAAAGTTTTTGACTTCATGGTCTCCAGATGGATGAATTCCTGTTTTCTTGCTTTCCTGATTCATTGCAAATCCGCATTTCGCATTTCCTATTTCGCGCTATTTTCCGCGCATGAAGTCCGTAGTCGCGAGCGTTGTCGTTGCACTTCAACTGCTGGCCGTCACGGCCTTTGCCAGCAACAGCGTGGTCAACATGTCGCATTACGATTTGATGCGCGTCGATTTCGTCGGAATGAAAAACGAAGGCGTCGTCGGCGTGATTCACGAAGCGACATTTCCGCGTTTGCAACGCGACTGGCGATATTTTGAGCGACAAGCGGCTGCGTCCGAGGCCGGTCTGTTATGGGGCGCGTATCATTTCGGCGACGGCACCAATCCAATTTCCCAGGCCGATCATTTCCTCGCGACGGTCGCCTCATCGCATCGGCCCCTGCGAACCGCGGACGACCCCGAGAAAAAGCGGACGGGCGTTTTGCTCGTGCTCGATTTCGAAAAGAACGGGCACTATCCCGGGGGATCCATGAGCGTGTCGCAAGCGGTCGCGTTCGTGGAGCGGATCAAAGAACGGACCGGCAAATATCCCGGGATCTACGGGAGCGAATATCGTTTGCGCCAAATGTTGTACGGGAGCGGCGCGACCGCCGCCCATCGGGCAGTTCTCTCCAATTGCTGGCTTTGGATCGCCAATTATCACGCCGAACCGCGGGCCACCTCGCCCTGGAGGAGCTGGGACCTTTGGCAATACACCGGCGACGGCAAATGCGATCTGCGTCCGCGCGGCGCGTTTCCGATCAGCGTCGCCAATCTTCGAAAAGCCGAGCGCAATATTTTTCGCGGCAACAACGCGTTGCTTCAGGCGTTCTGGCAGGAACACGCCTGGTTTCCGAGCGCCTAGCGATTGGTAGCCGCGGTTATCAGTTATTGGTTATTTGTTATTTGTCCTCTGACGTCTGATCTCTAACCGCTGACCTCTGACTTCTGTTCCTCTGACCTCTGACTTCTACAGGCGCTTGTGCCAAGCGCACTTTTCTTCCTCTCCCTTGTTCGGGAGAGGAGTGAGGTGAGGGTGAAGTAACCGAGCCCATCTCGCACTGGCGTGACGCCGGAGTTTTGTTACCTTACTGACTGCGTAAAACCGACTCATGGGCGATCCTGTTAATCCTGAAGTAGCCACGGTGCAAAAATCCGCCACGGCGGATAAACCTGCATCACCAATCGCCACTCCGGGTCCGGACCGCGCTGATCTGCGCCCTGAAAATATTCAGGACGCCGTGATTCGGCTTGCTGGCAATTCGCAGGACGGAATTCAAACCGCCGGCGCGTTTTTGGCGCGATTGGCCGGACGCAGCGATCAGGACGTCATGACTTACATGACGATTCCCGCCACCATCTCCGGCGGACCGTCGATCTTTCAGGTGCGCATCGGTTCGGGCGAAGTTTTATCGGCCGGAGATGAAGCCGATTTTCTGGTCGCATTTTATCAACACAGTTATCAGGACCATCTCGATTTTCTAAAAGAAGGCGGCGTGTTGCTTTACGATTCGGACAACGTTGAGCCGAACCTGGACGACAAACGTTTCGTTTACGTCGGCGTGCCCATCACGGGTTTGACGATTGAAGCGCTCGGCGGCACGGCCAAGGACAAGGGCAAAAATATTTTCGTGCTCGGATTAATCACGAAGATTTTCAGTCTCGATGTCGAAAAACTGAAGCGGATCATCACCGAAAAGTTCGCGGGCAAAGACGAGAGCATCGTCAACACCGCGTTGATGGCGTTTCAAGCCGGCTACGCTTACCCGGTCGGCAAAGTCCTGACCCACCACTATCAATTTGAAAAGTTCGAGAAAAAGCCGGGCGCGCGCGACCAGATCACGATGGATGGCAACAGCGCGATCGCTTACGGATTGATCGCCGCCGGTGTGCGCTACGGCGCCGGTTATCCGATCACACCCTGGTCGTCGGTCATGGAAGTTTTGCGAACGCAGCTACCGAAATACGGCGGCATATTCGTTCAGGCCGAGGACGAACTCGGTGCGGTCTCCCTGGCACTGGGCTTTTCCTTTTCCGGATATCTCGCCGTGACCGGCAGCGCCGGACCCGGCATCTCGCTCAAGAGCGAAGCGATCGGTTGGGCGTCGATGGCCGAGATGCCACTGATCATTTGCAACATCCAACGCGGCGGACCGAGCACTGGCCTCCCGACCAACGTCGAACAAAGTGATCTGCATCAGGCGATTTTCGGAAGTCACGGTGACAGTCCGCGCGTCGTGCTCGCCGCGGCGACGGTGGAAGATTGTTTCTACATCGCAATTGAAGCTGGCCGGATCGCGCGCAAATACAGCACGCCGGTTTTCATCTTGAGCGATACGTCGCTGGCCACCCGGATCGAGGCGTTCGACGAGCCGGATCTTTCCAAATTAATGGCCGATCCGAAACCTGACCTCACACCGCGGCAAACGCACGTGCCGTATCCACTTGATCAAATCACTCAACACATCCCGCCCGGCACTCGCATTCTCGATGGAAAATATCCGCTCATGTCCGGACTCGAGCACGACGAGATGGGGCATCCGACCGGCAGTCCAAAATTGCACATGGCGATGACGGCGAAACGCCGCAACAAATTGCGCAAACTGGCCGAGGAAATTCCGGTGCCCGAAGTTTATGGCGACAAAGAGGGCGACACACTCCTGGTCGGTTGGGGATCGACCTACGGCCCGATCCATGACGCCGCGAAACTGGGGCAAGAGAGCGGCGAAAAGATTGGCGCGCTGCATCTGCGCCACCTGCATCCGTTGCCGAATGGCCTGGAAAAAATCTTTAAGAACTTCAAACGCATCGTCACCGTGGAGATGAACGACCAGGGACTTTACGGGTTCGGCCAGCTCGCCACCATTCTCCGGGCGCGTTATTGCGAGCCGAAAATTGAGAGTGTCACCAAGACCGACGGCCTTACCTTCCGCGTAAAAGAAATTCTTCAAGGCGTTTTCCCCGGAAAGTTTGTCTCAGCCAGGGGCTATTCACCCAATCGTCCGGTTTCCGGTAACGGCGAACAAGATGTCGAGCTTGCCCGCCACGAGTCTATCACCCAAGGAGTTGGCTAGGATGAAATCATGACAGAATTAACAGAATTTCACACAATTGGGTCTCGTAGAAATTGGGCACATTCTGTCTAGAAGTTCTTTTTATGGCTGAAACAACCAATCGTTCCCCTGTAGAGGCCGCCGTCTCGGCGGCAACACTCGACGCGCCGCGTGAAAAATTAAATAAGAAAGCCATCACGGCCGATCACCCGACATGGTGTCCTGGTTGCGGTGACTTCGCCGTTTTGGCTTCCTTCTACAAAGTCCTCGAGAAACGCAATCTCGATCACGAAAAGATCGTCACCCTCGCCGGGATCGGTTGCTCATCGCGCTTTCCCTACTTCGTCAACGGCCACGGCGCCCACTTCATTCACGGCCGCGCCGTCCCGCTCGCCAGCGGCATCAGCCTGGCCCGGCCCGATCTCCACGTCTTTTTGTTCGGCGGCGACGGCGACGGTTTCTCCATCGGCGGCAACCATCTCAATCACGGCGCGCGCAAGAACGTCAACCTCGTCTACTTCATCATGGACAACTTCGTCTACGGCCTGACCAAAAAGCAGACCTCGCCCACGTCGCCCATCGGTTTCAAGAGCAAAACCGACCCGACCGGAGCGATCGATCAACCGGTCAATCCGATGAAACAACTCATTTCCGCCGGGGCCACCTTCATCGCGCGCACCCACGCCACTCAGGTCAAACACATGATGGAAATGATCGAGCGCGCGTTCGATCACCAGGGCTTCAGCGTCATCGAATGTTTGAGCGAATGCGTCGAATTTTTCCCCGACGTGTTCGATCCGGCCGATCCGCGCAAAGGCGGCAGTTTCGAGCTGATCCAGGAAAAGAAATGGGACAACACACCAGAGGACGAGCTGCGGCACGACGTCACCGACGAGCTCGCCGCCTACAAACTCGCCCAGCTCCCATTCCCCGGCGTCTTCGGCGTCTTTTATCAATCCGATCGCCCGACCAAAAACGCTCTGGAAAAAAAGTGGATTGAAAGCAGCCGCGAGAAGACCGGAAACGCGTCGGACCTTCAGCTATTGCAAAAAACCTTCGACCGAATGAAATGAGGTCGCTCTGATGTTTTCTACTTTGGCCTTTCCACTTTCCACTTTCTTCGTGAAGACCTTCGACCGGATGAAGTAGACGCGGCGCTAGGAATTGGCGACGCAACTAAGCAAAAATGCCAGTTCCAAGGTACGACGGTTTGTTTAATCCATTGCTCCGCGCAATGCGTGACCTTGGCGGCTCAGCTTCGGTCGCGGAGCAAGAGGATAAGGTTGTTCAACTACTCAATTTGTCCGAGGAGGAAGCCTCAGAAATTCACCGTGGCAATCGTAGCAAGTTGAGTTATCGACTCGCTTGGGCGCGCAATTATCTAAAATTGCGAACGAATGTTATCGACCAATTTACGAAGGCGGTCCACATCATTTCCGCCGAGGTGAGAAATAGACCAGACTTTCCCATCGGAAAATCTCTCACCACTAGCCAACTCGTTAGATTGAATCGGAACTGGATAACGTCCTGCCCACGTCGCGGATCGAGTCAGACGGCGCAGCATGTCCTCTTCTTCGACGCCCATTGAGAAGCCAGCTTTCTTCGCAAGTACGAATAAAACATGAGTTTTCAACAATGGAGGTAGCTTACCCGAGGAATCGAATTGTTGTTGAAAGCTACCGTGGAATTTTCTGACGAGCTCGGCTTTCAAAAGATTTTCAACCGCGAACGCCGTCAGCATTAGATAAATCGAAAGAATTTCGTCAGACTTCAGTTTTTTTCTGTCCTTTGTTTCGTGCCAATCTCGCAGAGCCTCCCAAATCGCAGCGACTTCAGATTCCAACTGATGAGCGCTATCCAACAATCCGTCGGCCGTCCTAATCCAACTCTCCGAGGACAACAGTTTAGCGCGATAATTTGCTCTGAATACAGGATCCCAGTCGGGATTCGGTTTGCGCTTCCGTTTCAATTTCGATCAGTACGGCAAGCAGCCGCGCGGCGCAATGCTCAGTCGCTCCACTCATACATCACAAGCGGGCTTATGGTGTGAGCTTTACACGCAAGATGGACATCGTCCTTGCCGCGTTCACGCGGCGCGGAACGGGAATGAGAAATTAGGAAGCGGGAACAGCGGCAGTTAACGCGCCGCGGCCTTGGCCTGGACGTAAACAGAAGTCACAGGTCAGAGATCAGACATCAGTTGCGGAAAAGGATCGGCACAGATTACGGTCCGAACCGGTCCATTCAACTGGCCGCAGAAACTTCAGCTTCTGGCACTAGCCTTCGCTTGAAGTTTTTTAGCCCACTCGGCACGTAAGACTTTCATATCCGCCCGTAACGTGGCCATGCGCGGGCCGACACCTTTATATTTTTTCGTGGTCCCGGTGACCGTTCGGTTGACTGCGCCCTGGCCGACCAGACCCTGAAGCTTTTCGTAAACGCGCAGGCGCAACATCTCTTCGCCGCCGCTGGCAGCGTTTCGTTCCCGAAGATTCAATAAGATGATGTCGAACAAAGGTTTGAACTCAAAGGAGGCTCTGGACGAAAGCACGGCCACCAACTCCTCGGTTACGTGGTCGGGCATCCGACGTGTGAAAGCACTGGTTGCTTTAGACATCAAAGACTATAGCACCGAAGGGCGAAATTAGACAGAGGTCAGAGGCAGCTTCCTCCGCCAAGGCGATGGCGTGCCAAGGAAGTTGAACGCGGCCGAGGCCGATGGAGACTAACGACAACAACCTGTGAAAGCTGCGACGTCACCAGAGCAGAATTTTAACGCGCGGAAAATCATTATCGCGCTGGTCGTGCTGCTGACGGTCTGCGTGCTTTCACTGATCGTTGCCGGCGTTACCAGTTTGATTTCTCTGGCTGACAGAATTCATCCGGTCGCGGGCAGCGTCGTATTCTGGAGTGTTGTCCTCGCAGCCGCTTGGGCGGCCCTTTATTGCGTGATCGCTTACGCGAAACTTCCAGCTGCGCTGATCCCGCCAGAAAAAGAGTTCGGCCCGAAACACGAACAATATCTGGAAGCGCTCCGCGGCCGACTCGCCGCGAACCCGCGCACGCGCGGCAAGCCTCTCACCACGCCGGAAGAGATCGAAAATGCGATCGGCATTTTGTCCGCGGAATCGGATTCGGTCGTTCGCAGAACCGCAAGCACCGTGTTTCTCAGCACGGCGCTGATGCAAAACGGACGGCTCGACGCGCTCATTCTCCTCTTCACCCAGATCCAAATGGTTACACGTGTCGCGCGCGTTTACGTGCAGCGACCGTCGCCGCGCGAATTGATCCGGCTTTACCTCAACGTCGCCGGCACAGCGTTCATTTCCAGTGGGCTCGAATCCCTCGATCTCGGAGAAATGGTCGCGCCGCTGGCGACTTCCGTTGTGCCGGCGCTCAAGGGGGGAATCCCGGGATTAAGCGGCATCTCAGCGCTGCTGGTCAGATGCGTTTCGAACGGCGCGGCCAACGCTTTTCTGACTCTGCGCGTGGGCGAAGTTGCCCGACGCTACTGTGAACTGACATCGCGCACTTCACCCGAACTGATTCGTAAATCGGCCACCGCTGCCGCCGTCCAGCATCTTGGCCGGATCGTGCGCGAAAACGGCGCATTGGTCGTGCGAAAAATCTGGGAAAGCACGGGGCGCGCGTTGATCGATAGTGGCGTATCAAAAGCGGAAGACATTGCCGCGGTAACGCGCGGCTTGATTGGCAGAATCTCCCATTGGCGAGCGAAGGAAGGTCCGAGCCGGACTAGCATTTAGATGCGAGCCGCACTGGCTTCTAAAAGAATGCGGAAGACTGAGGACAGATCACCCTCACCTCAATCCTCTCCCGAACAAGGGAGAGGAAGAAGAGCTGAATCAACAGCGCAAGTGACCTGTGACAAGTGACGATAACCCCGGTGTCATCGCTTTCCCGCCGTTCATCTGGCTGGTGGTCGCGGTGATCAGCGCTTTAGTGCACTTCTTTTTGATCCAGCTCCCGATCATGAGTTACAGCGCCTGTCTCGTTTGCGGAGTTGTTGTCGTCCTTCTAGCGCCGGCGCTCGCGTTCTCGGCCCTCGTGGCGATGAAAACGGCAGGAACAAACGTCAATCCGGCCAAGCCTGCGTTGACGATTGTGCGTAGCGGGCCGTTTCGCTTCACGCGTAACCCGATGTATCTGGCGCTTTGTTTATTACAGGTCGCGCTCGGATTTTTTCTGAACGACTGGATCACGCTGTTGTTCGTCGTTCCCCTGGCCTTGTTTTTGCATTACGGAGTGATCCTGCGGGAAGAGAGATATCTCACCGCAAAATTCGGCGAACCTTATCTGGAATTGAAACGCCAAGTGCGCCGCTGGCTCTGAAATCCGAGATCAGCGATCAGACATCAGCGGTCAGCCCGAGAAGGTCGTGGGGAGATGCGGTGACGCAATTGCAGAAAGGGGCGCTCGATTGCAAGGAATAGAATTGTAGCGGCGAAGTAAACGCAGATTTCGACGCCGAGGAGCGCCCAAAGAGACGTTTGCGTGATGTTGTAGCTTAAACAAAGTTGCGCGACGAAATGGATGACCAGTTTCTGAATTAAGTAAGTGCTATAGGCGATACTGGCGATGAAGGCCGCGCCAGGAATTGCAACCCGACGAAAAAATAAGCGCGGACTAACGGCGCAAACCAGAAGCGCGGCCATACCGAGCGCGATAAGCGGGAATTGCCAGATGCTGGCGGCGACATTGATGTAGTCGCCTTCGCCCAGGTATAACGCGTAAGCAATCACCGCGAGGCCCGGCAGCCAAAGCCAGAGCGCGCAGTTAATGAGTCGGTGCCACCAGTGCGGACGGAATTTTTCGATTGCGGCGAGAGCAACGCCGAAGACGAGCGGATCGAGCCGGGTCCAGGTCGGGTAATAGATCCAAGCTTGAAAGCCGCGGAACGAAACGCCGGTTTCGCCGAGATTCTGATAAGCGAGAATTGTGCGCAGCAGGATACCGCCAAAGATGATGACGCAGGGAATGATGAGAGCCGCCGGTCGCCAGCGATTCACAAAAAGCAAAATCAATGGAAGGCAAAGATAGAATTGGTCTTCGACCGCGAGCGACCAGGCGTGTGAGAAGGCGGTGCCGCCATGGAGGGCGATGTTCTGGACGGAAAGCAGGAATTTCCAGAGCGGCTGCGACATTTCGGGGTACTCGCGCAACGGCGGCAACAAGAAGTAAACCGCGAGCACGACGAAATAGGCCGGCATGATCCGCAAGGCGCGACGGGCGAAGAAGCGGCCGAGGTGGATGCGCCGATCGCGGGCGAGCGGCGCGAGAAGCTGGCCGCCAATCAGATAACCACTGAGAACGAAGAAAAGATCGACCCCAATCCAGCCCCAGCGGTCTACCCGACCAGGCATCGGAAAGCCCATGATGCCGGCGTGGTAAATGACCACGACGATAATGGCGAGCGCCCGGAGAAGATCGAGACCGGGCTGGCGCTCGCGATCTTGAAACCGCGGATCAACTGCGAGCCGCAGTGGCGTTGCAGGTTCACTCACAACTCAACAAAGCAAGAAATAGAAGTTACAAAGTATAAAGCGCCAAAGATTAAAAACAGCTTGAGTGGGACTGAGACAAGATGGTCGACGATGCATGAATCATAATTCGGCGGGTGGCGCCCAAATCTTTCGATTTATTTTGACTCCATCAATTCGTGCGCGAGCCGTGCAGCTCAGCAAAGAGCACCATTTAAAGCTGCCGGATGCTATCATGTGTGCCACCGCGGTGGAATTCGGCGTTGAAGCTTTGGACGAACGATACAACGATCGCGAAAGTGTCGGGGCTGACTTGTCGCTCTGCTAGACTTTCGGCTTAACCCAGCCCGGACTAGAAAGGAGATGAGTATGGAAATGGACGAACCGCCCAAGATCGATAATCTCATCTTTAACGAAATCCAGGTGCTCCTGGCCGAGAAACGAACCGCGTTGTCTTCCCTGCGCACCGGGATCGCCATCTTCGCTTTGCCGCTCTCCGTCCTGAGCGTGCTCATCGCGACCTCGCGCTTTTACAGCATGGGGAAGGTGCTGCCGCTGCTCGTGCCGCTGCTGCTCCTCAACGTTGGTCTGGTCGTGCTCGGCTCCTGGCTGATCTATCGTGCGATCCGCCACCTCCACCGCTACGATCACCGCATTAAAGAGCTCACCCAAAAATATCGGTCAATCGCAGACTTTGTAGATTAGCGCGACAGAACACGAGGACAGCGATCAGAAGTCAGACGTCATTTCCGCCAATGGCGGAGAACGCGGTGCCGCGGAGTGGCGGTGGCGTGATCGCTTCTCGTGTTGATGAGTTCGCGACGACGCAGATTCTCGAGCGCGGTCTGGACGGCGCTCTTCGAAAGACCGGTCGCATCAGCCAGGTCGCGTAAGCTTTTCGAGACCGGTCTCCATTTGTTCCGCGCGGCCTGACCGTAAAGATATAAATAGACGAGATAGGCCGCCGGCTGGCGATCGTGGCCGACGATGTCGCGCAACAGAATGTCGATGACGTAATCGTCGATCAGAACGGTTTCGCGGAAACGGGGCATGATTGAAAAGGATGAAGGATGAAGCTCGGGATTCTACAACACTATACTTTTAAACGGACAGCTGTTTTTGCTGCAAGACGTGGTTGTTCGCTGGACGGGCAAAGAGAGAGCGAACTACGTTCGGTGCATCATGATCAAGCAAATCAAATTCGTCAGCAT
>WNGK01008745.1_pt1 | contig 10480 bp, 11 predicted proteins | sample 5400601 | NCBI WGS metagenome assembly WNGK01 (sample SAMN13153376, study PRJNA577476) | soil metagenome | isolation source: 60 cm soil or saprolite under Garry oak tree replicate 1 | place: USA:California | collected 2016-06-15
CGCATACACGGAGTAACCACCTACACCGAGGAAACCCGCCTCTGCGCCCAAGACCCCCGCCGAGCCCTCCGGCTACTCGACCTTACGCGCTTCTCACCAGGCTAAACAGCGCACGCGACTTTGACGAATCCCTGGCACTCGGCCCGGATCTGGAATTACTGGCTCGGCGGCAAGGACAACTTTGCCGTCGACCGGGAGGCCGGCGACGCGTGGGCCGCGACGTTCCCGGGTGTGCGTGATATCGCCCGCGCCTCGCGGAGCTTCCTGATCCGCAGTATCCGCTACCTGGCCGAGGAGGCGGGAATGCGGCAGTTCCTCGATGTCGGGACCGGGCTGCCGACGGCGGATAACACTCACCAGGTCGCGCAGCGGATAGCACCCGAGGCCCGCATCGTGTATGTCGACAACGACCCGATGGTGCTGGCGCATGCCCGCGCCCTGCTGACCAGCACCCAGGACGGTGTCACCGCCTATATTCACGCCGACCTGGGCGAGGCGGACAAGATCATGGCGGAAGCCGCTAAGACGCTGGACTTCGCCAAGCCCATCGCGCTGATCCTCAGCGGCGTCATGGGACACGTCACCGACACCGGCGAGGCACGCTCGATCGTGCGCAACCTGATGGGTACCCTGCCGTCCGGCAGCTTCCTGTCCCTCAACGACGGCACCAGCGTCGTCGGCGGAGAACAGCTGGAGCAGGCCACGCAGGACTACAACGAAACCGGCGCGATCCCGTACGTGCAGCGTGCCCCCGGGGAGATCGCCAGCTTCTTCGACGGCCTCGAGCTCGTCGAACCCGGCGTGGTCTCCTGCCCGCGATGGCGGCCTGAAGATCCGGCAGGCGATCCGCCTGCCGAGGTGGACGCGTTCGGCGGGGTTGGCAGGAAGCCGTAGAGGACAGCCCTTTACTTTCTAGAATGCCCGAGGGAGACCTGCTGCCAATTTTCTGCGGGCCATTTCGTCCTCTCGTCGATACCATCTATCCAACGTGCTCGTTCACCTCTATCTTGCTGTGTAACTCAGGGATTGACGCATCTGCGATGACGCTAAGTTTGTAGATTTTTACAAAAGGCCAGAATGTCCGTAAAGGGAAACCGCTAGCTTGTGCGCCTTCGCCGCGACCCTGCGCCTTCGCCGCGAACCTGCGCGCCTCGTACGACATCCACACGCGAACCCCGTCGTAGCCGCCGGTGAGTAGCAGCGTGCTGTCCGGGCGGAACCGTAGCCGGCCGCGGACCGTCTAAGGGGAGGAAAGGAGGCCTGCTATGGCCGCTCGGGGAGTACAGGGCATGATCGCCGTCACCGCCCTGATGGGACTAGCGGCGTGCGGCAGCGTCTCGGCGGGCAGCGCCGGGCACCCGGCCTCGGCCAGCGCGAGCTCATCCAAGGCGCCTGCGGCCACCGCGGAAACGCCGGCCGGCGGGTCGCTCTGCGCGGACGGCCGGAGCGCGGACCGGGTCGTGGTCAGCCGGACCGCGTCGGCGCGCGCGGTCACGCTCAGGGGCGCGACCCAGGTACAGGCGATGGTCGCCGCGCTGTGCGCGCTTCCGCCCGTGCCTGCCGGGCAGCACTGCGCGGCCGCGTCCGCGGGATCGGTCCGGCTAGTGTTCGCGGCCGGACCGCAGAGCTTCCCGGCGGTCACAGTGCATGAGTCGGGTTGCCGCAGCGTGACCGGGATGGGGGCGACCCGGTCATGGTCCGGGTCTTCGCAGTTCGGCGTGCTGCTCGACGAGGCGGTGGGCGGCCTAGGCCGGCTGGTGCCTGGCACCCACCCGAGCAGCGTGCCGCTCGGGTCGTGACCGGGCTGGGAATAGCGCCTGCTCCCGGGCGGCGCGGGAGGCCGCCCGGGAGCGCGAATCGGGGTTACCGCTCGTCCGGGACGAGCGGCTCAGTCCTGCTAGGCCCGGCAGGGGTTCCTCATGTCCCCGCTATTGAAGTTATTGATCAGCACCGACGTGGTGACCCCGGCCTCCGGGTAGAGGGTGCGCAGCAGCGGCCCGAACTCGGCCTTGGAGCTGCCGCCGAACTTATTCACCGTGCCCGGGATGAACGGGCCGCCTTGCTGCCAGGTGCATACCCCGTGGCGGAACGTGGTGGAGAAGAACGGGTAGAACTGCGCTCCGGCCGGCGGGTTGACGCAGTTGGCACCGGTAACCCGGTCGCAGAACGGCGGGTTGGCCTGAGAGTCCGCGGCTTCGATGCGCGGCAGGTCGGTCTCGAATGCGATGGTCGAGTAGTTCTTTCCGCGGGTCAGCGGGCTGGTGAATAGCACCGGTGTGGGGTGCAGCGCCCGGTCAAGGAACGGGTTCGGGTTCGTGCCGGGCCAGTCGTTGCGGTACGACTGCCCGTCGAAATCCGCGTCCGAGGCGAAGCAGCCGTCGATCTTCACCACCGTCGAGTCGGTGCCAGGGACGCAGCCGGTGTCGTCCCCGTCCAGGCTCGGGTCCTGGGCGCCCGGCGAGGTGCAGTTGCCGTTCGCGTCGATGGCCAGGCAGTTCTCGAAGTGGCCGATCTCATCGGACATGGCCACGTTGTAGGTGTGGGCCGACCAGGTGTTTCCCCGCGGGTTGGCGGTCGAGTACTCGGGGTGGAACGCGTAGGGCGCGGCCTGGCAGGTGCTGGAGTTCGGGGTGTACAGGACGTGGGCGAACCCGTTGGCGGTCGAGGCGGTCATCGAGCCGTGCTTGCCCGTGCGGAGGTCGGTCATGTCGACCCGGAACCCGGCCGGCGTGTCGTGCATGTGGATCCGGATGCGGTCGCCGGGGTTCATGAGCAGGTCCTTGTTCACGTCCGGGTTCACCGCGCTGAAGTTCGGGCTGGTGAAGGTCCCGGTGAACAACGGGTTGGCCGGCGCCTGGGAAACCCCGTTCCTGGTGATGTAGGCCCAGTTGATGGGCTCCTCGCCGCCGAGGATGAAGTTGTTGCACGCCTTGGTGTTAGCGACGCCAGTGTTCTGGTCCAGCCCCAGGCTGTCGATGGTCATCGCCGCGCAGTACTGATGTGCAGTACAGCCGAATCCCTCGAACTGGGGCACGTAGCCCGGGCCGTAGAACTGGAGCTCCATGAAGGCGTTCCCGGGATGCTTGCCGATATAGTCCGGCGCGTTCGGATTGCTGCCGACCAGGTTATTGCCGTCGGAGTCCGGCTTACACGTCTTGGTGAACTCGGGCGCGGACTCGGTGTCGCACAACGTGAGCCCGAGCCAGAACGTCGGCCGCAGCTGGAAGTTCCACGTGGCGCCCCCGGCACCCGACGCGTTCGGCCGGGCCTTCGGATCCTTCGGCAGCGTTATGACGTAGGTCATGTCGTTGCCAGAACCGGGGATGCCCGACTTGAACTCCAGGGACGGCTCATCGTGGCCGACGTACTCGCCGCTGATGTTGCCGGCGGCATCGACGCAGGTCGACTTGTTACTCTGGCAGAGAGGCTCGTCGATGGTCCCAGCGGTGTCCTTGAGAACCTTGGCCTGGGAGGCGGCGTGGCTCGCGGCGCTCGCCGGAAGCGCGCCGGCCGCCAGCAGGGGGATGCTCAGGAGGCTGAGCGCAGCCAGTCTGGATCGCTTCAATCTCTGTCCTTTCGCCCATCAGCGAAGCCGGGGAGTGGGTGGTGGCTGCTGACGGATGGTCATATGGACTGCCCGAGTCGTCTGACGTACCTGCCCGATCGGTCTCAGCGCATGGCCGGGCGCACCCCGGCTGCTCCTCCGTCCAGGGAGCAGCACGGAGCCTGCGGTGCCGCGACCCGCTGAGGCTGCGGGCAAAACTGAACAAGATGAACATACAGCCGCGACGAATCGTGCCGAAAGCCCCAAAAACCAAAAATCTCTACTTGACGCTTTCGTTATCTGGATCTGTTGTCAAGCAGGCGATTCCGCCCGATGCGAATTAGCCGCGATTTAACCGGCAGTCCGGTCACGTCCGGGTACGTAACGCGCGAAATGGCCCACCTGGTCATACACAACACTTGCCTCCAGGCAAGGTCCGCCGGCAGAGGACATGTTCGGCCACCTGGACGAGCTCGGCGCGGCGGATGCCTGATGCCGACGTTCCAGGCGCTTCCCAGTTTCGAGCGTGACTGGAAGAACCTCACGCGACAGCAGCAGGCGATGTTCCGCAAGGTAGTCCTGGAAGCCTTTGTGCCGGACCTGATGGCTCCAGATCGGCCGTTCCGGCCGGGCCTGCGCGTCAAGGGGGTGGCCGCCCGCCCCGGCGTGTTCGAGGTGACGTGGGATAACGACGGCCGGGCGACCTTCAGCTACGGGGACGAACGCATACCCGGACAGCCGCACGTCATCTGGCGGCGGATCGGAACCCACGCCATCTTCACCCCGCCGCCCGGCCCGTAAGACACGCCGGCGTGGTCCTCCTGCATGATTATCAACCCATTAGCGAAGCTAACGAGAATCCGGGGGAGCACGAATGGCTCGAAGCGAATCACTTGGCCCCGGAATGGCCCCCATGGTCAGTTCGAGCTATTCGATATTTTTATATAACCTGGTGGGCCGTACTGGATTTGAACCAGTGACCTTCTCCGTGTCAGGGAGACGCGCTCCCGCTGCGCCAACGGCCCGGGATGACGAGAGCCTACCAGACTCCGGATCAGGCGGCGTCCACCACGGCGAGCTGCGCTGGAGGGCTATCCAGGTACTCCCGGCCGGCTTCGCAACCCCGCCTGCTCAGGCGAGCATCCGCGGCAGCCCGAACCGCGCCATGGTGCTGTTGTCGACGAACCGCGTGACAGCCGAGATCCGCTCACCGGATAGCGTCAGCACGATCATCCCGTGCGCGCGGAACACCTGGGCCTGGTCGTCCTGCAGGTAGCAGCCGAAGGCCGGCTGGCCGTTCGCACGGGTCGGCACGAGCCGGTAGTGCCGGGGACCGCGCCAGCCCGAGATGTCGCGCAGGAAGCCGCCGATCGCCTCGGGACCCTGGAACTCCAGCGTGATCGGCGGCATGGTGAACCAGGCGTCGTCGGTCAGCAGCGCGACCACGCCGTCGATGTCGTTGCCCGCGAAGGCCGTCGCGAACCGCGACGCGATGTCCCGCTCACGGGCCGAACGGGGCAGCGGCGCCCGCTCCCGGTCCGGCCCGGGGAGCCGGTCGGACATGGTCGCCCTGGCCCGCTGCAGCGCACTGGTCACCGAGGCCTCGCTGCTGTCCAGCATTTCTGCCACCTCGGATGACCGGAACCCGAGCACGTCCCTGAGCACGAGCACGGCCCGCTGCCGCGGCGGCAGGTGCTGCACGGCGGTCACGAAGGCCAGCGCGATCGCCTCCTTGGCCTCGTACCGCGCCTCCGGGCTCGCGCCGGCATCGGGCAGTCCTTCGAGCAGCACATCCGGGTAGGGCTCCAGCCACAACGGCTCGCCCCGCCGGGTCGGCTCAGTAGTCAAGAAGGACGGGCCGTCTGGCGACGTCCGCGGCCTGCGGCCGCTGGCCCGCAGCGCGTTCAGGCACCGGTTGGTCGCGATCCGGTACAGCCAGGTGCGCAGCGATGCCCGTCCCTCGTACTGGCCGAGCCCCCGCCAGGCGGCCAGCAGGGTCTCCTGCAGTATGTCCTCGGCGTCCTGCACCGAGCCGAGGATCCGGTAGCAGTGCAGCTGAAGCTCGCTGCGGTAGGGGTCGGTCAGCTCGCCGAACGCGCGGTCGTCCCCGCCCCGCGCCCGCTCCAGCGTCGCCTCGGCCACCACGGCAACCTCCTTTTCTCGTACGGACACCAGGACGTGCGGAAAGTCATCGATCAACCGTCATCGAGCCCGGTGTCAGAACCAGTGACGGACCACGAGGAGGAGACGTGAGTACAAACGGTACGCGCCTGACCCGCACCCAAGCCTGGGTGCTGGCGCTGACCTCGGCGGCGTCGCTGATGGTGTCGCTGGACACGCAGGTCGTCGCGACGGCCCTGCCGGTGATCCGGCTGCAGCTGCACGCGTCGCTGGCCGAGCTGGAGTGGACGGTGAACGCCTACACGCTGACCTTCGCGGTGCTGCTGCTGACCGGCGCGGCGCCGGGGGAGAGGCTGGGCCGGCGGCGGATGCTGGCCGCCGGGGTCGGCCTGTTCACCGCGGCCTCGGCGGCGTGCGCGCTGGCACAGAACGCCACAACCCTGGTCGCGGCCCGGGCCGTGCAGGGCGCCGGGGCAGCGCTGATGCTCCCGCTCGCGCTGGCCCTGCTGTCCGCGGCGTTCCCGCCGCAGCGCCGAGCCTGGGCATTGGGGATCTTCAGCAGCGTGACCGGGATCGCGGTGCTGGCCGGGCCGGTCGTCGGCGGCGCGGTCGCCCAGGGCCTGGACTGGCCGTGGATCTTCTGGCTGAACGTCCCGATCGGGCTGGTCATGATCCCGCTGATCCTGGCCAGGATCCCGGTAGCCGGACGCCTCCGCGCCAGCCTCGATCCCGTCGGACTGCTGCTGGCCGCCACCAGCGCCCTCGGCATCGTCTGGGCATTGATCCGGGCTAACAGCCTCGGCTGGACCAGCCCGGAAATCGCCGTCACGCTCGCCGCGGGGATCGTGCTCGGCGCGGCCTTCGTCGGCTGGGAACTGCGGGTCGCCGACCCCATGGTGCCGCTGCGCCTGTTCCGGTCGCGGCCCATCGCGGCGGGCAATGCGGCCACCTTCAGCGTGTTCGCCCTGCTGATGGCCATGGTGTTCTTCATGGCGCAGTTCCTGGAGACCGGCCTGGGCTACGGGCCGCTCGGTGCCGGGCTGCGGCTGCTGCCCGGCTGGGCCACGCTGACCGTGATCGCGCCGTTCGCCGGGACGCTGATCAACCGGGTGGGGGAGCGCCCGCTGATCGTCGGCGGCCTGACCGCGACCGCGGGCGCCATGGCCTGGATCGCGGTCATCGCCCGGGTCGGCCTGCCTTACTGGCACCTGGTCCCGCCGCTGCTGCTGGCGGGGTGCGGAGTGTCGGTGGCGATACCCGCCACGATGAGCGCGGTGATGACCGCCGTGCCGCCCGCCGCCATCGGCCAGGCCTCGGGTACTCTCAACACCCTCCGCCAGCTCGGCGGGGTATTCGGCGTCGCGATCTGCGCCGCCGTTTTCGCCGCTCGCGGGCACTACGCGACGCCCGCAACGTTCGTGGCCGGGTTCGGCCCGGCCATGGCCGCCTGCGCCGGCCTGGCCCTGCTCGGCGCCGCGGCCGGGCTGGTCATCCCCGGCCGCACCCAAGCCGCCGTTTCGGCCATCCCAGCCCGCAACCACTCACCGAAGATCGAGATCAGGAGTTAACCATGCCGCAGAGCATCATCCGCTACCGGACCAAGCCCGACCAGGCCGACGCCAACGCCGAACTCGTCCGCGCCGTCTACGCCGAACTGCACCGCACCCGGCCCGACGGCTTCCGGTACACCACCCTCAGGCTGGACGACCAGGTGACCTTCGTCCACATCACCCAGTCCGAACACGACCCCAGCCCGATCCTCGAGGTCAAGGCGTTCGGCGAGTTCCAGACCGGCATCAGGGATCGCTGCGACGAGCCCCCGGTCGCGCAGGCCTTCACCGAGGTGGGTTCCTACCGCTTCCTCACCGGGTAGCGGGGACGGACCGTGTCGGCGACGATCTCCTCCCACGGCGCGGGCGTCAGGCCGAAGGCGGCCTGAGCGGCCGAGGAGTCCATGACGAAGTCGTCGCGGAACTGGTACTCGGTCTCGCGCAGCTCCCGAAGCAGCGGCGAGAAGAGTCCCATTCCGCGCAGGACGACCGGGGGGATCTCGCCGACACGGACCTGACCGACCCCGGCGGCCCGGGCGAAGTCGTCGATGACCTGACGCTGGCTGAGCGGCTCGTTCGACGGCACGTGCCAGGCACGTCCCCAGGCCCTGGGGTCGGTCCCCGCCGTGACCAGCATCCGGGCCACGTCGTCAGTGAACGACCAGGTGTGCGGCCGGTCCGCGCGGCCGAGCACCGAGACGTTCTTTTCCTGCCTAACGTGCCGGACGATCCGCTCGCCCATCGCACTCTGCGCACCGGGCCCGACGAAGTCGGCGGCGCGGACCTCGGCCACCCGGACCCGCCCGGCCTGGTGCGCGGCCAGCGCATCCTGCCAGACGCGGGCGCGGACCCGGCCCTTGCGACCCGTCGCGGCCAGCGGCGTCGCCTCGGTGATCGGGTGTGCCTCGTCGTAGCCGCCGGGGACACGAGGACCGTAGCCGTACAGGTTGGACAGCGTGACCAGTACCGCGCCGCTGCGTTCTGCGGCGGCGAGCACGCTGGCGGCGATCGGCGGCCAGTCGGCGGGCCAGCGGTGATAGGGCGGGTTGACGCAGTTGTAGATGACTGCGGCGCCCTCGGCCAGCCGGGCCATCGCCCCGGCGTCGGCCGCATCTGCCGCCACACCCGCGGGTCCGGAACCCCGGCGGCTGATCACGGCGACCCGGTCCCCGCGCTCGGCGAGCATCCCGGCCACCCGGCTGCCGATCACGCCCGCCCCGACGACCAGCGACGACTCACCCATCGGAACCTCCTCGCAACTACTGCTCTCATTGGTGAGCAGTGCTCTCGGTTTCATGGTACGCGCCCAGCGGCACAATGCAAGAGCGACGCTCGCGTTTGTTGTCACCGATCTCGTTTCTGTGCGATCATCGGCGGATGACCGATTCGGCACCGCGCACCGCCCGGGAGCGGGCCCGGGCGGAGATCACGGCGGAGATCCTGGACGCAGCCCGCGGCTACCTGGCCACCGACGGCGCCCCGGCGCTGAGCCTGCGCGCCATCGCCCGGGACCTCGGCATGGCCTCGTCGGCCCTGTACCGCTACTTCCCCAGCCGCGACCAGCTGCTGACCAGGCTGATCATCGATGCCTACGACTCGCTCGGGGCGGCCGCCGAGGCCCGCGAGGCAGCCGTCGACCGGAACGATCTGGCCGGCCGCTTCGCCGCGACCTGCACCGCGGTCCGGGATTGGTCGCTGGCCCACCCGAACGAGTACGCGCTGATCTACGGCTCGCCGGTGCCCGGCTACGTCGCCCCCGCCGACACCGTGCGGCCCGCCAGCCGGGTCACCACGCTGCTGCTCCGGATCATCGTCGAGGCGGCCGCCGCGGGCCGGATCCCGGACGCGGACATCAGGGACGCGGAGGCCCAGCCGGTGGCGGCCGCCGTCGCCCCGATCCGCTCCTACCTGCCCCCCGGTATCCCCGCCCCGCTGGTCCAGCGCGCACTCATGGTGTGGACGAACCTGTTCGGCGTCATCTCGTTCGAGCTCTTCGGCCAGCTGCACAACGTGGTCGCCGAACCCCCCGCCGACCGCGACGCCTTCTTCGCCGAATCCATCCGCCGCTGGCTCGCCTTCACCGCCATCACCTAACGCCCCACCCGCCCCGCCCCCGGCCGTCCATACTGCATGATGGCCGCAGATCGCCATGCAGAGATCGCCGCCTCGGTGGCCGCCCTGCAGGACCTTGGCCCCGGCTATGACCAGGCACTGGCCGAGGGTCTCGTGGAACGCATCGGCGCGGAGATCGACAAGCGGATCGCGGCTGAGATTGACAACCGGGTCACGGCAGAGGTGGACAGCCGCATCCTGACCCAGCTGGACCGGTACGCGGGGTGCAGGCACCAGCGCCGCCGGGCCAGACGTATCAGCCGGACCGAACGGCGCATGATCCGGGCCGAGCGGGCCGACCGCTCCGGCCTGCAGTCCATCATGCTCATGGCCCTGGTCTGGATCATCGTCGGGATCATCAATGTGGCCTACGCCACCCGCAAGCACCCGCAGCAGTAGCAGGCCGTCCGTTATCATCGCCTCTCGTGGAACATGGCTCCCCGAGGCCCGCGCTGGTCGCACTGATCGACCGTTTCCAGCCGGAGGGTACCGCCGAGGAGGCCGATATCCAGCGGGTACGGGCTCTCCTGGAGGTCGCCGCCGACCCGTACCGGCGTGATCTTCCGCTACACGTCACCGCGTCGGCGCTGATCGTGCACCCGCCCACCGGCCGGGTCCTGCTCCGCTGGCACCAGCGTCAGCAGGCCTGGCTGCAGGTGGGCGGCCACGGCGACCCGGGGGAGACCGACCCGCTCGCCATCGTCGCCCGGGAGGCCGAGGAGGAGACCGGCCTGACCGACCTGGTGCCGTGGCCGGACGCCGAGATCAAGCAGGTGGTCATCGTCGATGTCCCGCCAGGCAAGGGAGAACCCGCCCACCAGCACGCCGACGTCCGGTTCTTCATGGCCACCGGCACCCCCGACGCGATCCGCGCCGAAAACGCCCAGGCCCAGCTGCGCTGGCTGACCCTGCCCGCCGCCCGCGACACCACCTCCGAGCCCAACCTCAGGCAGGCCATGGACCGCATCGAGCCGTTCCTGAAGCCACGGGCCACTTAGGCACCAGGCACTCCGGCTCTTACTGCCGAACAGTCACAGATTTATCATCGGGGCCATGACAGGTATCCGGCTCGCAGACCGCATGGCCAGGCTCGGCACCGAATCCGCCTTCGAGGTGCTCGCCCGCGCCCGCGCCATCGAGGACGCCGGCGGGA
>WNGK01008747.1_pt1 | contig 10480 bp, 9 predicted proteins | sample 5400601 | NCBI WGS metagenome assembly WNGK01 (sample SAMN13153376, study PRJNA577476) | soil metagenome | isolation source: 60 cm soil or saprolite under Garry oak tree replicate 1 | place: USA:California | collected 2016-06-15
CCCCCCGGATTGAGAAATTCGGCTTTGCCGTAGATGTCGCAACCGGTGACGTCCGAGGCCGCGCGAAGCCTGATCAACGGCGTATTGCCAATGCATTCCAGAAAGCCGGATCGAATATTCATTGCTCGCCCCATTCCTTGCTTTTTTGCTTCCTTGCTTCCGTACGGAACGGCAACCTTAACGGTGTTTGCGCTGATTTCGGCAATTTCATCGTCGCTTGGCATGCCTGTTCTGCCCGGCATCCTCTCGCGGGAAATAATTTGCGGTCTTCCTCGGATTGGGAAAAAATTATTCGCCTGTCGTCGAGAACGATGGCATCCGAATCGAGTCGGAATACGCGAAGCCCACTCGCAAATCGCACCAGCCTGCGAGCACCACACCGGGCCGTGGAAGGCCTATCGCGTCATTTTCGCTGCTGCGCAGCAACCGCGTCGCCTTTAGGAGTAAAGCGGACATCAACCCCGGTGCGTCACGCCACCGGGTTTATGAGTACGCGGCCTAAGTAACGTCAGTTTTGCCTCGGAAAAAGCGGACGTTGTTCGACGCGATCGACAAGTCGTAAAGTGCGGTTTCATAATAGGCCCGCCCCGCCACATCTACGCCAGAGCCCGCTGCCATAGCCGGTTTGGCCAGTGCTTCGATGGCTTGCCGTAAGGCGACGCAGATAATGCCGCGTCGATCCCTGTTCTTTGCACGGAATGTTGGACAAGACATAGCTCATTAGCGTCTCACACTGCTTGACAGCGTCGGTCTTGCCGGAGTCTCCCTGCGAGGGGATGGAAATGGGCGATATTATCGCTTGACTATTCGGAAATAAGAGCGATATTATCGCGCGTGAAAACGATCGTCCTCACACTGAGCGCCGCGAAAGATCTCGATGCCCTTCCCCGAGACGCTCGCGAGCAGGTGGAAGCTGGACTTCACCGCTACGCTATGACGGGTCAAGGCGACGTGAAGGCCCTTCAGGGCCGCGACGGTTACCGTCTCCGCATTGGCAGCTACCGGGTGATCTTCGATGAGGATGCAACCACGATCCTGGCGATCTACATCGGCCGCCGGGCCACGACGACTTACAAGAGGAGCTAAGGTTATGAGTGCACCACAGATCATTCGGACGCCCGGCGGCGAAGAGCTGGTGGTGCTGCCCCGGGCGGAATATGAGGCTCTCCTCAAGCGCGCCGATCACGAGGCCGAGGATGCCGACGACGTCGCCATCTACGATGCTCGGAAGGCCGAATTGGCTGCTGGCGGCGTCGTGCTGCCCCCGGAGGTTAGCGCCGCGATTCTTCGAGGTGAGAGTCGACTGAAAGCCATTCGTAACTGGCGCGGCGAGACGCAACTGCATTTGAATTTTATAACAGGTATCGGTCAGGGCTATCTGTCCGATCTCGAAAGTGGGCGCCGTACGGGAACTCCCGAGACCATCGCGAAGCTCGCGCAGGCTTTGAATGTGCCGGTGGAGTGGCTTTCGTAGACTGTATCACATGCCTCAACATCGCTCTGGCATTCGTGATGAGTCTCGCGGACAGGCCCGTCATAGGGCGATAGCGTACACGTAGTGCACATCATCGTCGTTCGCGGCGCCGCAGAGCGAGAAGAGAACCGGGAATTTCCGCGCCGCGGGTTGAACGGCTCGGCCTGCTGATTTGCCCGTCGGGCGGTTTGTTGACAGGCGTGTCGAGTCTTTTTTCTGATTTTCCGAAAGATATTTCTGTTCCCACCTGACCCAAATCAATTCTAGAACTCTCGCCATCCCGTCCCACAGAGGGGCGTATCCGGATCGTCAGAGACGCGGGATGGGATGCGGTGGACGCGGCAGCGTTAGGCGCGCAACGTGATGGCAGGGCGGGTTGGCGAAAGGCCCGTGAGCGATCAAACGGCGAGCTGACGAACGATGTTGCAGCGTACGGCGAAGTCGTGTGGTCCTGACGCCCCGATGCTGGCGTCAAGTTTCGCGGAGTTGCGTCGGCCCAACCGGGCTTAGACAAGACTTAATCCGCAGGCGACGGTGGCAAAAGAGCCCGGTCACCGGGGAGAGCACGAAGGAAACCGTTAAAACCATTGCGTGCGGGAACGTCGGGTGATTCCGGGGTACTCGTTGTTACTCGTGTGCGTTCTACCACTACCAAGTGCACACGAGGCCGCGGGTGCCACGGGCATCCGGCGTTCCCCACGCCCTCAAGGGGCGGAAGATTCATCAACGCCTCGGGCGCATCGCGCGGCGAGGTCGCGAACGTGTGTTTAGCCGTCCGTGTGTTTAGCCGTCATTGCGAGCGCAGCGAAGCAATCCATTCTTTCTTTGCGGCGCGATGGATTGCTTCGCTTCGCTCGCAATGACGGCCGGGGCTCTGGAATCGCGGAGCCTGTCATTGGGCGCGCATTCGCGCGACCCGTGGCTCGCAATAACGGACGCAAGACGGGAGCACTCAACTTGCAGCCCTCACAACTCCCGCGCATTGCTGAACGCGAACGACGACACCCGCCTGGTGTTTTCATCCAAAATCAACGTCCGCGTGATCGGCGGCTCGGCGCGCTGGCTGCAGTTTTCGCGTTCGCAGAGCCGGCAGTTGACGCCGATCGGCGTGCCCTCGGTCTTCTCGAGGTCCATCCCGGTGGCGTAGATCAGCCGCGTCGCGTGGCGGATCTCGCAGCCGAGCCCGATCGCAAAACGCGGTTGCGGCTGCGGGTGCGGCGCCACCGGCCGGCGCACCATCTGCGCGATGCTGAAGTAACGCGTGCCGTCGGGCAATTCGATCACCTGCTTGAGCAAGCGGTCCGGCGTGTCGAAGGTCGAGTGCACGTTCCACAGCGGGCAGGTGCCGCCGAATTTCGAAAACGGAAACGTGCCCGAGGAAAATCGCTTGGAGACATTGCCGGCGTTGTCGACGCGCAGCAGGAAGAACGGAATGCCGCGCGCATTGGGACGCTGCAGCGTGGTCAGGCGATGGCAGACCTGCTCAAAACCGGCATTGAAGCGCTGCGCCAGCACGTGGACATCGTAGCTGAGCGCTTCCGCCGCACCATGGAACACCTGATAGGGCATCATGACGGCGGCTGCGAAATAATTCGCCAGCGTAATCCGGTAGAGCCGGCGCGGCGTATCGTCGAGGGGGCCGGCGCGACCAACGATGGTCTCGAAGCTGCCGCCGCATTCGGAAAGGCCGATCTGAAAGGCGAGCTGGAACGCGCGGCCAGGTCCATCGACCAGTTCGGAGATCAGCAATTGCCGGCGATGGCGGTCGAACCGCCGCAGCGTCTCGCGCATGACATCGACCGGCATGATGCGGGTGACAACAGAATGCTTTTCGCGCAGGCGCGCGGAGAGCGCGGCGAACAGTTCCTCGGCGGGCGCGCTCAATTCGTCGCGCAGGTTTTCCGCGGCCTGTTCGAGCTCGGGGAAGTAATTGCGGTTGGCCTCGATCAGTTCGCGTACCCGCTCGATCGGATTGGCCTCGAAGCGCGTGCCCTCGTCACGGTCGGCCATTTGGGCGGCGACCAGCGTCTCGCCGCGGCGGGCTTCGGTATAGGCGGCGTACAGCCGTTGTAATGAATGAGTCACACCGGGGCACAATTCAGCCAGATCGCGCAGTTCCTGCTTCGGCAGGTCGATCTGCCGGAACAGGGGATCGGAGAAAATCTCGTTCAACTCGGCGAAAAACCGGTCCTCGTCGGCGGTGGCGAGATCGCGCAGATCGAGATCATAGGCTTCCGCCAGCCGCAGCAGGATCTGCGCCGTCACCGGGCGCTGATTTCGTTCTATCAGGTTGATATAGCTCGGAGAAATGCCAAGACCCTCGGCCATCTGGGTCTGCGACAGTCCCAGTTGCTGGCGGATGCGCCGAAAGCGCGGGCCGACAAACAGCTTCTTGCCGGAATCGCCGACCATGACAGCCTCGCTTACCTATTTGTGACAAAAATTACAACATGACATCTATGACATGTTCGTATGTTACATGACATCATCATTAGGAAGCAAGCTATCTATACGGAATCGGAAGTTTAGCGTTTACCTCTCTGGTCACTATCGCAATGCACTGTCACGAATGTCGATTGGAGAAATTAAGATGGCGAAGACTTTTGAACAGCTGGTTCCCGCGCCCGCGGGGCGTTTCGATGGCATCAGCCGTCCCTATAGCCCGGCCGAAGTGGAGAAGCTGCGCGGCTCGGTGCCGATCGCCTACACGCTGGCCGAGAAGGGCGCCAATCGGCTTTGGGAGTCGCTGAAGAAAGAGCCTTACGTCAATTCGCTCGGCGCCGTCACCGGCAACCAGGCGATGCAGCAGGCGCGCGCGGGCTTGCCCGCGATCTATCTGTCGGGCTGGCAGGTCGCCGCCGACGCCAACACCGCGGGCGCGATGTATCCCGACCAGAGCCTCTATCCCGCCAATGCCGGCCCCGAACTGTGCCGCCGCATCAACCGCACCTTCCAGCGTGCCGACCAGATCGAGCACTCCGAAGGCGGCGCCAAGATCGACTGGTTCGTTCCTGTTGTGGCCGACGCGGAAGCCGGCTTCGGCGGTCCCTTGAACTCGTTCGAAATCATGAAGGCCTACATCGAAGCGGGCGCCGCCGGCGTTCACTTCGAGGACCAGCTTGCCTCGGAGAAGAAGTGCGGCCACATGGGCGGCAAGGTGCTGATCCCGACCGCGGCGCATGAGCGCAACCTGATCGCGGCGCGTCTGGCGGCCGACGTCTGCGGCACGCCGACTTTTGTCTTGGCGCGCACCGATGCGGAAAGTGCAAAACTGATCACGGCTGACGTGGACGAGCGCGATCGCGAGTTCATCACCGGCGAGCGCACCGCGGAAGGTTTTTATCGCCTCAAGCCGGGTACGGGCCTCGCTCACTGCATCAAGCGCGGCATCGCGTTTGCGAAGTATGCCGACTTGCTGTGGTGGGAGACCTCGACGCCGAACCTCAAAGAGGCAAAGGAATTCGCCGACGCCGTGCACAAGGTCTATCCGAACAAGATGCTGGCCTACAACTGCTCGCCCTCGTTCAACTGGGAAGCCAATATCGACAAGGCCACCATCGCAAAATTCCAGCGCGAAATCGGCGCGATGGGTTATAAGTTCCAGTTCGTGACGCTGGCGGGCTTCCACTCGCTCAACCACGGCATGTTCGAACTGGCGCGCGGCTACAAGACCGAAGGCATGGCGGCTTACTCCCGTCTGCAGCAGGCCGAGTTCGCATCCGAGAAGCACGGCTATTCGGCGACGCGCCATCAGCGCGAAGTCGGCACCGGCTACTTCGATCTGGTGTCGACCACCATCACCGGCGGCACCTCGTCGACCACGGCGCTTCACGACTCGACCGAAGCCGCGCAGTTCAGGGCGCAGGGCGCGGAAATCAAGGTTCAAGCAGCGGAATAACAGGAGGCTATCATGACCATAGGCAGCAATTTCTGGGTGATTGGCGGCGAGTTCGGTTCGATGAACTTCCACAAGCTCGTGGAAGGTTCGGCCCAGGTACAGGGTCCGTTCAAGACCCGCAAGGAAGCCGAGGATGCCTGGCGCGTGGTGTCGGAAGAGAACCGCCACAAGGCCGGCGTGCGCTTTTCCATCGTGGAAGAGCCCTCGCGCGTCACGGCCTAAAGGCCTGCTGCCGCTAACACAAGAAAACGGTGGATCGAACGTCCAAGGACAACAGCGGCCTCATCCGGTCACCCGGTGGGGCCGCTCGCGTTTTAGCGGCGCGTTTTCAAGTGAAGAGGAAGCCGACTCACGCGCAAGGAAAGCGCATCAAGACAATAAGGGAATGGCGCAAGCCTTTGGGAACAAACGGCCTTTGCGGACAGTACGGTTGCTGATAGGTTAAGTTCATTCGAACCCCATCCCATCAGGACAAAGGCAGCCAGCGGATGTCAGAGGCGCAAAACACCGGGAGCCATGCCGCCGCCGAAGCGCGTCCGATACGGCTGCGCGACGCGCTGCGGCAGGCCCGGATCGAGGCTGCCGATCGCACCGGCGTCGTCGTCGACCTGCGTGACGCCGAAGTGGCCCGGCTCGAAATTCTCAACGAGGCGCTCGACCCGCTGTTCGCGCAGATTTCCGACACCGTCGATCTGTTCGATCGCGGCATCAGCCAGGGCGAAACGCCGCGGCTGTGGATCGATGTCGTTGCGCATGTTGTGATGGGACGCGACAAGCGCATCTATCGCTTCGTGCAGGACAGCCGTTTTGGCCGCATCGTGATTGCCGAATCCCACGAAGTCGCCGCCGTCGTCCAGGCCGTCACCGATTATGTCGCCCGCCGCATGATCGAGCGCGAACGGTCGCTGGTCGCGACGCCGATCGTGGAGCCGGCCGTTATCGACAAGCGGCGCCGCAGCAGGTTCTGGACCTTCGCGCTCGGATTCGTCCTCGGGGTGATCGCGCTGTTCGGCCTGGCGCTGTTCGCGGCCTTGCGCAATATCTAGATCATGATCCGGAAAAGTGGGTACCGGTTTTCCCTCGGGACAAACGCGAAGCGTTTGCCCGGAGATCATGCTCAAACAAAAAGATAGAGCGGGATGACGATTCGAAGAAAAGTCATCCCGCTCTAGATCAGCCGCGTCTGCCGCAATTGCTGGACGCGCCGCTTATCGTCCATTCCTCGCACGGTCTGTTCGCACCGCCACGCAGCACCTTCGCGCTCGATTGCAAACAGGTTGTAGGCCGCTGCCGGATAGCGGCCATGTGCGACCGCGGATGCCGAAGGCACCCCGATCGCGGGTATCGAACCGTTCGGCCCGTCGATCCATATCGTCGAATGAACGTGATCATGCCCGTGCAGGACCAGTTCCACGCCGTGCTGCTTCAGAACCGCCAGCAGTTGCGATGAATCGGTCAGCCGCTTGATGCGTGAACCCGACCGCAGCGGATGATGAATCAGCAGAACGCGAAACGCCTGCTCGGCGGACAGGCCTGCCAGCATGCGCCCGAGCGCATCCAATTGGGTGCGCCCGAGCCGCCCCGTCGCCATCAATGGCGGCGTCGGGACCGCTGACGATACGCTGATCAGCGCCAGCGGGCCGCGCCGGCGCAGCGACGGAAACGTGACGCCGGCATCGGTCGCGTCGTCGCCATCACGATAATTTCCCCAGGCTTCCGCAAAGCGATGCTGGGTGGCGCGGACATAGGCGTCGTGATTACCGGGGATCACCGTGACACGCTCCGGTGCGCCGACGCTTTCCAGCCATGCCCGCGACGGCGCAAACTCAGCTTCGAGCGCGAGATTGACAAGGTCGCCGGTGATCGCGATGTGGTCCGGCTTCTGCGCCTGCAGGTCCGACACCAGCGTATCGAGCACATCGCGCTTGTGGACTTTTCGGCGGTTGCGGGTCCAGTTGAGATAGCCGAGCGCGCGCTTGCCGGCGAGATCGCGAAGCCGCGGCACGGGCAGGGGCGGAAGATGCGGATCGGACAGATGGGCCAGCGTGAATGCCGCCATCACCTGCATCCGCTTCTGTTATGCGTGCGATGGTGCCGCTGCACGATCATCTCGTGATATCCTGTAAAATCCTGCAATGTATTGGCAAGCGGGCCGCCGCAACGCAAGGATCAAACGCGATGTTCGGATATCAGGGATTTCGATGGCGATGACGCTGCAAGACTTGCGAAAGATGTCCGAGCCGGCGCTGCGGCGGATTTTTCATCTCTATTGGCGGTTCGCCCGTGGCATGACGCTTGGAGTCCGCGCCGTGGTGCTGGACCGCGACAACCGGGTGTTTCTGGTCCAGCACAGCTACGTCTCAGGCTGGCATCTGCCGGGTGGGGGCGTCGAAGTCGGCGAAACATTCGGCGACGCGCTGCGACGCGAATTGGTGGAAGAGGGGAGAATTGAAGTGCTGGGCGAACCGGCCCTGCATGGTCTGTTCCTCAACAGCCACGTTTCCCGTCGAGACCATGTCGCGGTCTATCTGATCCGCAATTTCAGCCAGGATCGCCTGCCCGAGGCAAATCGCGAGATCATCGCCTGTGGTTTCTTCGCAGCGAACGCGCTGCCGGCGGAGACGACCCAAGGTACTCGCCTGCGAATCGCCGAAGTGCTGGAAAGCAGGGAGCCAATTTCCACCTGGCGTTAGCGAACGTTAGCGATCGATGATCGGGGGCAAAGCTGCTGGCCTATTTGGCGCAAGTCCCGATCAACAAGAACTGATCGGTTCGAAATTTGGCGGGGCCGGGACGATGGACCGCGCCTCCGCTTGATGCTATCCCGCGCGTACCCATGAGCGACCTCTCTCTCACAATCCTGGCCGAAACCGCCAACGATGCGCAGGCGATCGAGCGCCTGCACGAGCGCACGTTCGGCCCCGGCCGCTTCGTCCTGAGCGCTTATCGGATTCGCGAGCATGTCGATCACCTGCTCGATCTGTCGTTCACGGCCCGGATCGGAACGCTGCTGGTGGGCTCGGTGCGCCAGTTGCCGATTCTGATCGGCGATACCAAGGCTTTGATGCTGGGGCCGCTGACGGTCGAGCCGCCGTTTCGCAGCCGCGGTGTCGGCCGAGCGCTGCTGGATCGCGCGCTCCGGGACGCCAAAGCCAAGGGGCACCGTCTCGTGGTGCTGGTCGGTGACGAAACCTATTACAGCCGCGTCGGTTTCAAGGCTGTTCCCAAGGGACGGGCGAGCATGCCGGGACCGGTCGACTACGGCCGCCTTCTGGTGGCCGAGTTGGTCGATGGCGCCTTCACCGGCGTTTCCGGAGCGATTCGGCCGGACTGGAGCACGGCGCAATAGAATCGGCGCAGGCGCTGCCGGTTCACCTCTCCCTGCAAGCGGTCCGCAAGCGGGGAGAGGGAGATCATTATCTGCTAGAATTTCAGATTGGCAAAAGCCCGGACGCCGATACCCGGCATCAGAACCTCGTCCTTGTTGTACGAAACCGAATTGCGGATATTCTCGTTCAACAGATTATTGCCGACCAGACCGACCGTCATTTCGCGGGCTCCGAAATACGCCGGATCCAGTTTGGTCTTGTAGCTGATTTCCGCCTTCAGCAGATTATAGCCGGCGGTAGGCGTTTCGCCGATAACCGCGATGTCGTTTTGTGCGAACGCGTGCAGCAGGTTGACGCGCATGAGCCAATTGGCATCACGCCAGAACACCCCACCCCCGACGCGCACCGGCGGAATCCGCGGAACGTTGGTGCCATCGGTAAAGGTGGCGCGAACAATATCGAACTGGTTCTCGATGCCCCACATACCGCCGTAGAATTGTGAGATATCGAGCTGGCTCTGGAATTCGCCGCCGCGGAAGATCGCGTTCCGCTGCGAATACACCGCCTGCTTGAGTTCGGCGTCCGGGGCACCGCACGAATCGAAAGTGCCGTCGCACATCACGCCGGTGAGCCGCCGAAATATGAAATTGTCGAAGCGGGTGTAATAGGCCGTCGCTTCGAAGCGCAGCGGGCCGGTGGCTCTTCGCAGTCCGATTTCGACCGATTTGGCGGTCTCGATCGTCAGGTTCGGGTTGCCGATGTCGAATGTGCCGGTCGCATCATGCGCGCCGCGCGAGAACAATTCGGCCGGCTTCGGCGCGCGCTCGACATATTGCGCCGTGATGCTGCCGACTAGATCGTACGGAAGGTTCTGGAGCAGGCCAACGCTGCCGCTCTTTGGCGTGAAGTTCAGATTTCGCGCGATGCTCGTCTGCGGATTGCCGTCGGGCAGAAAATCGACGGGGAAATTGGGCGTCGAACCGAACAAATCGACATGCTCGATCCGGCCGGCGATCTGGGCTTTGGTCGAAGGGGTAAACTGGAATTCGTTGAAGACATAACCCGCTTCACGGGTGTTACGGTTCGGGTCCCACAGGCCATTGAAGAGCGTGCCCGGATTGTCCGGGCTCGGCGCGGTCAGTTCCTGATGCCCCGCCTGCAGGCCGAACGCCGTCGTCACCGTCGCAAAGCGGGCGTTGAACGGCATCAACTGCACTTCGACTCGGGCTTCCTGTTCTTTATTGGTAAAAGTCTGCCGCACGCCGAGCGTTGTCAGGTCGGCGGGATCTGCGAGGCCAATCTCGTTGTGCCTGTAGTCGGTGGCACCCGCCCAGAAGCGGATGGCATCGATCGCCGCCGCGTCGGGCCGATACTCGCCCTTGGCGGTGATTTTGGTCTGGTGCGCGTCGATCCGGGTCTGGTGATCGGCGCCATCGATGCCAGGGACGTGATACAGCGTATCGTTCTGCGTAATCGCAGCACCAATGAAGCCGCCTTGGAAAATATAGGAGCCTCCGATCGACGCACCATCCGCCTGCATGGCCGAATTCGGCTGCCGGCCGTTGAATGGCTTAGTGGGATCAGTCAGGTACGGATAGCTCGGGATACTGTAGTCGGTGGCCTTGCGGCCATAGGCGTCGGCATGGAACGCGAAATTACCGCCGCCGGTATCGAGCAGGATGCCGCCATCGACACCCCGGTCGACGGAATTGACGGCCGTTCGGGTTTCGACGGTTGTGCAGGCTGGGGCTTCCGCACCTGCCAGCGGCGCCTTGGCCG
>WNGK01008748.1_pt1 | contig 10480 bp, 11 predicted proteins | sample 5400601 | NCBI WGS metagenome assembly WNGK01 (sample SAMN13153376, study PRJNA577476) | soil metagenome | isolation source: 60 cm soil or saprolite under Garry oak tree replicate 1 | place: USA:California | collected 2016-06-15
CCCCCCAAGCATCCGCCGGGGGCCCGTCGGATCCCACGGTCCCCCGCGGCGATAGCCACGGAAACCACATATCCGCTCAAGGGTGATCCCTCCCGCGGCCAGGTAGGATTCCGGTTTCCGTGCCCGCGGTTCGAACCGGCCGCGCGGACTGAGAGGAGACGGCGACGAGCACGCTTCAGGCCATCGTGCTGGGCATCGTGCAGGGGCTGACCGAGTTCGCCCCGGTGTCCAGCTCGGGCCACCTCATCCTCGTGCCCTGGCTGTTCCACTGGAGCATCCTCACCAACGAACAGCTCAACAAGACGTTCGACGTGGCCCTGCACATGGGGACGTTCCTCGGGGCGGTGGTCTATTTCTGGCGCGACCTCACCATGTACCTGGCGGCGTGGCTTCGAAGCATCCGCCGCCGCCGCATCGACGAGATCGAGGAGCGGATGGCGTGGTACCTGGTGATCGGCACCATCCCGGGGGCCGTGACGGGCGCGCTGCTCGAGGACGTGATCGAAAAGAAGCTGGGGCAGCCCTGGATCATCGCGGTGATGCTGGCGGTGTTCGGGGTGGTCCTGTACGTGGTGGACCGAAGGGCGAAGCAGGACCGAACGTTCCGCCACATGCGGATGTCCCACGCGATCCTCATCGGGCTGGCCCAGGCCGTGGCCCTGCAGCCCGGGGTGTCGCGCTCGGGCATCACGATCACGGCGGCGAGGGGCCTGAGGTTCGAACGCGAACGGGCCGCCCGGTTCTCGTTCCTCCTGTCGATCCCGATCATCGGCGGGGCCGGCCTGTACAAGGGGGCGAAGATCCTCGCCGGCAAGGAGCAGATCCCGCATTCGTTCTACGGGGCCTTCGCCTGGGGGATCGCGGCCTCCGCGGTGAGCGGCTTCCTGGTGATCTGGGGGCTGCTGGCCTACCTGCGGCGTCGGAACTTCGCCCCCTTCGCCATCTACCGGCTGGCCGCCGCGGCGTTCGTGTTCGCCATCATCACCACGGGCGTTCGCCCGGCCCGCATCCCGCCCAGGGCGACGGCGGGCCAGGCCGTGACCCGCTCCGCGCCGGCTCAGGCCCCGCTGGCGGAGGGGGCGCTCATCCGTTGGGCCGATCGCCCGACAGCAGGGGCAGCCGGACGATGAAGGTCGAACCAGCCCCGAGGCCGGTCTCCACGGTGACCGTGCCTCCGTGGTTCTCCGCGACGTGCTTGACAATCGACAGGCCCAGCCCGGTGCCGCCGGTCTCCCTCGACCTGGCTCGGTCGACCCGGTAAAAGCGTTCGAACACCCGCGTTCTGTCTCGGGCCGGGATGCCGATCCCCGTGTCGCTTACCACCAGCACGGCGTGGCCGCCCCCTGAGGTCACCGAGACGTCGACCGTCCCTCCCGGGCGCGTGTACTGGATGGCGTTCTCCACCAGGTTCCGAACCAGCAGCCCCAGGTCGCGGAGGGACCCCCGGACCAGCGCCGACGAGCGGTCCGACAGGCCGAACCGCAGGCCCGCCTCCGCCGCCCGCTCGCGGTTCCGGTCCACCTCATCGGCCACCAGCCGGTCCAGCCGGATCTCATCGTCGCCCGCCTCGCGCCCTTCGAGGCGGGTCAGGTCGAGGAGATCCGACACCACGCGGCCCAGCCGGCCAGCCTCGCGTTCGAGCTGGGAGGCGAACCGGGGAATGGCCTGGGCGTCGTCCCGGACCGCCGTGGCGATCGTCTCGGCCAGGGCCTGCACCGAGGCCACCGGGGTCTTCAGCTCGTGGGATGCGTTCGCCACGAAGTCTCGCCGGACGGCGTCGACCGCCCTGGCCTCGGTGACGTCACGGGTGACGAAGAGGATCCTGCCGTCGTTCGGCACCGGCACGGCGGTGGCGTCGATGATGCGGGACGAGGATCCCGCCACCACCTCCCGGCGAACGGAGATGCCCGACCGCGCCGCCTCCGCGACGGCCTGTTGCAGGGTGGCCGGCGTGAGCTGACCGGTGGTGGGCAACGCTCCGATGAGGCGTCGCGAGCTTTCGTTCTGGTACAGGACGGTGCCGTCGCCGTCGACCAAGGCCACGCCCTCCTCCAGGGTCGAGAGGATGGCGTCCCGGGCGCTTCGCTCGAGTTCGAGGGCGGCGATGCGGGTGGCGATCTCCGAACGCATCTCGTTGACGGCCCGGGCCAGCGCCACCAGCTCTGTGGTGCCTCGCTCGGGGACGTGGGCTTCCAGGTCGCCGGCGGCCACCCGTTCGACCGAGCGGGACATCTCGGTGAGCGGCCGGGTGACCCCTCGGGCGATGAGGGTCAGCGCGGCCAGCCCGGCCAGCGCCGCGAAGGCCAGCCCCGCGGCGAGGATGGCTCGAACGACTCGAAGCCGCGACTGCACCGAGGTCAGGGGAAGGGCCACACGGACGATCCGGCCTCCCGCCGGCGGCAGGGCCACATACCGGAACGGGATGCCGATGGTGGCGCTGGGCCGGGACGAGACGCCCACGTGTCCGGCCAACGCCTGGACCACCTCCGGCCGGGTCCGGTGGTTCTCCATCGTCGCCGGGTCGTGTTCGGAGTCCGCGAGGACCACTCCGTCGGTCCGGATGACCGTGATCCGAACGCCCATGGCCCGGCCCAGCGCGATGATGCCGCTCTCCACAGGGTCGCCGGGAGGAAGCGTCTGCTGCACGGCGCGGGCGTCGGAGACGAGCGAGTCGGTGAGCTGCTCGACGAAGTAGTGCTCGAGGACCCGGTCGACCACGACCCCCAGAGCGAGGAGCACCCCGAGCACCGCGACCGCGTGCCACAGCAAGAGCCTCCCCGTCAGGGTTCGAGGCCGGACCGGGGCGCCGAACGGAGCCATGCCGAACACGAGTCTACGGTCGAGCCCATGAGTGAGGAGTGGAAGACCGCCCCGGCTATCCTGTCCGCGAGGCGATGATCCCGACCGTCCTGTTCGTGTGTGTGCACAACGCGGGCCGCAGCCAGATGGCGGCGGCGCTGCTGGATCGCCACGGCGAGGGGCGGGTCCGGGTCCTGTCCGCCGGCAGCGCGCCGGCCGGGGAGGTCCACCCGGGCGTTCTGAAGTCCATGCGAGAGCTGGGGATCGACCTGTCGAAGGAGCGCCCGAAGCTCATCACCGACGGGGCGGTGCGGGAATCGGACGTCGTGGTGACGATGGGCTGCGGCGACGCCTGCACCGTCTACCCGGGCAGGCGGTATCTGGACTGGGACCTCCCCGATCCCGCAGGGAAGACGCGAGAGGAGGTCCGGGCGATCCGGGACGAGATCGAACGCCGGGTCCTGGCCCTCCTGGCCGAGCTCGTCCCGGCCGCGTCCACCTCCTAGCTCCCAGCCCGCGTTCCTTGTTCACCTTCCGTTCACCCCGGGTGGTCCCTCCCGTTCACCTGGGGCAACTAGGTTCGCCGCAGCGGAAGGAGGACGGATGAACAGAGCACGAAGGGTGACGGCCGGCGCCGCGGCCGTGCTGGCTCTCGGACTGTTGGCGGCGGCGTGCGGAAGGAGCGACGCGAGCTCGGGCCCCGGCGCTGCCGTGAGCTTCAAAGGGGCCGCGCTCACCGGGGCCGGGGCCACGTTCCCCGACCCGATCTACGAGCTGTGGTTCAAGGACTTCCAGAAGGTCGAGCCCGGGGCCAAGATCAACTACCAGGCCATCGGCTCGGGGGGCGGCGTCCAGCAGTTCACCGCGAAGACCGTGGACTTCGGCGCTTCGGACGCGCCGCTCAAGCCGGAGGAGGAGCAGGCCCTTCCGGCTCCGGCCCTCGAGATCCCCACCGTGCTGGGCGGCGTGGTGATCGCCTACAACGCCCAGGGCGTGGCCTCCGGGCTCAAGCTCGACGGGGCCACGGCGGCGGACATCTTCCTGGGCAAGGTGCAGACCTGGAACGACCCGGAGATCGCCGCGCTGAACCAGGGAGCCAACCTCCCGCCCACCCAGATCCAGATCGTCCACCGCTCCGACGAATCCGGGACCACGAAGGTCTTCACGTCGTGGCTGTCCAAGGAGAGCTCCGCGTGGGAGCAGAGGGTCGGCGCCGACAAGGCCGTGCAGTGGCCGGTTGGTGTCGGCGGCGACGGCAACGACGGTGTGGCCGCGGCCATCAGCCAGACCGACGGGGCCATCGGCTACCTGTCGTTCGACTTCGCCGTGTCGAGCGGCCTCGGTGTGGCCCAGCTCAAACGGGACAGCGATGGGCAGTTCGTGGCACCCTCCGTGGACGCGATCAGCGCGGTCGGCGGGGGTCTGAGCTTCCCCATCACGGGCGACACGAACATCCTGAACTCCCCGGCCCCGGGGGCGTACCCCATCTCCACGACCACCTACCTGCTGGTCTACAAGGACCTATCGGTCCTAGGCAGCAAGGACAAGGCCCAGACGCTGGTGGACCTCCTGAACTGGACGCTGACGAGGGGTCAGGGCGAGGTCACGACACTGAACTATTCCCCGCTCCCCTCGAGCATCGCCCAGCAGGCCATCGGCCTCCTGGGCCAGTTGAGGTTCGGGAGCACCACGCTGGCTCCCTCGTCCTCGGTGAAGTAGCGAAGACGTGGCGGTCGCGGCACCGGCTCGGCCCCCGGGAGCGCCGCTCAAGCGGCGCTCCCGGCTGGGCGACCGGCTGTTCCGCGGATCGTCGCTGGCGGTCGGCCTGGGGCTGGTGGGCCTGCTGGTCCTCCTGCTCGTGGTCCTGGGCTCCGGAGGCGAACGCGCATTCGGCAGGTTCGGCGCCCACTTCCTCATCGGGCGGAACTGGAACCCGGTGTTCGGCCGGGAGGAGTTCGGGGCGCTGCCGTTCATCTTCGGGACGATGGTGACCTCGGCAGTGGCCATCGTCCTAGCCGTGCCGGTGGCGGTCTCTCTGGCCCTGCTGCTGTCGGAGCTCCGGCTGGGGTGGCTGTCGAACGCCCTGGCGGTGTTCGTCGATCTGCTGGCGGCGATCCCGTCGGTCGTGTACGGCCTGTGGGGACTGTTCGTCATGAAGCCCGTGTTCGACCATCGCGTGGAGCCCTTCCTGTCGAAGACGATCGGGAAGGTGCCGGTGGTCGGGGCGCTGTTCCGGGGGAACCCGGCCGGGGGCGACCTGTTCACGGCCGGGGTGATCCTGGCCGTCATGATCCTGCCCATCGTCACGGCGGTGAGTCGCGAGGTGGTGGCCACCGTGCCGAAGGAGCTCCGGGAGGGCGCGCTTGCCCTGGGAGCCACCCGGTGGGAGACGGTTCGAATGGCGGTCCTGCCCTATTCGCGGAGCGGGATCGTGGGAGCGTCGATGCTTGGGCTGGGCCGGGCCCTGGGCGAGACCATCGCCGTGTCGCTGCTGGTGGGCAACGGCCTGGGGATCGGGGCGTCGCTGTTCAGGCCCGGCTACACGATCCCCGCCGTCATCGCCAGCGAGTTCCGCGAGGCCACCAGCGTCGGGGTGCATCGTTCGGCTCTCCTCGCGCTGGCCGTGGTGCTGGTGGCGATCGCCCTGGTCTTGGCGGCGCTGTCGAGGCTGCTGGTCCGAAGGGCCTCGAAGCTCTTCGGGACGGAGGTGCCGCCCGACCTCTCGGCCAGCGCCTTCAGGGGCGCAGGGGGAGGCGTCTAGTCGTGGCAGCGGCGACCGTGGCGCTGGGGGCCCCTCTTCATGCCCTTAGCCGCCGCCGCCGGTTCAAGAACCGGGCGTTCACGATGGCCCTGTGGGGCTCTGGCTTCCTGGCGATGCTGCCGCTGGTGTTCATCGCCGGCTACGTCGTCGCCAGGGGCGTGAGGGCGCTCAACGTCGACTTCTTCACCAAGGAACCGGCGGCGCCCGGCCAGCCCGGCGGAGGCATCGTCCAATCCTTCATTGGCAGCGGCCTCATCGTGGGGATGGCCACCCTGTTCTCGGTGCCGCTCGGGCTGATGGCCGCGATCTATCTGGCCGAGTACGGTCGGGGCAAGCTCGCCTCGGCCATCAGGTTCGTCGCCGAGATCCTCCTGTCCACGCCCTCCATCGTGGCCGGAGCGTTCATCTGGGCGGTGATCGTGGTGACGCTGGGCAACTTCTCGGCCTTCGCCGGGTCGGTCGCCCTGACCGTGCTGATGTGGCCGATCATCGCCCGGGCCTCTGAGGAGGTCCTGAGGCTGGTTCCCCAGGAGGTCAAGGAGGGCGCGCTGGCTCTGGGCATCCCTCGGTGGAAGGTCGTCCTTCGGGTGGTCCTCCCGACCGCGGGTGCAGGCATCCTGACCGCGGTGATGCTGGCGGTGGCGCGAGGGTTGGGGGAGACCGCACCGATCCTGCTCACGGCCCTCGGCAACGACTTCGTCAACATCCATCCCATGCAGCCGACCGACGCCATCCCGCTTCGCGTCTACAGCTATGCCCGAACCCCCGTAGTGGCCCAGCACGAACTGGCCTGGGGGGGCGCCATTATGCTGTTGGTGGGGGTGTTGCTCCTATCAATAACGGCGCGAGCTCTCTCCAATCGACAGCGACGGCGGAGTGGGTGAGGGGCTTGGAGGTCTCCAGCCTCTCCGCGTGGTTCGGCTCCCTCCAGGCGCTGAAGGACGTGACGGTGTCCTTCCCCTCGCGGTCGGTCACCGCGGTGATCGGCCCCAGCGGATGCGGCAAGTCGACGTTCGTTCGGTGCCTGAACCGGATGCACGAAGAGGTTCCCGGGGCCCGCGTCTTCGGCAAGGTCCTGTTCGACGGGGAGGACATCTACGCCCCCGACGTCGACCCGGTGGAGATCCGCCGGCGGATCGGCATGGTGTTCCAACGACCCAACCCGTTCCCCACGATGAGCGTGCTGGACAATGCGGTGGCCGGCCTGAAGCTCGCCGGCGGCCAGTCGAAGGAAGAGCTCAGGCGGCGTGGCGAGGAGGCCCTGCGGGCGGCCGGCCTGTGGGAGGAGGTCAAGGACCGCCTCGACGCGTCGGCGGCCCGGCTGTCGGGGGGGCAGCAGCAGCGTCTGTGCATCGCCCGGGCCCTCGCCGTGGAGCCGGAAGTCCTGCTGATGGACGAACCGGCCTCGGCCCTCGACCCCGCCTCGACGCTCCGGATCGAGGAGCTCATCGACGAGCTGAAGCAGCGGTACACCGTGGTCATCGTGACCCACAACATGCAGCAGGCCGCCAGGGTGGCCGAGTGGACCATGTTCATGCTGTCGGGCGAGCTGATCGAGTTCGGTCCCACCAACAAGGTCTTCACCCGGCCCGACGACCGCCGGACCGAGGACTATGTGACCGGGCGGTTCGGTTAAAGGCCGGCGGCCGCGAGGAGGCGTCGCGATGCTCGAAACCCGAAAGCGCTTCCACGAGGAGCTGAACGCCCTGGAGAGCGAGATCCTCGGCCTGGGGGAGCGGGCCGAGCTGGCGCTGTCGCGGGCCGTGGACGGCCTGGTTCGAAAGGACGGGACACTCTCGGAGCAGGTCATCGCGGACGACGACGCCATCGATGCGACGTACATGGACGTCGAACGGCGAATCCTCGGTCTCCTGGCCACGCAGACGCCGGTCGCCTCGGACCTCCGCCTGGTGTCCGCCATCATGCACATCAACCTCCACCTGGAGCGGGTGGGGGACATGGCGGTCAACATCGCGAAGATGTCTCTGGTCACCATGGACCTGCCCGCCAGCGAGACCGTGCTCAGCCATCTCGAGGAGATGGGCGCCGTGGCCGGCACGATGCTTCGCACCGCCATCGACTCCTTCGCCCGTCGCGACCTCGACCTGGCCCAGCGGCTCCCGCAGATGGACGACCCCATCGACCTACTGAACCGGAACATGTACCGGGAGGTGGCCGCCTTGGCCTCGGACCCCTTGATGCTGGAGTGGGGCCTTCGGATGAACGTGGTCTCCCGGCAGCTCGAGCGGGTGGGGGACCACGCCGTCGACATCGGAGAGCAGGTGGCGTTCCTCCTGACCGGGGAGTTCCGGGAGTTCACCGACGCCTCGCACCCCGAGATCACCGCCACCGGATCCGGGGGCACCGGCTCCGGAGGGCCATGAGCGACGACGGCAAGACCCCGACCGCCAGGATCCTGCTGGTCGAGGACGAGGCCGCCCTGGCCGAGAGCGTCTCCTACAACCTGGCCAGGGAGGGTTTCGTCGTGGCGAGCGCGGCCGACGGCGAAGCGGCCCTGACCCGATTCCGGAGCGAACGGCCGTCGCTGGTCATCCTCGACCTCATGCTGCCGAAGCTTTCCGGCCTGGACGTGTGCCGGGCCATCAGGGCCGAATCCGACGTGCCGATCCTGATCCTCACGGCGAAGGACTCCGAAGTCGACAAGGTCACCGGTCTGGAGCTCGGCGCCGACGACTACGTGACCAAGCCGTTCTCGATGCGCGAGCTGGTGTCTCGGGTCCGGGCCCACCTCCGCCGGGCGGCGGGGCGCCGCCCCAGCGCTCACGTCCTGGACCGCCTCTACGGCGGCCCCGTGGAGCTCGACCCCGAGGGGCACGAGGCCTTCGTCGGGGGCGAGGCCGTGCCGCTCACCCCCAAGGAGTTCGAGCTCCTGGAGACGTTCCTCACCCGCAGGGGCCGCCTGCTGACGAGGGAGTTCCTGATCGACGAGATCTGGGGACCCGACTATGTGGGCGACACCAAGACCCTCGACGTGCACGTGAAGCGGCTTCGGCAGAAGGTCGAACCGGACCCCCACCGGCCCCGCCACATCCTCACGGTGCGGGGTCTCGGGTACAAGTTCGTGGACTGAACGGGCGGCCCGGCCCCGCCCCGCAGATGACGGCGAGGTGGCCGGATGGCCGGGAGGTGGACGGCTCCTCTAGTATTCGGGACGGCCCACTCCCCATGGCATCCCAGGAGAACGAGATGAGGTTTCGGATCATCCCTCGCGAGGAGAGCTTCTACGAGCTCTTCGAGAAGGACGCGGCGAACCTGACCGAGACCGCCAAGCTCCTGCAGAAGCTGATCGTCGACTTCCACGACCCCGAGGCCGGCCACGCCGAGATCCGCCAACGCGAGCACGAAGGCGACGAGATCACCCACCAGATCATGCGCTCGCTCAACACCACGTTCGTCACGCCGTTCGACCGGGAGGACATCCACCGGCTCGCATCGGGCGTCGACGACATCCTCGACGGGATCGAGGCCGTGGCCGACCTGCTGGTGCTGCACCGGATCGAGCATCCGCTCCCCGAGATGGCCCAGCAGGCCGACATCCTGGCCCGGGCCACCGAACAGTGCTACCAGGCCATGGTCGGCCTCAGGGGCTTCGCCGGGCTCGACCAGTACTGGGTGGAGATCAACCGGCTGGAGAACGAAGGCGACCGGGTGTACCGCCAGACGGTGGCCCGCCTGTTCTCCGGGGACTACAAGGCCATGGACGTGCTGAAGTGGAAGGATCTGGTCGACCAGATGGAGTCGGCCATCGACGGATGCGAGGACGTGGCGAACACGCTCGAGTCCATCGTCCTGAAGCACGCATGAGAGGTCGGTAACCGATTGGTTACCCCCGGCCTGGTCCTGGTCATCCTGGTCGCCCTGTCGTTCGACTTCTTCAACGGGTTCCACGACGCGGCGAACTCCATCGCCACGGTGGTCTCGACCAGGGTGCTGAAGCCCTCCTACGCGGTGATCTGGGCGGCATTCTGGAACTTCATCGCCTTCGTGGTGTTCGGGACGAAGGTCGCGGCGACCATCGCCAAGGACGTGGTCAAGCCCGAGGTGTTCACCCTCGGAGTGGTGTTCGCCGGCCTGATCGGGGCCATCGCGTGGGACGTCATCACCTGGTACCTCGGGCTGCCCACGTCGTCCTCGCACGCGCTGGTGGGAGGGATGGCGGGGGCCGCGGTGGCCCGATCCGGGTGGCACTCGCTGCTGGCCACGGGATTCCGGAAGATCGCGGTGTTCATCGTGCTGTCGCCCATCATCGGACTGCTCCTGGGGTTCACGATCCTGGTCCTGGTGCAGTGGGTGTTCCACCGGTATCGGCGGGTGGACCGGCTGAACAAGGGGTTCCGGCGAACCCAGCTGCTCTCCGCGGCCGCCTTCAGCCTGGGGCACGGGGCGAACGACGCCCAGAAGACGATGGGCGTGATCCTGGCGGTGCTGATCGCCACCGGGATCAAGGCCCCCACCGCCGGGGTGCCCCTGTGGGTGGTGCTTTCGGCCCATGCGGCCATCGCGCTCGGGACCCTCTCGGGAGGCTGGCGGATCATCCACACCATGGGATCGAAGATCACGAAGCTGCAGCCGGTGGGAGGGGCCAGCGCCGAGACGGCCGCCGCGGCCACACTGTTCTTCACCGCGGCGCACGGCATCCCCGTCTCCACGACGCACACCATCACCGGGGCCATCGTGGGGGTGGGGTCCACCCAACGGTTGTCTGCGGTCAGATGGGGGGTGGCGAGACGGGTGGTGTGGGCCTGGCTCCTCACCATCCCCGGGGCCTTCGCCGTGGCCTGGCTGGTGTTCCTTCCCTTCAAGGCGGGTGGGTAAGGTGAGGCGAACGATCGGTCGCCGGGCGCTGTTCTTCTTCGCGCTGGTGGTGATCTCGCTGGCCCTCTACTACCCGACGCCGCC
>WNGK01009282.1_pt1 | contig 10480 bp, 10 predicted proteins | sample 5400601 | NCBI WGS metagenome assembly WNGK01 (sample SAMN13153376, study PRJNA577476) | soil metagenome | isolation source: 60 cm soil or saprolite under Garry oak tree replicate 1 | place: USA:California | collected 2016-06-15
GCGGGGCTCAGCCCGGAGGCCGCCCTCAAGGAAGCGCACGGCCGCGTCGAGGAGATCTACAAGGTCAGGCGGAGCTAGTCCGCGTCGCTCCCATGAGCATCAGCACCGCCGAGCTCAGAGCCAAGACCGCCCTCGGCCCGAAGCGCACGGGGCCGCTCGTCGGCCTCGCCCGCATGCTGGGCCCGGACTACCGGCTCGGCTATCTCTTCATCTTGCCCACCGTGGTGCTGGTGCTCGCGCTCGTCGCCTATCCCTTCTGCTACGCGATCTACCTGAGCATGACGCGGAAGTACGTGGGGGTGCCGCCCGTCTTCGTGGGCTTCGACAACTACGTCAAGATCACCTTCGACGGCTTCTTCCAGCGCGCCGTCGTCAACAGCTTCATCTTCACCTTCGGCTCCGTGGGCGTGAAGCTCGTCCTCGGCATGCTGATGGCCCTGGTCCTGACCTCGGGCATCCGCTTCCGGAGCTTCTGGACGGGCGTGCTCCTGATTCCGTGGGTGGCGCCCACGGTGGTCTCGGCCCTGAACTTTCTGTGGATCTTCGACTACAGCCTCGGGGTGCTGAACTATCTCCTGGTCAAGGTCTTCCACCTCTTGCCCCAGGGCGTGGGATGGCTCAGCGAGCCCGGCACGGCCATGGCCTCGGTGATCGGCGTCAACATCTGGCGCGGCTTCCCCTTCTTCGGGATCTCGTTCCTGGCGGGCCTGCGCGCCATCCCCGGCGAGCTGTACGAGGCCGCGGCCGTCGACGGCGCCGGCACCCTGCAGCGCTTCCGTCACGTGACGCTGCCCGGGATCAAGAACATTCTCATCATCGTGATGCTGCTCTCGACCATCTGGACCTTCAACGACTTCCAGATCGTCTACATCCTGACCAGGGGCGGCCCCGGCGGCGCCACCCAGGTCCTGCCCGTTTTCACCTACGAGATCGCCTTCGGCGCCCAGCGCCTGGGCGAGGCCATCGCCGTCGCGCTCTACATGCTGCCCGCGCTGGCCGCCGTCATCATCGTCCTCGCGCGCTACATGCGGAAGGGACGGGCCAGATGATTTTCGCGCTGAAGCGCGCCCGGCTGTTCGAGTTGAGCGACGGCCTGAGGCCGGCGCGAGACGAGAGCTGGGTAGATCCCGCAGGCGTGGCCGTTCGAGCTGAAGGGCGAAGCCCTGAGGTAAGAGCTGAGTTGATCCGCGATGAGGCGAGGGCTGAATAGATGAACAAGGGATTGGTGGCCCGGCTTCAGCTGATGGGCTCCTACGGCTTCCTCGTGAGCCTGCTCGTCATCGTGGTCTTTCCCTTCTACTGGATGACCGTCACGTCCTTCAAGGGCGAGGATCAGATGCGGAGCCTCGTGAGCATGTTCTGGCCGAGCCCTCCCGTCACAGAGAACTACGAGCACCTCCTGCGCAAGACGGAGTTCGTCTCGTGGTTCCGCAACAGCGTGTTCGTGGCGATCAGCAGCACCTTCGTGGCCACCGCCATCGGCACCATCGGCGCCTACGCCCTCGCCCGGCTCAAGTTCCTCGGGCGCGCCTTCATGTCGAGCGCCGTGCTCATCACCTATCTCGTGCCGCCCTCCATTCTCTTCATCCCGCTCTACGCGCAGATCCGCACGCTGGGTCTGGCCGACAGCCTGGGCGGGCTCATCGCCGCCTATCCGTCCTTCACCATTCCCTTCGTGACCTGGCTGCTCATGGGCTACTTCGAGTCCATCCCCGTCGAGCTCGAGGAGGCGGCGATGATCGACGGCGCCACGCGCTTTGGCGCCTTCCGGCGCGTGATCCTGCCCTTGGCAGCTCCCGGCGTGCTCGCCGCGGGCCTCTACGCCTTCACCCAGGCCTGGAACGAGTTCCTCTACGCCCTCGTCTTCATCACCGACGTCAAGCTCAGGACCCTGCCCGTGGGACTGTCCACCTTCATCACGGGCGACGTCTATGGCTGGGGGTATCTGATGGCGGGCGCCGTGCTGACCACGCTGCCCGTGATCGCCGCCTACATCTATCTTCAGAAGTACATGGTCGAGGGACTGACGGCCGGGAGCGTGAAGGGCTAGACGTCCGTGGCGCCCCCGGGCCGGCCGGAGGCCGGCGAGCTTCGGCCCGAGCCCTCGGGAGTCGGCTGGACCCGCACTCGGCGCCACTGTCGCAGCGCCACCTCGCCCGCTGCTGCCCCGCGCGGCTTTCGGACGTCGGCGGCCTTGCTCACGTGCACCTCGACCCGGCCCGCGCGCCGAGCCTTCGAGTGCCAGGCGGCCAGCTCGGCGGCGCGCCGTACGATCTCGTCCGGCAGCGTCTCGTGCTTGTCCGGGTTGCGGATCACCACATGGCTTCCCGCGACACCGCCCGCGACGTGGAGCCAGAAATCCTCGGGCGCGGCAACCTCGAAGGTGAGGAAATCGTTCTCCTCGTCACCCCGGCCGATCAGCACCTCGAACCCGTCGACGACGACGGTGCGGTACGGTCGGCCCTTGCTCGACATGGTCGCCCTCGAGTGTAGCGAAGGAGGCTGCCTCCGCGCCCCGAATTGCCCCTGCTGTCCTCAGCCGCCGTAGAAGATGGTCGGCCCCAGATCCTTCAGCCAGAGCGTGATGTCGTCGGCCCGGCCTTCGGGCGCCTTGGTCTGCGAGACCTCGACCACCTCGCCCACGAAGATCGAGTGGTCGCCCCGCTCGACGCTGTCGACCAGGCGGCACTCGATCGCTGCCGGCGTGCGCTCCAGGATGGGCGCGCCCGTCGTCCCCCACCGGAACGGCTCGCCCGAGATGGTCTGCCCCTCGCGGGTGGCGGGCTTGAAGAAGGTGAAGGCCATGGGCCCCTGGTCCTTGCCCAGCACATTGAGCGCGAAGGCATTCGAGTGCTTGATGGCGGCATGCGCGTGCGAGTCCGTCTTGACGCCGACGGCCACGAGCGGGGGCGCGAACGACGCCTGGGTCACCCAGTTCACCGTGGCCGCGGCCACCGCGTCGTCCTTGCCCTTGGCCGTCAGCACGTACATCCCGTAGGGGATCATCCGCAGCACGCTCTTCTTCACGTTGGCATCCATGGGTCCTCTCCTCTCGAGGTCTGGGGTGAAGCGCGACGCCGGTGAAGCGCTTCAGTCTTTACCACAGGCCGGGTAGCGAGCGATACCGTGCTCTCCGCGCATCGTCCGCGACGAAGAAGACGCGCAGGACCACGAGTGACGAGCCCATCGCGGGACAGAGGGATCAGGCCGAGACGGCCACGAACCATCGGCCTTCGTGGACGAGGCGCCCGGGCCCGAGCTCGGCGAAAAGCTCGTCCTTCTCGAACACGCGCTTGTAGACGCTCCAGCGCGAGCCGTCGGCGAGCACGCGCTCCTCCCAGCGCGCGCGCGGCTCGGTGCCCCGCGGGCGGCTGCCCACGATCACCACCTCCCCGGCCACGCGGCGCACCTCGGCGAGAAACCGGGGCCGCTCCGTCTCGACGAGGTGGCAGTAGAAGAAGCTCGTGAACACGCGCTCGAAGCTTCGCGGCGCGAAGGGCAGCTCGAGCGCGTCGGAGCGGACGAACCCGGCGCGCGGCGCCTGCCGTCTCGCCAGCTCGAGCATGGCATGGCTCTGGTCGAGCCCGGTCACCTCGCCGGGGAGATGGCGGGTAAGAAAACCCGTTCCGCAGGCGATGTCGAGCGTCCGCGCCGCCGGCAAGTTACGCAGCGCCGCGGCGAGCGTCGCGAGCTCGTCGTCCCAGCCAGGCCGCGCCCGGTCCGCGAAGAGCCCTCGGCCCAGCCACCAGTCGTCGTACTCGCCGGCCCTCGCATGGTAGTAGGCTTTCACGGCCCTAGAGTACCGCCGGCGTGCCGCGTGAGTCTCGACCTCCGCGAACACGCAGGCGCGTTGCGCCTTGTTTCTCGACGTGCCCTCGTGTATGTTTCCCGCACCCCGCGCATCGAAGCGCGGGTCAAACCCAATGGGGGTGCCTCATGAGTGACCAGCCTGTCTCCGGCGACCGACCCAACACCCTGAGCCGTCGCACCTTCCTTCGCGCCGCCGGGGTGGCGGGCGGCGCCGCCCTCGGCCCCGCTGTGCTCCGCAGAAAGGCCGAGGCCCAGGAGACGCCGTCGCCCATCCTGCGCGACCCCGCGGCCAAGCGCGGCGGGACGCTCCGCTACGCCGTCCACAATGCGCCGGCCCACTTCGACGTGCATCAGTCCGGGACCGTGGCCAATATCGGGCCCCAGAGCCCGATGTACGACACCCTGCTCCGTCGCGATCCCAAGGACGGGCAGACCATCATTCCCGACCTCGCCTGGAAGTACGAGATCTCGAAGGACGACAAGAGATACACGTTCCATCTCCGAAAAGGGGTCAAATTCCACGACGGGGCCGACTTTACCGCCGAGGACGTGAAGGCCACCTACGAGCGCATCGTCCGCCCGCCCAAGGGGGTGGTCATCCCGCGCACCCCGCTCTTCGCCACGGTGGGCGAGATCGTGGTCGTCGACCCGCACAAGATCGAGTTCCGCATGACCGAAGCGCGGCCCAAGGCATTCATGCTGGGCTCCTTCGCCAGCGGCTGGAACATCATCGTCAGGAAGAAGACGCTCGAGGAAAACCAGGGCAATCTCCGCCAGGTGATGAACTATCCCGGCACGGGGCCTTTCAAGCATGTCTCCCGGCAGGATAAAGAGGTATGGATCATGGACCGCAATCCCAACTACTGGAACAAGGGATTGCCCTACCTCGACAAGCTCGAGATCTATCACATGTTCCCGTTCTCTCCAGAACTGGGCTCGGCGTTCATCTCCGGTAAGGTCGACTATGCGCGGCTGCTGGACCCCGTGAGCTGGCGTAAGGCCAAGGAGATGCCCGGCGTCACGGCGGCCGCGTTCAATCAGAGCGTGATCCAGGCCTTCTGGACGAACATGAAGAGGAAGCCCCTGGCCGATCCCCGCGTGCGCCGGGCCATCCACCTTGCCATGGACCGGCACACCCTCGTTGAGGTGGTGAAGGATACTGCCCCCATGCAGATTGGCGGGTTCGTCTATCCCTTCCACCCGATGTCGACACCGAAGGCCGAGCTGGAGAAGCGCCTGGGCTACCAGAAAGACGTGAAGCCCGCCGTCCAGGAAGCCCGCCGGCTCATGCAGGAAGCGGGCTATGGCCAGGGCATCAAGGGGCTCGACTTCGTCGTGCGCGACATCCAGACCTTCAAGCTGTGGGCGGTGGCCATCCAGGCCATGCTCAAGGAGCACATCAACATCGAGTGCAACCTGCGCACCGTGCAGACCTCCGTGTGGTTCGACGAGGCGGCCGCGGGCAATTTCGACCTCGCCATCAGCGCCATCGTGTCCAGCCTCATGGATCCATCCGACTACTTCAGCGCGTGGTATGGGCAGAACGGGCCGCAGAACTACTCCGTGTGGACCAACGAGCAGTTCCACTCCCTCACCCGACAGATCGACCGCGAGCTCGACAACACGAAGCGCCAGGCGCTGGTGCGCAAGGCGGAGGCCATTCTCGAGCAGGACCCCCCGCTCATCCCTGTCGCCTACGAGCAGATCTACGACGCGTACTACAACAAGGTGCGGGGACAGAATCCCTCGACGTACTTCGGCATCTACGACGTGGTCCGCTGGGACCAGGTCTGGCTGGCGTAGGGCGCTAGCCGGAGCCCTCTGAGGAGCTCGCCGGGCGAGGCGGGCGGAAGCGCGAGCGATCACGCGTGCGCAAATACCTCGCCCGGCGGGCTCTCTTCGCCCTCGGGACCCTCCTTGGGGTCTCGCTGATCATCTTCGTCGTCCTGCGCATCCTGCCCGGCGATCCGCTCGTGGCCATCCTCGGGGTGGAGGGCCACGCGAGAATGACGAAAGAGGATCGCGTGCGCATCATGCACGATCTGGGGCTCTCCGACCCCCTCCCCGTGCAGTACGTGAACTGGCTCCGCGACATCGCCACGGGCAAGCTCGGCAAGTCGTTCTTCCGGGGTGACACCGTCGCCGATCTCATCCTGCATCGCGGCCCCATCAGCGCGGAGATCGGCATCCTCGCCCTGATCGTGTCGTGGCTGGTGGGACTGCCCGTCGGCATCGTGAGCGCGATCAAGCCCAACAGCTCGCTCGACAACATCGCGCGCTCTCTCGCCATCCTGTTCATCGCCATCCCGGGCTTCTGGCTCGGGATGCTCATCGTGCTCGCGCTCCTGTTCTGGTTCGGCTACAGGACGCCGCTCATCATCGTGCACTTCTGGCAGTCGCCCTGGCAGAACCTCCAGATCGTGATCGGGCCCGCCATCGTCCTCGGGCTCGCCCAGGGCGCGTACATCGCGCGCATGGCGCGCTCGTGCCTGCTCGAGGTGATCCGCGAGGACTACGTGCGCACGGCGCGGGCCAAGGGCGTGGTGGAGCGCCGGGTGGTGCTGGGTCACGCCCTGCCGAACGCGCTCCTGCCCGTCATCACCATCTCCGGCGTGCTCCTCGGCTTCGTCCTGGGCGGCTCGGTGGCCGTGGAGCAGGCCTTCGGCGTCCCCGGCCTGGGGCGCGCGCTCGTCACGGCGGTGATCGAGCGCGACATCATCGTGGTCCAGAATCTCGTGCTGCTCTACGCGGCCATTTTCGTGGTGGTGAACCTGCTCGTGGACCTGAGCTATGCCTGGCTGGATCCGCGCATCCACTATGCCTGAGCCCGCGCACGCGACCGGATCATCGAACGGGGAGCGCTCCGTCGTCCGCGAGCTCATCGCCTTCGCTTCGCGCACGCCCCTGTCCGCGGCCGGCGCCATCGTGGGTCTGCTCATCGTGGCCATCGCGCTGGGGGCGAACTGGGTCGCGCCCCTGGATCCGCTCAAGACCAATTTCCGCCGGATGAACCATGAGCCGGACGCGCAGTCGCTGTTCGGCACCGATCAGGTGGGGCGGGACACCCTCTCCCGCGTGATCCACGGAGCGCGCACGTCGCTCTTCGTGGCCTTCGCGGCCGTGCTCCTCGGGACAACGGTGGGCTCGCTGTGGGGCGTGGCCTGCGGCTATCTCGGCGGGCGCTTCGATCTGGCGAGCCAGCGCATCATGGAGATCTTGCAGGCGTTCCCCGATCTGATCCTCGCCATGGCCATCTCCATGGCCATCGGCACGGGGCTGCCCGCGGTGATCGTGGCCATCGCCATCACCCGCATCCCCTTCGGAGGCCGCGTGATCCGCTCGGTGGCGATCACCGTGCGCGAGATGGCGTACGTGGAGGCGGGGCGCGCCAGCGGCGCCTCCGCGTTCCGCATCATGCGCCTGCACGTCCTGCCCCAGTGCGTGGCGCCGTACCTCGTGCTCGCCACCACGCATCTCGGCGTGGCCATCGTCATCGAGGCGGCGCTGGGCTTCCTCGGCGTGGGCGTGCCGCCGCCGACGCCGACCTGGGGCAACATGCTCGCGGACTCGATCACGGGTCTGGTGCCGCGGTGGTGGCTCGTGCTCTTCCCCGGCCTCGCCATCACCATCACCGTGCTCGCCTTCAACCTGCTCGGCGACGGGATTCGCGACACGCTGGATCCGCGGCTCTCTCCCGGCTTCCTGCGCCTGGTCACCGGCTCGGGACGGGGCGCGGCCACCACCACACCCACCCGGGCGGCTTCGCTTCAGGAGACCAGAACGGGCGCGTAGCGGTTGTTTACTGCCACAGCCGCTTCGTGGCCAGGTCCGCGCCTTCGCGCAGCGCGCGCAGCTTCGCCCACACCACGCTCTCCGCCACGTTCTCCGAGCCCGCGAAGGTGCCGAAGCCGCAATCGGTCGAGGCGATGATCCGCGTGCGATCACCCACCGCCTCCGCCGCCTGGCAGATGCGGTCGGCCACCACCTCGGGATGCTCGACGTAGTTGGTGGTGCTGTCGATCACGCCGGGCAGGAGCAGCATCGTCCCCGGCGGCGGATTCCGCTTGAGCACCTTGTACTCGTGCTGGTGGCGCGGATTGGCCAGGGGCAGGGAGAGCGCGCCCACGCGAGCGCGGTACAGGTGGGGGAGCAACGGCTCCAGCGGCACGTCGTGAGTGTGGGGCCCGTCGTAGTTGCCCCAGCACACGTGCAGGCGGATGCGCTCGGCGGGGATTCCCACGGTCGCCTGGTTGATGGCGTCGACGTGGAGATCGACCATGCCCAGGAAGCGATCGAGCGAATCGTCCTGGAAGAAGCGCGTGCGTTCCATGGCGAGGTCGGGGCAATCCACCTGGAGCACCAGCCCGCGAGAGTGGATGAGCGCGTACTCCTTGCGCATCTCGCGAGACAGAGCGGCGATGTAGGCCTCGTGCGAGTCGTAGTGGGCGCGGAGCAGGATGGTGGCGATGACCCCGGGCGAGGCAGCCGTCATGAAGCGCTCGGCGAATGCGGGCTGAGCCTGGGTGGCGGCGAGGAAGAGATCGCATTCCCGGCCCGCCGCCCCGAGGTCGGCGTAGTCGATCTCGCCCACGCACTGGGGCGCATTGCCGATGCGCGCGGCCGCCCGCCGGCGCTGGGCCAGCATGGCCTCGAAGTCGGGATGCTCGATGAGATCGCGGGCCAGCCGCCGCTTGCTCTCGCCCCCGAAGCCGCGCATGCGGCCCGCGACATACGTCGAGAAGCCCGGGCGCGGCATCTCCCCGTCGTTGCCCACGTCGATGCCGACCTCGAGCTGCTTGGCGACGACGCGCCGGATGGCCGCATCCGCTTCGCGCTCGAGCGCCGCCGCGTCGACGGCCTCGCCCCGCTCCTGACGCACGAGCAGGTCGCGCAACGCCGCCGGGCGCGGGAGGCTGCCCACGTGCGTGACGAGGATGCGGCGGTCGCTCTTGATCAGGGCCGCATCCCGTGCGAGGACGGGCCGGGACGACGCAGGGGCGCCGCCAGCTCGGCGAACTCGCAGAGCAGCGGCCGCGTGTCGCGGGGGTCGATGATCTCCTCGATCCAGAACGTCTCGGCGGAGCGGAAGGGCGAGCGGAGCTTGTTGAGCCGGGCCTCGATCTCCGCCATCTTCGCCTGTGGATCGTCCGCCGCGTCGATGTCGGCGCGGTAGGCCGCCTCGATCCCGCCCTCCAGGGGCAGCGAGCCCCAGCGCCCCGACGGCCACGCGTAGCGCGTGCAGTAGCGCCGGCCGTTGCGATGGGCGGCGCCGGCCACGCCGAACGAGCTCCGCACGATCACCGCGCACCACGGCACGCTCGTCTGCCACATGGCCGACATGGCGCGCACGCCCTGCTTGATCGTCCCCGTGCGCTCGGCCTCGAGCCCGATCAGGAAGCCCGGGCAGTCCACGAGATAGACGACGGGCAGGTGGAAGGTTTGCGCCGTGTCGACGAAGCGCTCGACCTTCTGGCAGGTATCGGCCGACCAGGCGCCGCCATAGTTGTTCGGGTCGCTCGCCATGATCGCCACCGGCCAGCCGTCCAGCCGGGCCAGCCCCGTGATCACCGAGCGGCCATAGAGCGGTGCGATCTCGAAGAACGAGCCCAGGTCGACCACGGCCTCGACGATCTTCCGCATGCGGTACGTCTTGCGGATGTCGCGCGGGATGGCGCCGAACAGCCAGTCCTCACGGCGCTGGGGGTCGTCGGTCCGCGGCCCCCGCGGGGGCAGGTCGTCGATCGAGGAGGGCATGTAGGACAGGAAGCGTCGGGCGCGCGCGAAGGCCTCGTCCTCCGTGTCGACGGCGTCGTCCACCGCGCCCGCCCTCAGCTGGATCTCCCAGCCGCCGAGCTCGTTCTTGGTCAGCTTCTGCCCGATGCGCTCGACCACGGGCGGGCCCGCGACGAAGAGGGCCGAGGTGTTCTTGACCATGATGGAGTAGTGCGCGGCGGCCAGGTGCGCGGCGCCGAGCCCCGCCACCGAGCCGAGCCCGAGGGCCACCCGCGGGACGATGGCCATGTTGTCGACCACGATCTCCCACCCGTCCACGCCGGGGACATTGGCGCGGCCCGTGGTCTCGATGGTCTTGACGGAGCCGCCGCCGCCCGATCCCTCCACGAGGCGGATGAGGGGCAGCCGCAGCTCCTGGGCCATCCGCTCGCACATGAGGTGCTTGCCCTTGATGGTCGCGTCGGCCGAGCCGCCGCGCACGGTGAAGTCGTCGCCGCCCACCACCACGGGGCGGCCGTCCACGCGCGCGCGGCCGAAGACGAAGTTGGACGGGGTCAGGCTCTCGAGCTCGTTGTCCGCGTCGTAGGTCGCCTTAGGCACGCGCTCTCCTCCTGCTCTGTCTTCTTGGTATCCCTCTCCCCTTAGGGGAGAGGGCAGGGTGAGGGGTGGGGCTCGTCACCTCAGGGCCTCACCCAGCCCCCGTGCACCGGATGATGCGAGCAGATGAACTCGAGGAAGGCGGGCCGCCCCTTGACGTTCTCGTCGAGGGCCCGCTTGAGAGCCGGGATGATCTCCGAGGGCTGCGTCACGTCCTCGGCGTGAAAGCCCACGGCCCTGGCCATGGACGCCATGCACGCCGATCCGTGATCGGACACCTTCCACGTGTAGGGATCGTGCCCCGCGCCCCAGAAGCCGGGGCCATAGCCCGAGTAGCCGC
>WNGK01008750.1_pt1 | contig 10479 bp, 8 predicted proteins | sample 5400601 | NCBI WGS metagenome assembly WNGK01 (sample SAMN13153376, study PRJNA577476) | soil metagenome | isolation source: 60 cm soil or saprolite under Garry oak tree replicate 1 | place: USA:California | collected 2016-06-15
TTGACCGCGCCGGCAAAGGAACGGGCCAATGGTGCGATGTAGCTCAGGCTCGAGGAATCGAGCAGGGCCTCGTCGTGGCCCTCCGGGAGCCGGTAGCGGCGGGCGTCTCCGTTCGGCTCCAGCTCGAGCAGGCCGCCGGCCGCCTGGTGCTCCAGCCACTCCCGCGCGTACCGCTCGTGGATCCCTGCGGCCTCGGCGAGCTCCGCGGACGTGAGCGGGCCCTTGTCGGCGAGCGTCCGGTAGAGCCCGAGGACGTCGCCGAGGTAGACGGAGAGCAGATCGAACGCGCCGATCGCGTCCATGAACAGGCGCTCGACGAGCGCGTCGCGTCGTTCGGCGGCATTGGCCGTGGCTGCCATAGCGAGAACCTCCTTTAGGTGCCTGCCCGACGATCTTCCTCTGATCCGGTTCCTAAGATCAAGACATGTCCCGTTTGAACAGCCCCCTGTGATCGGACGCGTGATCATCGTCGCGGCGGTCGTTACGGCCGCGACCTCGGTCTCGGCCGTGGTCGTCCCGCGGCAGGGGCACGGGGCTCAGCTCCGGGCCGGGGCGGAGGCCGGCGAGGAGCACGAGGCGACGCGGACGATCCGAGGGGCGAGCTGCGGCGTCGAGCGCTGGCCGGTCAAGACGCTCTCCGATCCTCGGGCGCGAGACGTCGATTTCGCCGTCAGGCCCGCGACCGTTCGCTATCTCGGATCGCTGCGGGCGAGCCCGGGCGGCCAGGACTCGCGCGGCCCGCTCGAGTCGCGCGTCTTCGGCGTCCAGGCCCGGCTCGTCGGCGTCAAGCGGGAGGCGGACTCCGACTACCACCTGATGCTCTCGGCAGGAGGCGCGACGATGATCGCCGAGATGCCGCTTGCCGCCTGCACCTCGGGCGCCCAGCATCGCTACGCGATGTCGACCGCGCGGGCCGAGCTCGAGCGCGCGCTCGGCGGCCCGGTCGGCGAGTCCTGGATCCACCCGGGCCTGCGGGTCCGCGTCGCCGGCGTCTTCTTCTTCGACTTCCCGCACGGCCAGTCCGGCCACGCGCGGAACTACGCGGAGCTGCACCCGGTGACCGGGATTCGCGTTCTGACTGCTTCGCCGTAGCTCGCCGCGTGGTCAGCGCGGCTGGATCTGCACCTTGAGCGCCTCGCCCGAGCCCGCCAGCCCGAGCGCTTCGGCGAAGCGGTCGATCGGGAGGCGCTCGGAGAGCAGCGGCTTCACGTCGACGGCCCCGCTCTCCAGCAGTGCCAGCGCATCTTGGAACGTGAAGCGAAGCGCGAAGGAGCCGAAGATCTGGAGATCCCTTCGGTAAACCTCGTAGGGGCTGATCGAAATCCGGGCGTCGGGCGGGTTGACCCCGAAGAAGAGGAGCTTGCCGTTGTTGCGGACGTGCGTGAACGTGTGCTCGACGACCGACGGGACACCGGTGCAGTCGATGACGACATCGAACCCGAGCGGCGAAGCCTCGCGCAGAGCCGGGTCGGCTGACGGGCCGGCGGCGACCGTGATGGTTGCGCCAAGTGTGCCGGCCAGGTCGAGCTTGTCCTGTTTCAGGTCGACGACGGCGATTTCGCTAGCGCCGCCATGGCGGACGAGCTGGAGCATCAGCAGGCCGATCGGGCCGGCGCCGTAGATCAGGACGTTCGCGCCGAGCGGGATCTCGAGGCGCTTGAGTCCGTAGACGACACACGAGAGCGGCTCGATGAACGCAGCGACCTCGTAGTCCATCTCGCCGACCCGATAGACGTTGGTAGCCGGCGCGACGACGTAGTCGGCGAAGCCGCCGTCGCGGGTGACGCCGATCGCGCTCCAGCGCAGGCAGTGGTTGACCTGGCCGCGCTGGCAGTAGAAGCACGAGCCGCAGGAGATGTTTGGTTCGACGGCAACCCGCCCGCCGACGGGGAAGTCGTCCGGGACCTCCGCGCCGACGGAGACGACCTCGCCGGCCAGCTCGTGGCCGCCGATCAGCGGCAGCGGGCCGCCGACGTCGCCGTCGAAGATGTGCTGGTCTGTCCCGCAAATGCCACACGAGTGGACACGGATCAGGACATCCTCTGGCCCAGGCTCGGGATCCGGAGCCTCGCGCACGTCGATCTCGTGCACCGCTTCGTAGTAGGCGGCCTTCACTTGACCGCTCCGAAGGTGAGGCCGCGGACGAGCGATCTCTGTGCGAGCCAGCCGGCGAGGATCACCGGAGCGACAGCGAGCGTCGATGCGGCCGACATTTTCGCCCAGAACAGCCCCTCGCTCGTCATGAAGCCCGAGATGAAGACAGGCAGCGTGCCCGAGTTCGCGCCCGTGAGATTCACCGCCAGCAGGAACTCGTTCCAGCTGAAGACGACCGACAAGAGTGCCGTCGCCGCCAGACCGGGGGCGGTCAACGGCAGTACGATCCGCGTCATGATCGTCAGGAAGCCGGCGCCGTCGAGGCTGGCGGCCTCGAGGATCTCCTTCGGCAGGTCTGCGAAGAAAGAGCGCATCATCCAGATCACGAGAGGCAGATTGAACGCGGCGTAGAGCAGGATCATCCCCAGGCGAGTGTCGAAGAGGCCGACCCGCTTGTAGATCACGAGCAGCGGGATCAGCGCCCCGACGAGGGGGAGCATCTTCGTCGACAGCACCCAGGAGAGCACCTTCGGGCTTCCCTTGGACGCATGAAAGGCGAGGCTGTAGGCGGCAGGGAGGCCCAAAGCCAAGGCGAGGAGCGTCGAGCCGCCGCTCAGCAGGACCGTGTTGACGAAGTACGTCGAATAACCGGCGTCGAAGACCTTGCGGAAGTTGTCGAGCGACGCGTGGAAGAAGACGACCGGCGGGGTCGCGGCTGCGTCCGCCTCGCTCTTGAACGCTGTGAGAAGCGTCCAGAGGATGGGGAAGAAGACGAAGAGAGCAATCGCGTAGGTCAGCAGGTTCAGAGCGAGGGAGGCGGGCCGGATTCGACGCCCGAGCGGCGAGGGCAGCCGGGGCGAGGCCCGCCGCGGGAGACGCTCGGGGACGGCGGTCATGCGGTCAGCCCCCTTCTGAACGTCCGCGTGAGCAACCTGAGCAGGAGGGCGGCGATGATCGCGCTGAAGACGATCGCGAGCACGCCCTGCGCCGAGGATGTCCCGACGTCGTTGGCCTGTGAGATCGTCTGGTAGACGTAGTAGGGAATCGTCGTCGTCTCCGTTCCGGGGCCGCCCTGGGTGGCGACGAAGATCTCGCCGAAGAGCTGGAGGATGTAGATCAGCCCGAGCAGCACCGCGAGCTCGACGTAGGGACCGAGCAGGGGCAAGGTGATTCGGCGGAACTCTGCGATCGGGCCTGCCCCGTCGACGCGGGCGGCCTCTCGAATCTCGTCGGGGATTCCCTGGAGGCCGGCAAGCAGGATCAGCATCATGAACGGCGCCCACTGCCAGCTGGCCATCGAGATGATGGCCAGCTTGGGATGCACCGCCAGCCAGTCGACTCGGTGAAGGCCGACCGAGGTCGTCACCCAGTTGGCGAGCCCGAAGATCGGGTTCAGGAAGAGGTTCTTCTGCACGACCGCGTTCACGGTCGGCATGACGAAGAAGGGCGCGATCATCAGCGCGCGGGCGACGCCACGAAGCGGGAAGCGGCGATTGAGGAGGAGGGCGAAGCCGAGCCCGAGCACGAGCGAGCCGCCGACAATCGCCGCCGTGATCTCGAGCGTGTTGTAGATCGCCGTCCGGAAGATCGGATCCTCGGTCAGCTCGTAGCGGAAGTTGTCGAGCCCGATCCAGCGATGCCCGAGCTCGGGCGAGGTGAGGATCCAGTTGTGGAAGCTGTACCAGAGGGTCAGCAGGAAGGGCGCCTGCGTCATGACCGCGAGGTAGACGAGCGCGGGCAGCAGGAGGCCGTAGCGATAGACGCGCGCCGAGCGCAGGAACGCAAGGCGCCTTGCCCCCGATTCCGCCAGGGGCGGCGCCACGGATGCTGGGCGTGCGGTCATCGGGAGAGCAGGATCATGGATCGTCTGCCGCTCGGATGAGGGCGGACCGCCGATCCGCCCTCATCCGGCGTTGGGGATGGGGTCCCTACTTCAGGTAGCCGGCCTGCTTCATGATCCGGGTGACCTGTCGCTGCGAGAGACTCAGCGCGGAATCAACGCTCGTATGGCCGGCCACTGCGCCGGCGAGGTTCTGGGTCACGAGCGTCCCGATGTTCTGGAACTCGGGGATCCCGACGAACTGGACACCGACGTAGGGGACCGGATGCAGCGTCTGGTGCTTGGGGTCGGCGGTCTTCATCGAGTTCAGGACGATGTTCGCGAACTTGCCTGCCGCCTTCTTGTAGTTCGGATTCGCGTAGGTCGAGACGCGTGTGCCGGGTGGGACGGCGGCCCAACCGTTCTTGCCGGCGACGAGCTTGATGTATCCCTTGCTCGTCGCCCAAGTCAGGAACTTGAATGCGGCGTCCTTCTTCTTGCTCGAGGCCTCCATCGCCAGCGACCACACCCACAGCCAATGCGAGCCGCGTGGGGTCACCTTCGTCGGCGCGTACGCGAAGCCGATGTCGTTGGCGACCTTCGACGTCTTCGGGTCTGAGAGCTGCCCGGCGGCCACCGTGGCATCGACCCACATGGCCGTCTTGCCTTGCGCCATCGCGGTCTCGCACTCGGTGAAGCCGCTGCTCGTCGCGCCGGGCTCGCCGTACTTGCGGATGAGATCGACGTAGAACTTGACGGCAGACTTAGTCGCTGGAGATGTCAGCTGCGGCTCCCATTTCATGTTGAACCACCGGCCGCCGAAGGTGTTGATCACGGTGGTCAGCGGTGCGCCGAACTCGCCCCAACCAGGCAGGGCGCGCAGGCAGATCCCGTATTGGTTCGCTGAGGGCTTATCCAACTTGGCGGCGAACGACTTGACCTGGGACCAGGTCGGATGCAGCGGCATCTTCAAGCCGGCAGCGGCGAAAAGCTTCTTGTTGTAGTACGTCATCGAGCTCTCGCCGTAGAAGGGCACCGCGTACAGGTTGTTCTTGTACGACAAGCCCGCCCTCACCTGCGAAATCAGATCCTTGAGGTTGTAGGCGCTCGAGGCGGCGGGGCTCTGTTTCGAGAAGTACGGCTGCAGATTGACGATCCACTTGTTCTTGGCCCAGATCGGCACTTCGTATGTCCCGACCGTGACGACGTCGAACTGGCCGCCGCCGGTCGCGACGTCGGCGGTGACTTTCTGGCGGAGGGTGTTCTCCGGCAGCGTCACGTACTTCACCTTGATCCCGTACTTCTTCGTAAAGTTCTTGGTGAGCGACTGCATCACGATCATGTTGTCGTTGTTGACGGTCGCGATCGTGATCGTGGTGCCCGCGCTCCCGGCGCGCGCCGAAGGATGGGCGCTGCCGACCCCAACTAGCAGGGCGAGGCTGAGAACCAAGCCGCCGCCGAGAATCAGCGCCAGACTGGACAAACGCATCTCTGCTCCCTTCATCGGGTTGTGGCTCCCACGCATCGGGGCGCCAAACGGCTCGCGTTTGTGGTATCGATAACGCACCGAAACGCGGGATCAATAACACGCTGGAAACGCTGTGTCAAGCCACTTCGGCTCAGGCGGTCGAGGCGCTGCGCCTAGGTCCAGTGTGGTATTTCTCCGACGTTTGGGCTATGAGTAACACGGCATGAAAGTGACGATTCACGATGTTGCGAGGCACGCTGGCGTCTCGGCGATGACCGTCTCGCGCGTGGTGAACGAAAGACCCCGAGTCAGCGTCGATACGCGCAAGCGCGTGCAGGCGTCGATCGCCGAGCTCGGTTACGTGCCGAACAGGCTGGCCCGCGGGTTGATCCAACGGAAGACGGGTGCGTTCGGCGTGATCGTCCCCGACGTCGCCAACCCTTTCTTCACCCTGGTCGTGCGCGGCGTCGAACAGGTTGCGGGCCGCGCGGCCTTCCACGTCATCCTCTGCGACACCCAAGGCGATCTCGAGCGTGAGCGCGGCTACCTCGAGGACATGGTCGCCTTCCAAGTCGACGGGGTGCTGATCGCGCCGGTCGGCGATCGTTCGCGGCCGCAGCTTCGTCTCCTGACCCGTAACAACGTCCCTTTCGTCCTGATCGACCGCTCGATCACGGGCTTCGACTGCGACCTCGTTCAGGGCGACAGCGTCGCGGGCGCCCGCCAGCTCGTCGACCACCTGATCGGGCTCGGCCACCGGCGAATCGGAATGATCACCGAGACGCCAGACGTCTCGACTGCGCGCGACCGCCTCCGCGGCTACCGGGAGGCGCTCGAGAGCGCCGGAGTCGAGTTCGACCCCGATCTCGTAGTCGAGTCGAGCGCGATCGATCCCGACGTCGCCTGCGATGCAACACGGCGGCTCCTGGCGCTATCGGATGCACCGACAGCGATCTTTGCCGTCAACAACATCGCCGTCGTTGGCGTTGTCGAAGCTGCGCGCCAGCAGAACCTTGAAATTCCACGCGACCTTGCGCTCGTCTGCTTCGACGACATCGAACACGTCTCCCGCCTCTATCCGTTCCTCACCGTCATGGCCCAGCCCGCCGAGACCTTCGGCACGATCGCAACGCAGCTACTCATCGACCGGCTCGCCGGCCGGGTCGGCCAGCGGCGACGCATAGTCGTGCTCCCCGCCGACTTCATCGTCCGCAAGTCCAGCGGCGCACTTGCCCCGGAACCGGCGGAGGCATCGTGATCTACGGCGGGATCGAGGCCGGCGGCTCAAAGTGGGTTTGCGCCACGGGCACCGGGCCAGACGACCTCGAGCAGACCCTCACCTTCGCGACCACCGACCCCGAGGAGACGATTGCCCGCGCGGCCGACTTCTTTTCCCGCAACGGCGCGATCGCCGCAATCGGCATCGGCTCGTTCGGACCGATCGACATCGATCGCACCTCGCCCACCTGGGGGCGGATCACCACGACGCCGAAGCCCGGCTGGGCCTACACGGAAGTCGTGGCCGCGCTCAGGAACGCGCTCGACCTTCCGATCGCCTTCGACACCGACGTCAACGCAGCAGCGCTCGGCGAGCACCGCTGGGGTGCGGCCGTCGGACTCGAGACGTTCTGCTACATCACCGTGGGAACCGGCATCGGCGGCGGCGGGATAGCAAATGGAAACCTGATGCACGGGCTCCTCCATCCTGAATTCGGGCATATGCGGATCCCACACGACCGCAATCGCGACCCGTTCGACGGTGCCTGTCCGTACCACGGCAATTGCTTCGAGGGGCTCGCCTCGGGCGACGCCCTGCGCGCGCGCTGGGGCCGCTCCGCAGAGGAGATCGCGGACGAGAGCGCATGGCTGCTGGAAGCCGAGTACCTGGCGCTCGGACTCCAGAACGTGATCTGCACCATCTCGCCCCAGAAAATCATCCTAGGCGGCGGCGTCATGAAGGAGCCTGCGCTGTTGCCCCACGTGCGCAGCCGCGTGCAAGCACTGGCCTCCGGCTACTTCGACGCGCCCGAGCTCGGGGCGGCGATCGACGAGTACATCGTCCCGCCGGCCCTCGGCGACCGCGCGGGCGTGCTCGGGGCGCTGGAGCTCGCTCGGCGCGCCGTCCTCACGCGCGCGCCCTGATCGCGGCAATGGCGCGGGCAACCGCCTCGACGAGCAGTTCCGCATGCTCGTCCGCGAAGACGAGCGGCGGCCGGATCTTCAGGACGCTGTCGTCGCGGCCGGTCCGGCCGATCAGGATTCCCTCGTCGCGCAGCTGGTTGACCACGCGCTCGGCGAGCTCGGCTGAGGCGAGGTCGACGCCGACGAGCAGCCCGCGGCCGCGGACTTCGGGGCCGAGCTGCTCGAGCGCGCGGATCAGTGGCGTGCCGACCGCGGCCGCATGTTCGACCAGGCGCTCGTCCTCGATCACGTCGAGCACCGCGAGCGCCGCTTGGGCGGCGACGGGGTTGCCGCCGAAGGTGCTGAAGACGTGGGTCGTCGCGGCGAGCCGCTCGGTGATCTCCCGGCGCGTGATCACGGCCGCGACTGGGTAGCCGTTGCCCATCGGCTTGCCGAGCGTGACGAGGTCGGGCGTAATCCCATATCGCTCGAACGACCAGAGGTGGCGGCCGGTGCGGCCGTGGCCTGCCTGGACCTCGTCGGCGACGAAGAGGCCTCCGGCGGCGTGGGTCTCCTCGACGATCGCGGCGACTTCATCGGGCGGCGGAAAGCGGATGCCGTCGCTCGTGAGGGCGCTGTCCAGGAACGTTGCCGCGAGGGGCACCTCCAGGCGATCGAGCGCCGCTTGCATGTCTGGGCCCTCCGTCCCGGGCGGGGCGATCGTCTCCACATTTGCGCGGCGGTAGCCGACAGGCCACTCCTCGGGCGAGAGGGCGGCGATCTTCGTCGTGACACCGTGGTAGGCGTGCTCGGTCACGATCGCGCCCTGGCCGCCGGTTGCGGCTTCCGCGAAGCGCCACGCGAGCTCGTTCGCCTCGCTGCCGGAGTTGACGAGCATGACCGTGTCGAGGCCCGAGCCCGGCGGCATCGAGGCCGTCAGCCGCTCGGCGAGCTCGATCAGCGGCTCGTACAGGTAGCGCGCGTGGGTGTTGAGCAGCCGCGTTTGGCGGACGACCGCCTCGGTGACGCGCGGGTGGCAATGGCCGACGACGGGGACGTTGTTGTAGGCGTCGAGCAGTTTCCTTCCGTCGGCGGTGTACAGCCAAACGCCTTCGGCCCGGACTACGTGCACCGGCTGGGCGTAGGTAAGGCCTGTGAGCGCCGGGCCAAGCGCCGCTTCGCGGCGCTTGGCTAATTGGCTGGTCGGCACCACCGGCTGGGGCGCTCCTAGCTCGACCGCGACCTTGTCGGATCCGTAAGCGTCGAACTGCTCGAGCAGCTTCCAGGAGTCGTCGTCCCAGGCCTGGATGTAGGCCGCGTTCTCCGGGTAGCGCTCGACGCGCCAGGCGCTGATCGTGACGATCGCGGCCAGGCGGGCGGCGACGAGGTCGCCAAGGAGCTCGAGCTCGAGCGGCTCGAGCGGGATCCTCGACTGGTAGCCGTCGATCGCGAGCCGCGCGGCGCGGAAGACGTCGTCGTTCGGGCGGCCACGCACGAGCGAGGCGAGCCCGACCGCGAAGTCCGCTACCTGCGCGCTGAAGCCGACGTCGCCGAAGTCGACGATCGCCGAGATCCGGCCCCGGTCGTCGAGGAGGACGTTGTCGAGGTTCAGGTCGCCGTGGACGACCTGCGCGCGCAGCATCGGCCAGCGCGGCGCTACCCGCTGCTCGTAGCGGTCGAGGATTTTCTCGACCAGCCGGCGCCGCGACTCGTCGGGGATCGCGGATGCGAGCGGCCGCAGCTCGGCGGCGCTCTGGAGATGCCAGAGCAGGTTCCGGGCCGCGGCCGGGTGGAAGAAGCCGCGCAGCGCGAGGTTCAGCCGCGCATGCGTCGCGCCGTAGTCGAAGAGTGCCCGGTCGGTGAGCTCGGGCCCGCCCTCGTGGCCGTGCAGGCGCTCGAAGAGCCGGACGAAATGGCCTTCGTAGGTGTTGGAGGCGCGCAGCCGCGCGACGGGAAGGTCAGGGTCGACGCGCGAGATGTGCTCGATCGCCTGCGCCTCGAGGTCGAGAACGGCTGCGTCCTCGCCGAGATTCGAGATCTTGAGCACGCCGCCCGAGGCGCCATCGTCGATCAGGAAGGTCTGGTCGCGCTCGCTGCCGAGGTCGCTGGCCTGGCCGCTCAGCCCGAAGAGCTCGGCCGCGATCGCCGCGATCTCCTCGGCCGTGAACCGCGGCGGCGGCGCCTCGAGCACGCTTTCGGTTGCCACGGACCGAGACTACGCGTCGGTGTCGTCCGCGTCGTACAGGTCGACCCCGTGCGGCTCCTGGATCATGTTGCCGCCGTCGACGACGACCGACTGGCCGGTGACGTAGGCCGCCGACTCGGAGGCGAGATACGCGATCAGTCCGGCCACCTCGTCCGGCGTTCCAGGGCGACCGATCGGGGTGTGGTGTCCGGCGGTGTTCTCGTCCGGCGTCGACGAGGCCGTCGCGATCCATCCCGGCGCGACCGAGTTCGCGGTGATTCCGAAGCGGCCGTTTTCGAACGCGATCGTCCGCATCATCCCGTCCATCGCACCCTTGGCCGCCGCGTAGGCCGTCGAGCCGGGCGCGGTCACGTACGGCCCGGTCACCGACGACACCATCACGATTCGGCCGTAGCGGCGCTCGACCATCGCGGGGAGCACCGCCTGCGTCGTGTGGAAGGCGGTCTTGAGAGTGATTTCGAGCTCGCGCTGCAGGTCTTCGGGCGTGAGCTCGTCAAAGGGCGCGCCGACCGCCGGAGTGCCGGTCTGGACCATGCCGGCAGCGTTGACGAGGATGTCGACCGGCCCGAGCGCCTCCCGGGCCGCGGCGACGAGCTCGAAGGCCTGAGCCCGGTCCGTGAGGTCGGCGACGTGCGAGAAGACGTTGGCGCCGGCGCCCCGCAGCTCCGAGGCGCGGGCCTCGATCCGCTCGGCCGTGGTCGAGGTGATCGCGACGCCGGCCCCGAGGCGGGCAAGCAGCCGGGCCGCCGCGAAGCCGATTCCTTTGTCGCT
>WNGK01013464.1_pt1 | contig 10478 bp, 9 predicted proteins | sample 5400601 | NCBI WGS metagenome assembly WNGK01 (sample SAMN13153376, study PRJNA577476) | soil metagenome | isolation source: 60 cm soil or saprolite under Garry oak tree replicate 1 | place: USA:California | collected 2016-06-15
CGTAGCCGAAGTACGGGCCGACGAAAGGTATGAGCGCGCCCCACGCGCCGAGCAGGACGAGCAGGGCGCCGCTCGCACGCCCGCGACTGGCAAGCGGCTGATCAATCATGGCGTTACTCCCGAGGTGAGGTAGATCCGGCGGGTCTCAGCTACCCGGCGCAGCCCCGTTATGCATCAGGATCAGGGCGTGTCTGACCCGGACCCGCCCGGGCCTGCCCGGCCCGCGAACTTCGCCGCTGTCACATGTAGCCGGCCGGGCCCGGTCAGCGCCGGCATCCCTGTCAGCGCGAGCGGCGCGCCAGTACCGGGGGTCGGCGACCCGCCCGGACCGGCGCTGAGCCAGATCGCGCCCAGGGCCGGATCGGGGCGAGCGCCGACTGGTCATGCCGATGTGAGTGTGCGTCTTCATGCCGTGATTGGCGGTCGGACTCTGACCATGCGGTTACACGACGGTGATCCGCTGGCCGCTGATCAGGACCTGCGGCGCATCGCATAGCGGAGCATGACCACATTCCCGCCGCGCAGCCAGGCGAGCGCCACCGTGGCCAGATCGCGGCGCAGCCGCGCTTGATCGCCGAAATACTCGCGCAGGTCCAGTTCGGCGGCGTCGATTCCCAGGTCTCCCAGGGCGGCAAGCTCACGGTCGACGCCAGCGCGGCGCATGTCTGGCGGCGCATCGTCCATCGCGTTGGCGATCACCACGCTGCGGCGGCTGTCATCACCGACGAGGGCCGTGAGGTGCTCCGGATGATCGCCCATCCGAAATGACGACAAGTACTGCCGCATGAGCCGATTCTGGCCGGGTCAGCTGACAGGGGTCAACGAGCTTCCGCTGCTCGCGCTCACAATGCGCGGCCGCGGCGGTTCAGCGCACCGCGTGACCTGCAGGTTACGGTGGCAGAATGCGCGCCAGGACGGTTGCCGCAGCACGGCATATCGAGGAGCTGCGATCATGAGCGGGTTGGATGTCATGTCATCCACATCCGAGTGCAGCCTGAGGATCCGCTGGTCTACGGCGGAGAGGTGCTGCACGCCGTCTGACCAGGACGACGAACCGGCGGCAGCCTGCCCACGCTGCGGGCGCCATCAGCATCGCAGACGGCCCCGGCACGTGCAGAATTCGGCGGTCAGGCCAAGCCCGCGCTCCGGGCCGGTTCGACGGGACGCAGGCGAGCATGACCGCGCATCACCATCTTGGATTTGGAGCACGCACGTCTGCCACATACTGCGCGTCCGGCCGGACACCAGGCTGACGAGCGGCGGCTCTTCCGGCAGGAGGTGAGTTCGTGCGAGAGGTCCTGACCCGGGGGAATCCGGGGGCAGAGGGCCGCCCGCGGTCGCTCGCTTGGGCTTGCGGGCGCTACTGAGAGTTAGCGTTCTGGCTGCTCAGAAGCTTTGCTGCAACTTCAGTCGCATTCTGGCTGTCTATGGTAAGAAGAAGGTCTACGGTTCGATTCCTAAGGGAGAACCGCCGCACCGGACGAAATACTCGAACGGCATCGCCTGGCCTGCGGACGGGACCGGAGCCCCGCGGTCAGCGAGAGTCCTGCGCCCACACATCAGGGGCCAATGAGGGTTATCGTGATGCCCGGTTAAGTTGTGCCGGGATGCGCGTCGGGGTCTTCTTTCTGCAGTGAGCGGGTCAGGTCTTGGACGGCCTGCTCGAGGTGGGGAAGGTCTTCATCGACGGTGGCCTGCAAGATGGCGTGTGCGGTGTCGAAGTAGCGGTGGGCGAGGTGGTCGCGCATGCGGGCGATCTGCCGCCAGGGGATCGATGGCTGGGTGGTAAGCAGGTCATCGGGCAGTGCTTTGACTGCTTCGCTATCTCCAGCAGGCGGATGCGGACCGCGTCGAAGATCAGCCCGTCGGTCAAGTCGCCGCGTTGCAGGTGGGCGCGGATCGCATCGATCGCAGCCTGGACATCGGCGAGCCGCTGACGTTCCCGGTAACTCATAGCGCGATCAGGTCAGATTCGACTCGTTCCCGGACGCCCGGTTTGAGGTCGGCGGCTGGGATCAGGTCGACGCGAGTGCCGAGGATTCCTTCAAGGTCAGCTTCGAGGCGGCCCAGCCCGAACAAGCTCAGCCCAGGCGGGAAGTCGGCGATCATGTCCACGTCGCTGTCTGGGTGGTCTTCGCCGCGGGCCGCGCTACCGAACACCCGCAAATTACTGACCCCGTGCGCGGCGGCTGCGGCGACCAGGTCCTTGCGGTGGCGGCGGACGCGGCGGCCTACCGGACCGGACAGTCGGCGCAGTCGGCCGGGCGACCGCCGCAAGCCCAGCGTCACCTCGAAGCCAGCCGCGCCGACCAGCCGGGCGAGCGCTGGGATGGAGGGCTGCCGCTGCCCGGACTCATATGCGCTGATCACGCTCTGGGTGACACCCGCCCGGGCGGCCAGGTCCACCTGGTATCTGGGTGCGGATGGCGTTGCAAGATCAATCTGATTGGCAACCGAGTGGCAGATGGCGGCTGGCGAGAGCTCGCCCAGCCCTGGTGAGTGCTGCCTGCGCTCGCGGATTGGCAGGTCAGCCGACCTACCTGGAGCTGTGGAACCGCAGAGTGGTACATGGTAAGGAGAACGTCGACGGCTCGATTCCCTAAGGGGGCTCCGCAGGTCACGGGGTTCTTTCGAACGCGGGACTGAGTACTGCGGGCGGCGGGGTGTGTCATTTGAGTGGCGCTCGGAGTGTTGCCTGCGTCCGTTCCGCAGTTGCTGGTGAGGTGCCCCGGGCCGCCCGACCTGGGCTAAGCGGAACCGTGGAGCGTTTCCGCTACGTGACCGGTCCCGAGTGCCGCACGCAGGCGTAGGGCTAATGGGTATGCGCCGTGGCAGGACGACGTGGTGGTGCGGTTCACGCCAGGACATAGGCGTTCCTGCGCGACCGCGGGCTGCTGACGCGCACCGCGGACTGCGCGCTGCCCAGCTTGTACCAGGCGTGCCATGAGGAGTCGTACAAGCCCGGCGGCTCGGGCTTTGCGTCGTGGCCGGCTACGAAGTGGCCGTGGTTCGGCGAGCTCGCCGGGCGCGGTTACCTCGTGACCGCGGTCCACCGCGGCAAGAACCTGCTCGTGACCGGCGAGGTGGCGCGGCTGCTCGACCCGATCTGCCGCGCGGAGATCGGCCGCATGCGCGCAGCCGGCCAGGGCTGGGGACGGCTGCTCGATCATCTGTCCGCCGCGGGACCGTCCAGTGTGGAGGACCTGCGGACGGAGCTCGCGCTGACGCGGCAGGAGCTGAGATCGCTGATCGCGCCGCTGGTGCGGTGCGGTGCGATCATCTCGCGCTCGCTGCAGGTCACCGCCGGCGCGGGGCACATGCATTCGAGCGAGCTGGCGCGCTGGTACCAGGCCTATCCTGGTACCGGCGGACCAGACCCTGACCCCGGCCGCGCTCACCGACCTCATGGCCGCTGGCGTTCGCGCGTCAGTCGCCGCGCCCGAGGCTGAGCTACGGCACTGGTTCCCTGGCCGTGGTACTGGGCCGGCACGCCCATCGACGACCTCATCCGCGACGGCCGGCTCCGCAGAGTGGACGGACACGTCGCCCGGGCCAGCGCTGTCCGCATTGACCTGTAACCGCAGCCTCGCGGGCGGCCTGTCGTTTAAGCTGAAGAACTGCTGCGAAACAGCGCCAATGCAGCCCATCCCAGTGACTCAGCAAGAACATCAGCGACCATAGCCGTGATCCGAAGCTAAGAAGCCGCTCCGCGCCACATGCCAGGCTCGGCGAGTCTCGTGCCATAGCAGAACCTCGATGAACGGTCATGAACCGTGATCACCGTCGCACACAAGCCGAGTTGCGTCCGCCGCCCTCCTGGACCCGTGCGAGCGAGATGCATCCGCGCCAACGGGCCGGATCGCGCAGGGACGATCAGAGCACCCCATAACCGTGGCGGCTCTATTGGCGGCGGACTTGTCTGCCTGAGGGCCTGCAACACGCTCAGGCCGCTGGCGCGACGCTGACGCCGAGGGTGAGCGCCTCGGAGTCACGATCATAGTCGCTGGGGGTCTCCCTCGACGTACTCACTCACAACGTGCGACCTCACGTCGCACTAGCTGGTCGATCTGGGCGGTGCCGCCGGGCGCAGGTCGCGGCTCCGGGCGCGGCCGCAGCGGTGGCGCCCGGTCCGCGATGGCGATGGCCCTTGGCGGGCGCCCGTCCGCCATCGGGATTCACGGGGTGCTGCTGCCGCGCAACCACCGCGGGCGGTGGACTGGCGTCCTGGTCCCGGGGCAGGCTCGGGCCGGCCAGTGTTCCCGGCGGGGTGGACGGTCTTTGTGCGGTGGTCTTTATGTCAACCAGCCTGGTGCATGCCGCGTCTGTTGGAATAGATGCAGCACGCGGCGCCGCCGGGCTGATGGTGGCGGCCCTGGGCTGGGAATGGCGCGGCGCATGAGCAAGATCATGACCTGGTGCATTGGCGTGGCTCTGGTCGGCGCGGTCGCGGGGTGCGGGCAACCGGCGGCGGTGCGGCCGGCCGGCCCGTGGGGCCAGGCGATCGAGGTGCCCGGCCTGGGCGCCCTGAACAAGGGCGGGGACGCCGGCGTCGACTCGGTGTCGTGCGCCTCGGCTGGCAACTGCGCGGCCGGCGGGGGCTACACGGACGGCGACGGCCATCAGCAAGGGTTCGTGGTCAGCGAGGAGAACGGCGTCTGGGGCACGGCGGTCGAGGTGCCCGGCCTGGTGGCCCTGAATGCGGGTGGGGGCGCCGTGGTCAGCTCGGTGTCGTGCGGCTCGGCTGGCAACTGCGCGGCCGGCGGGCGGGGGTTCGTGGCCGACGAGCGGAACGGCCGGTGGGGCCAGGCGGTCAAGATGCCCGGCGCGGTCAGCTCGGTGTCGTGCGCGTCGGCGGGCAACTGCGCGGCCGGCGGGCAGGGGTTCGTGGCCGACGAGCGGAACGGCCGGTGGGACCAGGCGATCGAGGTGCCCGGCCTGGGGGCCCTGAATGCGGGTGGGGGCGCCGTGGTCAGCTCGGTGTCGTGCGCTTCGGCGGGCAACTGCGCGGCCGGCGGGGGCACCGATCCGTACGGTTCAGGGTTCGTGGTCAGCGAGGAGAACGGCGTCTGGGGCCGGCCGATCGAGGTGCCCGGCCTGGCGGCCCTGAACAGGGGCCGGAGCGGCGCCGCGGTTAGGTCGGTGTCGTGCGGCTCGCCGGGCAACTGCGCGGCCGCCGGGTATTACGCCGACACTGGCGAGAACCTGCAGGGGTTTGTGGCCGTCGAACGGAACGGCCGCTGGGGCAAGGCGATCGAGGTGCCCGGCCTGGCGGCCCTGAACAAGGGCGGGGCCGTTCTCGACAGCGAGGTGTCGTGCGCCCCGGCCGGCGGCTGCGCGGCCGGCGGGGACTACCAGTTCCGCCGCGCTCTTCAAGGTCATTTCCAGGGGTTCGTCGTGAGCCAGGCAGGATAAGGCGGGCGCGGGCATGGTACCCGCCGGACCCCGGCCAGGACCACGTGCGCGAAGCGACGACAAGCCCGCCGTCAGCGCCCCGGGCCACGATCCGGCACGACCCCGCGCCTGGTGGCCCAGCCGCCGTGGCGGGCCGCCAAGGCGGCGGCCCGGCCTGCCGCACAGGCCAGCGGCCCCCCGCCGCCGGGGTCAGGCCGTCACATGAGACGGTCACGGCATCCGCTCGCCACGTGCCCCATCCAACGGCACGCCAGTCATCCGGACATGCCCGGCGCACCCGGCACCCTGACGGCCAGCAACCCGACATCACCGACGCATAACTGGCGTTCGGCGCGGCCCATCTCGCGAATACCCACCATCTAAATAGGAATCCAGAATCGGTGTTATACATGTGATCGAAGATCAATGTCCGTGCGGGTCGTAGCCATCGGTCAGCTATTGCGCGGCCTTGTGGTGGCAATTTGGCGTAAACTCCAGCGGGCTGCCTGCCGTGACGGCGTCGGAGTATGAGGGCTGCGGGCCGGGCCACCGAGCGCGCAGTGCCAGGCGGCCGTTGCGCCCGCATCTGTGCCGACGACTCCACCGCGATGACTCAAGGTCCGGCGGCTCGTACGAGCCGGTGCTCGCTCCCACGTTCAGCACGGCGCGGGCGTCGCCGAGTGCCGCCCAGATCCGCGGTCCGGTGCGGCGCGTCGCGTCATAGAGCCGACCGCCGCATAACGTCCGCAACATCACACCGCGCGGCTGCGATGAACCGGCGCTCGCCGCCACTTCGACAGCAGCGGTCAGGAGGCGCCTGCTCGCCCGCGCGGTCGCGTCCCGCCTGGCGGCAGTCGGCCCGCCGGACCCAGCGGTCCTGGGCACAATCCGGTTGCTCAGCCAGCCCCGCGCATGGTCGGCGAGGCTGCATGGCGCGCGCTAGCTGCGCTAGCCCGTGCCGCAGCGGACTGCGGCTACTACGACCACGCCCACCTGTGCCACACCACCGCCCGCCTGGCGGCGGTAATCCCAGCCCGCAGCGCGTGTCCCAGATTACGGCCAGGGTCAGCTGACCTCGCCGTGACGCGGCGATCATGGTGTCCGCCCCTATGTTGGCTGTATTAAGCAACTATTTCAATGTCAGTAATATGGGCCCGTGCCCACTGAGGGGGTTGAGCCGCTTCGCCCCGAACCCTTCTCGGTTCGGATCGACCCGGAAGTGGTTGACGACCTGCGCGCGAGAATCCGGAACTCCCGCCTGCCGGAGCGCGCACCTGGTGGGGGGCCATGGGAACAAGGTGCCGATCGTGACTATCTAGAAGGGTTGATCGGGTACTGGGCCGAGGTGTTCGACTGGCGGGCTCAAGAGCGCGAGCTGAACCGTTTTGCCCAGTATCGGGTCGAGGTTGAGGGGACCGGCGTCCATTTCGTGCACGAGCCGGCCCGTGGCGGCGGAGGGATCCCGCTGGTTCTGGGTCATGGCTGGCCGAGTTGCTTCATTGAGCTGCTGCCGCTGGTCCCGCTTCTGACCGACCCTGCGGCGCATGGCATCGATGGGCCGGCGTTCGACGTGGTGATCCCCTCCCTTCCCGGCTACGGATTCTCCGAGCGGCCGGCTGTGGCAGGTGGGGTCACCTACGGCTACGTAGCCGCGCTGTGGCACCGGCTCATGCGAGGTCTTGGCTACATTCGCTACGGGGTAGGCGGAGGCGACTTCGGGTCGGGTATCGCGACGTTTATGGCTCTGGGTGATCCCGAGCCGCTCATCGGCGTGCATCTGACGAACTTGGAGCTCGCGCCCTACACCGGGCCCCGCTCGCGCCCGTTGTCCAAGCGCGAGCAGAGGTACCTCGAGCAGTCGGAGCGCTGGGACCAGACCGAGCGGGGTTACACGGCGATCCAGTCGACCAAGCCGCAGACTCTTGGTTACGCGCTGAACGACTCGCCTGCCGGGCTTGCCGCATGGATTCTTGAGAAGTGGCGTTCGTGGAGCGACTGTGGAGGCGACCTCGAGTCGCGCTTCTCGCGGGACTTCCTGCTCAGCGTTGTGACGCTGTACTGGGTGACCGGGAGCATCACCTCCTCGATGCGCGACTACCTCGACAACCGCCGCTGGCAGGGCGAGCCACGTCTGGGCCCCGACGACGCCGTCAGGGTGCCAACTGCCGTTGCCGTCTTCCCGCACATGTTCGTTCCTGAAGGCGAGCCTCCACGAGAGTGGGCCGAACGCCTCTACAACGTCCGCCGCTGGAGCGTGATGCCTCGGGGCGGGCACTTCGCCCCCGCGGAGGAGCCTGAGCTCGTAGCCCGCGACATCGCGGCGTTCTTCGCTGCCCTCGACCGTTAAGGGCTTGCCCTGCCGCCACAGCCAGCGCGGTGCTCGATCAGGCCAGGCGAGATCAAGGTGCCATGCACCCGGTGGTGTCCCTTACTCCAGCGTGAGTAGCTGGCTAACCGAGACATTGTGAAGGTCGGTGACGGCCGTGGCCAGGGCACCGACGGGGACGGACTGGCTGGTCGGCTGGCCAACGCGATGATGCGGCCGTGAATGCCGATCGCCGAAGCGCTCGCCGCGACCATGGCGACCGTGAGCGTTCCCTGAACTGGGTAGGTGTCAGTGATCTTGTAATCAGGTACGCGCGGTACGAGCGGCGGGAATCGCAGCGCCCGGATACTTGCTCTGCTGCCGACCGCCGGCTCTGGACGGACCGATACGTGCAATGAACCTTCGACGGCCCGTCAGTGCCAGGCGGTGCCGTTCCAGCGGATGATGAGGGTGTCGGAGTTGGTGGTGCCGACCGCCCATGCGCGGCCGGACGGCAGGATCGAAATGCCGTGGAGCTCGCAGCAGCCTGGCGTCGGCACGACTTTCCAGGAGGCTCCGTCCCAGTGCTCGGCCAGGGTTCCCGCGCCGAAGCCAACGGCCCAGGCATTGCCGGCCGATGAGGCGGCGACGGCGAGGAGGCCGTCGCCCGCCAGGCCCTGGTTCGGGTTCGGGCTCGGAACGCGCCGCCACCGTCTTCCGTTCCAGTGCAAGATCAGCGTCCTGCTGGTGCTGGTCGTGCCGACGGCCCATGCATTCTTGGCTGACGTGGCGGCCACGCCGGAGAGTGTGTAGGACCGGCCCGGAATCGTCGGGCTGGCGACATGGCTCCATTTCCTGCCGTTCCAGTGCACGATCTCAGCGTTCCTGGTCACGGCCCAGGCGTTCGCCGCCGATGTCGCGGCCACCGCCACGAACGGGCCGGCCCCGCGACGGAAGGGGACAGGCGCGGGCTTCCACGCGGTGCCGTTCCAGTGCAGGATGTGCTGCCGGCCGCCGACCGCCCACGCGTTCGTCGCCGAGGTCGCGGTCACGCCGTAGAGCGGGGCTCCCGCGGCCGGGACCCGCACACGCCGCACCGTGCTGCCGGTCAGCCGCAGGATGACCGTGCCCGAACCAACTGCCCAGTAGCCGCCCGGGAACTTCGACACGGCGAACAGCAGGTCCGCCGGGCTGCTGACAGTGATCCAGCTGCGGCCGTCCCAGTGAGCCAGGATGGGCTCACGCCGGTGCAGTTCGAGGAAGCCGACTGCCCAGGCGTCGCGACCGGAGGCTGCAGCCACGCCATGGAGTTGCCCTGGTACCGACAGGCCGCCCGCTGGCCGGGCCGGGGCGGGAGCGGCCATGCGGGCGGGCAGCCAGCCGCCCTCTGGAGCAGCTGACGCGCTGACGGCGGTTGCGCAAGCCGCCCAGAACGCGAGTGCACCGGCGGTCAGGGCCAGGACGCTCCCGCCATTCCCGCGTATCGTCATGGCTCGATCCTCTTTCCTGCCTGTGATGTCGATAGAGGAGGTCATACAGACCGGAGGACGCTTGGCGACTCCGGCTGGTTGACAATCAGGCCGCTAAGTTTCCCCGCACCCCGCCAGGCACCTACGGCGCGGTCGCAGCCGTCCCTTACGGCAACCGCGGCAACTGAAGACCAGCCAGCCCAGCCCGATGGAGCACGAGCCCTCTACTAATCGGCCAGAACAGTGAGCACATACTCCAGTTCGGTTTCGTACACATGTGACGATTTGACGGTCATCAGGAGCCGTCCGACGGGCAGTCCCAGCTGAGATGCCACGCGCTGCTGCAAGGAAGCGAGCTCGACTAGGTTGCCGTATCCCTTAGCGCCAAAGTCGATGCTGTGCGCGTACACGACCAGTTCAACCGCACCTCGTGGAAGCCAGAAATCGAGCAGGCTGACACAGGGGACATACGCGGAGTCCGTATGAGGCTGGAGGGTCGTGATGGTGGCTGAGCGCGATGCGGGGTTCTGGCGCAGCCGGTCGATGACCCAGGCGATCTGGTCGCGGCCCGAGTGGTCGTAGTCGAACAAGCGGGTCGCGTAGCTGTCCGCTCCGCCAAGCTCCGCGACCGGAGCGTGCTGGGTGAAGTTGGCCCGCATCCACGCTAGTCGCTGGCGATCGGCAAGCCGGGCGATGACGTCATCGTCAGGGTCAGGCCCATCCACCGCCAGTGTTAGCAGCGCGATCTCGCGGATTGGCAAGTCTTCATAGAAGCCATCTTCTCCGTCGGAGAGGATTCGCCGTGCAACGGCGAGCCAGGCCGCGCCGATCGTCGGAGCATGCACAGTGAATGGATTGTCGCTGGCAAGCCACGTGGTCACTGGCACATGCTATCTATGGGCAGCCAGCGGGTGCCGGAGCCCGAGCGCGAGGAGCGCCCCGGCTACCGCGGACGCACGCGGGCCAGCGGCGACCCGCCCAAGCCCGTCGGTCCATCCGGACCGTCAGTCACCCGATCTGTCCAAATAGCCATTGTCCTGGCTGGCCAGCGAGCGTGCGTCCCCCCGGACGGGCATCCTGCCGTCCCTCGCATGGGGAATGCGCTGCGGCTGGCGTCCCTCATGCCAGCGACGGCGAAGACGGCTCGCAGGCGTGACGACAGCGCCGCCGACGCCTCCTACCGTGGCTGGCATGGAAGCAACGAGTCATCCTGCGCCTCGAGCATCGAGGAGAACGCGGAGCGCCGCAGCGTAACACCGGGGCCAGCCGATCCTGACCTGCCCGCCGCACTTATCCGTCACCCGAGTAACACG
>WNGK01008755.1_pt1 | contig 10477 bp, 9 predicted proteins | sample 5400601 | NCBI WGS metagenome assembly WNGK01 (sample SAMN13153376, study PRJNA577476) | soil metagenome | isolation source: 60 cm soil or saprolite under Garry oak tree replicate 1 | place: USA:California | collected 2016-06-15
CCCTGTTCATCATCGCGAGCGGCGACAAACTCCTTGGCTACCAGGTTCATTCCATCATGCAAGGACGTGACCAGACAAACGTCTGCCGCCCGGTAGTAACGTTCAATTTCGACGTGGCTATGCTGCCGGTTTAGGAAGAGAATCGGCTTCCACTTGCCCCTCTGAAAGCGCCAGTTAATTCTTTCGGATTCTGCTTGTACGTCGGCAAGGAAGTCGTGATAGCGCTTAATATGCGTGCGGCTTGGGGCACCAATTTGCACAAAGGTAAACTTCTCCTGATAAACGGGATATTTCTCCAACATCCGCTCAATAGCCAGGAAACGCTCCAGGATGCCCTTGGTGTAATCCACCCGATCCACCCCCACTCCAAGGAACAGGGCCTCAACACTCGATTCCTGTAGTAGCGCTACCCGGTCCAGGTAAGCGCTCTGTTCAGGCTGGGCACGTGAGGTGCCAGGGAACTCCACGCTGATGGGAAATGGCTTCACTGCGGTGCGATGGTTCTCGCGGTTGACAGCAAAGTGTTCCCAGTCAATGCGTGATTCCAGGGTGCGATCTACAGTCTGCAAAAAGCTTGTACAGTGCGACTGAATGTGGAACCCGATCAGGTCGGCACCTAACAGACCCTCCAACAACTCACGCTGCCATGGGCAGATTCCGAAGTTTTCGGGGTTTGGCCACGGGATATGCCAGAAAATGGCCACGCGTGCGTCCGGACGAGCTTTTTTCACCAGACGCGGTAATAGCCCAAAGTGGTAGTCCTGAACCAGTAGCACCGGCTGTTCTGTGCCGGCCATCTCCTCCAGTACGGCTTTTGTAAACTTCAGGTTTGCTTGGCCGTAGTGCTGCCAGTCAGATATGCGAAATATCGGTCGCGTGTGAGCAATATGGCAGAGCGGCCAGAGCCCCTCGTTCGCGAAACCGTAGTAATAGCCTTCTTCCTCCTCTTTCGTTAGCCAGACTCTTCGTAGCGTGTACCTTGGTTCTTGAGGAGGAACACGCAGGCGATCGTGTCCGTCCACCGCCTCTAAGTCTGCGTCGCCGCTGCCGTGAGCCACCCATGTCCCCTCACAAGCACACAGTACTGGCTGCAGTGCGGTTACAAGCCCGCTGGCCGGAACCATGGCCTCTACCGAGTTACCCCGTCGGATGTGGCTGTAAGGCTCGCGGTTGGAAACCACAAACAAACGACTGTTTCCAAGCTTGCCGCGCACATGCACTGAAAGTCTTTCCGGTGTCCAGAGCGATTCGCCGGCTTCGCGTAATTGTGCCTCTTTTTCCGCGGCCGAACGGGCTGCCGTTAAGCTTTCCGCCAAGGTCTCCATCTCTCTCGTTAGCGGGCGGAGCAAATCCAGGTCGGGCATAGCGATAGGAATGGTCCCCACTCTACCCGTCCGTAGCGCTTTCATCCACTGCGCTGCTCGAGCAATAGGCCCTGCAATGCTCCAGCGGACAATCATGAGCGTAATGAACTCGATCAAAACAACCAGTACCAGCACGCGCAAAAAAGTTTCGCGCCATACACGCGCAGTCTGTGCGTCGATATAGTTGGCATCGTGAACGATGACTAGCTCGCCCACAACTTCGTCATTCCGATGAAGAGGAAGTATATAGATATGCTGCGACTGGCCGGCTAGGCGAATGAACTGGCTTTCTTTCTTGTTATCTGCAATTGCGCGAGAGCTTGCCAATGACTGGATCTTAAGCTGTTGGGCAAGTCCCGAAGACTGCGCAATGGGTTCCAGCTTGGTGTTCAAGATGGCAACTCCGGCCAGGTGTTCCCGGTTGCTGAAGCGCCCCACGATCCGCTGAAGTTGTTTGAGTGACCTCTCATCGAGGTAAGGTTCAACATTTCCGACGAGGCTCTCCCCAAGAACCTCTGCCCTGCGCTCCAAGTCATTCCGCAGACCGTGCTTCTCCCTTCTGACTTCGTAGTACGTGGAGAACAGCGAAACCAGGGTAACGCCTAGTATGAGCGAAACAATCAGGCGCACGCTAAGTAGCCGCAAGTCATCTCCCCTCCTCTTTTGAGGTTGTCACGGAATTCAATATCGGTCGACTCTTGACGCATAGCTGCGTTCACAGCTTATCAAACCTCTCTGGCGGCGGCTGCCTGTCCGATGTTTCGCGAACGTCCAGCGTAGCGTGCCGGTTAGACGATGGGGCTACAAATCACTTCCGGATAGTCGACCACACGTCCGCAATCTGCTCAGTTCGCACTATGGATATGTCGCAGCACAATTCGTAAGGCTTGAAAATCGGGTTGTGGACGCGCGGTCCACGATCACGACGCCCGCATAGAAGCTCACATTATTGACGGAGTTCCAAGGCGCAGCCTAGCATGGGTCGGGAAGGGAGTGCCTCGTGATCGGTCAGATGCTCGGTCATTGCCGTGTCGTCGCGAAGATTGGGGAAGGGGGAATGGGGATTGTCTATCGCGCTTATGACGAAGTATTGCACCGCGATGTGGCGGTGAAAGTCGTTAACAAGGATCTTCGTCTTGATTCATCGGCAAGCCAGAGTCTGCTCCACGAAGCGCGTGCTTCTTCTTCTCTCGCTCATCCCAACATCTGCACCGTCCACGAAGTTGGCGAAACTGACGGTGAACTCTACATCGTGATGGAACTGGTCGAGGGCAAGTCTCTGCGCGCCATGAGCACAGATGCGGGATTGCCGCCGGAGTCAGTCCTACGGTATGGCGTGCAGATTGCCAGCGCACTCGCCCGCGCTCATGACCGCGGTATCGTTCATCGAGATCTGAAGACTGCGAATATCGTCGTCACTTCTCACGGTCTGGTTAAAGTCCTTGATTTCGGCTTAGCCAAGCAAGTGGGTGGCGGCATATTCGAGGGCACCACCCGCTCCTTTGCAACCATACAGGACGCATCCAGCGTAAGCGGTACTTTGCCGTACATGGCGCCCGAAATCCTGCGTGGCGACGCGGCCGACTATCGCAGTGATTTATGGGCGCTTGGAGTTGTGCTCTATGAAGCGGCTTCCGGACGCCTGCCATTTGGGGGACGCACTGGCTTCGAAATTAGCTCGGCTATCATGCGCGAAATCCCGAACCCGCTTGGCCCTCCCGTGCCCCCCGGCCTTTGGGCCATTATTCAACGCTGCCTTACCAAGGAACCGATACAGCGTTATCAACGCGCAGGTGAAGTTCAGGCAGCTCTGGAAGCCGTCCAGTCGGCTGGAATCGCTTCGACCAGTCCCAGCGCTGATCCGGGCGCACCCAGGACTACCGTCTTGCACAGTGTGCGACACGCTCAAGTCAGGAAGGGAGACTTTCTTTTGTTGCTGGGAACGACCAAAGGAGCATTCATCCTTCGCTCGAATGCGCAGCGCAGCCGTTGGGAGGTAGGCGGTCCTTATTTCCACGGACACAGTGTTTACGCTATGGCCTTCGACAACCGCGGAGGCCGCCACCGCATATGGGCTTCGACGGCGAGTTATTGGGGAACCCTCCTGCGATCGAGCGACGATTTCGGCAAGAGCTGGACCAATCCGCAACAGGCCACCATTCGATTTCCTTCCGATACCGGGGTTTCCTTGAAGAACATTTGGCAGATCGCGCTCGGTAGGCCCGAAGAGCCGAACGTACTCTATTGCGGCGTAGAGCCGGCCGCGCTTTTCGAAACCCGCGACGCAGGCGAAACCTGGTCTCTTTTGCGTGGGCTGTTCGATCATCAGCATCGTCCCCGCTGGATGCCGGGAAACGGCGGACTTGCATTGCACACCATTTTGCTCGACCCCGCCGACAACCAGCGGATGTACGTAGCCATCTCAGCGGGCGGTGTTTACCGGACCAACGATGGCGGACTTACCTGGACCGCTCAAAACCAAGGTATCCGCGCTATGACCATGCCCGACAAATATCCTGAGTTCGGGCAATGCGTACACAAGATCGCAATGCATCCGGCTCGTCCCCATCGCCTCTTCCTGCAAAGTCATTGGGGACTGTACCGCTCTGATAACTGTGCCGAGAACTGGCTCGACATTGCCAACGGAGTACCGTCGGACTTTGGTTTTGCCATGCTCGCGCATCCGAGAAATCCCGACTGCGTGTATATCGTTCCAGTTGAGTCCGACGAGTTTCGCTGCGCATGCGACGGCCGGCTGCGAGTTTATCGAACCCGCAACGGGGGCGCCTCATGGGAGCCTCTCATGCGCGGCTTGCCCCAAAAACGTGCTTATGAAACGGTCCTGCGTGATGCCATGACAGCGGATTCATTCGATCCGGTCGGATTATACTTCGGCACACGCAGCGGGCAACTCTTTGGCTCACGTGATGAAGGAAGGACATGGCAAAAGATACTCGAGGGACTGCCGTCAGTGGTGTGCGTACGGAATGCAGTCGTCGAGGACGCCTCTGGCGGTTTAGGGCCAACGTTGCCTAAGGCTGCAACCGCGTCTCTACATCACACGAAATCTCTGTCGAAAAGCAAGACGCGTCGACCGAAGAGGTGATCCATGTCGGTCACTTTTCACATTCCGGGGGCCTTGCGGGAATTTACCGCTGGACACAGTACAGTCGAGATCGAACACTCGCCCGCCACTTTGGCAGACGCGTTGTCGGCTCTCTGGACCCTCTATCCGGGCGTTCGCGATCGCATCGCAACCGAGCAAGGACAAGTGCGGGAACATATCAATATTTTTATCGGTGACGAAAATGTCCGATATACAGGTGGACTCGCGAGTCCAATCCCCGCCAGATCTGAGATTTCGATTGTCCCCGCCGTCAGTGGTGGCTGAGAGAATTCCTGCGATGTGCAATCAGTCGGAGCCAAGCTTGTTTGCTCGGATCAACGCGCGAGCGATCACCAACCCATTGAAGCCGCATTTGGCAAGAGCCCATCATCGGCTGATGCCTGCCAATCTGCAGACTCTGGGCTAGGATGCGTTTTGCGGCGGCGACAACTCCGTTGACTCATGAGGGCCGGGCACGCCAGGCGCTATGCCGCGGTGGAATGGATGCCGCCGCCCCCGAACCTGACTATCTTGGGTTCAACTAGCCTCACGAAGTCCTCCCAGGCGAGTCGCACGAGTTCGCGGTGAGAGCCCGCATTGAACGCGATTTCCTTGTCACGAGTTAGACTCTCATCGGCAAAGACGGGCATATCGTAAAGATTGCCGAAGGGAGGCATGGCTCCCGTCTCGCAGTCTGGAAACCGCTCTCTGAACTCTCCCTCCGAAGCAAGCGCAACATTATTTGCCCGGGTAGCCGATCGTAACTGCGATAGATCAATGTGCAAAGAGGCGGGAAGAAGGGCCATGGCCAGCGCCCCGTCAATCTTGATGATCACAGTTTTGGCCAACTCTTTGCCCGATATGTGAGTCAGCGCCGCGACTCCCTGAGCCGTATACGCGACCGAGTGGGAAATGACGACATACTTTATATTGTGGCCGTCGAGGAATTCCTGGAGTTTCTGAATGGGCATGGCAGGGCTCCTTTGCCGAGAAGCAGATCATACATCGCCCCAAAAGCCCTGGCGAGGTAAAGGGTGTTCCATGTTTTTTGGGGTATATGATTGGGTCGGCCAGGAGGAGGCTGCCATGCGGACCCCGATGCATTGGAGAACAGAGCGAGGCCGCCATTTCCAGGCGCACCCATTGCATGCAACGTATTCGCTTGTAGCGAGCATGCTGTTGGCCGGGCTGGTTGCATTGGCGCTCGTCTTGTCGGCAAGGTGAAGGACCATTCCGTCTCCGCCAGAATGGGTCGAGATAGTGACGAGAATGACGCGCTGCCCTCCCCAATGCAGCGTGGAGGGGAGTCTGCGTCGGGGCGTCGAGCAAGTTTGGGCATTGGCCGTAATACGGACTAACCATGGAAGCGAGGCATTCGGCGTTTCGGTTCGAGCCACCATGAGATAACTCCCGGAAGGTCGGCCCGCGGAAGCAATTCATCCGCGAGGCTTGCGCGCCGAACTTTAACGCCCACATTCGACACGGCGTTGCAAGGCGGAGGCGATTACTGTCGCAAAATCTCGTCGATGAGAAGTCAGTTCCAAAGTTCCAACATTGATCATTCAAAGTTCGAGAATCGTCTGCTAGGGCCGACCAAGAAATTTCGTGTCTCTTCCGATACATGGAAGTATACCCTTCAGTGTTTTTGAACAAATCTTTCGGTGTGGCGCAGTTTGATTTAACTTCGAATTCGGTTTGGGCCTTGGCTCGCGCTAGGTGGTCAAGGTTTATTCCTTTGTCAGCAGCCTGCCAACGTCTTTCACCGGTCGTTGCTCTTGACGCGAACCTCCAGAAGAGCGCAGACTTGTCAAGAAGCACAATCCTTGCGTCATTCGTTTTCGGATGTCCAACCCGCTAGTCCAAATGTCCCAGCAGTTCTGGCCGAAGGAGTCCAAAATGAAAAGGCTGATGCTGGTTTCCTTAGTACTGGCAGTGTTTGTGTCCCTGGCAGCTCTTGCTCAGGACACCACGAAACCTGGTGATGACCAGGCGAAACAAGACAATGCCAAAGCTGCCCCACAAGAAAACCAAGAAAAGTCCGCGAGCCAAACGAAGACCGTGACCGGTTGTCTACAGAAAGGCGACCAGACGGACGAGTTTTCCATTCGCGGCGAAGACGGCAAGAGCTGGGAATTGCGCAGCGGCACTGTTAAACTCGCCGACCACGTCGGCCACCAGGTGACGGTCACCGGTTCGCCCACCCGCGAAGCGAAGGCAGGAGAAAAAAAAGATGGCCAGGTTGAGAAGGCGGCGGGAAAAGTGGAACTGGGCGAATTGCGCGTCACCAGCTTGAAGATGGTCAGTCAGAGTTGCCCCAAGTAACGAGTTTCGACAGCAGACTCTACCACGGCCAGCACAGCGATGATGCTGGCCTTTCTAATCAGTCGGAACGAGATGCCGATGCAACGCCGAGTTTTCGAGCAGGGTAGGGCTCTGGTAAAGTCCATGAATCCCTGTGAATGCTGGTTTCCGCTGACGAGTATTGGGCCGGGAGTCCCGCCAAAATTGTAAAACTCCGGTGGGGCCTGTTCTCTGCTGCGTTGCTCGGCTTCTTTGTCTTGATCTTTGCGTTCCTGATCGGTCTTCTCCTTGGCACGTTCCGCTCGTCCCTCGTTCCGCCACTTGAGTTGAAGCAGATTGAAAGTGAGGCTGACAAGAAGCGCCAGAACACCGATGACCAATCCCATATCCCTCCCATATCGGCGGCACGCACAGTTGCCAATCCTTTATAAGGTCTAAAATTGTAATGGATTTGTACTGCCTACTTGCTGCAGATGGATATCCCCGTCCATCGCAATTATGCGGGAGAGCGAGCGTTGCGCGGCATCATTACAAGCGAGCAAGATGAAGACGAATATGCGAGCGCGCGAGGAGGAGCCATGCAGATCTCATGGAGAGTTGCATTCTTGATTGTGGCCGCAGCAGGCGCAATGCACCTGTCTCTGTGGAAGGTATTCGTAGTTCTCGTTGGATATTTGGGTTTCGAACAATTGGACCGAAGGCTCTCACAGAGAGCAAAGGAAAAAGCGATTCATGATGTGATGTGCGGATGGAAAGTCAGCGCGGAAGACCCAGAATACGAAGACAAGGGTAAGGTCTCACGAGCGCGGCTGACTGGCAGCGACCAAGTCATTACGGCCAGAGTTGCGGAGTTGCTGACGAGAGTTTGACGATAAACTCTGAAACTCTTACGGCCTTACGTTGGTGCGGCTGAAACCCACACTAATTGACAGAGTTCGAGCGAGGTTGTGTCAGACTCCCTGAATGGAAAAGCCGCACCTTGAGATCACGCTGCAAGGCAAGTGCTCGGCCTGCAGCGCTTACTTCATCATTGGTGGGCATGAAGCCAACAACAATCCAGCCGCCGGATTAAAGACGCTCCAAGCTCAGTTTGATAAGCATGTCAAAAAAGTACACCTGCACGAAGCCGCTGATGAGTGAGAAGTAGCTGGTCGCCGCCTCTCAAGTCCAATACGCCTACGATGCCCCTATCCTAAGGCGTTCGGGCCCAGTAGAACCGCCTTCGAAATAATTTGGCCGGGTTGAAATACTGAGGGCGTAGCATCCAACAAGCGAATTGCACAACAGAAAGAATGGGCTTGCCCGCTGACTGGAATGGCTCCTCGGCGGGCGTTTTTCTTCGGCCGGAGCCACTCGAAAAGCCCGCCGACGGCAATCTTCTCGTTTGCTGCTCACAACCGATTCGCGACGTCGTCATCGATTTGTGAAGCTTGGCCGGGATTCGAGTTTTGAGGTGGACTCGATCCTTCACAGTAGCTCGCGTGCGGTCGCTAAGTCACGGCCGACTGGCAGGGGCTTCTGGCCGCAAGTGGAGGATCAGGGCGGCGCATATGAGACCGAAGCCGACGCGCGGCGATCGCGACCAGCATAGCGGTCGTGAAGCTCGCAAGGACAACGAGCAATCGGCGCCTCGCCATACGCCGCATACGCGCGGACACCTGCGTGGCGTCCGCATGGGCCAATACTTGGTGCTCGAAGACATTGTAGGCAACGTCGATGCACACGAACACCCTGCGTAAAACGCTACAGGGGATGAGGCAAGCCGGGTGCGCGCAATCCATGCGGTCGCAAAGGGCAGGAGCGACACCATGAAAAGATGGACGAAGTTGATCCATATCAATCCGAGCGTCGGAGGCCCTACGAACCGCATAAGGTGATGGTGGTTTATCCAAATAATGGCGATGAACAGGTAGCTCACCGCATAGCTGATGGCCGTGGGCCACAGAGGCCAGAGAGCCGAGAATGCTGGCTGATCTGGTGCCCTCAGCTCCAGTACCATGACGGCGCGAAGACCGCGTCTGAAAATGCAGCCAGCCGGTCCGCGGTTGTCTTTTCTTCACGCGTAGCGCGCTCCTTGGAGTGAGCAAGACGTCGATTGACCTTAATCGCGCAAAAGCGGACACTCGCCGGCGGCGAGGGCGAAAACACTATTCCAACGAATACCGCACTCACTCGGCATTGAATGGAAAGAGTATCTCGTATTGAGGAAATTCAACCCAATTGATTGGGCACAAATAGAAAGCCATCCACCCGTTCCTTCTGCGGTAGGGATGCTGTTCGCATGAGGATTCTCTCTGATAGATATATTTTCAATAAACCAACACCGTTAATGAAGCCTTTGACGGTGTCACAACATTCGAATGGGATCAGTAACGAGAAGTCTTAGTGCTGTATCTGAGGCGCCCATTTCGGGACAGGTAGTCGAATCGAGGTGTTCCGGAGGGGCGCTTCAGATACAGCGACTTGAAGGAAGCCGCCCCTCGCGGGAGCCTATGGGTTTTGTATATGGTTGAGCAGGTCCAGATGATTTGCAAAGTTGCTGTTGGCGGCTGTGTGCGGCGGGTGCAGCACGAGATCGTACGCTTTGAGGCGGCTGGCCGAGGTGGAGAGGAGACTGGCAGGGCATTGTGGGCGAGCTGAGACGAAGAGAGTCTGTCTGTACGTGCCGGAGCACGAGGATGATTCGAGGCTGCGGTTGCGAGTTCATGCAGCGTACTCGTGGAGAGGCGGGGAGCGAAGCAGGAGTTGAGCTGGAGAAAGCCGTTCGAGCGGCAAGAGCATAGCGCGATGACTGGCCGAGGTACTGAATTGAGTCATGGCGGGATGGCTCTACATACCGGAATTGATCTGGAGCCCGAGGATCTCATCGAGGTTGAATTCCTGGTTCCAGATCCCTTAAGAGTTATGGCAACCGTTCGCAATCGTAGTGGCGATTATTTCGGGTTGGAATTCCTAGCGATATTGCCTGGGCAAGCTAGCGGTTTGCCCAAGAATCCGCCGCCAGCCCTTCCCAAGCCACCTGCCAAGATTGCCGGCAACGAAAACATTACTGACGCTCATTTGATAAAGAAGGTATTTGCGGCTTTATATCGAAAGTCGCTAGAGATCAAGCGTGTGCAAAGGGAAATTGATGCCCTGCTCACGGCAGCCTCCCTGCTTGCTGAATAACATCCACAGAGCAATCACACAGACAGAGATGATCCATGGATTTCTCCAGAGAGTCGTCGCACGAAGCATATGGAGGCGATTCTCGAAAAGACTTTTAATGCTCATCCACGACATGGCATCCTCCGACTTCCATTTGGCACTATAGAGTTTTGCAGAGTCCAGGAGTTTCGTCGCCGAACAGCCCACCTTCATTTCCCTGCGTCTCTTGCGCTTCACTTAATTTTTTGCAATTCACGTGGGGAGACAATCTTAACAATCGCCGGATGAATTTCCCACAAAGAGTTCACTTTACTACTCCCCCTAGGCTCCGCGTTGTCCTGAAACGCCAGACCCATAACGTCAACAGGCAAGGGCTGCTCAAATTCGCGGAGTTTTTCGTCTAAGACGAACCCTTTCGCAGCCATTTGTGATTGCAGCTCTTTCCGTTCTGAACAATATTCTTTTGTCATCTCCACGATGATCCTAAATGAATCTTTTTTTTCGTCTGGCGAGATCTCCAAATGAAAGTCGCAGTCGCGTCGGTTAATCCAAGCCGCCT
>WNGK01008757.1_pt1 | contig 10475 bp, 7 predicted proteins | sample 5400601 | NCBI WGS metagenome assembly WNGK01 (sample SAMN13153376, study PRJNA577476) | soil metagenome | isolation source: 60 cm soil or saprolite under Garry oak tree replicate 1 | place: USA:California | collected 2016-06-15
TCGGCAAGCCTCCCTGCTCTGCTACCTGGCGCGAGGCGTCGGTGGCGGGCCGTTGGTCGTTGGGATGTAATGTTTCGAGGAAGCGGACCAGCGCGGTGGTCTCTGCTGGGGAGAGCGCGCTTCCGTAGGCGGGCATGTTCCCGCCACCTAGAAGCACCTGGCGGTAAAGCTGATCTTCTGTGAGGCGCGTGGCGACCGTATCAAGCGCAGGGCCGCGCAGGCCGCCGTTGCCGCCCAGGGCGTGGCAGTTGCGGCACTGCTTCTCCTGGAGGACGTTGGCTCCCTGCCGCTCGAGTGGCGTGCGGTTGCGCAGGAATTCGACCGGGACGGGTGCGCTGCTCCACGCGCTCATCTTCGGGCTCCACGGTGTGTAGGTGCCCAGGTTGGTGAGTTCCGCGAAGGCGACGGCGAGGAGCATCACCATGAAGACGGCAACGGGGCGGCGCCACCAGCTCTTTTCGCCCACACCGGCGACCAGGGGAAGCGCGATGAGGATTGCGATGGCGACTACCGGTACGATGAGGATGAAGGGCGTCTCCATCTCGGGCGGGAGGTAGGAGAGCACCGTGTAGATCCAGAGGAAGAAAAAGTCGGGCTTGGGAACGGTGTTGATGATGGTGGGATCGGGGATGCCTTTGGGGCCGTAGGGGCCGAAGACCGCGGCGCACACGGCGACTGCAAGGAGAATAGCGGCGGAGAAGAAGAGGTCCTTCCACACCGCGCCGGGCACGAAGGGGATGCCGTCTTTGTGGGCTAGCGCGTTGTACTCCCGGATGTAGGTTTGGCGGCGCACGATGCGGCCGGGCATGGGCCACTCATTGACGCCGAGTTTGAGCACCATCCACACGTGCAGGGCGGTGAGCGCGAGCAGCGTGCCGGGAATGACGAAGACGTGGAGCGTGAAGAAGCGCGCGAGCGTGGCGCCGTTGATGATGGGGCCGCCCATGAGCAGGTCCACGAGCTGGCCGCCGATGAAGGGCACGCGGCCCACGATGGATACGCCGATGCCAAGGCCCCAGTAGGCGTCCTGGTCGAAGCGTAGTACCTGGCCAGTGAAGGCCATGCCGAGCGTCATAAGCAGCATGAAGACGCCGACGATCCAGGTGAGCTCGCGGGGGAATTTGTAAGCGCCGAAGAGAAAGACCTGCGCCATGTGGATGAGCACGACGGCGACCATGAAGTTGGAACCCCATCCGTGCATGGCGCGCAGAAACCAGCCCAATGGCAGCGAGTGGTTGAGTAACTCAAGCGAGTCCCACGCGTGCGCCGCGGAAGGCGTATAGATGATGGCGAGAAGGATGCCGGTGACGACCTGGAGGATGAGCAGCGTAAGGCTGGCGCTGCCGAAGACGTACCACCAGCTTGCGGTGCTTTGGGGCACCGGATGCAGTGCGGCGTCCTTAACAGGGCCTTCGAGTTGGACGCGCCGTTCTACCCAATCGTAGAGGCGCTTGTACCAGGGCGGTCGGTTGGCGGACATGGGTTGATCCTCGAGACAAGAGCGGGCTTGCCGGATTCACTTGGAGACGGACACGGGGTGTTGGCAGCGCGATTGCTGAGCGTGGGAATCTGACCGGCCTTGATCATGAGCTTGCCGTTTTCGATCTTGAGCTCGTAAGTAAAGAGGCCGCGTTCCGGAGGGCCGGAGGCGCGGCTGCCGTCGGCGTAGTAGACGCCGCCGTGGCACGGGCACATGAAGAGCTGCGATTCGGAGAACCAGCGAACGGGGCATCCGAGATGAGCGCAGTTGATGGCGAATACGGTGAGCTCTCCCTGTGCGGAGCAGCGGACGTACGCGGGAATGTTTCCTGTCGCGCCGTCCCACGGATCGGTGAAGGGGTTGCGGAACTTTACCAGCCTGGTTTCGCCGGGAGGGAAATCGGAGACATTGCCGATCTCGATCCAGGAGCGATACTCCTTGCGGCGCAGCACGGGTCCGAACAGATAGACGACGACCGGCGCGGCGATAACCGCTGCCACCGCGGCGTTGAGCGCGATGCCGATGTTCATCAGGAATGTGCGACGGGATTGGCGTTCGCGTTCGAGCGTCTCGTCCTGTTCCGAAAGACTTGGTTGCTGCGGACTGGGTGGAGGGAGTTTTTCATCCATGATCGATGCTCCGTTCTCTCCTCGTCATCGTTTCGAAGTCGGGTTCAAGTTTGGGTAGGGCTGTCCGGGCAAGAGCGGCTTCTGCGCCATGAGCCAGGCGCTCACGTTGGTGATGTCGTCGTCGGTCAGTGGGTGACCCTGAATGTGATTGCGCCAGTCAGGCTGGCCGATGTCGGGCCGGCCCGCGATGACAACGGTGCGGATCGTCTGCTCGTTGATGAGTGCGAGAAAAGATCCGTCGAGGATGGGGCCGGCCTTTCCGTGTTGCTGCGCCGTTGCGCCGTGGCAGCTTGCGCACGCGGCTGCATAGACCTGTTGACCTTTGTTCACATCGCCTGAGTGCGTGGCCTTGTACGGCGGCGGCGTGTTGCTGTCGAATATGTCGGGCTTGCGCCAGCGCGCGCGCATGCCCTCGACGAGCGCGTCGATCTGCTTGTCTGTCAGTTCTCCGCCGCTGGCGATGCCGAATGCCGGCATCAGCGTTCCCTTGTCGCCTTTGGCAATGGTGTCGTGCAGTGTGGCGTCGTCGATGAGCGCCTGGTACTCGGGATTGGCGAGCTCGGCGGCCGCGCCGTTTTCTCCCTTCGCACCGTGGCAACCGGCGCAGTTCTCACCATAGAGCGCGTCGAAGGACAGCACCGCTTCAGGCCGGGGGACTTCGGGACCCGGCTTGGGCTTGCCGGGCAGATCGCATGCGGAGAGCAGGAGCGCGAACGGCGCCGCAACACACGCGAAGATGCGGGTTGCTCTCATTGCTTCTTCTCGTCTCCATCCTGTTCGGGGTGGAGGCCCGGGGTTTCGAGACCGAGGCGAACGGACAACGGCACCTGTGCGAGCCGCTGCAGATGACCGAGTTTCGTGACGGTGTAACCGGCGACGAGGCCGAAGAGAACCTGCGAGGCCGCAAAAGACCACCAGTCGATGCGATCCGCGAAGAATGGATTGACGATGCCGAGCACGCTGTGAAGCAAACCGGTCCAGAGGGCAGGAGCGATAATGCCGCCGAGAAGAATGGGCCGTTTGGGCCACATGGGGAGCATGGCGCCGTAGAGCACTCCGACCAGCAGCGTGGTCACGCCCTGAATGATGTTGGCTGTAATGAAGGCGCCGAGGCGGAAGTGGGTCATCTCCTCGACGGTTGGGTTGGTCCAGGTGCCCACGCCGGCGCCGCCCAGCAAATTCACGACGTACCAGATGCTGTGGTAGCGGAGGATGCCGTAGATCTCCGCGGGGATGACCATGGCAATGCCGCCCGCGATGCCGCCCTTGATGCCACTGGAGATGGGGAAGGTTTCGAGCGGCAGCTGCGCGCGGTGTGTCTCGTCGACTTCGATGCGTGAGACTTTCCCGAGAGAAGGAGCGATGACGACGGGCTGTTCGGTGACGGTGATTTCCTCGTGCGCTTCGTGGGGCAGCACCTCGCGAAACCAGCCGATGGCGGAGATGATGGCGAGAATGCCGCCGAGGTAGCCGAGGGCCGCGGAAGTGACGAGCGATGCGCAAACCAGCGTGATGCCGAGAGCCATCAGGAACGGCCATGCCGTGGGCGCGGGGAGATGGACGGCGTGGGTGTGCTGCTCGCCGCGGTGCGAGATATCGAAGGCGGGGTCGCGCGGGTCAGTCGGATTGGTCAGATTTGTCATCGGCCCAACCCGTAGACCACGGTGAAAACGACGACCCATACGGCGTCGACGAAGTGCCAGTAGAGCGCGAGAACTTTGACGCGATAGGCGTGCTCGGGGCACAAATGACGGGTGAGGGCGAACGCCAGCACGAAGAGCATCATAATGAGGCCGATGACAACGTGCGAGGCGTGCAGGCCGACGAGCGAATAGTAAGTGGTGCCGAAGAGATTGGTGCTGATGGTGAGGTGGTCGTGCACGATGAGCTTATGCCACTCGGTTGCGGTGCCGTAGAGGAAGGTGAGTCCGAGAAGGATGGTGACGGACCACCAGAGGCGGAATGCGCCCATGCGGGCGTGTTCGATGGCGTGCTCGGCGAGCATGATGAAGCCGCTGCTCGAAATCAGGCACGCGCTGTAGAACCAGGGGATTTCGAGGACCTGCCTAGGCGTGGGGCCTGCGATGTCGCGGCCAATGTAATAGAGATACGCGACCACGAAGATGGTGAAGATGGCGGACTCCGCGGTGATGAGGCTGGCCATGGCGATCACGCCGCGCGAGGGTAGTCGCCACTCGGTGTCGGTATGTGCGTGTTGAAGCGGGACGGTGGCCATGTTTCCTCTTCTACTCGAAATGTCCGCTTGCTACTCGAATGCGGAATCGGGGTCTTCAGGGTGCTTCAGGTCCCACAAGGGACGGCGGCTTGCCACTTGAGGCTCGACGGGAAAGTTGTATGCGGGCGGCGGAGAGGCGGTGGCCCATTCGAGCGTCCACGCGTCCCATGGATCGGGACCTGCGACTTCGCCGCGGAAGTACGAGTGCACAAGGTTGTAGACGAACACGAGGACGGCAATGCCTTGAATGGCCCCTCCCGCAGAGACGATGGCGTTTAGGGTGTTCCAGCCGCGATCGGGCTCGTAGGTATAGATCTGGCGCGGCATGCCAAGCATTCCGGGGATGTGCATGATATCGAAGGTGAGGTGGAAGCCGATGACCATGAGCCAGAAGTGCCACTTGCCGAGGGTTTCATCGAGCATGCGGCCGGTCATTTTGGGATACCAGTAGTAGAGGGCTGCGAAGATCATGAAGACGATGGCGCCGACGAGAACGTAGTGGAAGTGGGCGACAACGAAGTAAGAGTTGTGCAGCTGCCAGTTCCATGCAGAGACGGAGAGCATGATGCCGGTGAGGCCGGCGATCACAAACTGGAGCAGGAATGCGATTGAGAACAACATGGGCGTCGCGAAGCGGATCTTGCCGCCCCAGATGGTCGCCAGCCAGTTGAAGGTCTTGATGCCGGTGGGGATGGAGACCAGCATGGTGGAGAGCGTAAAGAAGGCGTTGCCGAACGAGGTCATGCCGATGGTAAACATGTGGTGGGCCCACACGCTCAGGCTGATGAAGGCGATGGCAACCGAGGCGGCGACCATGGCTGAGTGGCCAAAGATGGCTTTGCGCGAGAAGACGGGGATGATTTCGTTGGCGAAGGCGAAGGCGGGCAGTACGAGGACGTAGACTTCGGGATGGCCGAAGATCCAGAAGAAGTGGGCCCAGAGAAGTGCGGAGCCTCCGGCCTGCGTATCGAAGAAGTGGCCGCCGAGGAAGCGGTCGATGAGGAGCATGGCCTGCGCCGCGGTGAGGGGGCTAACAGCCATGAGCACCAGGAAAGCGACCGTCGCATACAGCCAGGGTAGTAGCGGGATGCGCATGAGGGTCATTCCCTTGCAGCGCATGCAGAAGACGGTGGCGAGAATGTTGATGGCGGTTCCGATGCTGCCGATGCCGCTGGCGAAGATCGCGACGGCCCAGTAGTCAACCGTGTGGCCGGGCGAGAAGGCTTTCTCTGTGAGGGGCGCATAGGCGAACCAGGCAACATCGGGGGCCGAGCCAGTGCCTGCCAGGCCCACTCCGCCGATGAAGCTGTAGTACAGCAGAATGCCGGCGAAGGCACTGATCCAGAAGCTGAACGCGTTCAGGCGCGGGAAGGCCATGTCGCGCGCGCCGATCATGAGCGGGACGAGGTAGTTGCCAAAGCCGAAAATCAGGGGCATGCCGACGAGGAACACCATGGTGGTGCCGTGCATGGTGAACAGGCGGTTGAAGATGAAGGGCGAGACAAAAGTGTTGTGCGGGATGGCGAGCTGGGTGCGGATGAGCATCGCTTCGACGCCGCCAATCAAAAGGAATACCAGGCCGAATGCGATGTAGAGAATGCCGAGCCGCTTGTGATCGACGGTGACGATCCAGCTATGGACGACCTCGAGGTAGGTGCCCTTCGCCTCCTGAGCGAGAGTGCGATCGAGACCCGCCTCGATCCCGTGCACAGCTGGCATGCCTTGTGCGTCCATCGGCTTCTCCGCCTATTTCAGGGTGAGCAGGTACGCGGTGATCTGCGCGTTCTGCCGGTCGGTGAGGTGCATGGCCGGCATCAGGGTTCCGGGTTTGAACGTATTCGGATCGGCGATCCACGCCTGAAGATTGGCGGGGTTGTTGTCAGCCGCTCCGGCCGCAAGCGTTGCGCGGCTCATCAAGTGTGTGAGATCGGGACCATACCGTCCGTTGGCGACGGTTCCTGCAACTGTGTGGCAGTCGATGCACACCTGCTGTTCGAAGACGAGCTGGCCGGCGTGCGCATTCACATCGCCGGAGACCCGCGACGATTGGGCGGAGGCTTCGACAAACTTCGGTGACGAATTGGGGGGAACGTGGCTATTCGCATTTTGATCGCCGGGGTTTGACTCCGACATCAGCGCAGAGCCCGACGGCGAAATCTCCGGCTGGGCCTTCTGTTGCGCCGCGATCCACCGCTTGAAGTCTTCCGGGGTCTCGACGTAAACGCGTAACAGCATCTTGGCGTGCTGGGCGCCGCAGAATTGCGCGCACTGGCCGACATAGAGGCCGGGCTGCTGCGGATCCATCCACATCTCGTTCACGCGATTGGGAAGCAGGTCGGTTTTGCCGGCAAGTTGCGGCACCCAGAAGCTGTGGATGACATCTGCTGAAGTCAGCTTCATGAACGTGGGCCGCGGTGCCGAACTCGTGCTCACCGGAATATGCAGTTCATTGGCCGTGACCACGTTGTAATCCGGGTAGCGGAACTCCCACCAGAACTGATGGCCGATCACGACGAGGTTGAGCGCCGTCGGCGGCTTAGGCGCATCCTGCACCGAAAAAAGAACGCGCGCCGTACCGAGGAACAGCACGACGATGATGAGGATGGGAATGATGGTCCAGGAAAGCTCGATCTGCATGCTGCCGAAGACCTGGGGAGGTTCGTTCATGTCCCCAGGCCGGCGCCGATAGCGCACCAGCGCGTAGACGAGAAGGACGGTGACTCCGCCGAAGATCAAGCCCGAGATGGCAAGGACGAAGAAGGCCAGACTGTTCAACTGGCTCGCGGGCGTCGAGTGCGGAGCGAAGATTGACGTGGGCGAGGATTCAAGCGCGCATATTGGAGGACACGCGAAGATCGCGGCTGCTATGATGAGCCGAGCGATGGACGACATCGATTTCAGACGGATTCGCATACTTGGCGTAGCGTTCTGGCTGACCGGCAAAAACCGTACGATGCTAGCGACTTTGGGGCGGTTGCTCTCTTTACGGTACGGGGAAGTTGTAGCTGAAAGATGCGCGACTGGTTGGCAGCGATTCCGGGGATGAGAGCTCAAGCCGCCTGACGAAGATATCTTAGCGCATACTACGTTCGAGCTTCATTACGATTGATCGTTCGAACAGATGTCAGACGGCACCAAGTGGGATGGGATTAGACGGGCGTGCGTGGAGCGATGCCCCCAGCTTAGTTCCAGTGGGAGCACAAATCTGCAAACGGTGTGCCGAGTCACCGCTTGGCCGAGCTAACAAGTCACTTCTGGCGCGCGTTCAACGCGTCGAGCTTCTGCTTCAACTGCTCCAACTTCTGTCCTGCTTCCGCGAGTTTTCCCTCTGCGGTGAGCCGCTGGTAATCAGATAGGTCGCGCGCGGCCCCGCTGATCAAGGCATTCAAATCCGGCGGCCCTGCCTTCGCTGTTGTCGGCGCGGCTGTTGAGGAGTTCGATGGCGTTGGCTCGGAGCTGAGCGACGAGGGCGCCCCGTCAAAGAGCGATCGCAAAGCCGCCTCGAATGTCGAGCCGTAGGCAAGCTTGTCCTGAAGCGCCAAAACAACGAGGCGCAACTCGGGCATGGGGCTGCGCTCCGCCTGCAGGTAAATTGGCTCTGCATAAATGAGGGCCCTACCGCAGGGAATTACGAGCAGCGTGCCGCGGCGCACGTGCGATCCCTGCTGATTCCACAGGGTTAGCTGACCGGAAAGCTGCGCGTTCTGATCGATGCGCGCTTCAATCTGCATGGGGCCGTCGACGAGCCGTGTTTTGGGAAAGTCGTAAACCACCGATGTGCCGTAATTGGCGCCGTCACTGCGGCCGGCGATCCAGCCGATAAGGTTATTGCGATTGGCGGGCGTGAACGGCAGGATGTCGACAAACTCCACGTCGTGTTCGCCGGGCAGTTTCATGAGCACGAAGTTCGGCTCCATCGACTGCGCTGCCTGCTCACCGGCCTGGTTGAGACCAACCTCCGATGCAATCGTCCACAAATCCTCGCGGTTGTAGAACACCGTGGGATTCGTCATGTGATAAAGCCCATAGACCTGCGCCTGCAGCTTGAGCAGCAGCTCAGGGTAGCGCACGTGACGGCGCAGATCCTGTGGCATGGCGGAGGCGTCTTTGAAGAGCGACGGGAAGATGGCGCGGTACGCGGCAATGATGGGGTCCTTCGAATCGAAGACGTAGAACGTGGTCGCACCGGTATAGGTGTCCACCACCACCTTCACACTGTTGCGCATGTAGTTGAGCGGACGATCGCGCAGCATGTAGTGGGTCGCGTAAGGGAATGTATCGGCGGTGGTGAAGGCGTCGAGCATCCATGAGAGCCTGCCGTCATCACCAACCACGATGTAAGGGTCGGTGTCGAACGTGAGGAATGGCGCGAGGGCACTTACGCGATCCTGCACGCTGCGGCGCATCAAAAGACGGCTCTCGGTGCCGATGTCGTCGCTGAACGGAACCTTGCTGAGATCGCCGCGGTCGAAGGCAATGAGAATGCGGCGCATCAGGCCGCCCATGGCGATTCCGCCCGAGCCATCATACGATGTGAGTCTGTTGGTTTCGCCCTGCGGGTAGTTGAATTCCTTCTGCTGCGTCTTCACGTAAACATCGGTGTCGGTGAGCTGGCCGAAATAAACCTCGGGGCGGCCTACGCTGATGTCCTTCACCGTGCTTTGGATGGGCATGTTGCTCAGGATCAGGTTGGGCAGACCCTCCGGCGTGAAACCGTTCACCGGGTTCATGGTGATGCCGTAGCCATGCGTGTAAATCAGCTTTTCGTTGATCCAATTGCGGCTGCTCTCGGGGAGTTTTTCCACGCTGAGCTCGCGCGCGGCGAGCATGACTTCGCGCGTCTGGCCGTCGATTGAATAGCGATCGATGTCAACGTCGGGAAAATCATAGTAGGTGCGTATTTCCTGGATCTGGCGCAGCGTGTCGCGAAGCGCCTGCCAATCCCACAGGCGGATGTTCTGCAGTGTGGTCTGATTGTTGGCAGGGTCAGCCGCTTCCACGGAAATCTCGGCGGGAAACTCGTGCTGCGTGATGTGATCGAGCCCGTAGGCCTGGCGTGTGAAGTCGATGTTGTGCGCGATGTAGGGCTGCTCGCGCACCAGCTGATTGGGTTTGACGATGAAGCTGGAAACATACCACGCCGCGATCTGCACCACGAGGAAGCAGAGGACCGCGGGGATGGGCGCGAGCACCAGCCAGCGCAGGCGCGGTTGGACGATCCAGTTGAGGGCGCTGATGGCGGCGCCAAAGATCAGCGCACAACAGACTGCCAGCATTCCACCCAGGATCACGTGCGCGTCAGTGTAGGTAATGCCGCCGAATACAGTGTGGTCCTCAAGAAGAAGTTCGATGCGGCCGAGATAGACGCGCATGGCGATGACCAATAGCAGGAACGCAACTGCGATGGAAAACGTGCGCCACGGCAGAGGGACGGCGCGATCGAATCCGGACGTCGAGAGCCGGCTGCCGGTGGAAATGAGCACCAGGAACACACCCGACGCGCACATGAGGACGGCAAGCATCAGCAGCCATCCGGAGAGGTTCTGCCACATCGGCAACGTGAAGAGGTAGAAGCTGAGCGGGTGCGAAAAAATCGGATCGGCTGGGCCAGCGGAGGGCTGCGGCTGGAACCAGTAGAGTGCGAAGCGCGGCCATTCGGCCTTCATGGCCGCTCCGGCGCCGAACGCGACCAGTAGCGCTATCAGCAATCCGCCGATGCGCAGTGCGCCCTCTACGGGCAAATTGATGACGCGGCTGCCGATCACAATGGTGCTGGCGCTACGCAGGTCGGGTGCGGATGCGCGCAACAGGAGCCGGAACCATCCGTAAAGGATGAGAAACGTGCAGGCGGCGAAGATACCGAAGACGGCCCAACTGAGGGTGATGGTCTTCCAGAAGACACCGCCGTAACCGAGGGATTCGAACCAAAGCGTCTCGACGTAATACGAGACCGCGGTGCGCGCGCTGAGGAGCAGAACGACGATTACGAAAAAGAGAAGGAGCCAGAGGCGGCGATACCGCGGGTGTAGACCCGACCGAGAAGGTAACAGGATAGTTTCGTGCATCGATTAGCCAGCTTCCGCCGGAAACAGGGGAAAGTCTCTGGCAGACGCAATTGTAACGCCTATTC
>WNGK01018251.1_pt1 | contig 10475 bp, 8 predicted proteins | sample 5400601 | NCBI WGS metagenome assembly WNGK01 (sample SAMN13153376, study PRJNA577476) | soil metagenome | isolation source: 60 cm soil or saprolite under Garry oak tree replicate 1 | place: USA:California | collected 2016-06-15
GCGACCGCGGCCGAGCCGATCGTGGTGCCCGCGCCAGCCCGGTTGTCCATGATGATCGGATGCCCGAGCTGCCTCGATAGCGGCTCGAACACGATGCGCGAGATGATGTCGATGGTGCTTCCCGGCGTGACGGGGATGATCGCGCGGATCTGCTTGGCGGGCCAAGCCTGAGCCCGCGCGACCCGCGGCACGCTGGGTAGCGCGGCAGCGACCGCTGCCAGATGCAGAAATTCACGTCTTCGATATTGCATCATTGTCCTCCGTTACGACGAAGGTGAGCACTTCACGTATTATGCGGCACGACGGCTTCCGAGGAAAGCTGCCGTCGTCGCTGACATCGTGGCGCGGCCGGTTGTGGCCCTCTTTGACGGTTGATCCGAACCTTGGCGGATCGAGAGCCGATGCTGGCGATCCATTTGCCGGCCAGCCGCGCATTCTGCCGAGTCGTGAGGCGGCTGAAGCGGGTTGCGTGACGCTGGCCTCTCCGGGCAACCGCTCTTGCATCACGTTTTCGAACGTGGCTTGCTGTTCCTACCTGGGCTGCCGTCATTGAGCCCATTGCGGCCGCGGCCTTAGGGAGTGGACGCGGTTGAGCCAGGTCGCTCTCACGCGACCAGTCCCGAGGAGGATGAGTATGCAAGCTTTCCCACGCGCGAGGACCCTGGTGGCACTCGCCCTCGTTACTGCCTTGACCGGCGTCTTCGCCGCCGGTGCATCCACCACAGCAACGGCTCAGGTCGTTGGAAAAACCGTGACAACACCCTCCGGCCTGCAGATCACGGACGACAAGATCGGCACCGGCGCCACGCCTCAGCCCGGTCAAATCTGCGTCATGCATTACACTGGCTGGCTCTATCAGGGCGGCGCCAAGGGGCGGAAGTTTGACAGTTCGCTCGATCGCGGCAGGCCATTCGAGTTTCCCATCGGCAGACAGAGGGTCATCGCCGGTTGGGACGAAGGTGTAGCCTCGATGAAGGTCGGCGGTAAGCGCACTCTCATCATCCCACCCGAGCTTGGCTATGGTGCCCGCGGCGCGGGCGGCGTGATACCACCGAACGCCACGCTCATCTTCGAAGTCGAATTGCTCGACGTGAAGGGCTAGTTCCAGGTCCTACACATTGAGCGCCATCTCGGTTGCCACTTTCGGCAGGCGTTTCATGGGATGCAAGCGGCGCGACCGCGATTGAGTATGGCTCATCTCTCCTATGATAGCGATCATCGCTGTGATTTTGTGACGACCTGAATATGATTTTCAGGTCGGTATCGGCGCACGCTTCGGATACGTGTGGTGACCTTCCGACTCGACTCAAATCATAAAAGGCGACGACATTATTGCGCAATCGATCCGGCTTCTCTGCGTGTGGTAGCATCTCGGCTTGCAAGGGGGGTATACATCAGCGTAGCCTATCTTCGTCATGCGACTTCTTTAGGCGTGGGAGGGACGAATGATTCGAACCCGAGCACTGGCCTCGATCGGCATGGTCCTCGCGGGCGCGGTTCTTTTGCCCGCGGCAGCACTGCAGGCGCAAAATTCCCCCTCGACCGCCGCAGCCACCCATCGCGCGGCCTTGGAGCAATATTGCATTGGCTGCCATAGCGGTCCCACGCCGTTTGCGGGACTGAATCTGCAGGCCTTGGACATCGGCAATCTCGAGGCCAATGGCACCATCTGGGAGAAGGTGTTACGCAAGCTGCGCAACCGCGAAATGCCGCCTGCTGGAATGCCGCGGCCCGATGCCGCCACTTACGAAGCGCTCGTCAAGTATATCGAGACCGAACGTGATCGCCTGGCGGAGGCCAAGCCCAATCCTGGACGTCCCACGCTCCATCGGCTGAACCGGACGGAATACGCCAACGCCATTCGCGATTTGCTGGCGCTCGAGATTGACGTGGCCGAGCTGTTGCCGGCCGACGACATCGGCTACGGCTTCGACAACATCGGCGACGTGCTGACGGTATCGCCGTTGTTGTTGGAACGCTACCTTGCGGCGGCGGGCAAGATCAGCCGGCTGGCGGTGGGCGATATCTCTCTGCCTGCGTCCTATCAGACCTATGTTGTTCCTCACGGGCTCAATCAGCGCGATCGCATGAGCGAAGCGATGCCGCTCGGCTCGCGCGGCGGCACCTCCATTCGCCACCGCTTCCCGGTGGACGGCGAGTACGAGATTTCGGTGGGCCTGCAAACGGGCAGGTACGACGAGTTCTTGGGCATGGGGCGGGATCGCAAGCTCGATCTCAGACTCGACGATCAAAGGCTTGAACTGTTCACCATTCCCGCCAATCCCCGTGCGGGCGAACTCGTCCACGGCACCGGAAACGACCCTGATTCGCATCTCAAGATCCGCGTGCCGGTGAAAGCAGGCACGCGCACGCTGGTGGCAACATTCCTGAAAGATACGGTGAAGCCGGAAGGCATTCTGAATAGAATCCGTGAGACGGCCTTCTTCGAAGGCGTGGGCAGCGTTTCGGTTGCGGGCCCGTACCATGTGCAAGGGCTGGGTGCAACGCCCAGCCGCGACAAGATTTTCCTCTGCCATCCGGCGACGCGTGCCGAGGAGGAGCCTTGCGCCGAAAAGATCCTCTCTGGCCTCGCACGCCGCGCCTATCGGCGGCCGGTCACAGCCGACGACATGCCGCCCCTGCTGGCGCTCTACCGGCAAGGGGCCCGGAGCGGCGGCTTTGAATCGGGCGTGAGGCTCGCGTTGCAAAGGATTTTGGTATCGCCCGGATTCATATTCCGGATGGAGTTCGATCCGCCGGACGCGGCACCCGGGAGCGTTCACCGGATCAGCGACGTCGAGCTTGCCTCACGCCTGTCCTTCTTCCTCTGGAGCAGCATTCCCGACGACGAACTGCTCGCCCTTGCCGAGAGCAGGCGGCTCAGCGAGCCATCAGTCCTGGGGGGACAAGTCAAGCGGATGCTGACCGATCCGCGCTCGCAGGCTCTGGTGAAGAACTTCTCCGGCCAATGGCTTTACCTGCGCAATATCGCACGGATACAGCCTGATCCGGCGGCCTTCCCGAATTTCGACGAGAACTTGCGCCAGGCACTTGCCCAGGAAACCGAGCTCCTGATCGAAAGCACGCTGCGCGAGGATCGCAGCGTCGCCGACTTGCTCAATACGGATTACACCTTCGTCAATCAGCGCCTGGCCGAGCATTACGGGATCGAGGGTGTCTACGGCAGCGAGTTTCGCCGCGTCGCGGTGAGCGACCCGAGGCGGCAGGGACTGCTTGGACAGGCCAGCATATTGACGGTGACCTCCTATCCCAATCGGACGGCGCCGACGATCCGCGGAAAGTGGGTGCTCGAGCAGCTCCTGGGTACTCCGCCGCCGCCGCCGCCTCCGAACGTGCCGTCGTTGAAGGACGATGCGAGCACAAAGGCGATGACCATGCGTCAACGCATGGAACTGCACAGGTCCAATCCCACCTGTGCGGTTTGCCACCGGATGATGGACCCGCTCGGCTTTTCGCTGGAGAACTTCGATGGTCTCGGCAGGTGGCGCGACTCCACCGGGCCGGGGTCGGGACCGATCGATTCCTCCGGTGTGCTGCCCGACGGCACCAAGTTCGACGGGCCGGCGGGCTTGCGGGAGGTCCTGATGAGCAAACGGGACCTGTTCGTTGAAACTGTCACCGAGCGGCTTCTGACCTATGCGCTGGGGCGCGGCGTGGAACAGTACGACCACCCTGTTCTGCGCAAGATCACGCGCGAGGCCGCCGCGGACAATCATCGATGGTCATCCCTGATTCTCGGCATCGTCAACAGCGCGCCATTCCAAATGAGGAGGGTTAGCGATGGTAATAACTAGGAAATCCATTCCTCGCCGGACCTTCCTGCGCGGGACGGGTGCGGTTCTTGCCTTGCCCGTGCTGGACGCCATGACGCCGGCGCTGGCCGCCGAAACGAAGCGCCCGGTCCGAATGTCGTTCATCGAGGTCCCGAATGGGATCATGATGGACAAATGGATGCCCGCAACCGAGGGCGCCGACTTCGCCCTGACGCCGGTTCTCGAACCACTCGCGCAATTCCGCGACCGCATGCTGGTGCTGAGCGGGCTCGATCAACAACAATCCGCGGCGCTGGGGTTTGAAATAGCCGGCGATCATCCGCGCGCGTGCACGGCTTGGCTGACGGGCGCGCACGCCAAGATGACTTCCGGCGCGGACTTGCGCGCCGGAATCTCCGTCGACCAGGTCGCGGCGAGAGAATTCGGCAAATACACCCAGCTCGGCTCGCTCGAGGTCGGTTTGGAATCTTCGGAAGTGGTGGGCTCCTGCGAGTCCGCCTATAGTTGCGCCTACTACAATACGATCTCGTGGCGCAACGACACCACGCCGCTTCCGATGGAGAACCGCCCACGCGCCATCTTCGAGCGACTTTTCGGCGACGCGGGCCGCTCCGATGCGAAGACGCGTTTGGCGCAGAGGCAGGACGACCGCAGCATCCTCGATTCCGTCAGCGAGGAAGTCAAACGGCTGCGCGGCATGCTCGGCGGATCGGATCGCGGCAAGATCGACCAGTACCTGGAGGCGGTGCGCGATCTCGAGCGGCGCATGCAACTGGCGGAGAAACAGGGCGACCACGAATTGCCGCAGATCGCAGGCCCCGCCGGCGTCCCGCAAGTCTTCTCGGAATACTACAAGTTGATGACCGATCTCATGGTTCTCGCCTGGCAGACCGACATGACGCGCGTCTGCACATTCCAGATCGGCCATGAGATGAGCGGCCGCGCCTATCCCGAGGTGGGATTTGGCGACGCGCACCATTCCGTGACGCACCACCAGGGCGATCGCGAGAAGATCGAGAAAACCACCAAGATCAACATCTTCCATACGAAGATGCTGGCTTATTATCTCGACAAGTTGCGCTCCACCCCGGACGGCGACGGCTCGCTGCTCGATCACTCGATGATCCTCTACGGGAGCGCGTTGAGCGACGGCAATCTGCACCTCTATACGAATCTGCCGCTCCTGCTGGTCGCCGGCGGTGTTGCCGGGATCAAGGGTGGACGGCACGTCCGTTATCCCAAAGGCACGCCGATGACGAATCTCCTCCTCACCATGCTGGACAAGGCAAACGTTCCCCACGTGGACAAGCTGGGCGACAGCACGGGAAGGCTTGAATTGACGTCCATATAAGCGAGGGAAGGACCATGAACATCAGGACCATGATTCTCGCGGGACTGCTGGGCGTGCCGCTCCTTGCGCGCCCCGCGCTTGCCGCCGAGACCAGCCATCTGTCGCTGGTGGATGCCGCAAAGCTTGGAGACCGCGAGGCCGTGCGGTCCCTGTTGCGCAGCCGCACGAAGCAAGATGTCGCCGGCCCCGAAGCCACGTCCGCGTTGATCTGGGCCGCCTACCGCAATGACGTGGAGATGGCCGATCTTCTGTTGCGCGCAGGCGCAGACGCAAAGGCTGCCAACGAGTATGGCGCCACCGCGCTTTATGCGGCCGCGGCGAACGCGGATCCGGCCATGACCGTGAAGCTCTTGGCAGCCGGCGCCGACGCCAACGCCTACCTGTTGTCAGGCGAAACGCCGCTCATGGAGGCGGCCCGCCGGGGCAACCTCGCCACGTTGCGTGCGTTGCTGTCGGGCGGCGCCAATCCCAACGCGCAAGAAGGACAGGGCGGACAAACCGCCTTGATGTGGGCGACATCGGAACGCCATTCCGCGGTCACGGAGGAACTGGTGCGGCGCGGGGCCGACATTCACGCCCGTTCGAAAGGCGAATTCACGGCGTTGATGTTTGCCGCCCAGCAAGGTGATGTGGGGTCCGCCCGCGTTCTGCTCAACGCCGGCGCGAAGCCGAATGACGTCGTGCCGAGAACGGGGCTGACGCCCTTGATTATCGCGAGCGCCATGGGTCGGACCGAGGTCGTAGTGCTGCTGCTCGACCAGCACGCCGATCCCAACGCCGTGGATGCGAATGGCTTCACCTCTTTGCATCGTGCCGTGCGGGATTCGGATCGCGGAGGCGACCTGACATTAAAAGCCGCCGCGGTGGGAATTGTCAGGGCGCTGCTTGCACACGGCGCTAATCCGAATGTCCGTCTCGGTCAGGAAAAGCCCACAGTCGCCGCTAGCGGCGTCAGTCTCCAAGGCGCAACGCCGCTCGCACTTGCCGCGGAAATCAATAATCTTGACGCCGTCAGGGCGTTGGTCGACGGCGGGGCGGACCCGCTCATTCCCACCGAGCAGAACACGACGCCGCTGATGCTGGCCGCCGGGGCCGGCACGGACGTGTCAAGGCCAAGATCGCCCGAAGAACGGGCGACGGCGGTCGAGACGGCAAGATTCCTCGTGGAACGGGGCGCCGACGTGAATGCCGCCGGACAGTTCGGCTGGACCGCGCTGCACGCAGCTGCCTATCAGGGATTGAATGACGTCATTGAATTCCTCGCTGGCAAGGGCGCAAGGCTCGATGCCAAAGACGGCTTCGGACAGACGCCCTTGAGCATTGCCTACGCCATCGTCACCCGGGATCTGGGGAGCGCCTACTATCAGGCCGCGCGCGTATTCCGGCAGGATACAGCCGATCTTCTCCTCAAATTGGGCGCCACCCCGCTCGAGCGATCCGGGGTCGTGAGCATCGGCGGACGCGCTGGGCAATAGCTCATCTCCCCCCGGGACGACCCCCGGATGAGACTGTACGTTCGTGACCGGCTTCGGGGCGATCCTACCGGTCGTACTTCTTGAAATAGCGCAGGTCGGGCGGCGGCTGGTCCTTCTTGGTCGGCATCAGGTAGCCGTCGCCGCTGAGAAAATAGTTCTCCTTGCCGATGCCGACATGATTATTGCCTTCGCCGCAAACCTCGTGCGGGAACCAGATCGGTTTATCGCTCACCGCGCGCCGATAGGCCTGCTTGACCACCCATGGCCGGGTCAGCGCATGGTCGATGGTGGTGATGTCGTCGTGCATCAGGTTCGGATCGGCTTTATCGAGATAGATGCGCTCCTGGACGATGGTCTCGTTATCCGCATGCAACGGGATGCCGCTTGCGTCATAGACCCGGGGACCCTTCATGCCGTCATAGACCCGGGGACCCTTCATGCCGCGGGTCTCGACTTCGAGCGTGTCGTAGCGGCCGTTGCCGTCGGTATCGAGCCATTTGCCGACGGAATAACCCAAATATCGCGGCTCCAGCGCCATGTTGGCAGGGAAGTCGCGTCCATCGGTGTAGATGTGGCGATTGAAGTCCCAGTCACGCTGAAACAGAATGTATGTGACACGCGGAGTGACGACGAATTCCATTCCCTGATAGGGAATCATGACGCGCGGCATGCCCGGAGACAGGCACGTAAAAGTCGGGTCGATGCCCTGGCCGCCTTGCTCCATATCGGCAAGGTTCGCCTCGTAGATGGCCTGGTATTCCGGCGTCAGCGGTGGTCTCTCTTCGCGTCCGAACGGCTTGCTGGGATCGAAGGCAGCGCCGATGCGGTCGCTTCGCACTCTCTCGGCGCGCCGCCACTGGCCGTCGAAGTCGGGATACTTGCTTTCGTCATATGCCGCGGCGCTGCCAATCGTCATCAACAGCCCCGCCACGAATGCCGTTGCACCGATCAGGTTACGAGCGCGCATGCTGTCCTCCCTGTGATCGCGGGCGCTCTCATAAAAGCTGCAGGTCGCCGAACAAAATGATTCGGCGACCTGCGATGCGACTCCAATCTTCAGGATTGCCTACGGAAGCATCCATGTCGCGTTCCGTGCCGGCGCGAACCCGACCGGGATACGAGCGGTTTCCTTCATGGACTTGATATCGACAACCGAGACGTCATTCGTATGTTCATTGGCCACGTAGGCCGTCTTGTCGTCAGGCGTGATCACCAACCAGCCCGCGCCCTTCCCGCCCAGAGCGGCGCCTCCCAAGAGCTTCAAGTCCGGCACCGAGTACGCGTAGAGGGTGCTGTTCAACCTGCTGTTGATCAGCAGTGTTTTTTGATCCGCGGTGAGGGCAATGCCGTGCGATACCGAGGGCCCTCCGTGGCGGTTCTGTTTTTCGGCGGCGATGTCGGGAAGCTTGATCTCGTTGATTTTCGCTTGCGTTGCAAAATCCACGACCGCGAATCCATTGGCAGTACCATTTTGCGCGAATATCCACTTGGTAGAGCCGTCGGGATTTGACGATATCGCCATCGGCGAGGGGGCTGGATTCATGACAAAGCTCCAAGCGACCTCGTTGGTCCGCGTGTCGATCACGTTCATCAAGTTCGCCGGCGGTCTGGCGCCTCTGCTGGACCCGGCAATCACGAACTTGCCGTCCGGGGTGACGTTCAGGTCGTGGATGCCACCCCTGAGCGCGATGGTCTTGACTTTCTGAAGCGAGACGGTGTCGATCACGTCGACGCCGCCGCTGGCATTGGCCTTGATCTGCGGATACTCTGAATAGTCGTCATAGGTCAGGGCGATCGCTACGTAGATCCAGCGCCCATCAGGACTCATATCGACAAGGTTGGGGTTCCCGCTCAGAGGAATTCGTTTGGTCACCTGGAGAGTCTTCCCGTCCACAACGGTGAGCGTTTTATCCGCTTGTTCGCTGATGTAGATTCGGCTGCCGTTCGGGGCTACCGCAACCCCATGGGGCGCTTCGATCCCCTTGATCTCTCCCACCACCTTGTTCGAGACGGGATCGATGATGTGGACGTTATCCCCCGCCGAGTTCGTTTGGATGACCCGCAGCTTCGATTGCTGCGCGGTCAGCGAGGAAAAGGACACCGTGGACAGAACGATCCCAGCCAAAACCGCGAGACCTCCACGAAACACTTGTTTGTTCGTCATCTTCGTCATCCCTCTTTTAAACGACAAGTTATCTTCCTGAAGCATTATCAGGAGACAGGTCCGTTATCAGGAGACAAGTCCGTTGTCCGCGGCTACTTCACCTTCTCTCCCAGCACAAATGCCTTCAATGTCAACCAGTCCGGGTCCTGCTGCGAGCTGAACTGCTGGGCCCCGCCGTGATGGGGATCGCCGCCAGCCTCTTCGGCGAGCGGATGTTTGAGCAGCTTGCTGTCCAAGAAGCCGGGCATGGCCACCCGCTGGACCAGCTCGAAGTTCCGGCGCGACTGCTCTTCGTTCCAGGTCGTGCTCCCAGGCGAGAGCGACACCAACTTGAACGGCGCGTTGTTGAACGTATGACAAACAACGCAGCGAGCGTGGCCAGGGCGCTTGGCAAGGAAGACGGGCTCTACCTTGGCCTTGAAAAACCCGTAATCCAGCGACGCCGATGCGGCGGCGGAAGGAGCTGGCTGGCTCCCAGCCTGCCCCAACGACGCGGCGGCCGCCAAGACCAGACACCCCGCGACGACCACATAAGACGAGGCACTCTTCATTCGGTGCATAGAAACCTCCCACAAAACAATCTCGTTAGGAAACCCGCATTCTCTGCTTGAGCGAAAGTGCTTGTCAAGAAGACAATTGCCCCGGCCATCCACGTCTTTGATTTCTATCGGTGTTTTCCGGCGTGGATGCCCGGGACGAGACAGGACAAGCTCGGGCATGACGCGCTGCGGGAGCTTCGTCAGTCGCGTCCGGAAACGTCAAACTCATCTTCGCCAGTGCGAAACACATTTGTCGTCCGGCTCGGCCTTGGTTTCGGTCAGCGAGTCGAGATCTGAGTTCCGGCCAGGAGCCTCACCGAATCTCCTCCGCCAGCGAAGCGAGCAGCCGGCCGTGGCCGTGGATCGGGTCGTTGAGGCCGAGCGCCTTGAAGGCGACGAAGAAGCTCGCGTGGCAATAGGCGATCGCCGGCAGGCCGCTGTCTCGTTCCAGCGCGTCGACGACCTGGGCGGCCTGCCATTGCGGGCAAGGGAGGTAGAGCGCGTCGCAGTTTCCAGCGCGGGCCAGCACGCTCAGCGCGAATGTCCGGATCTCGGCGGGGACGACGCTCTGGAGCGCCTTGAACGGGACATCCATGCCCTCGGAGCGCACGACATCGAAGCCGTGGGCGGCGAGATAGGCCGCCAGCGCCGCATTGTGCCGCTCGGGATAGGGCGAGGCGATCGCCAGGCGGCGCGCGCCGACATGCCGAAGCGCCTCCATCGCGGCGCGCACGCCGGTGGTCGCCGGAACCCGCGCGGCCGCCTCGATGTCCCTGACGATCGTCTCCTCGAAACCCTTGCCGCGCGCGACCACGAGCGGCCCGCCGCCATGGATGACGAAGTCGACCCCGCGCGAGCCGAGATAGGCCGCAGCCGTCGTGACCTGCGCCAGCGCCGCCGCGAAATGCTCCCGGCTCCAGTCGTCGATGTTGCAGGTGACGCCGACGAGCCCGACGCCGTCGGGAGCGAAGCGGTAGAACTCGTAGGGCACGACCTCCATGACCGTCGGGCCGATATATCCGATCCGTTTGCGCCAGCCGAACATGCCGTTGCTGCGCCCCTAGCCGCCACCGCCGGCGCCGCCATCGCGCCGGACCTCGCGCACCGAGAGGAGGGTCGCGCAGGAGGGGCAGGAGATTTCCTCCAGCCAAA
>WNGK01022585.1_pt1 | contig 10473 bp, 10 predicted proteins | sample 5400601 | NCBI WGS metagenome assembly WNGK01 (sample SAMN13153376, study PRJNA577476) | soil metagenome | isolation source: 60 cm soil or saprolite under Garry oak tree replicate 1 | place: USA:California | collected 2016-06-15
GAGAACGAATTTTCTCCAGTTCATAGCGTTATAGGTTTCTAAAGATTGAAACCCCCGGGATTCGAAAGTTGCGGCACTGAAAAAGGTAAAAGGTAGCGACCGCGGTTACCTTTAGTCTCTGTGAAACCACCACACCTGGCGATGACAATCATTTGCTGTCTGCCCAGTTTACCGGTCGAGATATTTTGGCATTTGCTCGCTCCCTTCCAGCGTTATATCTGCGCGCACGCTACGACTCGAGACGGGCGGCCTCAACTCGCTGCCGTATTGGGTCAAGAGCCAAGCGATTGACTACGCTCTAACCCGTGCGTGCTTTCGTGCTGGCGAGATTCGCGTTCTAGCTTCAAGCGGCGCTGTCGAGCGCATCATTCCGTTCGATGAGATAGATCGAAAATTGTGATCGAAATTGATCCTGTGTGAGTTGGGCAGCAGCTGAATTTCAGATTGGCCACATCACTGCCACCCACAGGGCTATACCCAGACCGAAGATGATGTGATTGAACAGACTTACGCGAGCCAGATGAGCATCACCCGGCGCGACCCGTCCCAGCCAACCCATCCCCTGTGATGGGAACATGAGAAACCAGGGGAAGACCGTGGTGGCCGTTCCGTAGAGGATGGCGCTGAGGGCTGTCGGCCTCACGTGGGCCACAACCAATAGGCCAAGGTACACAAGGGTCAGCACGATGCCGATCGAATAGTGCGCGGCTAATCCCAAGACTAGTTCTCCTTGCAAAGACGGCATCTGCAGGATGTCCGTGTGCTTGAACTTGCCCTGCAAGAGGTAGCCGATCCAGCGTCCGATCAAATCAGGACCGGTTCGGCGTGGCCCCCGGCCGGCGATGCCGAGCCGGAGAGCGATCAAGGCCACGACGTCCATGGTGACGGTGGCAAGGGTACCCACAATCAGGCCAACAATGAACGCACGGCTTTCCATCGTACGGCACTCCGGCCCTTACTGGTTAGGCTGCTGCCCGACGTTGGAGTTCATTTGCGGGCGGAGGCTGGCGAAGCCAACGATAACACGTCGGGTGCAACGACGGGTTAGGCCTCATGCTAGCAATGCCGGACGCCGCATGGGCAGAAACGAGATGCCATGCATGCTCTGTAATGACCCTGCTGGAGCAAAGCCGAAGGCTTGATACACAGGCACAGCCGAAAGGCTTGAGTTGACCGTAAAGGCTCCCTCGTTGCCTGGAGCGCACAGCTCACGCAGGACTCGCTCCCACAAGAGCCGAGCAATGCCCTGGCGCTGATGTCCGCGCTCGACAAAGAGGTGAAAAAGGTGGGAGCCATCTCGGATGGCGATGAAGCCGGCAAGTTGAGAATCCGAGTAAGCGAGAAGGTACCGGTAGCGTTCTGAGGCCAGGTACTCGCGCTCGGCTTGTACGGACACGGAGGCAAGATACTCCTCAGCACCCGCACCAGACGGGTCGTCGGTCAGTTCGCTCTGAAAACTAGCGATCAAGCCCGCGATCGCTTCTGCATCTGCCGGCGAACCTGCTCGGAATTCCATGTGAGGCCTAACGAAACGAAGATGAACTGCCGCGAGCGAGTGCGCATGTCGCTGCGGGACAAGTGAAGGAAGTCATCACAAAGCTAGTTATAACACCGGCTCGCGGTCAGCTCCATCGCATGATTAGGCTCTATTGTCACGCCGGGGCTTTAAGCGCGGAAGCCATCGGCCTACCTGTTGCGTGTAAGCTCGTACGACTGGCCAAAGCGTCGGCGAAGAGTCGGCTCCTCGTAGCCGATCACAAAGAGATTGGCCCCGAGAAACCACACCGCCCAGTAGAGAACGAGCGATCGCGACCACGCAAGAAGCGCCTCACCGAGAATGATCGCCGTGACACTCAAATACATCGGATTTCTGACGTAACGATACAAGCCTCGAACGACCAAGTCCCGCGGTGCGTCCACAGGGGCGAGGGTTCCACGTCCGCTCCGGGCAAACTCCCAAAATGCAGCTTGCGAGGAGTCCGATGCCAACGGCGATGCAAAAGAGGCCGGCAGGATGCTGCCAACTCAGAAGACTAGGGGGCAGCCGACGCAACCCGAAAAACCGCCACGGGACATACCCTGCGATCAAGCCGGGAAGCAGGACAGCCCACACAAGACTCCGCAAAAGCCAGAGAAGCTGAACTCCAATGGGAGCACGATTCGAATCCAGACGAGAACCCATAGGCCTAAATAGAATTAGACTGCAAGCTGCAATCTATTTCTGCCTGCACAGAGGCAGTTTCCGGAAAACACTGCAGGACGTCAACGCGCGATTCCGGGATACAACCTGTGCCCAGAGATTTCGGTAAAAAACTATATTACATGCGCCGAAAGGCTTGACACTATGGAATCGAAATGCGCTAGATGAGATCGGACAACACTTCATCAACCCAAGGCAACGAAGTGGTTTGGGCGGCGCGACGGGGCGCATATTACCCACGCGCCGCCTTGTCCATTTGCGGATTGGCGTATGAAAATTGAGCACTCCCATTCTGGTATCGCCGGCGACAGTGAAGACTTCGATGAGCGCTGACGTTTCCGTCTTGCCGCCACGTATCCTCGCGTAGTAGAAGTTGCGAGCCATGCAGCAAAGAATCGACAGTATTCTCGATGCCGCGGAGCAGCAGGAGGCGAGCGACGTTTTCCTTCAGGAGAACGAGGTGCCGCGGCTCAAGGTCAATGAAAAAATCAGTGTGTTTGGCGAAGAACCGCTGTCGCTCGTGGACATCGTCGCCTTCTGGGAGTCCTGCGGCGCGAACACGCAAGGCGACGGCGACATGGATCGCGACAGTGGCTTCATCTCGCGCACGCATACGCGCTACCGCGTGAGCCTGCATCGCACCATGGGCCGCCTCGGTGCGGTCATGCGCCGCATCAAGACCAAGGTGCCAAGCTTGAAAACGCTCGGAGCGCCCGAGTGGCTCCTGACCCGATGGGGCGCTCGCGAGCACGGCCTGATTCTTCTCACGGGACCGACCGGCTCAGGGAAATCCACCACCATCGCCTCCCTGCTTCAATGGATGAACGAGAATGTGGTGCGACACATCGTGACGATCGAGGATCCGGTCGAGTATCAATTCACCAATAAACGCTGTTACTTCACCCAGCGACAGGTCGGGCGTGATACCCGCACTTTTGCGACAGGCTTGCGGAGCGCGCTTCGTCAGGCGCCGGATGTTATTTTTGTTGGTGAGATCCGGGATTACGAAACGGCGTTGACGGCCCTCCAGGCTTCTGAAACCGGACACCTCGTTGTTTCGACCATGCACTCGGAGAATGTTGGGGACACGATGGAGCGATATCTGAATCTTTTTCCGGCCGAAGACGCGAAGCATGGTGTGAACCTTCTGGCAAACCAGCTTTCTGGCGTTCTGTGCCAGAAGCTGGTTCAATCTTCTGACGGAGGTTTGCATTTGCTGGTGGAACACGTCGAAAATGCGGGTGCCATGCGCGACTGGATCGCCAGACGAGAGTTGCAGAACATTGCTCAGTATATCGCCCGCGGATCGGATCCTGCCGCTGTTTCATTTTTGCAATCGACCCTTAAAGCCCTCCAAGCCAAGGTCATCACTGAAGCGACCGCCATGGCCTCGGTCAGCAATGAATCCGAGCTGCGTCGCGCGATGAGGGGAATCGCGTAGACGACTCCTCCGCACCATTTGAATCCCATATGAAGGAACATGACTTGATTGATTTTCTGGTGGTCGCGGCCGAGCGGGGAGCTTCTGATCTTCATTTGACAGCGGGGGCGCCCCCGATGTTGCGGGTCGCTGGTGTCATCGAGCCGCTCACAGAAGAGCCGCTGACGGCCGAGGACACAAGGAGACTGGTGATCGATACCTTGAAGGAGGGACAACGGGCGAAGCTTGAAACCGACTGGCAGCTTGACTTCGCTTTACAGGTCGGTGACCTCGGGCGCTATCGCGGAAATGCGTGCTATGTGTCAGGCGCAATTGAGGCCAATTTTCGACGCATCCCCGCAGAGGTCGGCGATCTAAAATCGTTGGGACATTCTCCGGTGGTGGATCGCTGGTGTGACGAGAGACGCGGTTTAATACTCGTGACTGGCGCGAGCGGTGAAGGCAAAAGCACAACGCTGGCGAGCATGGCCCAGACGATAGCCAGACGGCGTTCGGTCAACATGGTCAGTATTGAGGACCCGATTGAATTTGTTCATTCGCAGGGGCGAAGCCTGGTGAACCAGCGCGAAATTGGTTCCGACGCGCGCGACTTTGCTTCAGCGCTCAAAAATGCGTTGAGACAGGACGCGGACGTCATTCTTGTTGGAGAATTGCGGGACTTGGACACGATGCAAACTGCGATTACGGCGGCGGAAACGGGGCACCTTGTGATTGGAACCATGCACACCAATGACGCGCCAACCGCCATCGGGCGGATTATTGATGCCGTTCCAAAAGAGGGGCAGCAGTTCGTCAGTGCCCAACTTGCGTGGTCGTTGCTGGGAGTGGTGTGTCAGTATCTCCTGCCGCGAAGCGGCCAGTCAGGCCTGGTTTTGGCCACGGAATTATTAACGGTAAACTCGGGAATCGAGGCGTGTATCCGGGGCGGGCGGCTTTCGCAGATACCGGGACTGATTCAAATCGGTGCTAAGGACGGCATGCATACCGTCGACGATAGTCTTATCGAGTTGCTTCTGGCTGACCGCATCAATCTCATGGACGCAATGGCTCACGCGAGAGATCCTAATTTTGTGAAGGAAGAGTTCCAGAAAGCTTTGAAGTCTCAGAGAAAAGGGTGGTTTACGGGAATGTTCCGCAAATGAAATGCCGGCTTCGCTCGCGTCGAATTCAAAAAAAACAGTTTGCTAGGTCATATGAAATCAGCGGCTGTTGCTGCCGCTTGAGCATCGACACGAACCAGCGTACGGCGACTCACAACTAGCGATCGCCTCTCTGCTAAAGCGTCTCGATCTTCGCCGTGCGCTTGTCTGCCAGATACGCCCAAACTCGCCTCGCACCTTCACCTTGCTTGAGCCTGATAACGGACCCCGATCCACCGTCAGCCCCGCCGCCAAAATGCAAGACCAGCTACTCCCCTGTCCGCTCGGCGTACGTGAGGTGGTCAAGATTTATGATGCGACCATCCGGCGTGCTAACAAGGTTCATGCTCAGGACTGACTATCAGCTTTGAGATAAACACACAACGGAAAAAGAACTTATTATCCGTTGGTATCTACCACTTGAGTCCAAGGTTGTGCGCAGCAGAATCACGCTGCTGGAATCGACTGAAGCGGCGTTGCTGCGACTTCGCGGGTTAGACGTTACTGCCGCTCCACTTGAGCTTTTGCCGAACCACGCTGAAGAATGAGGCTTCGGGTAACGACGCCAGCGGAAGCGTTTTCCTGGCTTTGCGAATCGTGACTATTGATCCTCGATCGACATGGATCGGCTTGCGCCCATCCAGAGTCAGGTAGACCGGATAGTCGGGATCGCTCGCCTCGACTTCTATTATCGATTCTTGCGCGACAATAATCGATCGGTTCGTCAAGACGTGCGGGCAGATCGGCGTGATCACGAAAACACCCGACTCAGGATCGAGAATCGGTCCGCCAGCCGACAACGAGTAAGCGGTCGAACCGGTCGGCGTCGCGACGATCAAACCATCCGCATTGAATTCCGTGAGCGGTTCGCCGTTGACTCGTGTGCGCAGCTGGACCAGGCGCGGAAGCTCACCGCGACTTAATACGGCATCGTTCAGCGCGATCATCTTGCCTGTTCTTTTGTCGTCAAGGCTAACTCGAGCCTCGAGTAGCGCCCGCTGACTAAAATTAATCCGCTCTCTCGCGATACATTCCACGGCTTCGCGATACGTCGAGGAACTCGCGCAGGTCAGAAAGCCCAGTGACCCGACGTTAATGCCGAAGATTGGCTTGATAACCTCGCCAAGTTGCCCAACCACATGCAAAATCGTTCCGTCGCCGCCGGCTACGACCAAAAGATCCGCCGCCGCTCCCAATTCGGCCATTGAGTGGCCTGACTTCTTTCCAGCAATGCGAGCCGTCTCCCTTTCAAACAGAATTGCGATTGAAAAACGGTCGAATTCCTGGGCAATTGCGTTGATCAGCTTTGCAACGGCCGGTTTTCCCGTGTGCGCTATTAAGCCAATCGTTTTCGCATGCATACAAAAAATTCCTGATTTCCGTCCGCGCCTTTAATGGCAGATGGAACGATCCCAGTCACCACATGGCCCAGATCACTCACAAACCCGACAATCTTGTCTTGTGCCTTTCGGTGCCCAGCCGAGGTTATCAGGGCGAACGCGTTCGGCAGAATCAAGGTCAACGAAATGAAGGAAACATCGATCACGCAAATATCGACAATGTCCGGAATGTGTTCACGCGAGAGAGATCGTGCATTGACTTTTTCGAGAACAATCACGCGGGGATCGTTGCGGAGCTTCCAATCCAACTGGCCGTGGCCGACGTCGACCGCGTAAACTTTGTTGGCGCCGCGCTGTAATATGCAGTCAGTAAACCCACCGGTTGAGGCGCCAATATCCAGCGCTGTTTTGCCGCACACAGCGATGTTAAAATGATCGAGAGCAGCTTCCAATTTCAATGCGCCGCGACCGACGTATTTTCGTGTCGGCTTCACTGTGATCGCCGCCTGTTCATCGAGAAGTTCCGATGGCTTCGCTACGATCCGAGTTCCGATCATTACATCGCCGGCCATTATTGCTCGTCGCGCTTGTTCCCGGCTTGGGAACAGCCCCTTCCCTACCAGGAGGTGATCAAGCCGTAGCTTTTTCGGCATCTTTTTTTGCGGAAACATTGTGGCCCCGCCAGACGTCGATGATTGACGCGCGGAGAGCTTCGACAGCTTTGCTTAACTGGGCTGTTGTGATGCACAAAGGCGGCATCAGAACGACGATATTCCAAATTGGTCTGGTTAGCAGACCGTGGCGCCTCGCTTCGATGCAGACGGCTGCGGCCATCTCGGCTTCTGCGATTTCGATTCCGGCGATGAATCCGCACTGGCGGATCTCCTTTACGCCAGGAAGCTCCCCTAAGCTGACAAGTGCCGAATTGAAGTACCGAATTTTCGGCTGCAGCGCTTCCAAAACACGCTCATTTTCAAAGACCTCCAAACTAGCTTTGGCTGCGGCGCAAGCCAAGGCGTTCCCCGTATAACTATGACCGTAGGCGAGCGCTTTACCGTCGGCAACCGAACCGCCGAATACAGAAAACAATTCTTCCGAGCTTAAAGTAATAGCAAGCGGAAGATATCCTCCAGTCAAGCCTTTACCAAAAATCATTAAATCCGGAGTGACGCCTTCATGCTCACTCGCAAACATTCGGCCGGTCCGGCCAAAGCCGGTCATCACTTCATCGACTATCAACAGCGTTTCAGTCCGACTACACCAGTCTCGAACGGCTCGTAACGTGCCCGATGGCCAAAGACGCATTCCGGCAGCCCCCTGAATAAGCGGCTCGATGACGATCGCAGCAATCTTTGCTATCTCCGCCGGGGAAAGGGCCTCCAGCGCGTTAATGTCCGAGACTTGGAGCGCGGGAAAGTTCCACCGAGACGATCTGGTTTTGAACATCGCCGCGGCACCCAGACTCGCTGCACCGGCAGTGTCGCCATGATAGCCATTTCGAAAAGCGATAAACTGATATCTTCTTGAGCGGCGCAGCCGCCAGTACTGATCCGCGATTCTCAAAGCGACTTCGATTCCGGTTGAGCCATCATCAGAGAAAAAGACTCGGTTCAAGGAGGTATCCGGAAAAAGCGCCACGATCGCCTGCGCAAGTTCGATTGCCGCCGGGTTCGTGAATCCGAGGAATGAGGTGTGGGCCACGCGACTAAGCTGGCGGCGGATCGCCGCATTAATGTGGGGATGGTTATGGCCATGGATGTTTGTCCAGATGGATGAATTGCCATCGATGTATTCGCGGCCTCTGCTATCGCGCAGCAATGCGCCCCGGCCTTCGACCAAGATCAATGGCTCATGCTCTGGAGAGCGCCATTCGCTCATGTTGGTAAATGGATGCCAGACGAACCGCTTGTCCCAAGCGATCAACTGCTCTGTGTTCCACTCGCTCATGACTGTCGAATTATCAGACATACGTTTCGGAATACACCTCTCTCCGGCTGCGGGAAGAGCATTGAGGTGAGGGGCCGTGGCACGGTGTATAGAGCAATCCCCTCACCTTTGTCCTCTCCCTTTGAAAGGAAAGGCGAACCGTTCGGACTACGCATTATCGTTGTGGTCAGCGATGAGCTTATCAAGCGACTGGAGATCTTCGGCCGAAGCACGCCGTCGCTGATATTTTCGCACGAGAATTTCTTTTAACGCTAACAAGTCCTCCAGTAGCGGGCGCCTATAATAGGTCCACTCAAGATCGGCCGCAGTCTTCGCTTGGAACCGCCACGCGCCGCCGAATTTGGTGGCTCGCACTTCACGTTTCGTCGCGTCCTGATTCCTGTGCGTCCATATGTGTTGACTCGGCATTGCGGTAACACCTTACATTAGCAACCTTACGGAACATAGGCATTTTGCCTGTGCGGCGACGGACCATTTTGTCAGCAATTTTTCGCGGGGTACAACTCCGCTGGCCGCACAGACTACAAGTCTATGTTCCTGAATTACGTGAAAGATGTAGCTAAACTGGCGCTCTATTTTATCGCGATCGTTATTGTCGGAGCGCTTCTAGCTCCGCTTCTCTTTTGGTCAGCGCAATCGCTTGTAGCGCACGGCGTGTTTTCGTTTTTGGCAAAGTACGATTTCGAAACATTCTTTCATCGCGCCATCCTCATCGCTGCTGCGTTCTTCCTCTGGCCCCTTCTGCGAATTAGCCACGTGCGTGGCATGGCTGATCTGGGCCTTGCAAGTAATCCGCGCTGGGGCCGCGATCTCTGCGCCGGCGTTGTTCTCTCGGCGATTCCCCTGCTCTGTTGCGGCGCTTTGCTCATTGCATTTCATGCTTACTCATTCCGGCACACCATCGCCTGGTCGCGCTTTGGTAAGCTGCTTGCTGCTTCATTCGCTGTTCCATTCATCGAAGAGGCATTCTTTCGCGGAATTATTTTGGGCGTTCTACTCAGGACAGGTCGAAGGTACATGCCCATCCTGATTGTTTCCGCGCTCTTTGCAGCTGTTCATTTTTTGAAAGCCCCGGAACAAACCTCCACTGTCGTGACCTGGAACTCAGGCTTTAATTCGATTGCGCATGCGCTCGGGCGAGTTGGGGACCCGATGATGCTGGCGTCAGCGTTTGCTACCTTGTTTGTTGTCGGGTGTATTCTTGCGGATGCACGTGTGCTTACACGTTCGTTATGGCTACCGATTGGCCTTCATGCAGGATGGATCTTCGGGAGCGGCGCTTTCAGCTTGTTGGCGCGCCGGCAAACGCTTGCTCTACCCTGGCTGGGGAAGAATCTGCTTGTTGGAATAATCCCGCTGGGCGTAGCTACACTCACCTGGATAATCATGCGCACCTGGCTTAAACATGATCGCGCTACGAAAGCTTGAACTGTTGCAAGCGGCAGTGTCGCTGCTCTACCCACCGGTTTGCACAATCTGCGGGAGAAGCATTCGAGTTAACGAGTATCTCTGTGATCGATGCGAGACAAAAGTCACTCGCATCGTCGCGCCATTTTGCCAGAAATGCTCGGAACCGTTCGAGGGCTCCATCACGGGCGCATTTACATGTGCCAACTGTGCCCATCGTACCATTTACTTCGACGCAGCCGTGGCCGCATACCGCGGTCGCGGTATCGTCCGGCAGATTGTTCACGAATTTAAATACGCGCGCCAACTTCATCTGCGACATCTTATAGCGCGCTGGCTCCATGCTGCGTTGGATGACGAACGGCTGTGCGGGCACCGATTTGACGTCATTGTGCCGGTGCCGCTGCATCCAACCCGCCAGCGGGAACGCGGTTTTAATCAGGCTGGCCTGCTGGGAGACTTGCTAAGCGCGCAGACGTCGATTCCTGCCAAGTCGGTGCTCGAGCGCATTCGGTACACCACGACCCAAACTGCGCTTGATCGGTCCGAGCGCATGGAAAATTTGCATAACGCATTCCGTTTACGAAAAAACGCAGACGTGCGAGGTTTACGGGTGTTGTTAGTCGACGATGTTCTTACCACCGGCTCTACGTTGAACGAGTGCGCGCGGATTTTGAAGCGCGCGGGGGCGTTCTCCATTCACGCGGCAACGGCTGCGCGCGCATAAGTCTCATGGCAATTTTCAAGAAGCCAGCAATCAAGGCAGAGGCCGGTAAGAAGCGAGAAATTCCGCGGGGCCTTTTTCAGAAGTGCCCCGGCTGTTCGGAAGTGGTGCCGGAGATCGAGCTGGCGCAAAATCAACGTGTTTGTCCCCGCTGCGACTATCACTTTGCGCAGCCTGCTATGGAGCGGATTCAGAATCTGCTCGACCCGGAAACTTTTGTGGAAATGGATGCCGACCTGAAATCGGTGGACGTCTTGCGGTTTCAGGGGGTGGCT
>WNGK01008763.1_pt1 | contig 10472 bp, 7 predicted proteins | sample 5400601 | NCBI WGS metagenome assembly WNGK01 (sample SAMN13153376, study PRJNA577476) | soil metagenome | isolation source: 60 cm soil or saprolite under Garry oak tree replicate 1 | place: USA:California | collected 2016-06-15
GAATAGCCTTTGGTAATACGACCACGTCACCTGCGGCAGCGGAGTACTCGTCCTGCCCTATCATATAGCAGGCTGAACCCGTGATGATCTCGAAGCGCTCATCGAAGGAGGGATGGATATGCGCCCCAAGTCCCTTCCCGGTGTGCGGTTTGATAAAGAATTCGATTTCCAGGAGCGTTCCGTTGGTTTCGTGTGCTGTCGCAGGTTCTTCGGAGCCACCTGGCTCCGGTAAAGGCACTTCTCTTGCTCGTCCTCGTAAGTGAGAACGCAAGGTATCCATCAGGATACCGTTCAGGGTCGCGTGCAGGTAGCGCAAAGCGGCAGGCAACGTGGCGAACTCCAGCTGTTGATCGTGCACGGCATACCAGAAGCGCGAGAACGTTTGCGCGATGTAGTTCTCTTCTGAGTCACGTAGAAGGGCCACGTCGTGGCTGGGATGGCTCCATAGCCAGCTGCGGACGGTCTCGGTGAAACAATGCTCCAGTGCTGACCAGGCCTCGTCCGTCTGTTCGACGAGAGCGCGGCGAAAGAGTTCTACACAGTAGCGATCACCGCCGGGCTCATCCCAGCGACGCCGCTGCAGTTCGTGGGTACTCAGGTCTACCAGTTTTTTAAGGCTTATCTGGTGGAGTGTTTCATCTATCGTGATACTCATCGCTCTCGGCCTCCTTGGCCTTGCCCTACCGTTCAGCACAAACTGAAAGGTCATGCACAATCTTCATATGCATAGAGCATAGCTGAGGAGGTTTCCCGTGCGCATGAGTCTACTATCCCGATTCACCGGGAAATCTGGTCGGGAAACGCCGGGAAGAGCGAGGTCGTTTAATGAGAATCTATAAACTCAGTAAAGAGTTTCAGCATCTCACCTGGCTTCTCGATGTGTGGTGAGTGGCCACAATCGGGCAATACAACTTCGCGGTACTGTCCGCCATTTGCCTGGTAAAGAGAGAGAACAGTGCGAGTCTGGGTAACCATAGGTTGTGGTGGATATACTTCAGCTCCGGGCCAATCGGGAACTGCCCCTATCTGCCCTAAAAAGCCCAGGTCGAAGAAAGAGGTATCAGAGACAATCTGGTCGTTGGCGCCTCGTAGCCATAACACGGGCACTTTGGGATTGATATTGGCAAAGTCTGCCTGATTCATATATTTGGGTGCAAGCGCGTTATTGACACCCTGCCTGCCAGGCGCTACACCTGGCCAGTTGTTTGAGGGAGTCATATCACCAGGATAGTTGCCCAGATTAACTTTTGTCGAGAGCACCCCGGTGAGATATATTTCTTCCCGGTCAGCAGGGGCACGGAAGGGCGGCTTGAAGTAGAAGGTGTTCATAACTGTGCGCGGTGAGTTCTGTTCATCCCCGCGATCTCCCCGCGCAATACGCTGTACGAAATCAGGGTTAACTGTGCCTCCACCGCTACCGGCGAAGTCAGGCCAGACGGGAGTTCCTTCGGCCTCTTTTGTGCCACCAAAGCCGAACGGAGAGCTCGGCGCTTGTAAGGTGAGAGAGCGTAGGGTTTCCGGGTGGTCTATTGCGTACTGCATGACGATATTGCCGCCTAGCGACCAGCCTAGCAGGTGCAAGGAACTCAAACCGAGCGCCTGGACAAGGGAGTACAGGTCGTCTGAATAATCGCGCATCGCCCGCGTTGCATCGACCGGCAGTGTCTCGCTATCGCCATAGCCTCTCATATCCGGGGCATACACCTGGTAACGCCCTGTACCGGCCAGCGCCAGCATGAAGTCCTGAAAGAAGAGAGATGAAGAGCAATTGCCGTGTACCAGCACGATGGGGATGTCTCCTGCTCCCGACAGCAGGTAAGCCATGTCTAGTCGATTTGTCTTCACTTTGTGCTGATTGATGGCGGGCAGTAACTGAGCTGCACTCATGAATGAATGATCCTCCTGTCTAAATAGGTCTTGTCTGATAATTATATCATTTTTTGGTTGAGTTATTGGGAGATGCGATCACGGCGAATTTCCTGGTGCTGCTAACTCCAGAAAAAAACTGGTAATTACTCATAAGTCGGTGAGAGATCCTTCGCTGCGCTCAGGATGACATAACCCCGCCTGTCATCCTGAGCGCAGCGAAGGATCTGTGGCCCGCATGCGTCCAGTAGACCTGACTCATGTTGCCTTGGGCACTTATGGGAAATCACCAGAGAAAAAACGCTTGAGAAAACAGGAACATGGAGTTATAATCTTCCTCGATCTTCCTATTCGATAGACCCTCATGGAGAAGAAGCTATGCGACGAAAAATTCTTTTAGCCAGCTTTGCGCTATTGGTCATCTTGTTCTCATGCCTGCTCTTTGTGACACCCTACTCACCGGTGCAAGCTCAGGAGGTGGCGGCTGATATCCTGGCTCCAACACCCACTCTTGATCCTGTCCAGATACTCAATCAGGCGAACGCAGCGGCAACACAGGCTGCTAATGCTGCCACACAAAGTAATACTGCTGCGACAACGGCCAATACAGTTGCCTCTGGTTTGAATATTGTACTGGTCTTCTTCAGTGTGGCATTCGCCGCATTAGGCATTTTCGGTTTCGTAACGGTTTCAGGGCTAAACAAAAAAGTAGCACAGGTAAATAAAGCGAAAGAGCTAGTAGATAGAGCAAATGCGAAATTGGTGGATACCGTAAGTGAGGTGAGAAGCATGGCAGACGCAAGGGTGACAGAAGCCATACAGTCACTTCCTCCAGTGGTTGATAACCTCAGAAAAGAAGTGACTTATCTTGTTCAAGGATACCAGCTTTTAGAACAAGGGAAAAAAGATCAGGCTATTAAAGCTTTTGAAATGGTATTGAGTATACGACCGGCAAATGCTCAGGCTAATTACGCGTTGGGACGAATATATAGTGGAGATAAGTCCTATGCCAGGGCTATCCGTTGTCTCAAGGCTGCTATCAGTAGCGAACATGATTTTCATGAAGCTCGCATGGAACTTGGACTTGCTCTGCGTCGTCAAGCTGATCAACAATTTGAAGAGGCAACACAAGGCAAAAAAGATCTCAATGACGAAGTGCAGAAGAAAGCCTTGAAGCAACGCGATGATGGATACCTTGAAGCCATACAGTACTTGAGAGAGGCAGAAACGTCCCTCCCTGGAGACGAGGACATACTGGGAGCGCTTGGGGGGATCTATCGCAGGTGGGAAGTGTACCAAAGAGCTCTTACCTACTATCAGGATGCTCTCTCTGCTAATCCCAATTCTTCATATGCCCTCGGAAATGTTGCCAGCTTAAGTTACCATTTAGGCCACCTGTTCATAGCGCGCCAGGCCTTTGAGGAAACCATCCCATTAGCAACAAAACGCATTGATGCCCATGATTCGCGCGAGCCATGGTGGGACTACTTTGACCGGGGCATGGCTAAACTGGTGCTGAGGCAAATAGGGGATGCAACAAAGAAGTATGAAGCTGAGGAAACGGCTATTGATGACTACAAAAAGGCAATTGAGTTAACCCTGCACTCGGAAAATTTTGAGAGTGTGCTCAGTGGCCTCAATTTCTTGAAAGAAGCACAAAGTCAGTACAATCCACCAGTCATTAATGGCCTGGATGAGGTCATCTCCCTGATCGGGACAGCAAAAGTCGAGATGGAGGTAAGAGAGAAGGCTCAAAAAGAGGGAAAGGAGAAGGCGAGGATAGAAGCTCAACCGGCGGAAGAGGTTTCTACCAGTACACCGGTAGAAGTGCAGTCTAATACTCCTGCGTCGGAGGCACCTCCCGATCCTACTGGTAGTGAGAAAGGAATATCTCATTGAGACCTGGTCTTAAAGGTCAATATAAGAGGCACTCAAGACCTCCATCCCTGGCCGGGAAACTGGTATACTTTAGTTACAAGAACTTTCTTAAGAAATTGGAGGAGCACGGGAAGGTATGGCTCCAATAAAAATATTACTGGTTGACGATCATGGACCACTGCGCAAGGCGCTGCGGGAGGGCTTGCAGGCAACGGGCGCTGTGCAAGTAAACGGTGAGGCGGCTACCGGGCGGGAAGCTGTGGCAAAAGCTCTCGAACTTGATATTGATGTTATCTTGATGGACGTGCAATTACAGGGCACGCAAGCTGGACGGAACGCCTTTAGCGGCGTAAGTGCTGCCGTGGCTATCCGCCGGGAGCGTCCGCGTATGCCTGTCGTCTTTTACTCTATCCAGGACGATGATGAATACTACCGCGAGTTTCGCGCCTCCGGTATTCTGACCCACTATGCCTATGTGCGCAAAAGCAATTACCTGTTGCCCAGTATGCTTGTCCCGCTGCTGCGCGACGCAGTCAACGGGCGCAGCCTGGTTGACCCAGAAATTGAAGATAGGGTGCAGGAAGTGCGCGATCTGGATGAACAATCCCCTCGTGCCTTGCTGGAACCGAACGAGCTGCGCGTGGCTGAACTGGTGGCCCAGGGGATGACCAACGAACAAATTGCGGCGCGCCTTAATCTCCACGATAAACGGGCGGTCAGCCGTACGAATGGACGTATCTATGCTGCCTGGGGATTGAGTGAAACAGCTGTCGATGACAAAGTTGCACGCGCACGGGCAACGCTGATCTATACCTTAAATCGTATGATTATCTGGGATGAGGATGGTGCGGCTCTGGTGCAGGATCGCCGGGGGGAATGGGTCCCCCTGTACAAAGAGGAATAAAGAGTCCTTTTGCACAGTTGATAAGACTTCCGCTGTGACCCCGAAATAAGATTCCAGCGCGTATGTAGAAAGATCTTTGCCTGGCAGATATTCCCTGGAGAGTTCGAAGATGTGAAAGGCAGCACTTTACTATACCATTGACTAAATAAACACGACTCGGTATAGTAGGGCTACATATGAGGGGGAATATAGTAGTATGTCTGATGATAGTATTTACATTGGCAACTACTGCTTAGTTGCTAAACTCGCGAGTGGTGCGTTCGGACATGTTTATCTAGCACAGCATGTAATTCTTCAGGATCGTCTTGTTGCTATTAAACTACTACACTCTATGCATCTCGGATCCTCAGAAGAATGCATCAGGTTTCTGAAAGAGGCCCAATTCCTTGAAAAGCTTAAACATCCTCACATTTTGCCTGTATTTGATGTTGGCTTGTATGAAGGCTTCCCATACTTGGTAACCGAGTATGCTTCAAAGGGCTCTCTTCGAGATCGTCTACAAAGTCAGCCTTCACATCGGTTATCAGTAGAAGAGTCCATTCCCATTCTTATGCAGATCGGACAAGCGCTCCAATATGCTCATGAACAGAACATTGTTCATCGTGACCTCAAACCGGAGAATATTCTTTTTAACGATGCGGGAGAGGTACTTGTCGCTGATTTTGGTCTTGCTACAATTCTAGGTGCAGAAAGTGTAAAACAAACCGGAGTCGTCGGTACTATAGCTTACATGGCACCGGAACAGTTTGATGAGAAGGTCTGTAGGGAAAGCGATCAATATTCCTTGGGCTGCATTGCTTATGAGCTTTTTACTGGACATATGCCTTTTGTGGCCTCCACTACGGCAGCACTCATAACCAAGCGTTTAATAGAACAACCTATTGCCCCAAGAAAACATAATCCTCAATTGCCTGTTTACATTGAACAAGCTATCCTTAAAGCGATGTCAAAAGAGCGGGCAGACCGTTTCGCTGATATTTCCACCTTCGTTGCAGCGTTGCGTGTGTTTCCTACCTCTCCATTGCATATATCTGCTGGGCCACAAAGAACTTTTAAAAGTGAGCCCTCGAAGACTAAGAAACAGTTACTAGATGAGGGTATGGCTCACTTAAAAGCTGGTAATTACACAGAAGCACTTGAATTTTTAAATCAATTAATAGCAGCCGAATCTGATAATGCTAATATTTACCTCGTTAAAGGTGCAGCCTTAGAAGGATTGCAGCGCTATCAAGAAGCATTGCTAGCATATGATGGGGCCGTTCGGCTAGAGCCCGGCGGTGTCACTGCTTGGTTTAAGAAGGGAAATATTCTCTTTGAACTGAAACACTATAGACAAGCCCTGGAGTCTTATGAACGATCCATTCAGCTTGATCCTGATTTTGCTGAAGCTTACAATGGTAAAGGAATAGTATTAAAACATTTCGAACGCTACCAAGGTGCATTGAATGCCTTTGAGCAAGCTATCCGACTTAATCCTAAATATACATCTGCTTTGTGCAATCGGGGAGATGTGCTTTGTAATCTCAGGCGTTATGACGAAGCCCTTGCTTCTTATGAATACACCCTTCAATTGGACCCCCAATTTGCTGCGGCTCAGCTTGGCAAGAAACTCCTCTTATCCACTGTCATCCACCCAGATGCCTCTAGCATATATAGAGAAAAGGTGAACGGATCTGATGCTGTTGACGAACTGAATGATTTCTCTGACTGCGATGAAGGGCTATTTAATGAGTATGATGACGAGGAACTCGAATATCCTGACGATTACGAAGCTGATAGCGAGATATTTAACATTTCTAAGCCATTTAATGGTAGTTCTTCCTACTCAGACGATGAGTATAATGAGAAAGGACTCATATTAGCACAACAGCAACTCTATCAAGAAGCATTACGGGCATACGAACAGGCTATTCGACTTAACCCTAAATATGCATCTGCTTGGTCCAACAAAGGCATTCTACTTTCCGACCTTAAACAGTATGCTGGGGCTCTAGAAGCATTTGAACGCACTATTCAGCTTGAGCCATACAATGTCAGTGGTTATACAAACAAAGGAGGGGTACTTATAAATCTTAGTCGTTATGAGGAAGCTCTTGATATATATGAGCGAGCACTTCAACTCGAACCTGACAACGCTACTACCCTCTATAACAAGGGGCTTGCGCTTTATGGACTTAAGCGCTATCAGGAAGCTATTTCTGCTTGTGAGCAAGCTATAAGGCTTGCTCCTAACTTCACCGGCGCTTACGTTACTAGAGGCGTGGCGAGTCTATTTCTTAATTGTTATGAAGAAGCTCTTGTTGCATTTGAACGAGCGCTGCAACACTCTCCGAATTCTGCCACTGTTTGGTACTACAAGTCATGTGCTCTTAAGTACCACGGCAGATCTGAAGAAGCAGAACGGGCTTGTGATAGGGCTCGGCAATTAGGATGGTAAAGACTTCTTTACGTAATCTGGCAGATGCGCTTCAAGCTCAGCCACATCGGTGAGCAGTATCGTATTATACTTTTGATCAAGCTTTCTCCTCTTAGCTATGTCAACCCACATCTTCTCAGTGATGACGATGTCGCAATACGGTATGGCAACACAAAGAAAGGACATGTCATTCCAATCGTGTGCGTTGATGCGCCTGTTTCGGAGTTCGTCTTTTCCCATATTTAATTCCATTTCAAGATCGAGAGTTGGGACCCTTTGGTAGAGTTCTGCACGCTGTTCGGGGCTTAAAGCCAGAAAATCCTCAAGGCTTCGTCCGATCCTTGACAACGATGCTTGCAACAAATCTCTTCTAGGGCCTGCTGACAAGGTCGCTATATGTGCTTGACGGCGGACTTCCCAGGTCAACTTTCGCTCTCCCCCTCTCAGATTCTCAGCTTCTTGGGTGATATATTCTAATTGCTTCTCGAATCTTTTTGTATGCCATTGCCTCACACTCTCGATGGGACTATTGAGGGCAAGTACTAAACCTTCTGTAGCTTCAAAGTACGTTGCAGGCCACGCTTCATCTTGACCACACGCAAAGTCTACGCCTCGACCAAATACTGGAGGTGGCGTTGCTACAATTGTTTGATCGAGTATTTCTGCCAGGGCGGTATCAAGTTCAAACGAGATTACCTTTCTGTAGGGTGCTATTGTCCTTCCCAGACTTAACTCGACCATAACCTGTGACAGTTTCCTCCGCCTCTGCTCGTCTTTGGTCTTCATCGTTTCATTGATGTGTTCGGCCGAGATCGGAAATCTTACAACATCTTGCTTGACGGCATTCCATGCCCTCTCCAAAGTTGCAGCGAACCGCTCTCCTCGGGGTTGATGATAATAAGCGCGGGCCAGATCGATCCATTTGTTCTGATCGAGATAGATCCATAGTGGCTTGTCATGCAATCCCACTTCCCGTTCCAATTCTTCGCCTCTTTCCAGAAGATGTATGGTATAACCAAGTTCATAGCAGCAATCAGCTATAGCCTTTTCTTTTGCCGATGTGCCAACCCAGCTTTGGGGCGCCCAGGCCTCATAATTGGGCCATTCTTAAGGGGAGGGCATCTTAGCTTCAGGTTACCATTGACCACGTGTAACTCTTTAAAAGATTGCGTTTACACGGTTTTAATGTCGAGGCCCTGATACGTGACCTCACGACCGAGATATTGACTGAGCACCCTGCTTGCACGCACCGCTAACTCCACCTTAACCGGTTTATCGCGCTGCATCTTTTCGATAGTCGAGCGCGATATCTTCGCCTCTATCGCCAATTCTGCAATGGTTAATCCCGCGTTAATCCGTGCTTCTTCAAATGTGTTCATACAATAACTCCCGTAGCAAAGTAGTTTGATAAGCGCATGGTAACATACAACCGCTGAGAAATCAACGGAAATGCGTTTATCTACATTTCCCTCTTGACTTTTTGGTCTCTTCTATCCTATACTGAACACATATAAATGTATTTATTTATATTTTTTAATATTTAAAAGCATCTAAGTATATTAAAGCTTTGAAGTACATTCGTTCTCTCAAAGGGGGGCAGATGAAGCGCAGCAGCACGCCGACATTTCTGCTTGAGCTACCACTGGCTGTTGATCCAGGACAGGCCAAACGTCTGTGCGCCCATTTCGAGGCGGCCCGCTGTCTCTATAATGCGCTCTTGGGGGAGGCTCTCCGCCGCCTGCGCCGCCTGCGTGCCGACCCACGATGGCAAGCGGCGCGTGCCATTCCACGTAAGCAGAAAGAGGAACGCACCTCCGCCTTCTCGTGCTTGCGGCAGGAGTACGGTTTCTCAGAGTATGCGATGAATACCTTTTCCAAAGAGGTCAGGTGCAGCTGGATTGCTGACCACATCGATGCTGTCATGGCACAGGTATTGGCAACCCGCGCGTACCGTGCTGTAAATAGCGTGTACCTTGGCAAAGCCAAAAAGGTGCGGTTCAAAAGCAAGGGGCGTGGCCTTGACAGTGTGGAGAATAAAAGGAATATATCAGGGCTGCGCTTTGTGCTGCACCGACCAGAGGAGGGTAACGGAGGTGTGCTCATTTGGGGCAAGGACCGTATCGCGGCACTCATCGATTGGAATGACCCTGTGGTAAAACACGGCCTTGACCAACGTATCAAATACGTGCGGCTACTCCGACGTAAAGCATCGAGCTCGAAGGCCAAAGGCGCAGACAGCCAGGGCTATCGCTACTACGCACAACTGCTCTTGGAAGGCAAGCCGTATCAGAAAAAGAAGAACGCCCCGGGCACCGATATTATCGGACTGGACCTCGGCCCCTCGACGGTTGCTATTGTGCCTCGCGAAGAGAAGGCACAGCTTGTCCCGTTGTGCGAGGAACTCAAACCTGATGGGCGCAGGAAGAGACGCTTAGAACACAAGTTAGACCGCCAACGCCGCGCTATCAATCCACAGAACTATGACGAGAAAGGCCGTATCAAGAAGCGCAGCGGGCAGCGCCTCGCCTGGAAGGACAGCAAGGGCTATCTGGCGACACGACGCCAGCACGCTCAACAGGAACGGAAATTAGCGGCGCATCGCAAGAGTTTACATGGGCGACTCGTAAACGAGATCGTCCGCATCGGCAACAACATCCGCGTCGAGAAGATATCCTATAAAGGCTGGCAGAAACAGTTTGGCAAGACCGTGGGCCTCCGCGCCCCAGGGATGTTTGTAGACATACTGAGACGCACAGTTGCAAAGACTGGCGGCATCCTGACAGAAGTTCCCACGCGCAGCACCAAACTATCACAATACTGCCATGGCTGTAGCAGGTATGAGAAAAAACCGCTCTCGCAGCGCTGGCATGCCTGTTCCTGCGGTATTGGTCCTATCCAGAGAGATCTGTACTCTGCGTTTCTTACCGCCTATCTCGATTCGCCGGATGACCGTCCCTCTAGTGCCCAATACACGCTGTATTGGGAGAGTGCGGAACTGCGCTTGCGGGCAGCGCTAGAGGTCTTACAACAACGCGCGAAAGAGGGGCAGTCGTTGCCCCGAAGCGTGGGCATTCCCCGCGCCGGAGCGCGTCTGCCTCAAAGTCTTGCCTCGAACCGACAAGAGCTAGTCTACCGGCGTGGTAGAATAGAAACGTTGGGATAGAAGCAAGAACCTCACTGCTTTCAGCGGTGAGAGTCTCGGAAAGAGGAATAAGATGCCGCTCCAGACTTTTTTTGAACCCTCACATTTGCTCCAAACGATAGTGGTGGCACTTTCCATTTTTAACCTTGTGACCTTTCTCTGGCTGGCGGTCACCGTCTGGCTGAATGGTGATCGCCATACCTCGATTGCCCGCCTGGGCGTGGTTGGCCTGGTCTTCTCGGCTTTGTTCTTTTTTATTCACGCAC
>WNGK01008764.1_pt1 | contig 10470 bp, 6 predicted proteins | sample 5400601 | NCBI WGS metagenome assembly WNGK01 (sample SAMN13153376, study PRJNA577476) | soil metagenome | isolation source: 60 cm soil or saprolite under Garry oak tree replicate 1 | place: USA:California | collected 2016-06-15
TCCCCGTGTTGTCAGGGGCGGCGCCAACGTTGCTTCAGTCGGGCAGCGGGTACGCGCGCTGGTTTCCGACGTTCTGGTTTCTGGGGATGGAACAGAGAATCATCGATGGGCCGGCGGCGCTGCCGTTTTGGGGTGACATCGCGCGGCGTGGATGGCTGGCGCTGCTGGTGGTGGCGACGGTGGCGCTGGCGGCGTATCCCATTGCGTATACGCGGCGTGTACGGCAAGTGATGGTAGGCGGTGCGTCGCGTTCAATGCGGGTTGGCCTCGCGAGGCCGCTAATCGCGGTGCTGCATGCGACGGTTGTGCGGGCGCCGGTATGCCGCGCAGTGTTTCACTTTATCGGGGCAACGATGTTCCGCGTACCGCGGTATCGGATCTACCTGGTGCTTTATGGTGGCGTTGGGCTGTCGGTGGTGATTGCTACCATTCTGCGCTTGACCGTGGTGGGCGGACGTGTGCAGGCCGAGGTATCTGCAGACGGCGTGCGCGTGGCGATCGGAATTGTGGCATTCTGGGTAATCGCCGGGCTGCGAACAGCTTTCGTATCCTCAGGAATTCAACGGGGGAGTTGGGTGCTGCGGATCGTGCATGGGCGACCCCCAGCATTCGATGCGGCGCTGGCGCAGTTGCGGGCGGCGCAGATTTGGGCGGCGCTGTGCGGCGTGGCGGTAACGCTGGCGGCGGTGGGGTTGCTGCGGATGGTGGCTCCCGCGGAGTTGCGCAGCGGGCCGGCGACGGCGGCACAGTTGCTTGTGGCATGCGGAGTGTGCCTCTTGCTCACGGACGCCTTTTTCCTGAACGTGACAAGCGTGGCGTTCACGGGCGAAGCGGGCAGCCAGGAGTCGAGTCAGGGGAACGTGGCCTTCACAGTGCTCCGGTACTTCACCTTCTTCCCGGTGGTGACGGGGGCATCGCTGATCGCGGAGCACATGGTGGAGACTGGCGCGCGGCAATTCGGGATGGTCGCGGTGGGCATCGTGGTGGTGCACTTGTGGCTCCGCAAGCGGCATCGCGACATAGTGCGGCTGCATTGTGGACAACTTGAACTCGAGGAGGGAGAAGAAGACTTTCCCATGAAACTGGGTCTAAGGTATTAACGGTTCACTGGATGATGGATTGTCGCTGACTTTGTGCGCGAAACCCTCCCGTTGGAGGGACCGGCATCCAAGCAGACGAAGGGAATTCCAAAGGCCTCTCATGTCGAAAAACCGGATTACGCGGCGCGACTTAATGAAGATGGGGGCGGCGGCGGGAGCGGGCTCCCTGCTTTCGGGGTGCGGTGGGGTTAGCAAGGCGATCGCGGGCGGCGCAACCTGCGCCAAGATCACGGACATCGATCATGTGGTGATCATCATCCAGGAGAATCGCTCCTTCGATCACTACTTCGGCACTTACAAAGGCGTGCGCGGATTTGGGGACCAAAGCGCCGCGTTCCAGCAGCCGTATCCGGGAAACACCACAAGCGCGCCCACCGGCGTGCTCCTGCCGTTTCATCTGGACACGACCAAGACCAACGCGGCCTGCACCCACGACGTCACCCATGATTGGGTGCCGATGCACCAGAGTTGGAACAACGGCGCGATGAATGGCTTCGTCACGTCGCGGCTGGCCATCAATGCCGCCGACGCGGTGCTGACCATGGGTTACTACACGCGCGCCGATCTGCCCTACTACTACGCGGCGGCGGACGCCTTTACGCTCTGCGACAACTACTGCTGCTCGGTGATCGGGCCCACGGATCCGAACCGCATTTACGCCATGGCCGCGTCGATCGATCCGGACGGCAAGAGTGGTGGGCCCCTGCTGCAGACAGTGATCACGAACCGTTCGTCGTTCTTCGGCAAGCTTACCTACACCACAATGCCGGAGCAGTTGCAGGCCCGGGGCATCTCGTGGAAGGTGTACACATCGCCGGACCAGAACATCCTGAACCAGACCTTCTCTGACAACGTGCTGTCGTACTTCAAGAACTTTCAGGATCCGACGACGCAGTTGTACAAGAACGCCTTCGCCCCGCAGTTTCCAGCGGACTTCATCTCCGACGCAGCGACGGGGAACCTGCCGCAGGTGTCGTGGCTCATCGTGTCGGTGGTGGACTCCGACCATCCGCCATCGCCTTCGGTGTTCGGCGAGGCGACGCTGTTAGGAATTGTGAGCGCGCTGATGGCGAACCCTGCCACGTGGGCCAAGACCGTGCTCTTCGCCACCTACGACGAGAACGGCGGCTTCTTCGACCACGTGCCCCCGGTGACCGCGCCTCCAGGAACCGCAGGCGAGTATGTCACCGCCGCGCCAGTGCCTGATCCGACAGTCGAGGGCGGAATCACGGGGCCGATCGGACTGGGATGCCGCGTGCCCATGTTGATCTTTTCGCCATTCAGCCGCGGCGGATTCGTGTCGTCCGATCTGTTCGATCACACGTCGATGCTGCGCTTCCTGGAGACGCGATTCGGAGCGGAGGTGCCGAACCTCTCCGCGTGGCGCCGTGCCACAGTGGGCGACCTGACCAGCGCCTTCAACTTCACCAAGCCGGACTATTCGATTCCCAACCTGCCCTCGACGGCTTCGGAGATCCCCACGGACCTGACCGAGTGCACGAACAATCTTGCGGGCTTCACGGGACTCACGTTGCCGTCCCCGCAAGCGATGCCGACCCAGGAAGTAGGTTCGCGCGTGCGGCCGAGCGGGACCTGCTAGCCGCCACTCTTAGTTTGACGAGCGCACCGCTATTACCTGCAAATACTGATTCTGAATCATGGTGCGGTTCGCAGGATCGGGCGAGACGTTGGCGCTGCTCCAGAGATCTTCGAGGTCGGCGGCAAGTGCGGTCTGCCCAGCCGCATCGAGACGGCTGAAGGCCATCTGCGTCGGCCCAAAGTACTGCCGAAAGAAGGAAACTGCCCCCGAGGGTGGGAAGGGCATGTCGGTCTCGACGAGGATAGGCTGCGTCTCAATCTGCTCGAAATGCCCGGCCAGCCGCTGGCGGACTACCGTTTCGTCTCCCCACAGAACCGGAGGAGCAATGCCCGGCAGCGGCGGAACATGCCGCCCTGTGACCTTGAACATCTGTCCTGCAAAGCTGGTCGGCGTCCAGTTCGCCATGGCGAGCATTCCGCCCGGCCGAACTACGCGCGCAAACTCCGCGGCAACAAGTTCAGGGCGCGGCGCGAACATGGCTCCAAACATGGTGATCGCCATGTCGAAGGATGCGTCCGCATAGGGAAGCTGCTCGGCATCGCCTTCATCGAAGGCGATGGAAAGCCCTTCTGCAGCGGCCCGCTCACGCGCCTGTTGTACCAGGTTGGGAGCGATGTCGACTCCGGTGACAATTGCTCCGCGGCGCGACATCGGAATGGCACTGTTGCCGGTTCCGCAGGCGACGTCGAGCACCCGATCGCCGGGCTCTACCGGAAGCCGCCCGACGAATGCTTCCGCTGCTGCAGCGACGGTGTGGGCGATCTTGCCGAAGTCACCGGCCATCCACGCGGAGCGCATGGAATCTTTGAGCTGATGGATGGAAGGGGCGGGGGTCGTGGACAAGGGGATCTCCGTTCGAGCGCTTGTGAAGGCCATGGTGCGCTGGGCAGGCATCGTGCGCTGTCCAGAATGGTGACTGACCAACTCCGCGGCGGTCAAGCCAAAATTGTGCCATCCCGCCAGGATTCTCAGTTCGAACTCAACAGCGAATCGAGTTCACTTCTTCGGCAGCAGAATGTCCCCCATCCACGGCACCGGCAAGGCTCCCTGATCCAGTGCGCGATCGTGAAATTCGGCCAGCGTGAAGTCCGTGCCCTTGGCCGCTTCATACGCGCGCCGCAGCCGCCACCATTCCGTGGTCCCCACGAAGTAAGTCGGCAGCTGCGTCGAGCTCAACTTCGCCCGCTGCAGTTTTCCTTCCGCCTCGGCGCGCGTTTGGAAGGCGTCTTTCATCATGAAGTCCATCGCCTCGGCATCGGTCATGCCCATGGTCTGCATCCGCACATCGAGCACTGTATTGCCAACCGCCCGCAGCCAGATCTTCAAGTAGCTGAGGCGATACCGCGGGTCGCCATCGGCGAACCCCTCCTGCATCATGACCTGCGCAATGTACTCAGCCCAGCCCTCGACATACGCGCCGTTACCATAAAGCCCCCGCACCAGCCTCCGCGTCAGCGGCTGAATCTCATTCGAGTGCTCCGCCTGCACATAATGGCCGGGCAACGCTTCGTGAATCGTGAGCCACTTCAGCACCCAGTTGTTGTACTCGCGCAGTTTGGATTCAGCCTTCTCCTGCGGCGTCTTGGGATTGATCGGCGTGACCCAGTATTCGGCGTCGCCATTCGGATCGAGCGGCGGAGCCGAGTGGAATCCGGCCACGGAATAAATGCCGCGCATGAATGGCGGCGTCGCAATCACCTTCAGGTTGTCGCGCGATTTGAGCGACACGATTTTCTTATCGACGATGAATTGCCGTATCCCCGCAATGTCATCCTTCACAGTCTGCATCAGGTCGTCGCGCTGCGGATGATCGTCGGCAATCTTGCCCAGCACTTCGCCAATAATCGTGTTCTCGCGGTCAATCGTACCCATGCTCGCGTGGTCGTCGTGATCCGGAAAGTACTGCTTGTGCAGCGGCAGCGCGAGTTCCAGCATCTCAGCGCGCGTCTTCTTCATCTCGCGCTCCGCATCGGCCAGCACCTGGTCGGGAGTCACGGGGGTCTCCATCACCAGGCGGAATTTCTCCGCATAGAGTTCCTTCCCAAGCCGCCAGGTGCGATCGGTCTTGCGCTTTGCGAGATCGTCGCCGAGCCAGCCCGAGAAATTCTTGATGGCTTCAATCGCCGCCGGCCCCACCTGGTCGAAGCGCGCCTTCAGCTTGGGGTCGTCCTTCACGGCCCCTGCAATCGTGTTCTGAATCAGGTCGACGTTTCCCTCGTTCTCCTCGATAGCCACCTTGATGAAGATGGGGTCGGCGTCCACCAGCACGCTGCGCGCCTGCTCGAAGAATCGCGGCGTGGCGGCGATGCGCGAGAGGATGTGCCCCAGCCGCACATCCCGCGGAGCGTACTCGTCGGTGAGCGGCTGAAAGAGCGCTCCGCCCAGCAGCTCAACATACTCGGTGGGATTGTGCCGATAGTCCTGGATGCGGTCGAACTCCAGCAGCTCGCGGCCGATCTGATCGTCGATGACCCTCCAGTCGGCGGCATCCTCCGCGCCCAGCGAAGCCAGCGGCGTCTCGCTGCGAAATGTCTCGCGCCAGTGCACGTAGAGGCGCCGCTGCGCCGCCACGCCCGCCGCGCTCACATCGTCGAGCAGCGCATCGAGCGCGATGGTCTTACCCGTCTTCGCATCCACGTGCTGGTGGTATCCGGCCTGCGATGCCCACGAGGGCGACAATGCCAGCGTCTCGTGAATGAATTGCTCGCTAAGTTGCGCGAATCGCGCGCTGGCGTCGGCCGCTGGAACCGCAACTGGCACAGACGGTGGCCCTCCAGCGTGCGCAAGCACAGCCGTCGAAAGCAGGGCGAAGGTCAGAATCGAGGAGACTTTCATAACGGATGATCAGTGTAACGCCCCCAACTGGAGAGGTGCGGGTTGCCGAATCGATCCTTATGGCTTCCCACTGAATTTGTCTTCTTGAGCGACGAACCTGAGCGTAGTCGAAGGGGAAGAGTCGAAAGATCTGCGGTTGCCTTTGCAGTTGCATTTCAGGAAGCATCCGAGCCCAAGCCCTCAAGCTGCGCCCGTCCATTAGAGTGGAGGAAGGCACAATCTCTTGCTCACCTCTTCCAGCCCCGCAGCGACCGTCCACTCCCGAGATCTCCCCGAGCTCCTACGCACTGTCTTCGGCTTCTCCGCATTCCGTGCCAACCAGGAAGAAGTCTGTCGCGCGGCCGTTGCGGGGCGTGACCTGCTGCTGGTCATGCCTACGGGCTCCGGCAAGAGTCTCTGCTATCAGCTTCCGGCGCTCGCGCGGGGTGGCACAGCGCTGGTGATCTCGCCGCTGATTGCGCTGATGGAGGATCAGGCCGCCAAGCTCCTGGCTCTTGGCCTGCGCGTAGCGCGGATTCACTCCGGCCTCGACCGCGCGGCATCGCGCCAGGCGTGCGTGGATTATCTCAACGGCAGCCTGCAATTCCTGTTCATCGCGCCGGAGCGGCTGCGCGTGCCGGGGTTCGCGGAGATGCTGGCCAAGCGCCCGCTGGCGCTCATCGCCATCGACGAGGCACACTGTATTTCGCAATGGGGCCATGATTTTCGGCCCGACTATCGCATGCTGGGGCAGCATCTGCCCGCGTTGCGCAAGGGCGACAGTGCACAGAATGCCGTGCCAGTGCTTGCGTTGACCGCGACCGCAACGCCAACCGTGCAAGCCGACATCGTGGCGCAGCTCGGGATGACGGCGCCGTCGAAATTCATCCACGGCTTCCGCCGCGACAACCTGGCCATCGAAGTTGTCGAAGTCCCAGTGCCGATGCGGCCCTCGGTCGTGGGTGGCCTGCTCAAGGATGCGGAGCGCCGGCCCGCGATTGTGTATGCACAGTCGCGCAAGCAGTCCGAGGCGCTGGCAGAAGAACTCTCCCACGGACGAGAAAAACCGATTCGCGCAGCAGCCTACCACGCAGGGTTGACTGCGGAGACGCGGGAGCGCGTGCAGACCGCATTCCAGTCCGGCGAACTCGAAGTGGTGGTAGCCACCATCGCCTTTGGCATGGGGATCGACAAGGCCGATGTGCGGACGGTGATTCACGCGGGCTTGCCTGCGACACTCGAAGGCTACTACCAGGAGATCGGCCGCGCAGGCCGCGACGGCAAGCCGAGCCGCACAATCCTGATGCACTCCTACGCCGATCAGCGCACGCACGACTTTTTGTTGGGCCGCGATTATCCGCCAACCGAGCACCTCGCGCACGTGTTCGCGTTGCTGAAGGACGAGGCAAGGTCAGTCGAAGAGCTGCGCGAAGAGGCCGATTCGAAGGCGGGGCTGGGGCCGGAGGAGTTCGACAAGGCGCTCGAGAAGCTGCAGATTCACGGCGGAGCGCGCGTGGATTTTGGCGGGAGCAGCGTGACCGTCGGTGCCGCGGGATGGAAGAAGACCTATGCGGTGCAGGCAGCGTATCGGCGCGAGCAGTTAGACAAAGTTCTGCGCTACGTAGATTCGCACGATTGCAGAATGTGCTCTCTGGTTCGGCACTTTGGCGACATTGCCGATGCGGGGCGCGGATGTCGTCAGTGCGACGTGTGCGATCCCGCGGGCGCGGTTCTGCGGTTGTTTCGGCGAGCCACGCCGCAAGAGCGCGACTGGGTTCAGGATGTTATCGAGACGCTGCGCGGTGCGGCATACAAGACGCCCAAGGGCCTGCGCGCGGAGTTGCGCTGGGCAGAAGCATTGGATCGCGATGAGTTCGAAGGATTGCTTGCCACGATGCTGCGCGCCGGGCTCATCGACGTTGAGGATGCGGAGTTCGAGAAGGACGGCAAGGTGATCCCGTTCCGCAAGCTCAGCCTGACCGACGACGGGATGGACGTGCGGGCGACGACTCCGCTGGCGCTGCTCTTCAGCGATGGAATCGTGGAAGAGTTTGGCGGGACACGCTCTTCGGTAAGTAAGAAGGCTGCCGTGTCCAAGCGAAAGCCAGCGCCTCAAAAGTCAGCCGCATTGCCGATGCGAAATCTTTCATCTGAAGCGCCGATCTACCAGGCCCCGCCTCGCCGCCCCGCCGAAGCGAAGCACGCCCCGGAGCCACCAGTCGCATTGGAAGGGAAGAGTGCGGAGCTTGCGTTGCGATTGAAGGAGTGGCGCGCCGCCGAGGCAAAGCGGCTACGCGTTCCCGCCTACGTGGTGCTGCACGATCGCACGCTCAACGCGCTGGCGATAGCGCGGCCGCGGAATCCAGGTGAGTTGCTGGGAATCGAAGGCATGGGCCCGTCCAAGATCGGCCGTTTCGGCGCGGCGATCCTGGAACTGTGCCAAGGTAGTTGAGGGCACCGTGCCGTGGGTGCCCCGTCCTGGCGCGGTCCCCAGCGACATCGGGGTCCCCATCGGTAGGTCTTCGCCGATGAGGTGATCGACGGGTCTTCGTCGCTGGGGTGGCTCGCTCCGCTAGGGCGGGAGGCCAGATCCCCAACCCAAAGGCCCAGTTTTCTGACCACGTGGGGCGGCCCTCATCCAAAAAACGAAGATCCCCGGCCGCTCGGCCGGGGATCTTCGTCTCTTCGCCTTCAATGATCGCCTACACCACGTGCTCGATTGTGACCGACTCCAGCACGACGGGCTTGCTCGGCTTGTCCTGCGCGCCGCGCGGCACCTTGGAAATCTTGTCGGCGATGTCCTGGCCTTCGACCACTTCTCCAAAGATGGTGTGATTGCCGGTGAGCCACGGCGTAGGCGCCACGGTGATAAAGAACTGACACCCATTCGTTCCGGGCCCGCTGTTCGCCATCGCCAGCTTGCCTCCCTTGTCGAACTTGTAAGGCGAGCCCTTGGTCTCGTCCTGGAAGCGATAACCGGGGCCGCCCATGCCGGTGCCCGTCGGGTCGCCGCCCTGGATCATGAAGTCGGGAATCACGCGGTGAAAGATGGTGCCGTTGAACAGCTTGTCATTCGACTTGGCCTTGGTTGTGGGGTGGGTCCACTCCTTGCTGCCTTCCGCGAGTTCGACGAAGTTCTTTACGGTAACGGGCGCTTCGGACTCGAACAGTCGGGCGGTGATCTTGCCTTCAGTGGTGTTGAAGACGGCGTAGGTTCCTGGTGTCTGGGGCATGGTGTACTCCTTATTTTTTTTAGGGCGGGGTGCAGGCAGAGAAGCAGAGTTACGGCTGAGGCGCTGAAGTGGATCCGGCGTTGGGCGCCGGAGCGGGCGGCGGTGGAACTTGCTGTCCCTCGGGAACGATGGTGACCGTCTTCAAGATCACCGGCACTACGGGCTTGTCGTTGGGGCCGGTTTGTACGCGCGCGATGGCTTGAACCACGCTCACACTCGGATCGTCGCATTGCCCGAAGATGGTGTAGTGCTGGTTGAGCGAGTCGTAGGCCTGCTCGGTGATGAAGAACTGGCTTCCGTTACTGTTCGGTCCGCTGTTCGCCATCGCCAGGCGCCCGGGGACGTCGAAGTTGAGGTTGGAATCGAACTCGTCGTTGAAGCTGTAGCCGGGGTCGCCCATGCCGGTGCCCGTAGGATCGCCTCCCTGGATCATGAACTGCGGAATCACGCGATGAAACGTCGTGCCGTCAAAGAAGCGCTTCCCATGGGTCTTCTTGTTCGTTGCGGGGTCGGTGTAGTCCTTGGTTCCGTTGGCGAGGCCGATGAAGTTTCCCACTGCGACCGGCGCCTGCTTCTGGAAGAACTGGCAGGCAATCCGGCCCATCGAGGTATCCATCACCACCGTCGGGCCGTTGGGATGGACCATGGCGGCCGCGGTAGGCTGCGGTGTGTCTGGGAGGGCCGGAGCCGGAGTCGTGGATTGTTGCGCGAGGGCTGCGGCTGCGAAGGCAGCGGCGGCGGTTGAAGCGAGAAGCGCGTGCTTGAGATTCATGCCTGGATAAGGGTAAATCATGCGGTCGAGAGCCTGCCAGTTTCCGTAGGGTTGAGTTGTGTTGCAGAAAAAACGGTTGGCTGATCTGGGGGTGGCCGGCATAGAAATCGAAAGGAAAGTCGGAGTAGGGCGGAAACCCCCAAGCGGCGCGCTGTACATCGACGCGCCTAGTGATGGGCCGTAGCAGCCTGCGTACCAGCGCATAGCCGAGAGCGTTCCGCAGCGTGGACAGAGGATCGGTCTTATAGGGCCATCCAAAGTTGATGGGGGGCACGCTGTTTTCGCCGCAGATTACAAGGGCGTTGGCGATGTGCACATGCTTTGAGGAACCCTTCGGCATCGAGGATGGCAAAGAACGTGACGCGGTGACCGCGCCGTTTCAGTTCGAGAGCAAGGGTGCTGGCGAGGTACAAGTGGCCCAACGCACGAATCGTGAGAAACCCAAAATGAGCCATCGTTCTTCCAGATGCCTCCTGGTCAGGGATCTTTTTCAGTGGTCTCAGGCCGCGGGAAAGAGGGAATGTTTGGAAAGCGGGGGCGGCGACTTTGCGAACAATCTGCTTTGCAGCGGCGATTTTCTGGGGTGTCGAAAGAATCGCCGGGTTGTCGTTCGTGATGTCGGCTTCAAGATCGGGCAGATCGGCCCAAAAAGGTACGGTGAAAGACTCGGCACCAGCGCTAGACTAAGCTGCGCTTCCATTTCACCATTGGGAACAGCCACGCCCGACTAATACAGGGCGGTGCTCACTATTGAGTTTTCGACTTGATAGGCCGTGAATTCGGCGGGAACAAACTACGTCAGCAATCTGTGTTTGTGCCATGGGGCTACCTCGATTCAAAGTGGTGTTCTTTGATCCAAGGTGCGGCGACTGCTTTGCCTACGGCTCCGACTGGGGCGGTGTTACCTGTTGCAGTAGCGCCGACTGGCACTTATGGGAGAGTAACTTAGAT
>WNGK01010348.1_pt1 | contig 10468 bp, 8 predicted proteins | sample 5400601 | NCBI WGS metagenome assembly WNGK01 (sample SAMN13153376, study PRJNA577476) | soil metagenome | isolation source: 60 cm soil or saprolite under Garry oak tree replicate 1 | place: USA:California | collected 2016-06-15
CCACCTGGGTCTCAATCGGCAGACCGTGGCAATCCCACCCCGGCACATAAGGGGCGTAGTGCCCTGCCATACTTTTGGTCTTGACGACCAGATCCTTGAGGATTTTGTTCAGGCCGGTGCCGAGATGAATTTCGCCGGTGGGATATGGCGGGCCGTCATGCAGAACAAATAGCGGCTTGCCTTGGCGCGTCTCCAGGATGCGTTCGTAGATGTTTCCGCGGTGCCACGCTTCGAGCTGATTGGGCTCGTTCTGCGGCAGGCCGGCCTTCATTGGAAAATCCGTTTTCGGCAGGTTTAGCGTTTTCTTCAGTTCGAGTGGTTGGGCCATGGATTTGCGCGCTGGGATAGCCTCTTATTTACCTGCGTAGTTGCCTGCAAGCCGCCCTTTTTCTTGCCCGTACTACCGTACGATAGTCTTGCCCTACTTACCGTACGGTAGTCCAGGTGCACGACGGGAAACATCGGAAAGCAAAGTAAGCACGTATGTTACAATGAATGGCAGTCGGTGTCAGCCGCTTGGGGCGCGCAACCTTTCCCGGCCAGCGCGAATCATACCGGTCAGGTACACCGAACGTGGGGAATCTGCGTCTAAACTAAAGAGGTAAACGGTGCCGGGCAATTTTATCAATCTTCTACCGCCTGAAATTACAAAACCCAGAGTGTCTTCCGCGGGCCGAAAGCCCGCGGTTCCGGTACCGGCTTCGGCCGTGCCCAAGTTCACCAAGCCCGATATTCTCATCCCCGATAATTTTTGGTCGAACCTGAGGCAGTTCCTGGTCGAGCGGCCTATCAAAGTGCGCGAGCGCAAAGATGCGCCTTTCACGCAGACAACTTTCGGTTCGGGAGTCATGGGCAACCTGGCGGAATTTTTGCGCCCTCGCCCGGCGTCTAGAAGGCAGGTGAACAGCAGGCTGGCGGTGGCCTGGGGGGCGAATTTCGGCGGATTCGGTGGCCGAATCAGGGATTTTTTCTCGCCTCCGAAGCAGCCGCCGCTGCCACCTGGAATTCGGCCGATAAAAGTGAAAGACATCTGGTCGAAGGACGAGAACTTTGGCACGAGCCAGGCGCTCGCAGTTTGCTTGCACATTGCGGCAATCGGTCTACTGGTGATTCCGATATTCACGAATGTGCTGCCCGCTTCGACGGAAGCAAAGAACAAGCAGGTTAACGTCACGCCGCTGGACATTTCGCCCTATATGGCGAAGCTGCCCGCTGGTAATGACAAGGCAGGTGGCGGTGGCGGGGGAAACAACCACACGTTGACCCCGACCTCGAAGGGAAAACTGCCCAAGTTCCAGTGGACGCAGTTCACGCCCCCTCAAGCAAAGATTCAGAATCTGAATCCTAAGCTGGCGATGGACCCCTCGCTGCTCGGTCCGCCAGACTTGAAGGTTTCTAATATTAATATGGCGAACTTCGGCGATCCGCTGGCCAAGAGTGTCACGGATTCTCTCGGGAATGGCAATGGCACTGGCATCGGGAGTGGCTCCGGGGGAGGCCTGGGTCCTGGCGAAGGTGGCGGCACGGGTGGAGGAGTTTTCCGCGCTGGAGTGAATGGAGTTGGAACGCCTAGCTGCTTCTATGCACCGTCCCCGGAGTATTCGGACGCCGCACGCAAGACGAAATATCAGGGCGCGGTAGTGGTCGAGGGAATCATTAACCTGGACGGCAAAGTCACCAACATCAAGGTAGTGAAGGGTGTTGGGATGGGGCTGGATGAAAACGCAGTAGCGGCCGTGAAAACATGGCGCTGCAAGCCTGCGGTCGGCCCGAGTGGTCAGCCGGTTCGCACACTGGTACCGATCGAAGTCACTTTCCGCTTGTACTGATTTCGCTTCCAGCTTTCTGGAAAATAAACGCTGGGAGCGCATTCCGCGAGTTTCCTGGCTTGCCGATACAAATTCCTGATTCGTCGCCCGTTCAAGCAACCATTTCACTTTTCGATGATTCTCACAAGGCGTTCGACGCCCGACTCGTCGAGGGTTGTTTGCAAAATTGAGGCGGGTGCGGAGGCCCACCCATGCGGGAATCCTTCTTTCGTTCTGTGCAGTCCGTTGCAACTTCAAGAGACAATTTAATTCAACGCGTTCGGGGAAATTTGCGGGATGTGCTAACTCCCGCGAAATGGAAATTGAGTTCGGCAAATGGCGAGCCATTGCATCTTTTGCGTTTTGGCAGCTCGGCACATTCGAGCCGCGCACAGGGCTTTTCTCTCCTAACGCATGCGGCAATAATCCTAGCGCTGGCGCTGATCGCCGCACATCCCTTTAAGACGGTTAAAGACCCAGACAATGAAACAACGAAAGTACTGAGAGGTCTTGAGTTTCCATCGCACTTGTTTGCGCCGAGCAGGGGCCACGCTCCTGATCCGGGAGGTGGCAGCGGAGGAGGCCAAGTGCCGATTCCCACGACCGCGGGAAATTTGGCGCCGCTTGTTTCCATTCAGATAGTCCGGCCATCGCTCCCGCCCAAACAGGAAGAACACATGCCAGTGCCGCCGACGATATTCGACCCGGCCGCAGCGCCAGTCCTGACCACGGTTAATAAAATCGGTCTGCCGTGGATGAAGGAAGAGACGAACTCGCCAGGACCGGGCGATTCCGACACGATCGGCAGCCGTGATGGAAAAACCATGGGCGATGGCCCACGCGATGGCCCCGGTGGCGAAGGTGAATCCCAATCCAGACACCGGGGCGGCGTTACGCTCCCTAGCTGCGCGTATTGCCCCGATCCGCAATACACGGACGAAGCGCGCGAGGCAAAGCTACAAGGAAAGGTGACGCTGCGGGTTTTGGTAGGCGCCGACGGGCGCGCCTCGCAAATCCGTATCATCCAGGGAATCGGGCTAGGTCTTGATGAGCGGGCCGAGCACGCCATTCGCGGCTGGAAATTTGTTCCGGCGTATGATGCCGCGCGCCACGCTGTTCCGGCATGGGTCACCGTTGAAGCTGTCTTCCGGCTTTTCTAGACAGTTTCTCGGCAACGGAGTAGCATTTTCCTGTGTCTTACGACTTCGCCGAAAACGAATATGAACTTGACCCGCAGGCCTTCTCCGCCCGCGGTGGCGGGCCTCCGCGCAAACGAACCGGCGTGGGCGTACTGGATCCGCCGTTTCCTCCCAAGAGGCCGCCCGGGCCCGTTCCCGCGGTTCCCGCTTCCCTGGTTTTCCGCATCCTCGCAGGATTGCTCCTCGCGGGGCTAGCCGCGGCGTCTCTTTTCCTGCTATTTGCGAGGCACTAACTACTCCCGCGATGAACACTGCAATGAGGAGACCGGTATGCTTGAAACGAGACGCGCGTTTGTCATGACGATGGCCGCGGCGGCCGGCTCTCTGGCGGTCGCGGACGCATTGCTATTCGCCCAAAGACCCATTATCCCGCCGCCACCACCGCAGCCGGCAGAGACCCGAAACCCAGCAGAAATCCGCACGAACCCCCAGGATGCTGCCGCAAAACGAACCATTTTGCGGCAAAACGAGAAGGAATTCCGCGAAGGGGTCGAGCGGCTTTACCAACTAACTGGTGAGCTGCGCGAGGAAGTCCAGAAGACCACGACCACCGACGTGCTCTCCGTGCGCATGGTCAAGAAAACCGAAGAAATCGAAAAGCTCGCCAAGCTCCTCAAGACCAAAGCCAAGGGCGGATAGGCCCAATCAGACGTTCCGGAGTGTATCCTTTGACTCGGATTGGGATACGAAACGGGTAACTTCCGCCTTTTGGTTTTCCATTTCTGTTACGATTTTGGCATGAGAAAAGCAGCGGTATTGATCATTGGTATCGCGGTGTGCGTCCTTTGCTTTGCGAGCGGGGCGCGGGCGCAAAGCGAGACCGGAGGACTCGAACTCACCGCGCGCATCACACCGACGGCGGCGCGGCCGGAACCGGTGCGCCAATTCACCTTTTACATCCTCACCAAGAGCTACTCGGAGATCGTGAAGGAAATAGAGGAAAATGACCCGGTCCCTCCGCGCGATCAGTTTATTGATGGCCTCAAGATTTCTCCCGAGCTGCGCACCTGGCTCAAGGGCCATGACATGCTCGACCTCACGGAACCAGAACTCGACAAACAGCTTACGCCGGACGACATCCTCAACATTCCGGAATTCCTGGTGGCCTACCAACGGACGAACAGCGGGGGCGTGACCGCAGGCCTGCCAAAGCCAAAGTATACAGACGCCGACAAAACGGACCATCCGGAGAAGTACGAGAAATTAAAACAGGAATATATGGTCAGCCTGAAAAAGTTCATTCGCTCGCGTCCCGAGACCGTCTCCGGTGTGGAACTCGAACTGGACAGCGTCAATCCGCAGCGCAAGTGGGCGGCCCTGCAAAACGATCGCCGGAAGCGCGTGCAACGCGTCGCCCCGGACTTGGCGCAGCTCAAGTTTCTCGCCGCCAAGGCGGATACAGATCTCGAAGGCCGGGCCTCGATATCGGGTCTTGCTCCAGGGAACTATTGGATCAGTTCGCTCAATCTGGACGCCGATGCCGGAGATATGCGCTTGCGATGGGATGTTCCCGTAAAAATTGAACGTGGCAAGACTGCCCGCATCGAACTTTCGAATTTGAACTCCATCGACGCACACAGCTCTGGTCCCTAGCGCCTTCGAGCGCCACCATGGGGACGCCCCTTCATTGGTTTGCGTTCAACTTCTTCATCGCTATCGCGATCGCGCTGGACCTGCGTGTTTTCCACCGCCGCCCGCACAAGATCGAGATTCGCGAGGCGGCCATTGCTAGTCTTGGATGGATCGGAATCTCCGTCCTCTTTGGATTCGGAGTGTTCTATTTCCGTGGCCCCCAGCCGGCCCTCGAATTCTTTACCGGCTACCTGATCGAAAAAGCGCTCAGCGTCGACAATCTGTTTCTTTTTCTGGTGATTTTTCGCGCGTTTGCCGTAGATGATCGCCTGCAACATCGCCTTCTAGAATGGGGTGTAGTCGGCGCGCTGGCCATGCGCGGGGTGATGATCGCGCTGGGCGCGGAGTTGATCAAACATTTTTCCTGGGTGATGTATGTGCTGGGAGCGTTCCTGATTTATGCGGGGGTGCGCATGCTTTTCTTTCACAAAGGAGATTTTCACCCCGAGCAAAACAGGATGGTCCGTTTTTCCCGCCGACATCTACGTGTCAGCCACGAATATCATGGTGAATATTTTTTCGTTCGCAATGCGGGCCGGTTGCTCGCCACGCCGCTGTTTCTCGTCCTGCTGGTCGTGGAAATCACGGATGTTACGCTGGCCGTGGACTCCATCCCCGCGGTGTTTGGCATTACGCGCGACCCTTTTATTGTGTACACGTCGAACGTGCTCGCGATTCTGGGGCTGCGGGCGCTGTACTTTCTGCTGGCGGGAGTCATCGACCGTTTGCGTTTCCTGGATGAGGGATTGGCGATCGTGCTGGTGTTTATCGGCGGGAAAATGATCGGTGAGCGGTGGTTGCACATTCCCGTGACCGCAGCTCTTGGAGTGGTTGGAGGCGTGCTGTTGATCGCTTTGCTGGTTTCGCTCCTTATTCCACCGAAGAAACAAACGTAAAATTTATTCTTCCTCGAACATCAGCTCATCGACGTAACACCACATCCAGTTTTCGCCGGGCTCCTGCGAACGAACAATTGGGTGCTTTGTGGCGTGAAAATGCTTCGTGGCGTGCTTGTTTTTGGAGGAGTCGCAACAGCCGACGTGGCCGCAGCTTAGGCACAGGCGCAGGTGCACCCAACTGTCTCCTAACTTCAGGCACTCTTCACAGCCTTTCGTTTTTGGCTTGACGCGGCGAATCTGATCGACGTGCGTGCACTCTTCGGCCATGTCGGCCTCCTCTGGATTTACAGCGCGTTGTGGATCGGGATCCGCACCTGGAAGCGCGTGTCACCTGGAACTGATTTCAGGGTGACAAGGCCGCGCATTTTTTGGACGATGCGGTGAACCACATCCAAACCGAGGCCACTCCCTTCACCAACGCCCTTGGTCGTAAAAAAAGGTTCGAAGATGCGCGATTGTACTTCCGGCGGAATGCCCGGGCCGTCGTCGGCGATCTCCACGAGCACGTAATCATTTTCGCGCACGGCGCGCACAACCAGCTTGCCCTTTTCTTTCATGGCGTCCGCGGCATTGTCGATGAGGTTTGTCCAAACTTGATTCAACTCGCTCCCGTAAGCCATGACTTTCGGAAGTTCGGGAGCGTACTCGCGAGACACCACAATGCCGCGCTTCAATTTGTGATGCATGATGGTCAAGGTGGTTTCCAAGCTATTCTTGATGTCTACTTCCTGCAAGGGCGCCTGGTCCATGTAAGAATATTCTTTGATGGCTTTGATGAGGTCGGAGATGCGAGCAGTGCTTTGCTCAAGCTCGCTGGCGATACGCTCCATCTCGAGAAGAGTGCCAAAGCGTGTGAGCTCGGGGCCGAGTGAAGCGCCCGCGGCGGCCGCGAAGAACTCAAGTTGCGTGTCCGTCAAGCCGGCATCGGCGAGCAACGGAGCCAGTTTCCAGGCTTCCGCGACACTACGGCCCTCCAGCCAGCTTTGTATGGCTTCTTCACGCTCCACGCGGGCAAATTCATCTTTGTGTTGGGGTGTTTTCAGTTCGGCGCGGATTTGTTCTTCGCGCTGCGCGAGCAGGCCACAATCTTCCGGACCGAGCGTCGACCTGCGGCCGACAACACGCAGGCGCTGCAGGCAGTCTCGCAGCGCGGCGGCGGAGCGGCGAGCGGCAGCGGAAGGATTGTTCAATTCGTGTGCCAGACCCGCTGACAATTTTCCGAGTGCAGCCAGCTTTTCTCTCTGCTGCTCTTCCCTTGTGACGTTTCGAACGCGGTCCGTCAGCAATCCCACGAGCCGCTGCGAAAGCTCGGGCATGCGCTGGAACAACTCCGGGAACTTGGCCGCTGGAAACGCCAGCGAGCGAGTAGGAAGTACAGCACGCCCGGTCACACCAACCGTTTTCATTCTGGAAAAAGGCAGGACCCCTGTTACATCCCCGGCACGGGCAGTAAAGACGGGGCCGTCCTGCGGGCCGTTCTCGCGCCGGGCCCGGAATTCACCCTCCAGGATCACCAACATGGTGTCCGCAGGACCGCCTTCCTTGACGATGACTCCACCGACTTCGACACGGCGCTCTTGTGCTTGGGAAACAAACCATTCCAGATCGGCTTGCTGCTGATCCGTGAACGGCGGGATTTTCCTTAGTTCCGCAACCAAAGCTTCCAGCCGCGCTTGATCCACTGCTTCGCTCATTGGACCTTCGCCAAATATTGATGCATGAACTGCACGACCACTGCGCCTTCGCCGACACCGGAAGCGACGCGCTTCACGGAACCGTGGCGCACATCGCCCACAACAAAAATTCCTGGAACATTCGTTTCCAGCAAACCCGGGTCGCGATCCAGCGTCCAGGAGGCTGGCCTCTTCCCGCCGCGCAATAGGTCCGGACCGGAAAGAATGAACCCACGGTCATCGCGCTCAATTGCCTGGCCGAGCCATTCCGTGCGCGGCTGCGCACCGATGAAAATGAACAAGCTGGTGGCGGGGAGTTTATTTCTTTCTCCTGAGGGAGCGCACTCGACCGTAATCCCGGTGAGCCGCGATTCTCCTTCGACCTCTACCACGCTTGACCGCGTCCACACCTCGATGTTTGGCGTCTTTTCGATTTGCTCAATCAAGTAGTGCGACATCGTGGCGGCGAGCGACACTCCGCGCACCAGCATCACCACTTTCTCCGCAAACTTCGAAAAGTGCATGGCGGCCTGACCGGCGGAATTCGCGCCGCCAATGATGTAGACTGTTTCGCCCTTGCAGGCCAGCGCTTCGGAGGTTCCGCCGCCATAATAAACACCGGCGCCTTGCAAGTGCTCAATCCCCGGAACGTCCAAGGTCTTCCATTGCACGCCCATGGCGAGAAGCAAAGCGTGACACGAAATCTCCGAACCGTCCGCAAGCTTCACATAGCGGTATGGACCCTCGGCGCGAAGACCAGTCGCTTCCTGTGGCGCGAGGATCTCGACGCCGAAGCGCCGCGCCTGCGCAACGGCACGCCGCGCCAGGTCAAGGCCGGTAAGTCCGGAAGGAAAACCGAGATAGTTCTCAATTCGAGAACTAAGTCCGGCTTGTCCGCCCGGCGCTTCGCGTTCGACGATCACTGTGCGCAAGCCTTCGCTCGCACCATATACAGCGGCGGCAAGCCCCGCAGGTCCTCCTCCGACGATGGCGAGATCGTAGAAGTTGGTTAGGGCATGCGTGCGCAGACCGATCTTGTCCGCAACAGCGGGCAAAGGCGGCTCCGGGAGGCGCGTTCCGTCTGGAAATAGAATCAAAGGAAGTTTTTCCGCCTCGGGCCCCAGTGAGTCAATCAGCCCGCGCACTTCGCTATCGCTCTGCGCCAACTCCACGTCAATCCATTGATAGGGCACCTGGTTCCGTGCGAGGAATTCGCGCAGTTCGTAAGAACGATTCGACCAGCGGGTGCCGAGAACGCGAATGCCCTCGTAGGGAGGTCGAAACGTCGCGGTCCAGTCGTGCAGCAAGTCGTCAAGAGCGGGAAAGAGCTTTTCCTCCGGGGGATCCCACGGCTTCATCAAGTAATAGTGCACGCGGGCCTCGTTGATGGCATCGATGGCGGCGTTGGTGTCCGCATACGCGGTGAGCAGAGCGCGTTTGGCGAGCGGGTGCATCTCCATGGCTTCCGAGAGGAAATTCACACCGTCCATTTGGGGCATACGCTGATCCGCTAGCAGCAGGGCAACAGGATTGTTTCGCGCTTTCAGTTCCCGCAGAGTGGCGAGGCCGGCGCTCCCGGAGTTTGCGCGCATGACGCGGTAGCGATCCGAATAGCGGCTGCGCAAATCGCGCTCAATGGCCCGAAGAACTTCGGGGTCGTCGTCTACCGTTAATAAAACTGGTTTTGGCATATTCCTCAGATGCGGCGCACGTGATTTCGTTGCGTATTACGAGGATTGCTGTATTGCTTCAGCTTCTATTCCTGCCGCCCTCAAGCTACAATTCCTGACGCTTCCATGTCCAGCCCTCTCGCTCAATTCATTGCGGACCTCTCGTCCGCGGACGCATCCAGAAGGCTTGCGGCCGCCAATGAAATCTACCGGCTAGGGCGCGCAGCCGCAGGATCTGCCATTTCTGACTGGTGGGCCGAAAACGAACTCGCCGCACTGCTCCTTGGACCTAATCCTGCGATAACGGTTGGACTCGCCGTACAGCGCGATACGTTTGGACGAATCCGAATTGCCAATAGCACGCCAAGACTCGCCGACGTGCCGCCGGATCAAGATGCCGAGGAATTCGAGATTCAATTCACTGAGGGATTCTCCCTGGACATTCTGACCACGCGCGAGCCAGGGGGTTCGGGCGCCATCGCAAAGTATCTCGCCAAGTTTGGAGAAGGCATTCAACAGGTGGAATATCGCTGCGCCAACGTTGAGCGCGCCACGCAAATACTGAAAGACAAATTCCGAGTTGATCCTGTTTATCCTGCCATCCGAAACGGTACAGACGCCACGCGAGTCAATTTTTTCCTCGTCGCCTCTCCGGATGGGGGCAAGGTGCTCATCGAACTGTACGAGTTGCAGTCTCGCGTGCGCGATGCAGCCGCGAGGCGTGAATGGAGCATCGCCATCGAAAATTTCGCTTAACGTGCCGAGGCCAGCCGCATGAATCTGGCGGCCGAGTGGTTCCAGGAAACGAAGCGCCGCTTCGCGGTTGTGGTAGACGCGGTAGTGCGCCAGCGCGAAGGGACCGAGCAGCCAGCCCCAAGCTGTGCCTTGATGATACGCAGCGTCGCGATCGCGGGCGCTGCCGCCATAATGGCCGCTATATCCAACTTCGCCCGGCGCGAGACTCCTCAGTCCATGCGAGGTCAAGAGTCGCCGCGCGCAAACATCCACAACCGCCTTTTGCTGCTCGGGCGTCAGCGGGCTTACAGGTAAAGATACGGCAAAAATCTGATTCGGTCGAAGCGACGCATCATTTCCGATGCCCGGTGAATCGATGACGTCGAAGCAGCAATTGCGGTCCGCGTTCCAGAATCTCTGAAAACTTTTCTTCGTTTGGGCCGCGAGTTTTTCGTAAGCATCGCCGGGTTTAGAGAGCAACCGCGCAAATCCTGCTATCGTTTCAAGGGCATTGATCCACAGCGCGTTGATCTCCACAGGCTTTCCCGTACGGGGCGTCACGACCCAATCGCCGATTTTCGCGTCCATCCAAGTGAGTTGAACGCCGGGTTCACCGGCATAGAGAAGTCCGTCGGCCAGGTCCACATGGATGTTGTAACGAGTACCCGCGATGTACGCATCGGCCATGCCTGCGAGAACGCGAAAAAGTTTTTGCAGCGTCACCTCATCTTGCGTCGCCTCGAAATACTGCCGGATAGATTCGAAATACCAAAGTGCGGCGTCAACCGTGTTGTATTCCGGTTTGCTCCCAGCGTCGGGGAAATTGTTGGGGAGCATCCCTCCGTCCACGTA
>WNGK01008767.1_pt1 | contig 10467 bp, 9 predicted proteins | sample 5400601 | NCBI WGS metagenome assembly WNGK01 (sample SAMN13153376, study PRJNA577476) | soil metagenome | isolation source: 60 cm soil or saprolite under Garry oak tree replicate 1 | place: USA:California | collected 2016-06-15
GGCCACCTCGTTGTGTAAACAGCTCTTCAATGAGTTCTGAAGCCTATTACATTGACCATGGCTCGAATGTACGAATGAAAAAAGGCTTGGAAGAACATTGTACTAGATGCCGTGGACATCTCTGTTTTCGTTGTGCCAGAAGTTCCAGGGATAAGGGATTTGTAGACATATGTGCTAACTGTGTGAGGCAAGTAAGTGCATCGGCAAGGGAATCAGGAAACTATGAAGAGTGGAACAAAATACGATTTTAGTAAATTCTGGGATTTTCTCATTATCCCGATAGGAGAGATCTCTGGACCTGTGACGCAAGGTTGCATGGCACAGCCTGACACGGGCTTCAGTCCACCTATGATGTTTGATAAGCTCTTGTTTCCGGTCACATTACATAATGCTGGGAAAGCTATCTGGCTTGGAGGTACAGGTATATGACAGTCGATCAATTGCTGCAAGAAGCCCAGAATCATCTTGATGCAGAACGTTACCAACAGGCTCTAGCAGCCTGTGAACAAGCGATCCAACTTGATCCTCGTCGCGTTTTTGCCTACGCTCGCAAAGGCCAGATTCTTTCTCTCTTAAACCGCTATCAGGAAGCCTTGGAGTCCTATGAGCGAGCTCTTCAGCTCTCCCCCAACGAAGCTATCCTCCACAATCTCAAAGGGGATGCCCTCTACTGCTGTGAACGCTATGGAGAAGCGTTAGCAGCCAATGAGCGAGCTATTCAACTTAATCCTAACGAGTCCACTTATCATGATAGCAGGGGAAGGGTTCTGGAGACGCTCAAGCGATACACAGAAGCTTTAGCAGCTTACGAGCAGGCCATCCGGCTCGATCCCAATTATGAACCTTACCGTCGCCGCAGAGAAAGAGTACTTCAACTGCTTGGAAAAGCAGAAAGATGGTGGGTGATGCGGAGAGAGGCCAGTGATACGGGTCCCGGAGGATACTATCGTCGGATGAAGAAGTATTCTGGCCCATTTGCAACCAAGTCAGAGGCTTGGGCTAAAGCGCAGGAACTGAATGACGAACAGCGAAGGTCTATTTCGGATGAACGTCTTGACAAAGCTACAAGGCGAGCGCTTTTTGAAGCACGGGTAAATTACTGGCCGATGTCGGAAGATGAAATGGAAGAGGCTCGGAGAAACGGGACTAGTGTTCTGTCCATGATGAATTGATGGGTGGAGGGAAAAAGGGGTATCCTTGAAGAGCAAGAAAAAACAAACTACTGCTCAACAAGGAGAAGCCCCATGAAGAAGTATATCGTAAAGTTAGCGGAGGAAGAACGAGTGTCTCTGTCCAAACTGATTGCCCAAGGCAAGGCATCGGCGCGGAAACTGACGCATGCGCGTATTTTACTGAAAGCTGACAGTAGCGAAGATGGTCCCGGCTGGACCGATCAAGCCATCAGTGAGGCGTTGGAAGTGGGCACCGCGACGGTCGAGCGGGTGCGGCAGAGCCTAGTGGAAGAGGGTATGGCCGTTGCGCTCAATCGGCACCGACCGCACACGCCGCGCCTGCACAAACTGGATGGAGAGCAGGAAGCGCATTTGATTGCGCTGGTGTGCAGCCAGCCGGAGGAGGGACAAGAACGGTGGACCTTGCAATTGCTAGCCGACAAGCTGGTGCAATTGCAGATCGTGGAGAGCATTTCGCGGGAAACGGTTCGACAGGTGTTAGAGCACAACGAACTCAAGCCCTGGCTCGAACCGCGCAGTGGTGTATTCCACCCAAGAGCAACGCAGAGTTTGTGTGCCAGATGGAGGAGGTCCTCTCGGTGTACACACGACCTTATGATGAGCGACGTCCGCAGGTCTGTCTGGATGAAACAAGCAAGCAGTTGGTGAGCGAGACCCGTGTGCCTCTGCCCATGCAGCCAGGACAGCCGGAATGCTCCGACTATGAGTATGAACGGCAAGGCACTTGTAATCTGTTCGTGGCCTGCGAATCGCTGGCGGGCAAGCGCTATCTGCAGGTGACCGAGCAGCGTACCAAAGCGGACTTCGCCCGCTTCATTCGCGACCTGGTGGATGTCTACTATCCAACTGCTGAGAAACTGGTGCTAGTCATGGATAACTTGAATACCCATACCCTGGCGGCCTTGTATGAGGTGTTTGAGCCAGCCGAGGCGCGACGTCTGATCGAGAAGCTGGAACTGCATTACACCCCCAAGCACGGCAGTTGGTTGAACATGGCCGAGATCGAATTCTCGGTGCTCACTCGGCAGTGTTTGGACCGTCGCATTGGCTCGCGTGCCCAACTGGAACGCGAGGTAGCGGCCTGGCAAGCCAAACGCAATGGGCAAGCGGTCGGCATCAACTGGCGCTTTACCACGACTGATGCCCGCATCAAGCTCAAGCATCTTTACCCATCAATTGCTGCTTGACAGAACACTAGTCAGATCTGCATCGATACGCCTATGCGGTTGCAATCCTCACGCAGCTCCATTCGCTCGCTGGCCTGGTCGCCCGATGCTCGCTACCTGGCAAGCAGCGGGGACGATGGCTCGTTCTCGTTCTGGGATCCCGCGCAGAGTCAGAAGCCCCTGCTCACCATGCCGGTCCAGCCGGGGAGCGCCGTGCTCAGTCTCGCCTGGTCGCCCGCTGGCAATCAACTTGCGACGGCATCAGGAAAGATCGTCATACTGTGGAACCTGCATGCCACCTGAAGACCGACGAGCGCAGCCAGGAAAAGGAAGCGCGACGGACAGCATGAGCTGCTCCCTCTTCTGGTCCTGTCCTCGTCTGGCCATCTTCAGTTTCCCACTACCGTGTTTACCCCGATTGTGGAAAGCCTCTGCAGCTCGTCGTGAATCTCGGTGACCCCTCCCTGCACGGTGCCAGTTGCCGGATCAGGCTGACCGACGAAGGCGTCGTTGGCATTCGCCTCCATATCGTTCAGCAGCGAGAGGGCCTGGGGCGAGAGGAGCGCCGTATCGCTCATCTTCGCTAGCGTGGCCGCCTCACCGTGTACCTTCCATAGGAGCGCTGTCACCGCGATCAGCATGCCATCGATCTTGTTGGCGAGCCGCTTCTGATCCGCCGTCACGCCCGGGGAGTGGGTATACCCCACCAGGTGGAAGTCGATGTGCGCCAGGTACCCCGGCGGGTTTTGCCCCTGCTCCAATTCCAGCATGCCGATGCGCCCCGCTTGGGGATCGACGAGCCACGGCGTATCGGGGGGAACATCACGCCAGACGAAAGCCGCGCCATCCAGGTAGTCGAGGACCCGGTCGATCTGCCGACGCATCAGCGCAAGCGCGCTTTGGCCGCCGGCCCAGTCATCGCGAGCGGCGCTCGACCACTCCAGGATCTTGCCGGTATTGCGGTAGAGCCAGATATCAAGCCCGCCAGAGAGGCCGATGCCTTCAAGCGTGGGATCTTTCGCCAGCAGATGGCGCAGGTGTGAGAGCAGGCTGTAATGGTTCGCGTCGCCCGGCGTTGGAGTATCAGGAATACTCCCGGTATAGCGCCAGGTGGCAGGGTCCAGCGAGGGAATGATAGGCGCCTCGTTTGCCGTCTGCTCGGTCACCAGGAAGCGGCTGTACGTTGCCAGCAAATTGGTATGGGTGGGAGAGGTGTACGTGAGCAGCGCCGAGTCCTTGAGTATGTGAAGCGTGCCCAGCAGGACCGGCTGCTGTTCATTCTGGGATGGATCCGGCAGCAGCCAGGCGTAGTCGCTCTCCCCAGGGACAGGAGGTGTGAGGCCGGCCAGATCGAGGTGTACCACATCATTGAGGCCCGCTGAACTGGTCGGAGTGAGTTGCCCACTGCTCGTGAAGGAGACGCGCCCAACAAGCGTGGCTGCCGTCAACGGGTGAGAGGGAGTAGCGAGCTGGCCGGGCTGCGCCAGCAGGATGGGCAGCAAGAGCGCGCTTGTCGCCAGCAGCAGCGAAACAACCACGGCTATGAGCGTGAGTTGTTTTCTTCCTGGCGGTCGCCAGAAGGAAGGCGGGTGAGAAACACCTGCGGGAAGGGGCATCCCGGGAGGAGGCCGCAAGTCCTCGCCTTGGTGTTTGGACTCGTTCTCTTCGATTGTCGCCGATCGCTCGTCTTGCTCATCGGTGAAAGAGGAATGATTGTGCATGGTGCCTTTCCTTTTGCTTGTAGCGGTGGAATCTCTCTGGAGACGTTCGCTATTCGCTTTGCACGGATAAGGAGGCTGTGCAAGACTGTTCAGCGCGTATCAGCTGAATGATGGTCTGCGCCTGATGTGTGCTGAGCCTCCCTGATGTTCACAGCGAACAGGCCGCTCTCCAGGAGTGATGGTAGGAAGAAGATGAGAGGGCGATGAGCATGCATCTCATCACCCCTCAGATAGAGCGCACCATACGCAAGAAGTCTGGAAATTGCATTCTGAACCGGGCTCTCTCATTTGCGTGGGATGGGAGATGCCCCTGCTCGTCTGATCGCGCATGATGCAGACAGAACAACGCTGCAAATGGCATCTTGCTCTACCAGGGCATGTACAATGCTAGGAATGAAGCTTATATTGTGGCGACAAGCGATTGGCCGATTGCTACATTAGCACAAGAGACTGGCGTTTGTCAATTGCAAGTGAGAAGCGATTATTCGGACTTAACATAAAGCCAACAATACTAACAGGTGGTAAACCCGTTCTGTTCCAATAGTCAGTTCTTCACTCATTACTGCAGTTTAGATCACGTTTAGCAAACAGGCCAGAATTTGAGTGAAGTATCATATATATGTTATACTTCTTGACAATCAAAATAAGGAGGTTGACTTTGGATCCAGTATCACTCATTTTAACTGCTTTAACAGCGGGTGCCTCTGCGAGTATTCAAGCCACAGCCAGTGAAGCTGTAAAAGACCTGTATGATGGATTAAAAGCTCTTATTCAGCAGAGGTTCGTAGGTAGACCAAAAGCTCAGATGATACTAGCCGAGCATGAAAAGAAGCCAGATATCTGGAAGGCTCCTCTTGTAGAAGAGCTCAGGGAAACTGGGTCTGATCAGGACGAAGAAATCATTGAAGTGGCTCAGAAGCTGATGTCGCAGCTAGACCCGCAGCAGGCAGCAATAGGGAAATATAATATACAAGTTTCCGGAAATGCACAAATGCAGCGCTTCGTCATTGGCGATAGTAATACAACCACTTTTCAAGACTTCTAGACCATTCACTTCTGCTTAAATCAAGAGGTTCGCTAATGGATCCAATAACACTCATTCTTACTGCGCTAAATGGAGGGGCGAGCCAAAGACAGTATGAAACTGTAGGAGGTGCTTATAATAAGTTAAAGATACTCATTCAGGAAAAATTTGTGGGTAAACCAAATGCTGACTTGGTGTTAACTGAGTACGAACACGATCCCCAAACATGGGAGGCACCATTAGTCAAATTTTTAGCACAAGTGCAAGCCGATCAGGACGAAGAAATCATTGAAGTGGCTCAGAAGCTGATGTCGCAGCTAGACCCGCAGCAGGCAGCAATAGGGAAATATAATATACAAGTTTCCGGAAATGCACAAATGCAGCGCTTCGTCATTGGCGATCATAATAGTGTTTTCTTCCAAGAATTCAAGGCAAGAGAAACGGATAGAGTTTCTCTTATACTTGCTCAAAACCTGCGTCTCGAGAGCTTCAACCTAGGTGATGATACCGCTGCTAACTTTCCCTATATTACCACGCCTATCCAAGACAGCTATCTTATAGCTACGCAAGCTTTACAAGATGCTGGTTATAGTACAAAGGAGGCCAAACGAGGTGTCCTTATTTTTGGGGAGACTAATGCTGGTAAAACACGCTTGGCTGTCGAAGTACTAAAGAAAACACTACCAGAGTGGCTAGTATTGCAATGGAGCCCGGTATACACCATTCAAATGGCTCCAACACAAGAATCTTTGATTAATCGCTCCGTTGTAGTCTTCATCGAAGATATACAGAAGTATATTCCCAATGTGGAACATCAAATATCACCGTTTATAAGCAATGTAAATGTTGAGACTTTGCGGGCGCTCATAAAAATGGTGCGCGAATCAGCCGACCATATGGTGACAATAGTAACTTGTAGAGTTGAAAATGAAAGGCAAGTGCGCGCAGAGTTTAGCGAATTTTTTGATGAGCTTATGTTAATCAGATTGCCGCGTTTTAGCGCAGATGCTAAGAACACAAAAACAGCACAGATCATCTCTGAATTTAAGAGAAAAGGAGCCAAACATGCCGAGGATTGGGACGGTACTTTGGGATCCTTGGTGTTGGGCCTGTCTAGGAAGCGGAGCTTGTATGATAGCTTGGTAATGAATGGTGATCCTGCAGCGTCTGTACTACGAGCGATGAAACTACTAGCAAAGCTGGTATCAATAGAGCAGACAGAGCGACGAATTCAGACAATATGTGCAAGGGTCTTTGGAGAGAAGAGCTTAAAAGAAGATATCAAAATATGGCACGCAGTGATAGAACGGTTGACTCAATTACAATTCATAAGAGAAGAGATGCTCCTTCAAAGTAAAGAGATGTTGCTAATCATTCGAAAGGATAGTTACTTTGAACAAGTAATCACAGACTATCCCAATCCTGACCGACCTGATCAAATTAAGAGGGACTTAGTTTCCCTCCGAAACGCTTTTGTGGAGATAAAAGACGCAGGAGCATTGAATATATTAGCAATGGTACTGGGTTTAGAAGGCCTCTTCGATGAGGCTGTAGCAGCTTGTGATGATGCTATAGCCTTCGATCCAAACAATTTTAGTCTATGGTTTTCCAAGGGTGCTTCTCTTGCCCTATGGGGAATTTTTGAAGAGGGGCTAAAAGCGTTCGACCGCGCTCTGCTCATAAATCCAAATTATACCCACGCTTGGTGGTTTAAGGGACGTATGCTAAGAGCATTAAAGCGACACGCAGAAGCAATTGAAGCATACGATCTTTTGTTGACACTTGACCCAAATTATTATGAGGCATGGTCCGATAAGGGGGTTTCTCTTTTGGCATTGGGGCGATCTGACGAAGCACTAGCAGCAGTTAATCGGGCGGTAAATATCGGTTCAGATAAAGTTAATGCCTGGTATATTAAAGCTGTCGTGTTAAATAGAACTAAACACTATGGGGAGGCATTAACAGCTTGTAATCATGTTTTAGCTCTTGATCCCGATGGCTCTAGGATGCAAGCTCTTGATTTAGGCGCATCTCGTCTTTGGACCCTCAAAGGGGAGGTACTCCTAAAATTAGGACGAAAAAATGAGGCTGCAGCGGCATTTGATCATGCCTTGACTATCGATCCTATGAGCGCTAACGCTTGGTTTGAAAAGGCAGCATTCTTAAGCCGATGTGGACTATTCCAGGAGGCAATAACAGCATTTGACCGAGTCCTAGAACTGGATCCACAGAACTCTAAAGCATGGTTCATCAAGGCATTATCGCATGAAGGTCTAAGACAAGGCAAGGAGGCAGCAATTGCAGTTGACCGAGCCTTGGAACTAGATCCTCAAAACGCTGTAGCATGGCGATACAAGGGCCATCTATTAGCTTTATTACGGCAATTCGACAAAGCGCTTATAGCTCTTGATCGTGCTCTCACTTTAGATCAGAAGGACACGGAAGCATGGGTACTTAAAGGGCATATACACAATAAGATGCAGCAGTTTGAAATTGCGGCATTTGCCTTTGACCAAGCACTTATTCTCGATCCGAAGAATGCTGAAATTTGGTTCCAAAAAGGTCGTATGTCTGTACTATTGAATCAACGTGAGGAAGCAGTAGCTGCATTTGATCACGTATTGGCTCTCGAGCCAAATCATGCACTAGCTAAGGAATTTAAGCAAAAGGTCCTTGAACTATGGGATCAGTTCAAGTAACAATTGCAGTAGTTGACTACAAATGTTGTTTCCATTACTTCTCGTAGCTTGAAAGAGTCCATACGAGAGGATAAATTTGTGTGACTTATCCTGATAAGGGTCAAGACAAGCTCCCAATGAATAGACAAGCGGAGGATAGTTAGCGACTAAGGTGGTGCCCCTTCTCCACCAATTAGCACTAATGAATATGCCGATACAGCTAATAGAGAAGCCTCTGCATGGGTCACTAACAATAATTAGAGCTGTACTGGCTACTTGGGGCATCCGTTCCAAAAAAACCCTTCGAGACGAAGAAAGATCTGCTTCGGCTGCTTGCAAACACAGGAGGGTAGGTGTAGAATCAGACGTCGTCGACAGCATCCTCATGCAAGAATGACGATACGCTTATGTGATGGAGAATATTTTTTATGACCGGTGTTTTTACCCCTCTCCAGTGGCTGAAGAATGGTTGCTTGGTGGCGCTCACCTCTCGCTTGGCAGGTTGAACCAAACCGCTGAGGACTTCCTTGCTGCTCTCCACCATCACCGACCTAGGCCGAAGCAAGTCAGAGCTTCTTGCGGAAAATGCCCTCCTACGTCAACAACTCATCGTTCTTAAGCGACAGGTGAAACGGCCAACATTCACCAAGACCGATCGCATCCTCCTCGTCCTGCTGGCCAGGCTGGTTCGAACGTGGCAGCAGGCTCTCGTGATCGTGCAACCAGACACCCTGCTCCGCTGGCATCGGGAGCTCTTCCGCCTGTATTGGCAGCGAAGATCAAAGACTCGTACTCACAAGCCAAAGTAGCTGCGGAAACCATCGCCTTGATCAGGCAGATGGCAACGGAGAATCGACTGTGGGGTGCTGAACGGATCCGCGGTGAACTCCTGAAGCTGGGCATACAGGTTTGCAAGCGCACGATCCAGAAGTACATGAGGACGGTTCGTTCACACCAGCCTCGAGGCCAGAAGTGGGCAACCTTTCTGCGTAACCACGCAGGACAGATCTGGGCGTGTGACTTCCTGCAAGTCACTGATCTCTTCTTTCGACCACTCTTCGCGTTCTTCATTATCGAGCTGAAGTCAAGGAAGGTGATCCAGGTCGGCGTGACACGCTCGCCGACCGATGCCTGGGTAGCGCAACAATTGCGAGAAGCCACCCCCTATGGACAAGCGCCAAAGTATCTGATACGTGATAACGATAGCAAATTTGGATCCTGTTTCTGCCGAGTGGCGACGACCAGTGGCATTAAGCTGCTCAAGACCCCGTATCACGCACCACGAGCCAATGCTGTCTGTGAACGCTTCTTGAGAAGTGTGCGGCAGGAATGCCTTGACCATCTGTTGATTCTGCAGGAAAAGCAGCTCCAGCGGGTCCTGAATGCGTATGTCAGGTACTTCAACCGAGCACGACCCCATCAAGGGATTGGGCAACAGATCCCTGAACAGGGCAGATTGGTTCCTTCCTCGCAGGATGCGGGCAACAAGGTGATGCTCTTCCGGTGGTGGGTGGGCTGCACCATGATTACCGCTGGGCAGCCTGAAGCGGTACCACGTGGGCGAGCGGCCAGCTGGTGGACGAGCTCCATCCAGCTCGTGGCATCCTGCCTACAGTGGTCTTTGACAGGCCTTTCCTGGAGCGTGTGCAAGCCTTCTCTGAAAGTCTGCTTCCCATACACGCCTGTTTTCTCTGGTCCATGAGAACCATTCCCCTGCTCTTTCGATGGCTGAGTCCCACCTGATGACGAGAAAAAGGCGGGCGTTGAAAGCCCAAGATGCCACTTTTTAGAACAGATGCGCTAAATAGCCAATACAGCAATACAAAACGATTTGGTCATTACGCCTTTAGATCAACCGACAATTACTGTTGATAATCTCAAGATAGCTCAGTTTATTTACTTACTTCTGAATAATCAGGAAATTCGTGATACTATTGATACCATCACTTCCAAAGTAGTGTTAATTTTAGGTCGTTTCGTACCGGAGCGGAAAGCTGTGTTAGATGCTCTGAGAGACGCACTTCGTAATCGGAACTATACACCTGTGTTGTTCGATTTCGAGAAGCCAACAAGCCGAGATTTTACCGAAACAGTCAGAACTCTTGCACATCTGTCTCGGTTCATTATTGCTGATCTTACCGACCCTAGTAGCATCCCTCAAGAGCTACAAGCTATCGTTCCAGATCTTGAAATTCCTATACAGCCGTTGCTGCTCGAAGCGAGAAGGGAATACTCCATGTTTGTTGATTTTAGGAAGTATCATTGGGTGCTCCCCGTCTACCTGTATAAAGACCGAGCAAGCTTAATCGCATCTCTACAAGATGCGATCATTGAACCTGCTGAAAAAAAGGCCAAAGAACTAGCTTTAGAGAAGGCAAAACGGTTGGAACGACCTTAGCTCATCTGTATGACGCAAACAAAACCTTATCCGAACTACTCTTCACACTCTTCTTAATAGAGAATATAATTTCTTCATCTACTGAATTTGAAAAGTACGTTCTAAGAGGTGGGTCATGCCTGAAGTATTACTTTGCAGTAATTGTCACTATAATGGCCCTAGGAATTTAGACACGGAAAGAGGCTGAAATAAGATATACTCAAGCCATGATGAGAAAACAGTATACAGCCGCTTTCAAAGCACGAGTCGTGCAAGAGTTATTGAAAGAAGAGAAGACGCTGGCACAA
>WNGK01008768.1_pt1 | contig 10467 bp, 8 predicted proteins | sample 5400601 | NCBI WGS metagenome assembly WNGK01 (sample SAMN13153376, study PRJNA577476) | soil metagenome | isolation source: 60 cm soil or saprolite under Garry oak tree replicate 1 | place: USA:California | collected 2016-06-15
TGCATGACCGTTTTTCGTCTGTACCAGAAGAATATGGCTGGAGCACCTTGAGAACTGAAGAGTGTACGGGTTGTCTGGCGAAGGACCAGATGGAAAAACACGACCGTGTTCTTCCAGATGTCCAAGCTCTTTGCTGAGGCGTCGGCACGACACCGTTGGATGTACGGCTGAAGGCGCGTGCAACAGCACACAGAAAGAGCGCAGGAAAAGCCTCCGCCCTTGGGGGACGTTCCCAGGGGAGTCGCCTCGAAAGAGGCGGGTGTTCCTGGTTCCCAAGACGCCAACCGCAAGTTGTGGGCCATTCATCCCTTTGCGCGGGGCATGGAAGCAGGAACGGGCATGGCACCGCAAAGGCAAGCAGAGGGCATGGATGGATGCGCTGGTTCCGCGCTTTTCCTCCTCCACTACGAGAGGCAACGAGCCGTGGCCACGCCACATGGCTCAGCCGCTCGCGTACAGAGGAGAGGCAGAAGAAGCCGTGGGGCTTGAGCCCCTGGCGGAGTGTCACCATCTCCTTTATAAGGAGCTTTTTTCATCATGCCCAACACCATCACCAACGGCCAGGCAGCTCTCCTTGCCGCTTTCAAACAGTATCTCATCAGCGAAGATACGAGCGGGAACACAGTGAGTGCCTATCTTTCTGATGTGTGACACTCCGCTTCGGTTGAAACCGAGCGGCTTCTGCCACTCCTACGTAGTCGCTTACCGGAGAGAGAGGGCGTGGCCCTTACTCCAGTGGCAAGCGGAGTTGGTGAGGAATAGCTGAGAGGGGCCTTCCCATCCGACGCCTTCTCCCTTGGGCGGTGCCAGGCCCGTTGCCGTCTCCATGCCGGGCGTCGTCGGGAGATGGCCGACTTTCGCGTTTGGCGTCTTGGGAGAGAACAACACCTGAGTCTTTCGACTCCCTCCCTGCACGTCGCACAGGAGCAGGAGGCTTTTCCTTGAGTGGTTCTTGAGAGCGGGCAATCAGCCGCTGTCCAATGACGAGACTGGCATTGCGATCCGCGTGGCCTTGCATGGAGCAGTGTTCACAGAGCACGAGGGATGCGCCTGGGGTATAGCCTTCCATTGGCTGGCCCGCATTGTAGCGAATGACGAGGTGGTGGCAGCGATGACATTCCCTGCTCGTATTGCGCGGGTTGACCCGACTGGTGATGATCTTCTCGTTCCACGCCTTATATTTGGCATAGATGAAGATACGCCCTTTCATCCAGAAAGCCCGTTTGCTATTCCCCCGTCGGCTATACTTGCCCTTTTCAGGCTTGAGGTTGCCCAGATGCTCAAAGACGAGGATCGTCGCTGCTTGCTCTTGGGCAAACTGGACAATACGGGCACTCACCAGATGGGCAATCTGCTCGTCCACCTGCTTGATCTTGCACCAGAGATCGGCATTCTCCTGTTCGCTGATCGCGATCATGCCTGTCTTAGATCGGTTGCGTGCAATGCGTCCTAACTGTTGCTTCCTAAAGCCGGATATCTCTCTGCCATGCCCGATAAAGCGGGTAGCGAGGATCGTACCTTCAACGGTTTGGACGGTGCATACGGCAAGATGGGTGTCGAGATTGAGATCGACGGCACAGATCCTGGTTTGCGCCTTGGTCGTGACTTGCTGGTCAATCTTGGCTGGACTGCTGAACGTTTTCTCAAGGGGCGTGTGGAGCCACCACTGCTTCCCGCGTCGAACCAGTGAGGGACTGCCCTTCTCCACTCCATCGGGCAGACCGCGTCCTAACGTGCGAACCTTGATCCAACTCCAACAGGTTCCGGTCCACACTTTCAGGAGAATGGAAGAGTCAGTGCGCTCTTTCCATTGCCCCGCATAGAAGGGCACCGACTTGTTCCAGGTGCGAGGAGGGACAGGCGGGCGTTCGGTGAATTTCTTCCTCTTCCCTTTCCTGGCTTTCTTGGCCTCAGCCTTTTCGCGGCGTGTACGCCACTTCTTGAGAGAGGAGTAAAAGGAGCGGGCAGATCCAAGAGCCGCATTGATGGCAGCTCGCCGAAACATCGCCGGGACATCCTGCGCGATCTCCGTGAGTGGCATAACAGGAGCACCGTTCTTGCTCGTCGCATGGGTGAGCGTTTCCAGGGCGGTGAGGGCTTCTTTCGTGGAAAGGTCGAGCACTTTCTCATGCGCCTGGATGACTTCAAAGTAGAAGGCCACCACTCGGTTGAACAGAGCGTGATTGGCCGCAAGGTAGTCGGCATGCTGCGATTGATAGTTCAAGCTCTGTCTGATCGTCGTGATCGCTTTCGCCATGTGAACCTCCTTTCTTTTCCATTTTCTCTGAGAAATTATACAGCAAATAGAACATAATTTCAAGTGATGGATCAAGGGCTAAAGCCCCGATCGCCTTACCACGCCCTGAAGAGGCGTGGCTTGCGGGGGGCTAAAGCCCAGAATGTCACTCCAACCGATATTCGTGACTATCGCGAGCACCTACAGGGGCAGATACCTTCTATTGCACCAGCAACGATGAACCGGCGATTGGCCGCATTGCGCCGGTTCTTTTCCTGGGCGAAGGAGACTGGATGTACCCAGAGCCAGCCAACCGAACGGATTCGCAATGTTGAAACCACTGACCATGGCCCAAGATCGTTGGATCGCAAGCAATGGCATCGCCTCCAGCGGAGCGTCGAGCAGGCGAAAGGGAACCAGGGCGTTCGCGATCGCTGTATTGTTCTGCTCCTTTACCATACAGGGGTGCGCGCTGGAGAATTGGCTGCCCTACGATTGAGTGATCTCACCCTTGGTGAACGTTCAGGTTATGTGCAGGTACGACGGGGGAAGGGCAATAAGTCCAGGAGGGTTCCTCTCAATGCCGAGGCTCGATCAGCCCTTCATGAGTATCTCCTGGTACGGCCTTCATGCGTAGGGCCATCTTTGTTGGTAGGCCAGCGTGGTGAGCCATTATCGGCTCATGCCATCTATGATGTCGTCGTGAAGTATGGACACAGAGCAGGGTTGGAAGATGTGACCCCTCACGTGCTCCGTCATACCTTTGCTCGCGCGCTCATTGCATCGGGCGCTTCACTAAGCGATGTCGCTGATCTTTTGGGTCATACCAGTCTTGATACGACGCGCATCTATACGAAAGCCAGTGAGACCGACCTGGCTAGGGCAGTGGCACGCTTGGAAGAGAGGTAGTTCGTGATGCAACGTGTATCTTCCTGGTACAGTAGTATGATGTATAGAGCGAATCTCTCCGTCGGTAACCCCCCAATAAACAGGCCATGTATCCAAAAAACACAAGTGGCGCCAGACCTTCTTTGAAGGCACTGCCGCCACTTCCTATCTGCCTTCACGTATATAGCGTGGGACACTTCCTCTTCAGAATCGTTCACATGTATTTAGATCAGTAAGACTGATAAACTGTCAACGCTGATTCCTCTCAACACACCTGGAAGGCAAGGTGATTGATCAGTACCGCTTTAACATTGCTGTACAGCAGGCTTTTTTGAGAGTGTGTTTACTATTTAGAAATCAAGATTTGGAGAAACAGAATATGACGCACATAGGCCTCGTTTGCCGGCCGGGGTTTTTGGCCGTGTTCGAGCAGTGGTCCTCCCCTCTCCCACGGCCCTCGTTGCCCTCCTCTGCCGGGTTGAGGGTTTTTGGCCGTTCTGAACCATTCAGATGTATTCAGGTCTGGGCAACGGCATAACGGTCATTTCTACTGTCAATGTGGGGAGGCAGAGAGGATGCCCTGATACCCTTCGTCGGCATGGCTGTCAATTCTGGGTTCTCCGTCAAGATTCGTGATTCAACCTTGATCGGTAGGCCCCTGTGGAGGGATCATCACGTAACTGATCAGCCATCCCGCAACGCCCGATACAACAATTGACCCCACTGACAGGTGAACAGACCATACAATACCCATAGATATCCAGAGAGCAAGAAAGTAAACGATATAAATCATCATCGGTACTGCGCCCGCGAACAGGCGAAATGCCTCTATCCGCCCCACACCGGGCTTGAAGAAGTGGTAGACCACATCGATCATCCCTCCTGCTACAGCGGCAATCGGGACCACAATATACGTGTTGTGCATGAAGCTCAGGAAAAATGCATTCAGGGTCAACACAAGCGTAAATGATCCCACAGGCATGCGCCACCTCCGTACTGCGAGCAAGATCAGCATGATGAGTACCATGCTCTGGAAGACGATGCCTAGTACGGCGAAAGATTGCTCAAGCCCTCGTACCTCCAAGACAGTCGTGGGCGCGAGAGAGGTGAATGGGTTCGCTGTCTGGGTGGTGAGGGAGAAGACCGCAAGCAAGAGCAGCAGAGAAACGGGGAGCGTGAGTTGTGTCGACCATTTTTGCTTCGCAGGTTCTTTTGACCGTCTCCACGCCGCACGAAACGGCCCTGCTGAGATGAATCCCCAGCAGATCATGAGGAGTAAATGGGTTGGACTGAGCTGTGCATCGATGTTCTTTTCAATGCCAAAGAGAAGATGCCAGAACATGTCTGCGACGCCACCTATGGCGAAGCCGCAGACCCCGAGCACGGAGAGTTCATACCCGGCTGGTACTGCCTTTTGCCAGGTCTCTCCTTTCGCATGATTGAGCACAATCGTGCCGAGAAGCACCACGGCGACGACCAGAAATCCGGCGTAAAGGACACCATGCCAGGGAGTAAAGAACGTCTCTAACGTAAAGTGGTTATGCGCCCAGGCATCTACAAACCCACCAGTCATCAGCAAGCTACAGGCTCCTATCATCATCCAATCAAAAGAGATGCCCCCTATGAGAGGTTTGGTTGAGGAACGATAGGACGTTCCCAGCTCTTCTATTTTCGTTGTCATGGCGCCACTCCTTTTCATCCCAAACAGGGCGTCCCTCAGTCCTGTTCCTTCTTCAAGCAGATGTTCTACGGATAGATGCATACCAGGCCGCTTGCTTCAAGTTCATGAAAGATATAGGCGCATTGTACGATATTTTCCTAAGGATGTATCAATGAATGTGGAGGTGTCTGAACTGCGCCAGGAAAGCAAGAAGCATCTGAAAGGTGATGGGGTGCTTCCAGATGCTTGCTATGCGCGCTGTACGTGGGTCTTCCGGGCTACACCAGTTCAGGGACGGGACCCATAAGGTTGGTCCAGATCTGGCGGGCCAGTTCCCAGGGGTTGGTGTTGATGCCGTAGGATGCGAAGTACCGGCAGGTACGTTCGATATCGCGTGCGAACAGCGAGAACACGTCCGAATTGTGGGAGGGATCGACCGCCTGGGCAAAGTCGATCAGGATGACAGCGCCTTGCCAGTAGAGGACATTGTATGCCGACAGGTCGCCGTGAATACGACCATGGATCAGGGCTAGCTCGATGTTGCGCATGATGCAGTCAAAGAGCGGGTGTGCTTCCTCCTGTGGAAGTTCGACCTCGCTGAGGCGGGGGGCAGGCTCGTCGATGGCACCAATATATTCCATTAAGACGGCGTTGCCGATCTGGGCGAAGGGACGGGGGACATCGGCGCTGTGCGTGTAGAGCAGGCGTTGCGTCTGGTACTCGTATTCAATCCAGGAGGCGACCTGGGCCGCGCGTCCCCGTTCGGTCTTCCGTGTTGCCGCACTGCCGCGCCGGCTGTTTCCGTGTTCCGCCTGCCCCTGTTCGTCGCGCTGGACGCGGCTGAAGCGGTAGAGGGCGTCGTTGCGCAGGCTGCGGAACATACGCGGGCGGTAGACCTTTGCCGCCAGGTACTGGACGCCTGTTGAGGGATGAGCTTGGCAGCAATAGACGGTGGCCTCCTTTCCACTATGTGCTTCATACAGCACGTCAGCGATCAACCGCTGTCCATAGAAGGGTGCCAGCGACGAAAGCATCCAGGAGGCGTCGCGCCTGGATGCCAGCAGGGTTGGATGGAAGGGAGGAAGCGGTTGTGGTTCCTCGTATGCCTGTTGGCGCAGCCAGCGTTGAACATCCGTGCTGCTTTCATAGCTGGTTTTTCTGGGTGGTTTCTGCTCGACGTGAATACGGGTACGGGCGCGTTCGCGCGCCCCGGGTTTTATTTTTACGAACGTCGTCGTTTCTTCTTCGAGTTCGTCGTCACTATGTCGCGTCAAAGCAACTCCTCCTCTGATGAGGAACTGAACGGATGATTTGTTCAGGGTCACACTGCAGACTGCGGGCCTTGATCCTCGAAATCGTTCTGCGCACGTGCTGAATCAGGCAAGGGGTGCAGGCGTTGTTTGCACTGCACGTGAGCAGAAAGGCAGACAGAGGCCATTTGAGGATCAGTGGGCAGAGAAATCCGCAAAAAGGACCAGGGCGAAAGAATGGGAGTCTTCACGAAGGGGGAGGAAAGGTGATGACGTTGAAGCTGAGCATGTGGCTGGGTGAACAGTGGCGAGAGCCGACACGAGCTCTGTCGTGTTGATCGCGGCAAGCGACAACCAGGGAATGCTCAAAGAGCGGTACCCCACCTCGTAGAGACGAATAAAACAACAGTTCCTGCCATAGAGCACCTCCATAGTTTGGTATGTGAGTAGAGGGTACCGTACCTGAATGCGGAAATCAAGCCTCTTGGCCTATTAGGCCCGCCGACGAAATATCCAATGCTCAGGTCGGTGGAGCCTCTTCGCCCCAGAAGCCAAAGGAGGTATCTCCTACAAAAAACTGCTTCCTTCCTCTCAGTTTCCTCTCAGCTTCTTCACAGGATCAACTCAGGTAGCTATACTACACTTCCACAAATGATGAAGAGAGAACCGTTATGAAAAATCCAGCGAGCTTTTCCAGGGGCAAGGAGTCACATTCTTTCGCACTCTTCCCAAATTGAATGTAGGCAGCTTGCTTTAGACAAGGTCAGAGCTCTATGAAGTGTTCTGGAGGTATCGTCTCATTCTTCTTCTGCAGCAAGAGGTGTTTTCCAAAGGTTTGGCCCTAACAGGCCATGGGGCACAATTCGTTAGACACAACCAGGCTGGATATCCAAGGAACCAAGCCCGACTTCCAACAGGCGGTTGAAACGATTGCCTGGACATAGAACTGGAAGAGAAAAAGTGCTAAGGGGCGAACGCTATGCAAGAACGCTTCACACTTTCTGTGATTTGCCCGACCTTGATTGGACGGGAAGGTGACCTTGCCGCTTTACAATGGCTCGTCGAAGAGACCAAGCGCGGACAGGGACGGGTGGCTTTTGTCAGCGGTGAAGCGGGGGTTGGAAAGTCTCGACTCATCACGGAAGCAGCGCACAAAGCCAGGCAACAAGGGTTCTTCCACCTGCAAGGCCATTGCTTTCAAACCGATAACGCGCTCCCTTACGCTCCTTTTCTCGACCTGCTGCGTTCCTACATGATGTCTTCCACTCCCGAACAGATCGCACAGGAGTGGGAAGCCATCGCAGCTGAACTCTTGCGACTCTTGCCTGAAGTGAGAGGACTCATCCCCGCCTTTGCGTCTGTGTTGCCTCTTCCTGCTCTCGATCCCCAGCAAGAAAAACGTCGGCTGTTTGGAGCGATGACCCATTTCTTTACCCGGCTGGCGACGCGTCAACCGCTCCTGCTGGTCGTGGAAGACCTTCACTGGTGCGACGACATCGGCCTGGAATGCGTCTTTCACCTGGCTCGCCAGACTGCTCGCCTGCCACTCTTCCTTCTGCTCTCTTACCGGAACGACGAGGTGTCGGTCCGTCTCAGGCATTGGTTGGCTGCGTTTGATCGTGGGCACCTCTCTCATGAAGTGGTCCTGGCGCGTCTTTCGCGCGACGATGTTGACGCCATGCTCCAGGCCATCTTCGCGTTGCATTCCTCGACCCAGACGGGCCTGTTGGAGAGTATCTACACGCTGACAGATGGCAACCCCTTTTTCATCGAGGAAGTGCTTAAATCGCTGCTTGCCAGCGGTGAGATTGCTGCGAGGAACGGCGTGTGGGAGCGCACGCTCCTGCTGGGCACCCATCAGCATCGCCCTCCTATTCCCCGCAGTGTCCAGGATGCGGTCCATCAGCGATCTGAGCACTTGACACCTCTTGCACAACAACTCTTAACGCTCGCCGCCGTGGCTGGACGGCGCTTCGACTTCTCTGTCTTGCGCTCCATTTTGCAGGTGGACGAGCCAGAGATGCTGCCGCTGGTCAAAGAGTTGATGGAGGCTCAGTTCATCGTCGAGGAGTCAGAGGAACGGTTCTCCTTCCGACATGCACTCACCAGGCAGGCGATCTCTAGCAAGCTGCTCATCCGCGAACGCAGGGCGCTTCATCGTACGCTTGCGGAAACGATCGAAGCGCTCCATCCTTCGGCCTATGCGCAAGAGGCGCTTGTGGTTGACCTGGCGTATCACTTCTTTGAGGGAGCGGTCTGGTCAAAAGCGTTGGAGTATGGGCAACGCGCTGCTGAACGATCCGTGGCGCTCTACGCACCGCGCGCCGCTATCGAACACTTTACACGAGCGCTCCAGGCCCAGTCTCATCTCCAGGAACGCCCCGAAGCTGCACTCCATCGAGCACGAGGACAGGCCTATGAAACGCTGGGCGAGTTTGAGCGTGCGCGCAGGGATTATGGGCAGGCGCTCTCGATTGCCCGGCACACCCAGGATGGCATCATGGAGTGGCAGAGTCTGCTTGACATCGGCTTTTTGTGGGCGGGACGCGACTATGAACAGGCTGGTCAATGGTTGCGCCAGGCACTCGATCTCGCACAACGGCTGGCCGATCGCCAGCTCCAGGCCCAAAGTCTCAATCGATTGGGGAACTGGCTGGTCAACACCGGGCAGGCAGAACGTGGGCTCCAAGCACATCACGAGGCGCTGGCGATGTTTGAACACCTGCAGGATACGCAGGGTATGGCAGAGACGTTCGATCTGCTGGGAATGGCGCACGCAATCTACGGAGATACGATGGGCGCAGTCGAACATCTTCGACGAGCCATTGCGTTGTTCCGTACACAGAACGATCAGCAGTACCTAATCTCCAGTCTGACCTCCTATGTTGTCTGCGCTGGTCCAAGTGTGGCTGAGACGACCTACAGTGTCTCTGAACGCCTTGAGAACTGCGCGCGTGTGGCAACGGAGGCCTTACACCTGGCGCAACAGATCGACTCACTCCATGCGCAGGCCTATGTCGAATGGGTGATAGGGGGAACGCTGGCCTACTACGGGGAATTTGGTGCAGCACAGCAGCACGCCCAGGAAGCCCTGCGTATCGCAACGGAGATCGGTCATGTGCAGTGGACGGCGGGGGCTTACTTCAGCCTGGGACGGCTCTATCTCCTCCTGCTCGAACCAGCCCTGGCCATGGAAACGCTCAAGAAGGGATTGGCCATCTCCTCCGAAATTGGCTCGGCATGGTGGACTGGTAATTTCACCGCGTATTTGGCGCAGGCCTGTATTCTCAAGGGGGCCTTACCACGGGCAGAGGCCACGCTCAAAGCGATCATTGCCCGCGACCAGACCCCGTGCAATTCGCCTGAGCGTCGGATGATCTGGGCCTGGGGTGAACTGGCCCTGGCAAACGATGAACCGGATGTGGCCCTCTCTATTGCCGAACGACTCCTCTCTTCTGTTCCCGGTGACCACCAGGAACAACCGATCCCCTGGCTTCTGCGCTTGAAAGCGAAAGCCCTCATCGCTTCTGGCCGGATGAAAGAGGTGCTTGAAGTGCTAGAAGCCGCCAAAAGGGGCCTGCTCGTGCGCCAGGAACGTCCGCTTTTGTGGCAGGTCCATGCATTGCTGGGGCAAGTACACACTTACTTGAAGCAAGATAAGCAGGCCCGGCAAGAGTTCGTCGCCGCCTCGCACGTCATTCACGCCTTGAAGGCGAGCATCGATGATGACTATCTGCGCGAGCACTTCTCACGGCTGGCGTTGAAAAGCCTCCCGCGGGAGTTCTCTCTTTCAGGACCTGTCACATCGGTTGAGCAATTTCATGGCCTGAGCGAGCGTGAGTATACCGTCGCAACACTGGTTGCCGAGGGAAAAACCAACCGCGAGATTGCCGAGACGCTGATTGTGGGCGAAAGGACAGTCGAGACGCATGTCAGCAATATCCTCGCGAAACTGACCTTCGTCTCGCGCAAGCAAATCGCTACCTGGCGGCTCCAGCAGGAGGAAGAGAGCTAGCCTCTCCGTACTCCTGCGCGGCTCCTCTCCGTACTCTCTCTCAGCCGTGATCCGTACCCTTCCACGATGACAGCGAGCATGATTCCAGGTACAGTCATGGTGTCACAGCGAGAGGCCATCTCGCAAACAGACAGTTTATGCCTGACGGGAACGAGAGAGAAGCGAGAGAAGCAGAAAGGAACGACACAGATGACAACACAAGCAGGAACCACGTATCAGTTGGAAGGACGCTTATTAGAGGTCTGCACCTGCGGTGTCTTATGCCCCTGTTGGGTAGGAGCGGATCCGGATGGAGGCACCTGCGATACCACCATCGGCTGGCACATTGACAGCGGCGCCATCCAGGGGGTCGATGTCTCAGGACTGACCATTGCCTTGAGTGCGCATGTTCCGGGCAATATTCTCAAGGGGAACTGGC
>WNGK01010392.1_pt1 | contig 10467 bp, 8 predicted proteins | sample 5400601 | NCBI WGS metagenome assembly WNGK01 (sample SAMN13153376, study PRJNA577476) | soil metagenome | isolation source: 60 cm soil or saprolite under Garry oak tree replicate 1 | place: USA:California | collected 2016-06-15
CGACGCGATGTTCGCCTGCATCGGGATGCCGGTATTCCTGCTCCAGTCCTCGGCGTGATGCGCGAGCGCGATGCCGAGGCCGAAGCTGTCCAGGAGCACCGGCCTCAGGCTTGCGACGATACGCCGCTGGCTGCTTACCATATTGCGGATGAGGTCGATGACTTCCTGCTGCTCAGCGACAAGTTCGGGCGCGACGGACGACAGACGCTCGCGGAATCGATTCAAGCGTATCGACAGGACCGTCAGCAGCGATCCCATCTCGTCGTGCAGCTCGGCAGCGAGCTTGGCGCGCTCTTGCTCGGAGACCTGGATCAGATGATGCGACAGCTCGGTCAGCTCGACGGTGCGCTCGATGACCTTGTACGCCAGACGATCGTGTGCGTCTCGCAGCGCTTCCTCGGCGCGCTTGCGCTCGCTGATGTCGACCAGGACATTGACCGCGCCGAGAAGCTTTCCGGCGTCGTCGATGAATGGGTTGGCGTGCGCCAGAACAGTCACGCGATCTCCGGCTGGCCGCTCGATGACGATCTCGCGCCCGTTGTATTCCTTGCGTTCTTCGAGCGCCAGCGCCATCCAGCAGCGGCGGTGCTCGATCGGCGTGCCGTCGCTTGAGAAAAGCCTGAGCGAGCCGCAAAACCGGTCGACGGGATCGTTGAGCTTGGGTCTGCGGCCCCACAGCGCGACCGCCTGCGGATTGAAATAGGTGATCAGACCCTCGGCGTCGCAGGTATACGCCCCCGCGGGAAGCTTGTCGAGCAAACGGCGAAACTGGAACTCTCCCGGAGAGTCTCCCTGCACAACGTGGAGGCCGCGGTGGAGTTTGTCGGCTGGCTTATCGGCGAACATATCGATTAAAACGCTGATCGCGTCGAAGCGGGAGGACGCGCCGCTGCGAACCTCCACCTAGCATAGCGCTGGCGATCGGCGATGATGTCCCGATTTCTATAGGAAAAAGTCTGATTTTCATGTAGGACTGCGTGAACGCGGGTTATTTGAACCTTCGCCTCCCTGAACACGCGGTTGCCGCTCGCGCGGGTCGGCGCCTATAATTCAAACCTTCGCTCGCGTCCGCGATCGATGCGTTCGTTTAAAAAAGTCCAGGCGTCGGGTCGTTAGCTCAGCTGGTAGAGCAGCGGACTCTTAATCCGTTGGTCGATCCTTCACGAGCTGGCGCGTGCAGCATCACTGCGACACGGCGCGGACCGATTCGGGCGTCGCATGGCCGCAAAGCTGCGCGGCTCCCATTCCCGCACGGCAAACAGCAGGCCCGTGCCGTGACGCTGCGAAAGCGGTGACGCGAGGCTTTCGTCGTGCAGTTCCGTGAAGTCCTGGCGCAGACGACGCAGCAGCGCCTGCAGCTTGACCGATGCGGTCGGGGTCAGCATGCCGTGGAGAAACACCAGCGTCTCGGCGGACCCGTCGAACGTTCCGGCGAGAAAATCGCTTTCCCATTGTTCGCGAAAAAAGCGGCGGATGGGACCGTCGGGCAGCCACGCGAAGTCCCGCGCGACGTTGAGCCGCACGCGATTTTCCGGCAGAAGATCGATCAAGCGCAGCCGATCGAGGCGCAAAAGGCGCCGCACGCAGTCGAGCTCGGTGATCTCGTAGGCGACGATAATATCGACGATGTTCCAGTGGTTGAGCGCGCAGGCTGCGACGAGCAGCAGCTTCGGGTCCGACACCAGCTCGGCTTCCTGCGCAATCGTGAGCTCGCGTATCCGGGGCTCTTGCGCTGACGCCTCCTGACAAAGCTCCGTCAGCGTCATGTCGAGCATCGCGCCGAGTCGCGTCAACCGGTCCAGCGTGATCCTGCCGCCTGCAAAAAGCCGTTTGACGCTCGGCTCCGACACCTGCAGCGCATGCGCTACGTCGCGGTAGGTCAGTCCGCGCGCCTTGAGCTCGCGCTTGACCGTCGTCAGCAGTTGTCGAACCTCGCTCATCCTTGTCGGGTATCAGATATCGATACTTTGGAACGTATTACACACGACCTGGCATGACAAGATTTCGCCTGCCGAAGCATAGGAGCATGCTCATGGCTTGCGGATTGCCGGAGACCATCTCATGAACCAACTTGCTTCCCGCCTGCCCGTGCCCATCGTCGTCCTGAGCATCGTCGCATTGCTGATCTATGGCCCGATACCGCAGTTCGCGGACTATCACGATTTCGCGGATCAGCGCGCCCTCTTCGGCGTACCCAACGCCGCCGACGTCCTATCCAACGTCGGCTTTGCCATCGTCGGCATCTGGGCGCTCGCTCGCCTGTGGCCCGCGCGAAGCGACCCGGGCATCGCGGCGGGCTGGCCAGGCTACGCGCTGTTTTTTGTCGCACTGATTCTCACCGCCGCGGGGTCGAGCTTCTACCATTGGGCGCCGGACAACGCACGTCTGCTGTGGGACCGCCTGCCGATTGCGCTCGCGTGTGCGGGATTGCTCGCGGCGGTGCGTGCGGAAACGCACCCGGGCACCCATTGCGCCGCGTGGACGTCCGCGCTCGCGACACTCGCGGCCGCGAGCGTCGCATGGTGGTACTTCACCGACCGCAACGGCACGGGAGACCTGCGTCCGTACCTGCTTTTGCAGGGGCTGCCGTTGCTCCTCATCCCGTTGTGGCAGACGAGCGCCGGCTCGCCCACCGCCGATCGCGTCGCGCTATGGTCGGCGATCGCACTCTACGCGCTCGCCAAAGTCGCGGAGCTCAACGATCACGCGATTTTCGCGGGATCGCAGGAGATCAGCGGCCATACGGTGAAACATCTGCTCGCGATTGCGGCGTCCGCAATTATCGCCGCGCGACTGGTTGCCCGCGCGCGCGGCCAAGGGCTTGCACCGCGCCGGGGTTCACGCGCGCACCGTGGCGGGCAGACCATTTGCCTCTCCGTGCTCGCGCTGCGCGTTCCGAACAATCACCATTGACGCGACAGCCACCGGCCGACGCGGCGCGTCGCTTTCGCGATCAAGGCTGCCCCTGGGCGTCACCGGCACAATGCATGTGCCTGCGCGGTCAGGCACAGCACGTCTCGCCGAAAGGATGCAGCGCGGGCCGCGCTTGGTCGAGAGGAATCGCGCCGAGCGAAGCGAGCGCGCAGCCAACCGTTGCCTGCACATGGCACACCGCTTGCTCACTCTCGACGCGCAACCTTTTTTGACGTGAGTTGAGCAGCTCATCTCGTCGCATCGCTTGCATCAACGATGCGTGAGTGGGTCGTTGAAGGCTCGACACATTCGCGCACGTTGTAGCTGACACGGCACCATCGCGACGGCGAAAAACGCGCTCGCTCGCGCCTGCCCGACGTATTGCGGCACATCCCGTCGGTCACCGGCAGAACCGTGCTCGCCGCGCCGGACATGGCTCCCGGTCGGCTTTCGGACGCCGGCACACGCGAATCCGGCGCTCATGACCGCCTGTCCGGTCGACTTTTACTGTCGTGCACACCGGCATATGTCTTGCTCATGATCCCGTGCTGTGCTCATGCGACTGCAACCGAGGTGGGGCGAGCCACATGCCAGCCGACAAGAGAAAAATGCATAGCACGAGATGTTTGGCACAGGACATAGCTAGAGGGACTAAAGACATGATCGATATGCCGCATGCGGCACCGCGCAAGGGTGAGCAAATGTTCGTCAAGGCGATGGATCGGGCCGGCGCGAAACCCTTTGCCCTGCGTAAACCGGGAGAGCACCGCCGGGACGGGGCAGGGCTGCGCGCGAGCGGATTCTCCTTGATCGACGTGCTGATCGCGGTGGCGATCGTAGGCGTTCTCGCGACCATCGCCTATCCGTCGTATCAGTCGGCCATTCGCAAGAGCAATCGCGGCGCCGCGCAGTCGTATCTCATGGACGTCGCGCAACGGCAGCAACAGTACCTGCTGGACCAGCGCAGCTTCGCCGCCAACGTGTCGGCGCTCAACGACTCGCCACCCAGCAATGTTTCTTCGTACTACACGATCGCGATTTCGACGAATGCAGGGCCGCCTCCGGCTTTTACTGCCGCCGCGACGCCGATTGCAGGCAAGTTGCAGGCCGGCGATCTTTCCGGTCAGCCGCTGACCATTACCAACACAGGCGTGAAGGGACCCTCCGGGGCGTGGTAGGAGACATCGATGACTTATACGACAAATTCAACGCAAACCAACACCAAGCTCTGGCTCGCTGTGAAGCAGCGTCGGCAAGCCGCGGGATTCACCGTGGTCGAGATGCTCACGGCCGTCGCTATCTTCGGCATTTTGGCGACGGTAGCCGTCCCCTCGTTCTCATCGTTGATCGCGAGTCAGCGGGCCAGCGCCATGGCGACCGACATCTACGTCGCGTTGGTCGAGTCGCGCAGCGAGGCGGTCAAGCGCAATGTGAACGTGACGCTCGCGCAGAGCAGCGGCGGCTGGCACGCCGGCTGGATGATTCAGGCCCCGGACCCCAACAACGGGTCCAACACGCTCACGCTGGAGAGTCACTCCGTTGCCACAGGGACCGGCATCTCCGGCCCGGATAACGTCGTCTACCAGAGCTCCGGGCGCGTCCAGGGAAATTCGGCGCCTTGTTTCGGCATTACCGCAACCCAGGGTTCGAGCAGCGCGCAGAAGTGGGTCACCATCGATCTGAGCGGCCGTCCGCTGGTGAAAACCTCATCGTGCTCATGAGCGACCAATCGCCCCGCCGGCAACATCAGCAAGGCTTCGCGCTTCTCGAAGTGCTGATAACCATCATCATCGTCGCGTTCGGCTTGCTGGGGCTGCTCGGCATGCAGAGCAAGATGGAGCTCGCCGAGGTCGAGGCCTACCAGCGTGCACAGGCGACGCTGCTGGTCGGCGACATGGCTGACCGCATGCGGGCAAGTCCTTTCGCGGTGTGCAGCAGCGCGGTCTCGACCGATGCGCAGCGCAACCAATGCATGGCGGCGAGGCTGAACGCTTACGTCACCGCGGATCCGCTCGGCACCGGAGACAGCGAGCCGGCAGACTGCAGCACACAAACGCTCGGTGCGGCCCGCGACGAGTGCGAGTGGAGCAATGCCATCAAGGGCGCTGCCGAGACCAACGCGTCGGCCCGCATCGGGGCGATGGCCGGTGCCCGCGGCTGCGTCGAGCAAATCCAGGCCCCCGATCCAACGGCGGGCGTGTGCACTCCGGGGATCTATCGGGTGAGCGCGGCGTGGCAGGGTCTCAATCCGACCGCCGCGCCCAGCATCGCCTGCGGCACGGGGCTCTATGGGAACAGTGAGGCCTATCGGCGCGCGATGGGCATCCGCGTTTCCGTTGGGTTGCCACTTTGCAAGTGATGGAAAACCGATGTCGCCGGTCTCCTACCTGTTCGCTCCGATGAGCATTGCGCCCGCTGCCGTCGCGGCCGCACGCGCGAGCAACGCCGGCTTTTCGATCGTCGAGCTGCTGGTCGCCGTGGCGCTGGGCATGGTGGTGATGGGCGTGCTCACGATGGCTTTCGTCAGCAGCAGCAGTGCACGCAAAGAGACCGATCAGGCGAGTCAGCAAATCGAGAATGCGCGTTACGCGATGCAGCTCCTGAGCGAAGACCTGCAGCTTGCCGGCTACTACGCCGAGTTCGATCCCCGCCCATTGGCGACGCCCGCGACCAAGCCAGACCCATGCGCAACCGACGTCGTGACGCTCAAAGCCTCGCTGCCGCTGCCCGTGCAGGGCTACGACAATCCCACCGCCACCGCGATCGCGCTCCTCACCTGCGTGAGCGACGTGCGCCCGGGCACGGACATCGTCGTCATACGGCGCACCAGCACCTGCATTGCCGGCAGCACCGACTGCGACGCCTATGCCAGCGGGACGCCGTACTTCCAGGCTTCGCTGTGCGCCAGCGCGACCGAGCTCGATTCGAGCAACGCCAGCGATTACTACGCGTTGGACACGACGGCGGCCGGGTTGACCAAGCACAAGAAGGATTGCGCGACGGCCGCCGATCGCCGCCGTCATCTCACCCGCATCTACTTCATCGCCAACAACGACAACAGCGGCGACGGCATCCCGACGTTGAAGCGCGCCGAGCTCGGCGCAGGGCGCTTCTCGATCGTTCCTCTGGTCGAGGGCATCGAGAACCTGCAGCTCGAATACGGGCTCGATACCAGCGCGATCCCTGACGGCGCGCCGGATGTGTTCACGGCGAACCCCGACACTTACGTGGGGGCTGGCGCGGCCGGCGCGACGGGTAACTGGCGCAACGTCGTGGCGGCGAGAGTCAATGTGCTCGCCCGCAACACGCAGACCACCGCCGGTTACAGCGACGCCAAGGTCTACACGCTGGGTAATAAAGCCGACGGTTCCGCCAACACGTTTACGCCCAGCGGCTCCGACCTGGCCTACAAGCGCCACGCCTACTCGGCCGAGGTACGGCTGACCAATCCGGCCGAGCGAGGCATCACGCCATGAGAACGATGGCGAACCGGCAACGCGGCGTCGTGCTGATCATGGGCCTGATCATGCTGGTGGTCCTGACCCTGCTCGCGCTGACGACGCTGAATCTTGGCAAGAGCAGCCTGCAAATCGTCGGCAACATGCAGCTGCGCAGGCAGGTCATCGCCGCCGCGCAGGAAGCGATCGACGACGCGATCAGCACCACCCGGCTGTTCCTGAGTCCCGGTTCGATCTATCTCAATCCCTGCTCGGGGGCGAATACCAAGTGCATCGATGTCAACGGCAACGGAACGCCGGACGTCACGGTGACGCTGACGCCTACGCCGACCTGCGTCAAGGCGCAGATCATCAAAAACGCCGCGGTCAACCTCAATCTGAACGACCCCAACGATCAGGCCTGCGTTCTGGCGACAAGCCAGACCTTCGGCACCGTGGGTGCCGGGGTCGCGAATTCCATGTGTTCGGACACCGTGTGGCAGGTCCGCGCCCAAGCGAGCGATGTCGTCACCCAGGCCACGGTCGCCGTCACGCAAGGCGTTGCGGTGCGCGTGGGAACCGACGTCGTCGCAACGTATTGCCCATGAAAACCAGAAAACGAGACGCTGCAATGAACACTCGATACAAGTCGACACTCTCGACAACGTTGGCACTGGCGCTATGCCTGGGAATGGTGTTCGCGCCTCTGCGCGCCACCGCCGACGACATCGACATCTTCGCCGGCTCGTCGGGCGGAACCGCCGGCAATCCGAACGTGCTGATCATCATCGACAACACATCCAACTGGTCGGCGCAGAGCCAACACTGGCCGGGAGGCGTCACGCAGGGCCAGGCCGAGCTGCTGTCGATGAAGACCGTCATTGGCAACCTCGGCGGCGGCCCGACCGTCGACGCCTCGGTCAACGTGGGCCTGATGATGTTCGCCAGCGGCAGCAATGGGCGCCTGGGCGGCTACATCCGCTATGCGCTGCGGCCGATGACCGTCGCCAACAAGGTCCATTTCCAGGCCCTGATGCAGCAGATCTACGACAATTACGGATCACCGTCCGAGAAAGTCTCGGCGAGCATGGACTACGGCGATGTGCTGTTCGATGCCTTCAAGTACTTCGGCGGCTACACCAGCCCGGCTCACGCCACCGACGACGTCGCCGGCACGCCGCAGGATGCCACTCACTTCGGCCCTCTCGTCTTCGACCAGCAGCAGCTCTACAACGGCAACGCGGATGCCGCGGGCTACGACGACGGCGGCCTGACCAAGTTCAAATCGCCCATCGGCGACGACAGCTGCGCCAGGAATTTCGTCGTTTTCATCGGCAACGGATTCCCGGACGCCGACAACTACGCGTGGTTGTCGGGTGTCGGGGGCGACACGACCGAGATCGCCGTCCCGAACTTCGTCACCAGCAGCCAGACCATCATCCTCGACGGCGGCTACGGCGCGTGCTCCAAGAGCAACACTCCCTCGACGGTCGGCAACACCTGCCCTGCCGGAACCACGGCGGTGGCGAACACGAGCCGATTTCTGTCGCCGAATGTCTGTTCGTCGGGGAACAAGCAATGGGGCGTGGACTGCACGTATGTCCAGACGACGGTCACGCCGACCGGGACCTATTCGGTGCCTCCCGCCAACAAGGCGCGCGCGGCGGACGAGTGGACCCGCTTCCTCTATCAGACCGACGTCAGCAAGGTCAACTCTCGGCAAAACGTCACCACCTACACCATCGACGTTTTCAACGCGCAGCAAAGCGCCGATCAGACCGGCTTGCTGATGAGCATGGCGCGGGTCGGCGGCGGCAAGTACTACTCGGCGACGGATCAGGGCCAGATTCAAACCGACCTGCTGAACATCTTCGCCGAAATACAAGCGGTGAATTCGACGTTTGCATCGGCCAGCCTGCCGATCAGCGCCACCAACCGTGCGGTGCGCGACAACCAGGTGTTCGTCGGCGTGTTCCGTCCCGACCCCGATCTCAAGCCGCGGTGGTTTGGCAACCTCAAGCAATACCAGCTGGTGCTGGATCCGAACAGCGGCGTCGCGCTTGCGGACTCGGCCGGCACGCTTGCGGTCAACCCCACCACGGGCTTCATCACCAACTGCGCAACGAGCTACTGGACGACCGACTCGAGCACGTACTGGTCCATTGTGCCCCTCAATCCCTTGCCGGAGGGCCTTTGCACGACCACCGCGTTCGACAAATGGTCCGACTCGCCCGATGGTTCCTTCGTGGAAAAGGGTGCCGTGGCCGAGGTCGTCCGCAAAGGCAACAACCCGCCGGCGACCAACACGACGCCGACCTGGGCGGTGAACCGGACGATGAACACACTCTCGGGATCGTCGCTGACTGCGCTCACGGCGGCCTCATCCGGGCTCGCGCAGAACGTCGTCGACTTCACGTTAGGGAAGGACGTCAACGACGAGAACGCCAACGGCAACCTTACGGAAACGCGGCCATCGCTGCACGGCGACGTCATCCACTCGCGGCCGCTGGCAATCGACTACGGCGCTTCGACGGGGGTAACCGTCTTCTACGGCGCCAACGACGGCACGTTGAGGGCGGTCGACTCGGCCAGCGGCAAAGAACGCTGGTCCCTCGTCGCCAACGAGTTTTTCTCGGCGCGCACGACCTCCGGTGGCGTCTCGCCGCTGCAGCGCCTGAAGGACAACACGCCATTGGTGTCCTACGGCACGTCGCCGCTGTCGGGCTCGCAGCCGCGCGATTATCTCTTCGACGGCTCGATCGGCATCTACCAGAACGGCGACAACTCCAGCGTCTGGATCTATCCGACCATGCGCCGCGGCGGAAGAATGATCTATGGGCTCGACGTGACCACGCCGGGCTCGCCCAGCTTCAAGTGGAAGATCGGCTGTCCCAACCTGACCAACGACACCGGGTGCACGTCCGGGACGAGCGGCATGGGACAGACGTGGTCGATGCCGAACCTGGCGTTCATCAAGGGTTACTCGACGACGACGCCGGTGATCGCCGTCGGTGGCGGCTCCGACGCCTGCGAGGACGCGAACACGTCGTCGCCGTCGTGCTCGACCCCCAAAGGCAACCACGTGTACCTGATCGATGCAAACACGGGCATGCTGCTCAGAACTCTCGATACCGAGCGCAGCGTCATCGCCGACATTTCGTTTGTCGATGTCGATTTCGACGGCTATCCCGATTATGCCTACGCGGTCGATACCGGCGGCAGCGTCTACCGCATCGACTTCGTCGACAGCAGCAAGACACCGCTCGCCAGCGGGTCCTGGTCGATCCATACGGTTGCCTACACCAGCGGCTCGGGACGCAAATTCCAGTACTCGCCGGCGGTACTGCCGAATAGCGGCAAGGTGTACCTGGCGCTCGGCTCCGGAGACCGCGAGCACCCGTTGAGCAGCCACTATCCGTTCACTTCGCCCATTACCAACCGCTTCTACGTGTATATGGACGATCTCGCGGTATCGCCTGCGAACAAGGCGTCGGCGGTGAACCTCGACTCGACTTCGTCGTTCATCGACTTTACCGCTAACCCCGACTGCGGAGGCACCAACGTCCTGCCGAATTCGAGCCAGAAAGGCTGGTACCTGACGCTGAACCAGCACGGTGTCGGAGAGCAGACGGTCACCTCGGCGGCCATCGCCGGCGGGATGGTCACGTTCAGCACCAATCGCCCGATACCTCCGTCCGGAGGAACCTGCAGCACGACGCTGGGCGAGGCGCGCGGATATTTCGTCAACCTGTTCAACGGCTCGGGCGCCATCGGCGTTCCCGGGAGCTGTGGCGGGGACCAATCTGCCACCTTCGTCGGCGGCGGACTGCCGCCATCGCCGGTGCTTGCCACTGTATTGGTCGGTGGACAGACCGAGACGGTGTTGATCGGCGCGATCCAGAAAAACGGCACGCCGAGTTCGGTGGTCGGAGCGCAAACCGTCACTCCGCCGCTGAACTTCAAGCGCAAGATGATCTACTGGTTCACCTCGGGCAGCGACAACAAGTGATCCGGCGCGTGAGCTTGCGCGCGTGAGTCACGCGCGCGTAGCATTCACGTCGCAATGAGCCAACCGCCCGCCGTCGTCGCGACCGGAAGCTGCCTCTGTGGCGCCGTC
>WNGK01008771.1_pt1 | contig 10465 bp, 9 predicted proteins | sample 5400601 | NCBI WGS metagenome assembly WNGK01 (sample SAMN13153376, study PRJNA577476) | soil metagenome | isolation source: 60 cm soil or saprolite under Garry oak tree replicate 1 | place: USA:California | collected 2016-06-15
CGGCGTCGAGCGGCCGGTTCGAGATACAAGGTCGCGTGGCGCTGATGTTTCAGGAGGCGGCGCTCTTCCCGTGGCTGACGGCGTCGCAGAACGTCGAGCTGGCGCTGGAGCTGCGCGGCGTCAAGCCGAGGTCCGAGCGTAGGCGGCAGGCGCACCACCTGCTCGAGCGCGTGCACCTGCACGGCTTCGAGCGACGACGGCCGCACGAGCTCTCGGGCGGGATGAAGCAGCGCGTGGCGCTCGCGCGGGCGCTGGCGCAGGACGCCGACGTGCTGCTCATGGACGAGCCGTTCGGCTCGGTCGATGCGATCACGCGCGACCTTCTGCACGAGGAGCTCGTCCGCCTGTGGCGCGCGAGCTCGCTGACCATCCTCTTCGTGACCCACAACGCGCGCGAGGCCGTGCGGCTTGGCGACCGCGTCCTTGTATTCACGAGCCGGCCGGGCCGAGTCGCTCAGGAGTTCAAGATCGACCTGCCGCGACCGCGCAGCCTCGACTCGCCCGAGCTGGCCGTCGTGGCGGGCCGCATCACCGAACGCCTGAAGCAGGAGATGCGCCCCGATGGCCACTGAGCCGGTCGTGCAGGAAGCGGAGGACGTCGCAACCGAGACCGTTGAGGTTCCCGAGCGCCCGCACGGCGCGAGACGCGTGTGGTCGTGGCTGTGGCCAAAGCTCGCCGCGCTCGCGCTCTTCATCGCCGCCTGGCAGCTGGTCGTGTGGTCGGGCTGGCGCCCGGACTACGTCCTGCCGGGACCGCTGCCCGTGTTCCAGCGCCTGTACGAGGACTTGAGCCAGCCCGATTTCTACGTGGGCGTCGGGGTCACGCTGCGGCGGGCGCTCGTCGGCTACGCAATCGCCATAGCCATTGGCAGCGTGATCGGACTGCTGGTGGCACGCGTGCCCATCGTGCGCAAGGCTGTGGGTCACGCGATCCTCGGGCTGCAGTCGATGCCGTCGATCGCCTGGTTTCCGCTCGCGATCCTCCTGTTCCAGGCGACAGAGGGCGCGATCCTCGTCGTGGTCATCCTCGGCGCGGCGCCCGCGGTGGCGACCGGCTTGCTCGCCGGCGTCGACCAGGTGCAGCCGCTGCTGGTGCGCGTGGGGCGCGTGATCGGGGCGCGCGGCCTGCAGCTCTACCGCTACGTCATCCTGCCCGCTGCGCTGCCCGGCTACGTAGGCGGGCTCAAGCAGGGATGGGCCTTCGCCTGGCGCAGCCTGATGGCGGGCGAGATCATCAACATCGTGTCCCACCAGCCGTCGCTGGGTCAGCAGCTTCAGTTCGCGCGCGACTTCGCTGACGCACAGCAGCTGCTCGCGCTGATGATCGTCATCTTCTTCATCGGCGTGACCGTCGATCTCGGCTTCGGCTTCGCGGACCGTGCCATCCGGCGGAGGCGCGGACTGGCCTGACGCGGATGCGTGTGCCCGAGATATGTTCTTGGGCATGCGGCGACGGATCGCGGTCGGCCTCGTCCTGCTGGTCGCCGCGGCCCTGGGCATCAACTACCTTCGCCCGATACCGGAGGTCACCGCCTCGTCCTCGCTCCCCGCCCAGAAAACCACGCCGGGCACGCCGCCGCTCCTGCCGTGGCCCAGCGCCGGTTCCGCCGCCGTCGGGGTTTCCGGGCTGGGCAAGCTGGCCGACTCCGGCAACGAGGCGCCGCTGCCCGCCGCGAGCGTGGCGAAGGTGATGACCGCCGTGGTCGTCATGAATGACAAGCCGTTCCCGCTCGGTCAGACCGGAGGGTCGATCACGATCACCGACTTGGACGTGCAGGCCTACGAGAACGACAGGGCGCAGGGCCAGTCTGTCGTGGCCGTGCAGGCCGGCGAAGTTCTCAGCGAGTACCAGGCCGTGCAGGCGCTGCTGATCCCGTCCGGTAACAACATCGCCGAGGCCCTCGCGCGCTGGGACGCCGGGTCGGTGCCGGCGTTCGTCGACCGCATGAACCAGCGCGCCCGCTCGCTGGGCCTGTCCAGAACGTCATTCGCAGATCCCGCGGGCTTCTCGGCGCAAACGGTGAGCACGCCGACCGACCTTCTGTCACTCGGCATGGCCGCGATGACCGACCCGGTCCTGGCGCAGATCGTGAGAGAGCCCCAGGCCAAGCTGCCCGTCGCGGGCGTCGTGTACAACGTCGATGGCGCTCTGGGGCAGGACGGAATCAACGGCATCAAGACCGGTTCCGGCCTGGCGCAGGGCGCGAACTTCTTGTTCGCGGCCGAAATCCTCATCGGCGGCCACCCGGTCACGATCTTCGGCTGTGTCATGGGCCAGCCAACCCTGCAGAAGGCTTTCGACATCGCGCGCGCCCTGATCCGGGCGATGCAGCCGGCCTTGAGCGTACGCACCGAGCTCTTGCGCCACCAGACGGTGGGCTCCTACGACACCCCATGGGGCTGGCATTCCGACGTGCTCTCGGTGTCCGACCTGGCGCTTGTCGAGTGGCCCGGCATGGTTCTGCGCGAGACCATGCAGGCAAGGACGCTCAACGTCGACAAGCCCCTTGACGCAGGCACGTCCGCGGGCAGCCTCCACGTGGTGCTGGGCGACTACGACCTCGATGTGGCCCTCGTCACTGCCACCGTCATGTATCCACCGGGCCGGTTCTGGCGGTTGACGCGCCTACCGAACCTCTAGCAGTCTGCGTGGCGGGGGCGGCCGGGTTTATCCCGGCCGCGACTTCTCTGTTGGGTCGCCCGACGTTGCCGGGCGTACTGATTCAGAGAAGTCCAAACCGCACACGGAAGGAGAGCAGGAGCGCAACGCGCTCCGATGAGAGGAAACCTCGGGTTTCCTCTCATTCTTAGCACGCGGTGTCGTGGTCGAGGTGGTTGTAAGTGGTCTGGGACAGCCACACCGGGACATTGACCAGCGGGGTGAACGGCGCGCATGAGTGGGCCGCGTTCCACTCCGCGCTGATGTTGCCAGGCACGGCGTTGACGCCGGTGATCATCAGCCACATCGGGAACGACGAGTAAATGCCCACCGGCAGGTCGGTCTGCGTCAGCCGCGTGACCGCGCCCTGCAGCGTGAAGCGGTTGAGGCTGAGGCTCTGTGACCACTTGTTGATGATCTCGACGTCAAGCCACCACATCGCGATGCTGGAGACGCCCAACGAGTAGGCGTAGTTGATCGACGTCTCCGCCTCGCTGCACCCGATGGCCCAGGCGCGCCGTTCGACGTCGAGGCCGGTGATCGAGTGCGATTGGTTCTTGCAGTTCGGCGTGACGAGGTACGCGAACTGGTCCTCGTATCCCGTGTTGATGTAGAGCGATGGTGGCGCCGAGCGCGGCGCGTTCAGGTACTGCTCGACCAGGCATGGGTTGCCGCTGAAAGGGGATCCCCAGTTGACGCCGAGGACGGCGAACGTGCCGGTCGACGGGGGCGGCTGACCGCACTGCGGGTACGAGATGTCGTAACCGTGCTCGCCCGACGTGTACGGGTCACCGGCCGCTTTGACCGGTTGAGAGATCGCGGTACCGAGAAGTATCGCGAGGAAGACTGCGGCAGCCAAACGCATGCGGACACCCCCGAAGGGAATTCCCGCTGAATTCAGCTTACCGCGGGCTGGGAGCTCCTTGCCAGCAGGCCCCACTCGGACAGCTGATGGTGAAGCGCCGTTCGGGCCGCTTCGTCGAGAGGCGCGATCGGCTTGGCCGGCCACGGTTCGCAAATGCCCTGCAGATCGAGGGCGGCCTTGATCGCCGATGGAAAGACCCCGCCGCGAAGGCTCATGACCAGGGCGGTCAGGCGGTCCTGCAGCTCGCGCGCGGACTCGAGGTCGCCGCTGCGGAACGCGTCGTAAATGTGGACGACCCAGGCGGGCGCCACGTTGGCGGCGCCGCAGATGGTGCCCGCGCCGCCCATCACCAGCGAAACCAGCAGCATCGTGTCGCTGCCCGTGAAGACGCGGAAGTGGGGGAGGTCGCGCGTGGCGGCGCGCACGAGCTCGAAGTACTCGAAGTTGCGGCTCGAGTCCTTGATCCCGACCAGCGAGCCTTCGCGCGCGAGCGTCGCCACGGTCTCCGGCTCGGCGGCGATCTTGGTGAACTGCGGGATGTTGTAGAGGAGGATCGGGATGGGGCTGCGCCGGGCCAGCGTGCGAAAGAACGCGAGCACGCCCGCCTGATCCATCGGGTAGTAGAAGGGCGGCGTCACGAGCGCGGCGTCCGCGCCAAGCGCCGCTGCCGCAGCCACCTCGAGCTGGGCCCCCGCCAGGTGGCTCTGCGCCACGCCGCAGATGATCGGCACGCGCCCGGCGTTGGCTTGCACGACCGCGGCGAGCATCGCCCGGCGCGAGCCTTCGTCCAGCGACGAGCACTCGCCGGTCGAGCCGAGCGGAAGCAGACCCGTGACGCCGCCCGCGAGGACGTGGCCCACCAGCCGTTCGACTCCCGCCTCGTCGATGCCGCCGTCGCGCGTCAGCGGAGTGGCGAGCGCGGGGATGACGCCGGCGAGGTCGTGGATCTTGAGCACCATGTGTAGGCTAGCGCCCCCTCCTAGCCTCCCCACAAGGTGGGGAGGGACATGCTTCTAAAGGATCGCTTCCCCGCTCGCCGGGTCGAACAGGTGCAGGCGCCTGGTGTCGAGCTGGAGGCGCAGCCGGTCGCCGGGGTCGACCTTCAGCTGCGGGTCGACGCGAGCGATCGCGCTGTCCTGGCCGACGATCCCGTAGACGAACTGGTCGGCGCCGAGGATCTCCGTCACCTCGACCTTCATGTCGAGCGTGCCCTGGCCGTTGGTCGAAGCCCTCTCGGCGGCGGCGCCGCGCAGGCTGTCGGTCATCGCCTCCGGCCGCACGCCGAGCACCGCCCTCTCGACGCCGGGCGCCGTCGGCAGCTGCACCTCGAAGCCGGAAGCCTTGGCCGTCGAGCCCTGGACCGTGACCGGGATGAAGTTCATCCCCGGGCTCCCGATGAAGCCCGCGACGTACATGTTCGCGGGGTGGTCGTAGATCTCGCGAGGCGGCGCGACCTGCTGCAGCACGCCGTCGCGCATCACCGCGATGCGGTCGCCCATCGTCATCGCCTCGACCTGGTCGTGCGTGACGTAGATGAACGTCGCGTGAAGCGCGCGGTGCTGCTTCTGGAGCTCGATGCGCGTCTGCACGCGCAGCTTGGCGTCGAGGTTGGACAGCGGCTCGTCGAGCAGGAAGGCCTGCGGCTCGCGCACGATCGCACGACCGAGCGCGACGCGCTGGCGCTGGCCGCCGGACAGCTGCCGTGGCTTGCGCTTGAGCAGCGGCCCGAGCTCGAGGATGCCGGCGGCCGTGTTCACGCGGCGCTCGATGTCCTCGCGCGGCGTGCCGCGCATGCGCAGGCCGAACGCGAGGTTGTCGAACACGGTCATATGCGGATACAGCGCGTACGACTGGAACACCATCGCGATGTCGCGGTCGCGGGGAGGCACCTCGTTGACGACGCGGTCCCCGATGCGGATCTCCCCGTCCGAGATCTCCTCGAGGCCGGCCAGCATGCGTAGGCACGTGGACTTGCCGCAGCCAGACGGGCCCACCAGCACCATGAACTCCGTGTCCTTGACGTCCAGCGAGAAGTCCTTCACCGCGAGAGTTCCGCCGGAGAATCGCTTGGACACGTGATCGAAGGTGACTGACGCCATGAGGCCTACATCCTATGCGGACACTATCGGCCTGGAAAGATCCACTTCAGCCGCCCGGTGCAGCTGGGCCGCGGTGTCCTCGGGCCTGGTGTCGTTGACGAATGTGCCGGCGCCGAGCTCGACACCGGCGAGGTACTTGAGCCGGTCCGGCCGGCGATGTGGCGGATAGAACTCGAAATGCAGGTGCGCCTCGGGCCAGGCGCGGCCGTCGGTGGGCGCCTGGTGCACGGCCATCACGTAAGGAGTCGAGAAGCCGAAGTGCCGGTCATAGGCGCGTGTGAGACGCAGCAGCGCGCCCGCCAGCTCGGTGCGGCCGGCGTCGTCCAGGTCGGCGATCGAGGGGACGTGACGTCGCGGATACAGGTGCACCTCGTACGGCCACCTCGCGGCGTCCGGCACGAACGCGACCATCGACTCGTCAGAGAACACCGACCGTGGGCCGTTTGACTCTCGCTCGATCTGCTCGCAGTGCAAACAGCCTCCGCCCGCGTTCAGGCGCTCGCGCGCGGCGTGCAGCTCGGCCGCCGCAAACGGCGGCACGAACGGCATCGCGTAGATCTGGCCGTGAGGATGGTGCAGCGTGACGCCGACCTCCTCGCCCTTGTTCTCGAAGATGTAGACGTAGGTAACCTCCGGGCGCGAGCCGAGCTCGAAGTATCGGTCGGCCCACACGTCGATGAGGAGCTTCACGCGGTCCGGCGGCAGCTGCGCCAGGGTGAGCTCGTGCTCGGGCGTGTAGACAATGACCTCGCATCCCGTCGTCGCGGGTCTCACCGGGCGGTCGTTGACGCGATCGGGCCCGAACGCCGGGAATCGGTTCTCGAACACGACGACCTCGAAGTCGTCGAGCGGGACTTCCGAGCGCCCGCCAGGGCCGCTCGGGCACAAGGGGCAGTAGTCCGTGGGCAGGAACGTGCGGTCGTTGCGCTCGGTCGCATACGCGACCCATTCGTTGCGCAGCACATCGAAGCGCAGCTCAGGCATGTGATGCGCTGCGCTCAGACCGCGCGTACGCGAGAAGGTAGCGGCCGTCTGGAAGCTCGAGCTCGGTTCTGGTCAGGCCACCTTCGCGCGCCGTGTCAGCACCGACGTGCTTGCCGGCGCGTGATGGTCGCTCTTCAGGACGCCGCCGACCGCGCTCTTTCACCTGTCCCCACCTCGGCCAGGAGCACGTCGACGCCTGCCCCGTGGATCGCCTCCAGCTCGGAGCGATCGGAGCGCGAGTCCGTGATCAGCGTCTGCACCCTCGCCGCCGGCACGGTCTGGCACATCGTCTCCTGCCCGATCTTCGTGTGGTCGGCGAGCACGACAACGTGCTGCGCCGCACCCGCGAGCGCGCGGTCGGTGGCCGCCACCACGGGGCTCGGCGTGCTCAGGCCTCGCGCGGCGGTGAATCCGTTGCCCGAGATGAACGCCTGCGACGCGCGCAGCGCGCGCACGGATTCCTCGGTCGCGGGCCCGACCAGCGCGTGGATGGAGCGGCGAAGCGTGCCGCCCGTGAGGATGACCTCCACGCGCGAGGCCTCCATCAGCGCCTGCGCCACCAGCAGCGAGTTGGTGACCACCGTGAGCTCGGGCGAATGCACCAGCAGCCGCGCCAGCGCGAGCGTGGTGGTGCCAGGACCGAGGACGATGGAGTCGCCAGGCCGCACCATCTCCGCCGCGAGCCTGGCGATGGCCGCCTTCTCCTCGCCGGCCTGCTGCGCCTTCTCGGTATAGCTGGGCTCGTGGCCCAGCGCCGCCGGCAGCACCGCCCCGCCATGCGTGCGGACCAGAAGTCCTTCGTGGGCCATGGAACGCAGGTCGCGGCGAAGGGTTATCTCCGTCGTGCCCAGCGCATCCGCCATCTCCGCCACCGACACCACCCCTTTGGAGCGGATGCTCTCGGCGATCAGGCGCCTGCGCTCGGCCGCCAACATTGCGCCCGATCGTACGCCATCGATCAAATTTGATCAATACCGAGCAGAAGCGAAACGCGCGAGTTGACAAATTTGACCGAATCTGTATTGTGCGCAGTAACCCGCGACCTAAACCTGGCCTTCAACTGCGGAACGACGGACGGAGAGGAGGAGTCCTATGGGTGATTCAAGGGAAGCCAAACGAGTAGCCAACCGGCTCCAGGCGCGCAGCTTGACGCTGCCCTACGTGGAGCAGGAGCTGGCGCTGGACCTCGGCCTCACGAGGCGTGATGTGCTAAAGATCGCGGGATACGGCAGCCTCGCGGCCTTCCTCGCCGCTTGTGGCAGCACCAGCACCGGCACGAGCGGCATCACCGCCACCGGCGGCACCATGTCCTTGGGCAGCTACGCGTCAGACCCCGGCTCCAAAGCCGGCGTGCAGGCCATCGTCGACGCCTTCAAGGCGGCCAATGGCGGCACCAAGGTGAACATCAACACCGTCGACCACGGCACGTTCCAGAACCAGATCACGTCGTACCTGCAGGGCACGCCGCAGGACGTTTTCACGTGGTTCTCCGGCCACCGCATGCGGTTCTTCGCCGACAAGGGACTGGCCACGCCGATCGACGACGTCTGGAACGCGGTGAAGAGCAACTACACAGCCGGATTCGCCGCGTCGGTGAAGGGCAACGACGGCCACGCATACGCGGTGCCCACTGACTACTACCCCTGGGCCGTCTTCTACCGCAAGGATGTTTGGTCGGCCAAGGGCTACCAGGTGCCAACGAACTGGGATGCCTTCAAGGCGCTTTGCGAAAAGATGAAGAAGGACGGGCTCACCCCGATCGCCTTCGCGGACAAGGACGGCTGGCCGGCGCAGGGCACGTTCGACATCCTCAACCTGCGCATGAACGGATACGACTTCCACGTCAACCTGCTGACCGGCGCCAACGGCCAGAAGTGGACGGACCCGAAGGTCACCGCCGTCTTCAAGAAGTGGAGCGAGATCACGCAGTATTACTCGCCCGGCTTCAAAGGCCTTACGTGGGAGCAGGGCGCGGATCAGCTGCTGCGCAAGCAGGCCGGCATGTACCTGCTGGGCCTCTTTGTGGGCGACGAGTTCAAGGCCAGCGGCAGCCAGGCCGATCTGGACCAGCTCGACTTCTTCGCGTTCCCCGACCTCGGCACTTCCTTTGACGCCGAGAAGGCGCTCGACGCGCCGATCGACGTCTACATGGTGTCCAAGAAGTCACCGACGCTGAGCAGCGATCTCGGTCAGGCCAAGGCGTTCATGGAGTTCGTGTCCAAGGGCTCGACCCAGGTCACGTTCTGGAAGAACGCACCGGGATCCATCCCAACGGCCAACGACGCCGACACCAGCCAGTACCCCGCCCTGACCAAGAAGGCCGTGGAGATTGTGAGCAAGGCGCAGAAGATCACGCAGTACTTCGACCGCGACTCGCGGCCTGACTTCTCCGGTCCCAACGGGATGCAGGGATTCCTGCTCTCGTTCCTCTCCAACCCAAGCGGCGACCAGACGGGCCTGCAGAAGCAGATGCAGACGTTCTGGGACTCGCTTCCCCCCGAGTAAAAGCGCAAATATCATCTAAGCGTGGCTAACACCACGGCGACCACAGCCCCCGCCCGGGGAGCGAAACCCGGGGCGGGGGCTGTCGCAATTTCAGGGCGGCGCCGGCGCTACAGCGTGCTCACGCGGCACGACAAGATCCTGCTCGCCCTGATGGTGGGCATCCCGCTGGCGCTCGACGTCATCCTGATCTGGGGCCCGACCGTGGCCTCGATCTTCTTCTCGTTCACCAACTGGGATGGAATCGGTGGTATCGAGGCCAAGAACATCGTCGGCCTGAAGAACTACCAGTTCATGTTCACGGGCTACACGCTGTTCTGGCCCGCCTTCACTCACAACGTCATCTGGCTTTTGTGGCTTACGTTCATCGCCACGCCTCTGGGAATGCTCTTCGCGGTCCTGCTGGACCGCGAGATACGCGGCGCGCGCATCTACCAGAGCGTCTTCTATCTGCCGGTCGTGCTCTCGCTGGTCGTTGTCGGATTCATCTGGGAGCTCCAGTACTTTCCGACCGACGGTTTCATCAACAACGCGCTGGGGCTTGTGAAATCAGGTCACATCATCGACTGGCTCGGGGACTCGCGCATCAACCTGTACGCGATCCTCGGCGCCGCCAGCTGGCGGCACATCGGCTACATCATGATTCTGTACCTGGCGGGCCTGAAGAGCGTCGACCCGTCACTGCGCGAGGCGGCGAGGGTCGACGGCGCGACCGAGGTGCAGACGTTCTTCAACGTGGTCTTCCCGGTGATGGCGCCCATCAACGTCGTGATCTTGGTCATTACGGCCATCGAGTCCCTGCGAGCCTTCGACATCGCTTTCATCATCAACCAGGGTAAGAACGGCCTCGAGCTGCTCTCGATCCTGATCACCAACAACAGCATCAGCGAGGCGAGCCTGGTCGGCTTCGGCTCGGCCATCGCAGTCGTGCTGCTCCTGATCTCGCTGGTACCGATCGTGACATTCCTCACGCGCGTAATGAGGACGTCGCAATGAGCGCAGTGGCGGTCGTGGCCACGCCAGCGCGACCCGTGCGCAAACCGAGGCGGATCCGGCCGGCGCGGGTCGCGCTGCACGCCTTCCTCATCACGATGGTGGTGGTGTGGCTGTTCCCCCTCGCCTGGGCAACCTACATCTCGCTGCGCCCGCTCAGCGACACCATCCAGCACGGATACGTATCACTGCCTTCGAACGGCCTGAGCCTGGTCAACTACCAGTCCGCCTGGACGCAGGCCGACCTGCCCTACTACTACCTGAACACCCTCGTGGTGGTGATCCCTGGCGTCGCCCTCACGCTGCTGCTCGCGTCCATGGTCGCGTTCTGCTGCACGCAGTTCAGCTGGAAGTTCAACCTGA
>WNGK01008774.1_pt1 | contig 10464 bp, 8 predicted proteins | sample 5400601 | NCBI WGS metagenome assembly WNGK01 (sample SAMN13153376, study PRJNA577476) | soil metagenome | isolation source: 60 cm soil or saprolite under Garry oak tree replicate 1 | place: USA:California | collected 2016-06-15
GTTGGGCGAAGGTGCGGACACCGCGTTCGCAAAGAACGACCTGGTAATTGCCTTCCGACATAATGTACTCGGCCGCAAGCAACCATTCCTCCAGCGTGGCGGCCATCCCACGCTTGAGCAGGACCGGCAGCTTCGAACGTCCGACCCGCCGAAGCAGCGTGTAGTTTTGCATGTTGCGCGCGCCGATCTGAATCATGTCGGCATATTTTTCGACGAGATCGACTCCTGGCTCGTCGAGCGCTTCGCTAACGATTTTTAGACCAAACTTTTCGCGAACTTCCACCAGAATCTTCAGCCCCTCCTCGCCCAAACCAGCGAAGGCATAGGGTGAGGTGCGCGGTTTGAAGGCACCGCCACGGAAAAATTTCGCGCCAGAATTTTTCACGACCTCGGCAATGGCAAAGGCCTGCGAGTGGGATTCAATCGCGCATGGCCCGGCGATCATGGCGAGCAAGCCGTTGCCGATTTTCGCACCGCCGATATCAACAATGGTGCGGTCCTGTTTTAAATCGAGAGTGATCAGCTTGTAAGGTTTGCTAACGCGAATGGCCTCGGCCACGCCGGGCAGGTTTTCGAAATGCTGCAAACTGATCGCGCCCTTGTTGCCGGTGATGCCAATGGCGGTGCGGGTGGCACCGGGCATGGTATGCGCGCGCAAACCGAGCGACTCAATCACGCGGACAACGCCGGCGATCTCGGCCTTAGTGGCATTGGCATTCATGACGACGAGCATAAGCGAGCTTCCTTTTTCCTATGCAATGGCGCTCGCTGCAAGCCAGTCTCGCGCCGCCTCCACATCCGCGTCCGTCAATTCGTGACCGCTTACCTGGATTCGCACCTCAACTTCGGCCTTTCGGTCGCGCAACAATTCGGCCAGCGCGCTGACCTGATCCGGTGTCGCAATTGGATCGAAACGCCCCCCGCAGATGAGGACGGCGCAATTTTCTAACGAGGCATCCGGCGGATGTGAAAGGGGCACCATTGGTCGAAACAGGATCGCGCCGCGAGATTTCAATACGCCCAGCAGCATCATCGCCGAGGCGATGTTTGCGCCATTGGAATAGCCGATCGCGACCAGTGTGTTCTGGTCGAAACGATGTTTCTTTGCTGCAGCGGAGACAAAATTCGCGAGTTCGTGCGCACGCGCGACGACATCTTTTTCATCGAAAACGCCCTCGGCCAGCCGCCGAAAAAATCGCGGGGCACCATTTTCCGAAACTTTTCCCCGTGGACTGAGCAAGGACGCGTCGGGATCGATGCTGCGACCGAGCAGGAGGAGGTCATTTTCGTTCCCACCGGTGCCGTGCAACAAAAACAGAGTTCGATCGCCAGTACCGGGAATGAATCGATAAGTGAAATCGGTCATGATGCGGCCGAGTGGTGGAGATGAATTGTGGGAAGCACGCGCTCGATCTCGTCGCGATTTGGCTCATAAATAGGCGGAAGTTTTAAGGTTTCGCCCAATTCGTCAGCCGATTCATCGATAAGGAATCCGGGCCCGTCGGTGGCAATCTCAAACAAGATGCCATTGGGTTCCCTAAAATAGATCGAGTGAAAATACTGGCGGTCGATTACGGGCGTAACGTTGAGACCTCGCGCGACAAGTTGCTCGCGCACCCGCAACTGTTCTTCATCATCGGCCGCGCGAAACGCAATGTGATGCACCGTGCCAACTGCAATCTGTCCGAAGCCGGCTTCAGATGACACCAGATCAATTTCCGCGGACGCGTTTAATCCGGTGCCGCGGAAATGGCGTCGATTATTTTCTTCCGCAACAAACTCGAACCCGAGAATTTCGGTGAGCAATTTTTCAGTTTTCTCGGGCTTCCTGACTTCAAGCGTCGGCGCGGCGAACCCAAAGATTTTGTCATCCTGAGTGAAGCGAAGCGGAGTCGAAGGATCCCGCGGCGCTACCTTTAAGGTTTCGTGCCGGGATCCCTCGACTTCGCTCGGGATGACAACGAGTTGGAGCATCAATCCATCAGGGTCCAAAAATCGAATGGTTTCATTTCCGAATCGTCCGGCGATTTCCTCGGCAATCACATGATTTGCACGCAATCGTTCTTTCCAAAATGCAATCGAATTATGGGGAACGGCGAAGCTGACCGTGGTCACCTGCCCGCTCCCGCGGGCGCCTCGTCGCGCTCCCGGCCAGGGGAAAAAGGTAATGATCGTTCCGGGGCTTCCGATGTTATCGCCAAAATAAAAATGATAGCTCCCTGGATCGTCGAAATTCACAGTCCGTTTGACCAGACGGAGCCCGAGCGTCTCGGTGTAAAAGTCGACATTGCGTTGCGGATCTCCCGCGATCGCGGTGATGTGATGGATGCCGGCGCTGCGCATGGGAAATTGGAAGGCGAAAGGGTAGCGCGCTCCGTGAATTACGCGATGAATTTCTGCGTGAGCTTGGCTATCTCGCGATATCAAAACCTTGAGAACCTTCGGCCAGGGCGCCCGAGTCTTGCTCTCGACGCGAGGCGAAATTGAAATCATTATCCCCTGACGCGCCGACCGTACGATCATGAACGCTGAGCCCGAAACTGATGCTCAACTCGAGATCGCTCATGTCCTGTTCATGGACATCGTTGGTTTTTCGAAACTGCTGGTCGATGAGCAGCGTAATTGCACGAATCGTCTCAATCAGATTGTCCGGAATACCGAGCCGTTTCGCAATGCGGAAGCCGCCGACAAACTGATTCGATTGCCGACCGGCGACGGAATGGTTCTGGTGTTTTTCACTAGTCTGGAAGCGCCTGTCCGATGTGCCGTCGAGATTGCGAAGGCGCTAAAAAATTCCCCGGATTTTGGTCTGCGCATGGGGATTCACAGTGGCCCAGTGAACAAAATCTCCGATGTAAACGACAGATCGAACCTGGCAGGCGGCGGAATCAACATCGCCCAGCGGGTAATGGATTGCGGCGATGCCGGACATATCCTTCTTTCCAAACGTGTCGCTGAGGACCTCGAACAACACAGCAAGTGGCAGTCGCACCTGCATCATCTCGGCACGTTTGAAGTAAAACACGGCGTCAAGATCGACGTTGTCAATCTTTACACTGCCGAGGTCGGCAATCCGGCGTTGCCTGAAAAACTCAAAGGCAAAAAAGTATCGTCGCGCGCGCGATTCGCGAAGCCGGCGTTGGCAGCTGCGCTTTTTATCGCAACGGTGATCGTCGCCGTGTGGTTCGTGCGACGCGGCAATCAAAATGGCGGCGGGAATCTTCCCCTTGCGACGATTTTTCCCGGCAAAAGCATTGCCGTGCTTCCGTTCAAGCCAGTGGTCCCACAGACGCGGGATGAAGTACTGGAAGCAGGAATGGCGGATACCTTGATCGCAAAGTTAAGCACAAGTCGTGAGATGATCGTGCCGTCGCTCGCTTCGGTGCGAAAGTACGATGACGAAAAACACGATTCCGTTGCGACCGGCCGCGCGCTGCGCGTGAATTCGGTGCTGGAAGGCAGCCTGCAGAAATCGGGCGATAGCATCCGAGTAACAGCGCGACTGATCAAAGTCGCAGATGGCACGTCGATGTGGTCGGGCACGTACGACGAGAAATTTACCAACGTTTTTGCGGTTGAAGACGCCATCGCGCAAAAAGTGGCGGCGGCCTTGCAGTTGCGGTTAAGCGAGGAAGATCGACAACGCCTAACAAAACGCTACACCGAGAACGCCGAGGCCTATCAGCTTTATCTGAAAGGGCGTTTTCAGTGGAACAAATATACGGAGGAAGGCTGGCGTAAGAGTATCGAATTTTACAAGCAGGCGGCGGAGAAGGACCCGAATTACGCGCTAGCTTATGCCGGTATCGCTGATTCCTATAGCCTCTTAGGCGAACTTGGCATCGTTTCGCCAAAGGAAATTTTTCCTCAGGCCCGCGAGTTCGCCGAGAAAGCGCTAAAACTCGATGATAGTCTCTCGGAAGCCCATCTCTCGCTGGGAATCGTCAAGCTTTTCTACGACTGGGACCCGGCGGCGGCGGAGCCGGAATTGGCGCGGGCGCGAGAATTAAATCCGAGCGATCCGCAAGTACATCATTTTTATGGACACTACCTGGAGTTTGCCGGTCGCTATCAGGACGCGGTAACCGAACTCAAACGCGGTGTCGATTTGGATCCGACGAATCTGATCGTCAATTCCGAATACGCCTGGGCCCATTACATCCAGCACAAGAACGACGAAGCGATCGCTCTTTACAAGAAGACGCTCGAGTTAGAGCCGAATTTTCTGCTCGCGTCGGTCTGGCTCGCGCAAGCTTATGAGCAAAAAGGAATGTACGCAGAAGCACTGGCGGAGTTGGAGCGCGCACGCAAGATCGACAATTGGTATTGGATCGTCGCCGAAATCGCATGTGTCGATGCGCTGCTGGGCAAACGCGATGACGCTCACAAGGTCATCGCAGAGTTAAAGGCGCGCGCCGGGCACGAATACATCGATGAGACGCTGATCGTTTACATCTTCATCGCGCTCGGCGAAAGGGACGAGGCCTTTGCATGGATGGAGAAAGGCTATCAGTCACGCGCTAGCAATCTTCCATGGATGATCATGGAACCGAAATTTGATCCGCTGCGTTCGGACCCTCGCTTCACCGAATTTGTTCGCCGGATGGGCCTTAAATAGTATGGTTCCTAATGCTTGTGAGGTTCTAGCCGCTGTTTTTGTTTAGGTTTTGTTTGACATTTTTCTCACGGTAACCCCACTCTCGGACGAGCAAGAATCGAGGTGATTCCGTATCCGCATTAACTCGTTTTTCCCAAGCAGTTCGCGGTGCTTTTTTGTTTTTGCAGTAGTTTTAGTTCTCTCAGCTTCAGCGCCACGGCTCTTATCGCAAGGGTGAGTGCCCGCGCGTTTATTGGCGCCCAGTTTGGGCGCTTCCAATGCCTGTTCCGCCATCGCCGAGGATACGCCCTACCTCCAGCCTAAGGAATTCGCCGCGTCGATTTCTTATCGCTGGCTGCATTCTTTTCGCGAATTTCACGGCGACAAGGAATTGCCCTATCCAACCGATCCAAGCCTTTATGCCAATACACACGTCCACGGTTTTGATCTAAGTGCGACCTATCAGGCCACCAAGCGGCTGAGCTTCAGCCTCGAGCTCCCCTTCCAAGTGGGCGATCGGACAAGTTATTATGAACACGATTTTGTCCACCGACATACCATGGAAGCAGGTGGCGTGGGCGATCTTCGCCTGGTGGGCAATGTCTGGCTGTTCGATCCAGATCGACATCGTGAGGGCAATGTCAATCTCGGACTCGGAGTCAAAATTCCTACGGGCGTGGATGACGCCAAGGATTTCTCCTATCGATCTACCGGCAAAGTATTGCGTCCAGTCGATCCGGCAATTCAACCGGGCGATGGCGGTTGGGGAATCGTCACCGAGCTTATCGCATTTCAGAAACTGTACACCAACACGTTCGCCTACGTGCAGGGCATCTACTTGATCAATCCGCGCGATAGTAACGGCGTCCAACAACCGACCGGCGATGAGAAGTTCTTCACCCTTGGCGAATTCGGTTACAAGTTTAATTCCGTCCCGGATCAATATCTGGCACGAGCGGGTATTGGTTATGTCCTTTGGCCCAAGGTTGGTTTGTCGATCAGTCTTGGAAGTCGCCTCGAAGGTGTGCCAGTGAGAGACTTCCTTGGCGATGACAATGGTTGGCGAAACGCCGGTTATGCTTTTTACATCGAACCCGGTCTCGCGATTACAAAAGGGCGCTTTTCATTTTCCGTCACCGGTCCCGTTGCGGTAAAGCGACACGCCGACAAAAATTTGACTGACATCAAAGTATCCAAAGAATTCGGCGCCGACGTCGGCGGCAACGCTGCCTTCGCTGATTACCTCGTTACTACGAGCTTCTCCTGGCGTTTTTAGCGCTGCCGCCGAAGGACCGAGCGAGTTGAAAAAACGCCACACGAACTTCGTTTTTGCCTTGTGTGGGAAATGCCCGGGGCATAAACTTTTTCGGTGAAGAGATTTTCCCTTGCCCTGTTAATTCTCGCAGCTTTGGCAAGCCCTCTCGCAGTCGGCGCGCCACAAGAGGAGAAGCCGAGGCAAGTGAAATGGAAAATTACCGGGAAATTGGAGGAAGCATGTTCATGCGATGCGGCCTGTCCTTGCTGGTTCGGTTCTAAACCGACGAAGGCCACCTGCGGAGGAAATCAGGTGATCTTTATTCAAAAGGGGAATTACGGAAACATCAAACTCGATGGACTGGCCGTTGCCAATTACGCACAAAGCCCGGAAAACCAGACGATGATGGATTCGTTCGGGAAATGGAATTTTTCCACGAATTACATCGACGAAAAAGCGAATGCCGAACAGCGCAAAGCATTGGAAGCAATTGCGGCGGTCGTACTGCCTTCGAATAACAGCTCGAAGAATTTCAAAACTGTTTCTGCTCCGATCACCCGTAAAATCGAAGGCAAAGACCACATTATTACGATCGGAAACGTCGCCACGTTTACCGGCCACTTGGTGGAAGGGGGTCTCGGCGGTTCGTCGAAGATCACGAATCCGCCGGGCGCCGATCCGCTTCATCATCAGTACGCGCAGGGCAAGACGACGAAAATGACCTACAACGATTCTGATCAGAACTGGGATTGGCAGGATTCGAATTACATGCTAGGAACTTTCACCCTCGACAGCGATCAGTACACGAAGTTTGTCGCCGGGTTAGCGCAGAAAATGGCGAAGAAAGAAAAGACGGAAAGCGCGGAGAAGAAATAAATTTTTGGTGTTGGATTGATGTTCGTTTGGCGAAAGCGAGCCAGTGCGGACTGGCTCGCAGCCAACGAGGCGGCGTTGCGTGAAGTTACGGGCCAGCAGCTCGCCATTATTTCAAGGCCGGGGCGCAAAAACGCAATCGCAGAGGTTGCGGGCAGTAACAGGCGCGACCTGGAAAATATTCGCTCTCACTTTGGTGGTACGATCGAAAAGTTGTCGCGCGATTGGCTGACAAGATTTTCGGGAGCACAGACGACCAAACCAATCAAAATGGGAAAGCGGCTGATTATTTACAGATCAGTTCCGAGTAAGAATAGGAGTAGGAATAAGAATACGAGTTTGCTGATTCCGGCGGGTACAGCCTTCGGGACGGGTGAACATGCGACAACGGCGATGTCGTTGCGCTTACTGGAGCGGTGCACTCGGTTCTGGGGAGCGCAGGCTGCCAGCCGGACCCTTGCCCGAGAGTCTTTGTCGGCAAGCTGCCGACGATTGCAGGCTGGCAGCCTGCGCTCCCCAGAACCAGAGAGAGCGTTGCTTGATCTTGGGACGGGCTCGGGGATTCTTGCCTTGGCGGCGGCGCGCTTCGGAGCGAAGCGTGTGATTGCGATCGATCACGATCCAATCGCAATCGCGACCGCAAAAGAAAACGCACGGCGAAACAAGATCGATAACATCGATTTTCGTGTCGCTGACCTGCGGCGGTGGAAATTTCCGCGAAAAATCAACATCATCACCGCGAATCTCTTCAGCGAATTGCTGATTGAGATTCTGCCAAGGTTAAAACGCGCTCAGTGGTTGATTCTTTCGGGTATTTTGCGCGAACAGGAGGCTCGGTTCCTCCGCGCTCTGAAGCGAAACGGGGTTGCGATCGTGGAAACGCGGCGCAGGGGGAAATGGATCGCAATAGCTTGTCATCCCGAGCGTAGTCGAGGGATCCCGTTGAAGTTACCTTAAAGCTTTCGCACCGGGACCCCTCGACTGTCGCTCGGGATGACGAAGGGGCGGGGAAAGAATTTGACGGCACACTGCCCAACCCGCATTTTCTTCGGCTCAGGCGACTTCGATTCCACCTGCATCTAGGCGGTTTAATCAGGGCCGCCGGAGAAATTTATGCAGGAACTTTCCTACGCTATCGTGACGCCTTATTCGATGCGCAAATCGCGTACCGGCGGAATTGTGGCGCGACTGATTTCGCGCACCGGACTGGATATCGTGGCGGGGCGGATGTTCGCGCCCAGCGCCGAGCTGGTGAGAATGTATGCCAAAACCATTGTAACAGAAACAGAATCCCGGCACCGCGCGACACAGGAGCTGATTCGCGAATACGTGGGACGGAATTTCACCGGTAAGATCAACAGTCAACGCCCCCGTGTCCTTTTTCTCGTTTTTCGCGGCGAGGACGCGGTGGCTAAGGTTCATCATACTGTCGGTCACATCGTGAACGAGCGAACGAGCGGCGAAACAATCCGCGATACTTTCGGCGACTACATCGCGGATGAAACCGGCAAGGTCACCTATTTCGAACCCGCGGTGCTAACTGCGATTCAGCCCGATCAGGTGAAACGCGACTTAAAATTATGGGCCGAATTCTCGGATACGGACGGGGGGATTTTGGAAAAGGTGATCGAACATCCGGCCGGTGCGAAGATTGAAAAGACACTCGTTCTGATCAAACCGGACAACTTCAAATTTCCAAACTTGCGACCGGGCGGCGTGATTGAGGTTTTTTCGCGCACCGGGCTTTATATCATCGGATTCAAGGTTCATCGCATGAGCGTGGCGCAAGCGGAAGAATTTTACGGGCCTGTCTTGCCGGTATTGCAGGAAAAGCTCGGAAGCGAAGAAGGCCGGGACGCGTGGGAGGACATTGTGGAATTCATGTCCGGCGCACGGCCAAGCCTAATCGCGCCGGCGCAAAAGAGCGAGGCCGGAACGGAAAAATGCATCGCAATTGTCTATCAAGGCGAGAACGCGGTGCAAAAAATTCGCGAAGTGTTGGGCCCGACCGATCCAAGCAAGGCGCCACCGGGTTCAATCCGAAAAGAATTTGGCCAAACCATCATGATCAATGCCGCGCATGCCTCCGATTCCGTCGAGAACGCCCGACGCGAGATGAAAATCGTGCAGATTAACGAGAACAATTTTAAACCGCTGATTGAAAATTTTACCGCCGAAAATAATAAATTATGACTATTACTACTAATCCCATGGAAATCTCAGGTCGCGCCTCGCAACTCACTCCTTCTCTCACCCTCAGCATCGACGCCAAAGCAAAGGCGATGAAAGCAGAGGGAATCGACGTCTGCGGATTTGGCGCGGGCGAACCGGACTTCGATACGCCCGAACACATCAAGCAGGCCGCGATTAGCGCTCTGCAAAGCGGATTTACCAAATACACCCCGAGTTCTGGCATTCCGGAACTGCGGCAGGCGATTGCGGAAAAATTGGCAGCGGACAACGGGCTCAATTACAAACCGACGCAAGTGGTCGTAAGCAACGGTGCGAAGCATGCCTGTTACAACGCCATTCTCGCCACCTGCCAACCCGGTGATGAAGTAATTATTCCGGCTCCCTATTGGGTGAGCTATCCCGATATGGTGAGATTGGCCGGGGCGGAGGCGGTGATTATTCCAACGACCGAGCGCAACGGCTGGAAAATGCGCGCAGAAGATTTTGAGAACGCGATGACGCCCCGCACGAAAATGCTGATTTTGAATTCGCCGGGAAACCCGAGCGGCTCAGTCTATACCCGCGAAGAAATGGAAGCACTGGTCGACATCGCCGCCGGCGAAGACATTTACATTTTATCGGACGAAATTTACGAGAAGCTCGTTTACGACGACGCGAAACACGTCAGCATCGCATCGCTTTCGAAAGAAGCGTACGATCTCACCCTCACCGTCAACGGTTTCAGTAAATCATATGCGATGACGGGCTGGCGACTTGGTTATCTGGCGGCGCCGGAGGCAGTGGCGAAAGCAGTGGATTCCATTCAAAGCCACAGCACGGCGAACCCATGCTCTTTCGCACAGCGTGGTGCGCTCGCGGCCCTCAAGGGCGATCAACAGCCGATTGCGGACATGCGCGATGAATTCGATATGCGCCGCAACTACATGTTTGATCGCATTTCCAAAATTCCGAACGTCACCGCGGTCAAACCGCAAGGCGCCTTTTACGTGTTGGTGAATATCAGCCAGCTCGGGCTGACCTCGCAAAATTTTGCCGATCGTCTTTTGAGCAAGGCAAATGTCGCAGTCGTACCGGGTGCGGCCTTCGGCGACGATCGCACCGTTCGACTCAGCTACGCCACTAGCATCGATGTAATCAAGAAAGGGCTCGATCGCTTCCAGGATTTTTGTCGAACGCTCTAGCCGCGAGCAAGCGGTGGAGTAATGGAGTGCTGGAGTAGTGGAGTAAAGAGAAGACGATCACTGCTCCATCACTCCACCATTCCATTCCGTGACTGGCTCGCTCGCCCTCGTTCTCCACGCGCATTTGCCTTTCGTGCGACATCCGGAGCACGAATTCTTTCACGAAGAAAACTGGCTCTTTGAAGCGATCAGCGAGAGCTATGTACCGATCCTGCAAATGATGCAGCGCCTGCTCCGTCGAGGCGTTCGTTTCAAACTCACTCTTTCGGTTTCGCCCACCCTGTCGGCCATGCTAAGCGATCCGCTTTTGCGCGATCGCTACAGCAGACATCTCGATTTGCTGGTCGCGTTGACGGAGCGCGAAT